>JACDJA010000011.1_pt1 | contig 334833 bp, 314 predicted proteins | sample 7449241 | NCBI WGS metagenome assembly JACDJA01 (sample SAMN14253289, study PRJNA609438) | sludge metagenome | isolation source: initial anaerobic sludge | collected 2018-12-20 | reverse complement strand
TCGCTTCGGGGCTGCCTTGTAAAAAACTATTGGCCGCGAATGAACGCGAATAAACGCAGATAAGGACTCGATCCTTCATCAGGTTTGGGTTCGCTCTCTCATCCCAACCTCTGCACTGTGGTGAATACACTTTGCATAAAAACCATTCGTGTTTATTTGCGTTCATTTGCGGCTTCTATAAATAATGCCCGCCCAGGACGGACCAGAGAGAATTGTTCCCTCCATATATTTCCGCGTAGCGTTACGCCTTGAACTCCTTTTCATGCAGCCAGGAGGCGTGGGTCACCACCTTCTTGGTCTTGCTCCACTCCTCCAGCATGGCGGGAGCGATGTCGTGCAGCTCTTTCAACATCTCTGGTGTAGCGGTGACGGTGGTCAGCTCCAGACGATGGCCATTGGGATCGAAGAAGTAGATTGACTTGATGATCTCGTGGTTGGTCGGTCCCACCACCTCGATACCATTGGCCTCGAGTTGCGCCTTGGCCGCCATCAGGGCCGCCTCATCCTCCACCCGGAAGGCGATGTGCTGCACCCAGTCCGGGGTGTTGGGATCCTTGCCCATCGGTGGGGAGTTGGGCACCTCGAAAAAGGCCAGGATGTTGCCCATGCCCGCATCCAGGAACAGGTGCATATAGGGGTCGGGCTCCTTGGTCGAGGGGACCTGCTCTTCCGAGATGGCAAGCAGGAAGTCCATGTTCAGGTTCTTGGTATAGAACTCCACGGTCTCCTTGGCGTCTTTGCAGCGGTATGCGACGTGATGGATCTGTTTGATTTCCACAGGTGGCTCCTGTCAATTAGACGGTTGTGTTTGAGTCAGTCGGTCAGTTCAGTCCTTCAGCGGCGATCTTCAGTGCCTCTTCCAGGATCTCTTCGTCACCGATGTGATTGGCCAGCAGCAGGATCAGCTTGGCATTGGCCAGCTGGCTCTGCTCCTCGCTCAGGTCCCGATGCATATTCACCAGGGCGTTATAGAAGTCATCCGGACGATTCAGCGCCGGCTGTATGTTGAGTTTGCGTGTCTCGATCATCTCTATTGTGCTCCTTCATCTCCGGCCGATGGCCCGGTTCAGGGCGGCTTCGATCTTCTTCGGCTCCAGTTGCCGCCAGCGCGCGGTGACATGCTGATCCGGGCGGAACAGGTAGAAGGTGCCGGGCTGGCCATCGAAGCGTTGCTTCAGGATGCCCTTTGAATCCGCCAGCGGGTTTACGTTCGCTGATCGCTTGCTGTCCGGTTTGAGTCCTGCCACGAAGAGGGTCAGCGGGGCGGGTGCGGTTTCCGTCAAGGTGTTCAACATGGCCTGCTCATCATTGCTGAGCGCGCCTTCAGACTGACTGAAATAGAGGCCATTGAAACGGTTGTTGCCGATCAGTTGCAGGAACCACTCGTCATCATTGACCGGCGCGTCGGTGCTCGGTGTGCCCGGTGCCATGGGACTGTCGAACTCCGCCTCGTCCGGCGTGTTAAGCGGGGAATCCCGGTATACCGAGGGTATGGAGAGGCGTCCGCTGTTGACCAGGGTGCGGGCAAACGGATACTCCTCGGCCAGCAGCAGGGTGGCGTCACGGAAGGTGTGGCTGATCTTGCTCTTCGGGGTGATGAAATCGGTGCTGCGGGTGGAGTTGAGCAGGTTTTCATCGGCTGCCGGCACCCGTTCCGCGTTATAGCTGTCGAGCAGGCTGTCGGGGGCCTTGCCGTCCAGCACCAGTTTCAGTTTCCACAGCAGGTTGTCGCTGTCCTGGAAGCCGCTGTTGGCGCCACGCGCACCGAACGGGGAGACCTGGTGTGCGGCATCGCCGACAAAGAACAGGCGGCCGTGCCGGAACTGCTTCATGCGCCGGCACTGGAAGGTGTAGACCGAGGTCCACTCCAGTTCGAACTGGGTCTCCTCGCCGAGCATCGCCTTGAGCCGGGGAATGACGTTTTCAGGCTTCTTCTCCTCCTCGGGATCGGCATCCCAGCCGAGCTGAAAGTCGATGCGCCAGACATTGTCCGCCTGGCGGTGCAGCAGGGTGGAGCCGCCCTTGTGGAACGGGGGATCGAACCAGAACCAGCGCTCCGGTGGGAAATCGGTCTCCATGACTACGTCGGCGATCAGGAAACGGTCCTGAAACACCTGGCCGCTGCTCTCCAGCCCCATCATCTTGCGGATACCGCTGTTGGCGCCGTCGGCCACGATCAGGTAGTCGCAGGTGAGGCTGTACTCGCCCTCCGGGGTCTCCACCCGGACCTCCACCCGGTCTCCTTTCTCCTCCACTGCGGTAACCCGGCTCTTCCAGCGCAGATCGAGATTTTCTGACTGTTGGATCCGGTCAACCATGTACTCTTCCAGGTAGTACTGCTGCAGGTTGATGAAGGCGGGGCGGTGGTGATCCGACTCGGGCAGCAGGTTGAAAGAGTAAACCTGGTCGTCGCGGAAGAAGACCTTGCCGAGGTTCCAGGTGATCCCCTTCTCCACCATGCGCTGGCCACAGCCGAGTCGGTCCAGGATCTCCAGTGCACGCTTGGCGTAACAGACGGCGCGGGAGCCGATGCTGACGGTGTTGTTGTCATCCAGGATCACCGCCGGGATGCCCTGGGCGGCGGCGTCCAGTCCGGCCGCCATGCCGACCGGTCCGGCCCCCACCACGATCAGCGGGTGATGGACTGGCGTGGCGGCGTCCTGGTCGGCTGAATGAACATACTCGTAGACCGGATTCTGATGGGTCTGCATCATGGGTGATGGATCCTCCTTTTTATACTGGCTTTTCGCCTTTATCTGTCTGTGAGTCGCGTACTGTTTTCAGCTGAGGTTCAGAGCGCATCCTGCAGGGCGTGCCACATCTCGGTATCGCGCTCGGCGGTCCAGATGCGCGGATCCGGGTATTCTCCCGCCTCGTCATAGGCGCGGGTGATGTCGAACGGCAGGCAGTGATCGAAGATCACCCAGTCGCCGAATTGCGGCTGCAGCACCTTATAGGTCTCGGTATAGATCTGGTTCAACTCCTTGCCTTCCGAGCGGCCCTTTTTCACACTCTCGAACATCTGGGTCAGGAAATCCTGGGTGCCGCTGATGGCTGCCTCGACCGTCTCGGGGGTGGTGAGTGCATCGCCGCGTCCGGGTACCAGTTTCTCGGCGCCCAGGGCGCGTACGTTGGCCAGGGTCTGGGGCCAGTCGGAGAGATAGGCGTCACCGGTGTAGGGGGTGGCGCCGAACTCCACCAGGTCGCCGCTGAACAGGACTTTCTCTTCCGGCAACCAGACCACGATGTCGCCCTTGGTGTGACCGCGGCCCAGGTGCATCAACTCGACGCGGCGCTTACCCATCCACAGGGTCATGGAGGTCTCGAAAGTGAGGGTTGGCCAGGTCAGGCCAGGCACCGATTCGACGCCCTGGAACAGGCGTGGGAAGCGGCCCACTTCGGAGTCGAAATCGAACTGGCCACGCTCCACGATCAGGTCGTAGGTGGCCTGGCTGGCGATGATGTGTTCGGCGTTGTAGGCCGAGGCGCCCATCACCCGGACGGCGTGGTAGTGTGAAAGCACCACGTACTTGATCGGCTTGTCGGTGACTTCGCGAATCCGTCGGATCACGTCCTGTGCCATGTCGGGTGTCGCCTGGGTGTCAATCACCATCACTCCGTCATCGCCAATGATGATACCGGTGTTGGGATCACCCTCGGCGGTGTAGGCGTAGACGCCCTCGGCCAGCTTATCAAATGATACTGTTTTCTCTTCGACGTCAGCGTGAGACGCAAATTTCTTACTCATAGGGATACCTTCTGTCTGTCCGGTTTGTGAAATATGAGTTACCGGCGAAACTGTAAACATGACAAATGTCAGCTGCCGTAAATATAGTTGCAAAAGAAACTAATAGCAACATTGAAAAAAGTAGGCGAATTGCCCGGTGGTTTACCGTGCTGGAAAGTATAGTAGGGCAGGCGTGATCAGGGGCGGGGTCGCCGCCGAAACCACGGGCAGCCGGGATGATTAGTAGAATCTATTGACGAAACCTGCCGGGGCAAGCCCAAATGTGGCCGGTTCCGCTGATGTGGACGGATCGTGAGCGGCTGTTTTTTTGCTTAAGTAATCTCTGATTAACGCCATCCCTGTGCTACTGGTGTCTCTGAATTGATCAGAGGTCCCTCAATTGGTGATACAGAGTTCCCGGGCCCGGACTTCCAGTTTGCTTAATAGCTGATCAAACTCCTTGATCTCCTTGGCGTTGAACGGGGTGAGCAGTTGCCGTTCCCGCTCCAGGGCCAGGGGGACGATCTGCTGATAGACCTTCATGCCTTTGACCGCCAGTCGCAGCTGTGATTTGCGTCTATCCTTCTTATCGGTTTTACGCAACACCCGGCCCGACTTGGTCAAGCTGGAAACGGCACGGCTCACCTGTACCTTGTCCATATTGGTGTGTTCACAGATCTCGTTTGCCGAGAGGGGCTGGTAGTTGCCGAGTACAGCAATTACCCGCCACTCCATGATGCTGATGTTAAATCGCTCTGAATAGATCGTGGCGATGCTGCCGGAAACAAAGTTGCTCAATACCGACAACCGGTATGGAATGAAGGTCTCTAAGTCGACGCGTGGTTCGTCACCGCTTTCACTGTAATTGGTTGTACTGTTCTGAGACAACTTACTGCTCCATTGGACGAATGATTCAACGATAATCGCTATCTGCTTCAGTGTGCCACCTGTCGGGAGTGTATGGCTGACAGGCCCTCCGCGCAAAATCCTTGACAGGCGGCCGGCCCCGTTCACACTGATTGCGCCTTCATTGTATGCCAACTCTGTGTAATCTAGCCACTTTTCCTGTGCGGGGTGGCCTTGGCCGGTGGCAGATGGTGTTGTTACCATTGCAGGACCGCACGCTACAATAGACCCCCCTCGGTGGTAGGCCCGTTTTGTCGGGCTGGCCCTGGCCGGATGAGCCCTATTAATACTGTGACCATGACCGACTCTTCCCATAAATGGATCATGCATGTGGACATGGACGCTTTTTTTGCCGCCGTGGAACAGCGTGATCACCCCGAATTCCGCTGTCGGCCGGTAGTCGTTGGCGCGCAACCGGGCAATCGCGGAGTGGTGGCGACCTGTTCTTATGAGGCCCGTGAGTTTGGCATACGTTCGGCCATGCCGATTTCCGAGGCCTATCGTCGCTGCCCGGATGCCATCTATCTCAGGCCGGATATGCCACGCTATGCCGAGGCCTCGCGCCTCGTTATGGAGGTGCTGGAGAGTGTCTCCCCGATCATAGAACCGGTTTCGGTCGATGAGGCCTATCTGGATATTTCAGGTCTTGAGCGGCTCTACGGTTCACCCCGGTCGATTGCCCGGCTGGTCAAGGAACGCATCTGGCAAAAGGTCGGATTAGGTTGTTCGGTCGGTGTCGGCCCCAACAGGCTGATTGCAAAACTGGCATCGGAATATCATAAGCCCGATGGGTTGACGGTTATTGGAAGTGAAGCGGTAACGGAATTTCTCGATCCAATGCCGCCCTCCAATCTACGGGGGGTCGGTCCGCAGACACTCAAGACGGTACAGAGGCTGGGTATTCAGACGGTAGCGCAGTTGCGGGGAGTTCCGCTGGAGCTGTTGAACAGCTACTTTGGCGATAAGATGGCTGGCAACCTCTATCGTCAGGCCCGGGGCGTGTCGTCCGATCGGGTGGGGGAGCGCAGCGGCAGGCAATCTGTTTCAAAGGAGACGACCTTCGAGCGGGATATCACCGATAAAGGGCAGCTCAGGGCTACCCTGCGAATACTGGCTTCGGAAGTAGGGCGCAGTCTGCGTAAAGCGGGACTGAAAGGTAGGGTAGTGACGTTGAAACTGCGCCTGGGCGGTTTTGAGACCCATACCCGGCAGCGTCATCTCCCGGCCGCCGGTAACGGGGATGCCATCTTGTTCAGGACTGCGTGGGAACTGTTTGTCACCTCACCCTTCGCCAGCCGACCGGTTCGATTGATCGGTTTAGGGGTCTCGGACTGGGGTGAGGCTGAAGGTTCCAACCTGGATCTGTTCGCTACCGAGGAGGAGGACGAACGCGAGCGGCGTCTCTACCAGGTGTTGGATATTGCCACGGAACGGTTTGGAAAAGGGACATTGTCACTGGGTGTTCCGGCCAGAAAGCCGAAAAAATAGTTGTGCCCTAATCAATGATTGCCCCCGATCAGCGGTTGATGATCGGGAATATCCGGGTATGAGGGCGCCGGCGCCAGAATGGCCGTGAGGGCGCTGTCGGTCATGCGCCATTCACCCCGCTGATCAATAACGGGGTCATCACCACTGAACTGGGCATAGCTGTAGCGGCCGTAATGGGGCAGTTTTTTGGCCAGACCGTTCAGGGCAGTGGGATTGTCTGTGGAAATATAGCCAAGAGTCTGTCGGCCGGATTGCTGCCGGGTCATTGTTAGTGCCAGCGTGCCGGATCTGTCATTCAGACCCTGCCCGGTGAGCTGTGGATCAAACAGTCCGGCAAAACGATTTTCGCTGCCGAGAATCCAGACGGGGGCGGATTCCGGCAGCTGCTCAATAGCGCTATCCTGCAGCCGTTTCAGACCGGGTTGGCGCTGTTGCCACTGATCGAGCAACTGTTCATAAGCCTGCCGGGTTACTTTGTCTGCAGCATCCGGTAATACTGCAAACAGCCGTTTTGCACCGAACAGCTGTCCCAGGCTGCCGGGTGTTTCACTCGGATCGAGGCGTCTGAACAGGTCGAACAGCGGGTCCACACTCACCTTGACCGGAGGTGCGGCTGACTCGATTTCCAGTGTCGCACTGCGGTCATGCATTTCCAGCGTGTATGGAGTGGCCCGTTCGCCCCCGGAAAAGTGCACAAAAAGCGGAACCTGGAGTTGGAACGGGGCCTCGGGCTGTATCTGTTCGATGCGAATACGCAGACGGTAACCCTGTGATGTGGTGGAAGTCTCTGTCGATGCCAGTTTCAGCATGGGGGCCCCGGTGCGCCTCAGCCACTGTCTGAAAAAAGTATCCAGTGGCAAACCCGTGACCGATTCAAAAGTATCCCGTAACTCGTCGAATCCGGCTGCCCTGAATCGATAGTTGTGGTAGAACTGCCGCAGGCCCTGAAGGAACAGCTGATCGCCCAGTTGCATGCGCAACATGTGGAATAGCATAAGGGTCTTGCCGTATCCCACCGATTGGCTGATCTGGCCATGATTACCGCGAAATTGTACCAGTGGGAAATCATCCTGACGTGCTACATAGTGGGTATAGTTCTGGAGGGTGGTCCTGCGGTATGCGGCGCCGCTGCCCTGTTGCTCCTGCAACAGATGGTCCGCCAGATAGGTGGTCAGTCCCTCACTCCAGTTGCCCGACGAGGCATCCACATAGACACCGTTACCCCACCAGTTGTGCAGCACTTCATGGGGATAGGAGGTGTGAATGATAAAGGGCAGTTTTATGACGCGGGGCCCCAGCAGGGTAAACGAGGGCATGCCGTAACCACTCTCCCAGAAGTTTTCCACCAGTGCGAACTTGGCATAGGGATAGGGACCCAGCAGCTGTTCATAGAGTGTCAGATATTCCAGGGTGGCATCGAGATAACGTTCGGCCAGTTGCTGATCCGGTTGCCGCAGGTAGACCTCTGCCAGGTGTCCTGCCGCCTGCCGGTGATAATAGCGGTAGGGATAGGCAACCAGATAGATCTCCTCCTGGGGATGCTGCTCTTCCCAGCCCGCGTGGTCAGGCAGGTGGTTTCCCTGGCTGACTGATCTCCAGCCTGCTGGCAACTTAAGCTGTAGAGTGAAACCGACCCGGGCGTTGCCGATCTGTGGATACCAGTAACTGGACCCGGCAAGGAATACGCCGTTTTTTGAAATAAGACCGGGCGTGGATTCTCGGTTACTGCCAGGCTCTCCCGTGACGGTTAAGGCATGTGCAACCGTACCGTGGTAAGCAAGGGTGAATGTTTTCCTGGGGCTCGATGCCTGGATCTGGTAACGACGGATCGGAACCGGACCCGCCAGCAGTTCCCGTGCGACCAGGCTGGCGTCTTCATCAACAAGCGTCGGTGTCAGTGCCGCGTGCAGCAGGAATTCAAAGGTGTGATCAGCGGTATCCAGGGTGATTCTGTCTGTTGCGATGAGTTGCCCCTGGGCAGGCAGGATTTCAACCTGCAACTGATGCTGTACAAGCTGATTTGAATCAATCGGAAATACCTTTGTAGAACAGAACAGTAGCAGAAGGAATGCCAAGTGTCTGATAGTATGGCTTCTGCGGGTTTCGATGTCAGGATTGGTGCGGTGCATCGGGTACAAATTGTCTGCCTCTGTGAATCAATCCGGGTATTTTATGTCAGATTGCATGTCTTGTAGTCCAAGAGAGCCGGTTATGGTTATAGCACGATATCCTCTGATTATTCCTCTGATCTTCTTCCCACTGCTGTTAGGTGCCTGTGGCAATGCCGCCGTCAATCAGCACAATACCCAGGGGTATGAGCCTGATTCGGAGGAACAGGTGGGCAAATCGGAAGATGATCATCCGGTGGTTTTAGCGGTCCTGGACCTGCAGCAGCCTCCCGGCCTTGACGCGCTGACATCAGCCCTGACAAGCCGGCGTGTGGTTTATGTCGGTGAAACGCACGACAATTTTGCGCATCATAAAGCCCAGCTGGCAGTCATTAAGGCGCTGCATGGATCTGGTGCCGATCTGGCAATCGGTATGGAGATGTTTCAACAGCCCTATCAGTTGTATCTGGATGACTATGTTGCCGGAAAAATCACCGAAGCGGAAATGCTCAGAAAAACAGAGTGGTACGAACGTTGGGTCTATGATTACCGCCTTTATCGACCGATCCTGGATTTTGCAAAGGAAAACAATATCCCGGTGATTGCCCTGAATATCCCCCGTGAGATTACCGGGCGTGTTTCCAGGGAGGGGCTGGAGTCGCTCAGTGAGGCGGAACGTGGTCAGATCCCGGCGGATATTGATTACTCGGACCAGGCCTACACAGAGCGACTGAAAACTATTTTCAGTCAGCATGCTGAACGGAGTGATCGGAGTTTTGAGCGTTTTCTTCAGGTACAACTGCTATGGGACGAGGGGATGGCGGCAAGGGCGGCTGAATATCTGAGGGCGCATCCGCAAAAACAGCTGGTGATACTGGCAGGCAGTGGCCACCTGATGCATAGCTCAGGCATTCCCAATCGGGTGATGCGGCGGCAACAGGTATCATCGGCGGTTGTGCTTCCCGGTGGTGATCTGAAGATTGAACCCGGTATTGCGGATTTCGTACTTTTCCCGGAGGCGGTTGAATTGCCGCCGGCGGCAGTAATGGGGATTTATATGGGACAGGCCGACAAGGGCGTTCTTGTCAGTGATGTTGTCAAGGCGGGTGCCGCCGATCGCAGCGGTGTAAAGCGCGAAGATATCATTCTGGCATTTGATGGTGAGATGGTCGCCTCACCCAATGACCTGCGTATACAACTGCTGGAGAAAAGGCCGGGGGAGAGTGCGCGACTCACACTACTGCGCCCGGGAATTCTGTTTGGTGAGGAACAGCTGGACGTTAACTTGGTGCTGGGTCAGTAGAAGATATCGTCCATGCACGCGCGGGCAGGCAAGCGGGAGCAGCGGTGCAGGCCGTTTGAGTGACACAGGAACTCACCTTGGGCGTGATTGCGTCCAGAAACAGCGACAGTCTGCTCAAACAATCCGCCGGAAGCGCTAAACACGCCTCCGGCGAACGAATAGCAATAGCTTAGACGATGGTTACGTTTTCAGCCTGGGGGCCTTTCTGGCCCTGAGTCACTTCAAAAGTGACTTTCTGCCCTTCGGCCAGTGAGCGACGACCAGTGCCATTGATTGCACGGAAGTGAACGAAAACATCAGAACCGCCTTCGCGCTCAATGAAACCAAATCCTTTGTCATCGTTAAACCATTTAACGACACCGGTAACTAAATCAGACATATAACCCTCGTACTATATAACAGCGCCAAATAGCTTGGCATTACAAAAAACACTGGCCTTACTTTGACATGTTGCCGGTGTGTGATCATGCGACCATCTATCCTTGCGGATAGATGGAGAAAGCCCCTGATCTTCTGGAACCTTTTCCATCCACCCGATATACAGTCACCGGCATCATATACTCGATTTCACATTTTACTGACGGGTTAATCGTTCAATAACAGCAACCTGCGTCGTTTAGTTCATTCTCCACGGGGTTTATGCACTAGTCAAGAACTAAATAGGGATAGACGATTGTGTGCAAAAGGCGCTGAAAATGAATTAAATTCTATGGTTTAATTGTTTTTAAAACAAAGAGTAAAAGTATTTTTTTAAAGTGTTATATCAAATTTTAATATCAGCTGTTTCAGTGTCACTATCACCTTCATAACAGGCCTCCATCATGTCAATAAATCGCTTCGCTTGAGGTGACAGGTATTTGCCGCGGCGCAGCACTATGCCGTAGGTGCGTTTGGGGAAATATTCATTCAACGGGATCTTTACCAGTTTCTCTTCGCCGGTGAGGCAGACATCGGTGACAATGGATATACCCATCCCCAGTTCGACATATTTTTTGATCACTTCCCAACCGCCGGCTTCGAGTCCGGTCTTGAATTTGAGTTCGTGCTGGCGGAACACTAGATCGACCATTCTCCAGGTTGTCAGGCTGGGCGGAGGAAGTATCAATCCATAAGGCGCAATGTCTTTCAGGGTGATGTTTTTTTTCTCCGCCAGTGGGTGTCCGATGGGGACAATCAATTCGGGAGAGTAGGTGACCAGCGGTTTGTAGATAATGTCATCGGGTACATCCAGCATTGAACCAACGGCAAAATCCGCTTCATCGGCGCGCAATCGGGATAATCCGTCACGCCCGCCGGTCACATTATGCAGTTTGACCCGGATCTTGGGGTGCTGCTCCATAAATTGCCTGAGCGGCTCAGGCAGTACATAGAGAATGGTTGATTCTCCAGCGGCGATGTTGAGATCACCGGCTTCCAGCAGTCCCTGCTGGGCGATGAAGGTCTCATGCAGTTTGTCCATCCCCTCAACCAGCGGTTGCGAGAGTTTGAACAGAATTTTTCCTTCCGGAGTGAGACGTATCTTCGGACCGCGCCGCTCGAACAGGACGGTTTCCAGTTCCCGTTCCAGTGCCTGTATCTGTAGCGAAACGGTCGGTTGACTGAGAAAAACCTTGTCGGCAGCTTCACTGATGCTGCCGGTTCTGGCGGCATGACAAAAGGCGCGTAATTGCTTGAGTCTGTTCTGTTTGTAGTAGATTGGCGCGGGTGATGCCATGATGTTCTCTGGAGACTTTATTGCTGAAGTTAATAGTAAGCATTGAAATAATTGGCCTGTCAAATACCACAATTTCCTCTACACTTTGCTGCACTTGCGATAATTGCGCAATAGTTTCAAGTGAAATCTATTATCCAATTGATATATAAAGGAAAAAAATAGTATATCTTGAAACTGTTACAGTTTTTTATGCGGCGATAAATTGTAATGTTTTCTTGAGGGCCGAATGAATGACCAATATCACCGGCATAGCCTTATCGGTTGGTTTTATGGCCGTACTTGGTTCGGTACTCGCATCCATCCTGGTGCTGGCTAACAAGCGCCTGTTTGTCTATGAAGACCCCCGCATTGATGATGTAGAGGATCTCCTGCCCCGAGCCAATTGTGGCGCCTGTGGCAGCCCGGGATGCCGTCCGTTTGCAGAGGGCCTGATCGACGGCACTTATGAGCCGGCCCAATGCACCGTCAATTCCAAAGAGACCAATAAGCTGATCGCCGACTATCTGGGCGTGGATCTGGGTGTCCAGGATAAGCGCGTCGCCCGGCTTGCCTGTGCCGGTGGTAGCCACGTAGCCTTCATCCGTGCCAGTTATTCCGGTATGAACTCCTGCCGTGCCGCGGCACTGGTCTCCGGCGGAGGAAAGGGCTGTTCCTGGGGCTGCCTGGGTATGGGTGATTGCGCCATTGTCTGTGATTTCGATGCCATCAGCATGAACAAATATGGCCTGCCGGTGGTGGATGAGGATCTCTGTACCGCCTGTAACGACTGCGTCGAGGTCTGTCCAAAAGATCTGTTTGAACTCCACTCCATCAATGAACAGCTGTTTGTCGCCTGCAAAAATCTGGAGAAGGGTGAAGAGGCGGAGAACGAGTGCGAAGTGATCTGCACCGCCTGTGAGCGCTGTGCCGTGGATTCGCCGGAAGGTCTGATCGAAATCAGAAACAACCTGGCAGTGATCGATTACAGCAAGAATGGTCTGGCATCCCGGGTGGCGATTGAGCGCTGTCCGACGGGGGCCATCGTCTGGTTTGACAAGCAGGGCGGTTATCAGGTGGGTAAAGAGGCCAAGAAGATTATTCGCAAAGAGATGCTGCCCATCGGGTAGTTGGAATGTAGTTGGAATTTCATCGGTTGGGCTGCCAACAGAGCTGGTTGATCCCGAAATGTAGAAGAGGAAGTGTTCATGTTCGGTAAAAAAGAGCAAAAGCAGTTTAAGTATCCCGGCATCCGCATGGCGATGGATGGCAATACCGCAGTCATCATGTGCGAGCGGGAGGCATCTGACGCTGCCGGTGCTTATCCGATTACCCCCTCTACCCAAATGGGTGAATACTGGGCGGAAGAGGTGGCCCATGGGCATATCAACGTATCGGGCAAGCCTCTGGTATTTGTCGAGCCGGAATCCGAACATGCCGCCGCCGCAGTCACTGCCGGCATGGCAATGACAGGTCTGCGTGCCACCAACTTCTCTTCGGCACAGGGTGTGGCTTTCATGCACGAGTCGCTCTACGCGGCGGTCGGTAAGCGTCTTCCCTATGTACTGAATATCGGTACCCGTGCCATTACCAAGGCGTCACTCAATGTGCATTGTGGTCATGACGACTATCACTGTATCGATGACACCGGCTTCTTTCAGGTGTTCGGCGCCGATGCCCAGGAGGCCGCCGATCTGAACCTGATCAGCCGCAAGATCGCCGAGTTGAGTCTGACTCCGGCGGCGGTGGCTCAGGATGGCTTTCTTACCACCCACCTGATCGAGCCGGTGATGGTTCCGGAGCGTGAATTGATCGAGGAGTTCTGTGGACGCCCGGACGATATCATCGCCTGTCCCACGCCGGCGCAGAAGATGATCTACGGTGAAAAACGCCGTCGTGTCCCGGAGATCTGGGACGTGGACAATCCCATGCTCTCCGGTTCGGTGCAGAACCAGGACGCCTATATGCAGGCAGTGGCGGCGCAGCGCCCCTACTTCTTTGATCATATCTCCAGCATTACCGACCAGGTGATGGATGAGTATTATGAACTGACCGGACGCCGCTACAACCGGGTTGGCCAGTACCGCATGGACGATGCCGAGTATGTGATTGCCGGTCAGGGCTCCATGATCGTGCAGGCGCAGGTGGTGGCGGACTATCTGCGTGAGACCCGCAAGCTGAAGGTGGGCGTGCTCAATGTCACCATGTACCGGCCGTTCCCGGGTGATCTGATCGGCAAGGTGCTGAAGGGGCGCAAGGGCGTGGTGGTGCTGGAACGTACCGACCAGCCGCTGGCGGAAGACCTGCCGCTGATCCGTGAAATCCGTGCCGCCCTCACCAAGTGTATCGAAAACGGCGTCACTGCCGGTGATGCCCCCTATGCCAGGTATGCCTCCTACAAGTCGGGTGAAGCACCGGCGCTCTACTCCGGTTCCTACGGCCTGGGTTCAAGAGATCTGCAGCCGGAAGGACTGATCGGAGCGATCGAGAACATGCTGCCGGACGGCAAGAAACGCCGCTTCTTCTACCTGGGCGTGGATTTTATCCGCGAAGCGACCGATCCCAAGGCGGAGATCCGCCAACAGGAGTTATTGGAGGCCTATCCCCATATCGGAGAGATGGCGATTCGCGGCAGTGAGAATCCCGATCTGCTGCCCAAGGGCGCGATTACGGTGCGTATGCACTCGGTCGGCGGATGGGGCGCCATCACCACCGGCAAGAATCTGGCCATGACCCTGTATGATCTGCTGGGTTATGACATTCGGGCCAATCCCAAGTACGGTTCTGAAAAGAAAGGTCAGCCGACCACCTATTACCTGTCGGCCGCTCCCGAACCGATCCGACTGAACTGCGAATATCACTATGTGGATGTGGTGCTGTCGCCCGATCCCAACGTATTCCTGCACTCAAACCCGCTGTATGGATTGAAAGAGGGCGGCTTCTTTATTATCCAGAGCCATCTGGAGACCGAGGAAGAGGTGTGGGCGCAGATTCCGGTGATGTATCAGAAATACATCGTCGATCACAATATCCATGTCTATTTCGTAGACGGTTTCAAGATCGCCAAGGAGGAGGCATCCGATGCTGAACTGCAGTTCCGCATGCAGGGTAACGCCTTCCAGGGCGCCTTCTTCGCGGCCTCGCCGCTGCTGCAGCGGGCGAACCTGACCGAGCAGGGTCTGTTCGATGCCATCGAGGCTCAACTGCGTGACAAATTCGGCGGCAAGGGCGAGCGCGTGGTGGCGGATAACCTGCGGGTGGTACGGCGCGGTTTCGATGAGATCCGTGAAATTACCCATAAACAGATCGGTGTGACCCAGCAGGATATCCGCAAGGCGGCGAAGATCCCGGTCATGCTGCAGGAGCTGCCCCAGGGCGATGGCAGGCTCTCCGATGTGCACCGTTTCTGGGAGCAGACCGGCTCTTTCTACATGAGCGGGAAGGGTTCCGAGAACCTGGTCGACCCGTTCATGGCCACCAGCCTGATACCGGCGGCCACCGGTATCTTCCGTGACATGACCCAGATCCGCTTCGACTATCCGAAGTTCATCACGGAGAACTGTACCGCCTGTGGTGACTGCTATACCGCCTGTCCCGACAGCGCCATCCCGGGTTTGGTCAACACCATCAGCGATATCTTCAACACCGCCATCGACCGCATCGAGAAGAAGGGCACCCCGACCCTCTATCTACGGCGTGAAACCCGTAATGTCGAGAAGAAACTGCGTGCCCTGATCGACGCCCAGGGTGAGGCTTCGGTGGTCTCCAGGCTGCTGGATCAGGCGGTGCTGGAAGTGCTGGCAGAGTCTGAGCTGGATGAGACCAAGAAGGCCGGCCTGGAGCGCGAGTTCGGGCTGTTTCTGGAATCCATCGGTGGTTTCGAGTTCTCCGTCACCAAACCCTATTACAGCAACCGGGAGAAGAAGAACAAGGGCTCCGGCGGCCTCTTCTCCATTACCGTCAACCCCTATACCTGTAAAGGCTGTATGGAGTGCGTGGATGTCTGTGACGATGGCGCACTGGTGGTGGAGCTGCAGACCGAGCAGGTGGTGGAGAAGCTGCAGCGGGACTGGAAATTCTGGATCGATCTGCCCACTACCAATCCGGACTTCATTCGCATCGATGATCTGAACGAAAAGATCGGCGCCCTGGAGACCCTGCTGCTGGACAAGACCAACTACCAGTCGATGGTCTCCGGTGACGGTGCCTGCCTGGGTTGTGGCGAGAAGACCGCCATCCATCTGTTCACCGGTACCGCCACCGCCCTGATGCAGCCGCGGGTCAAGGCGCATATCGCCGAGCTGGATGACCTGATCAACCGTCTGGAGACCCACATCCGTTTGAAACTGGCGGCCGGCATGGATCTCTCCAACACCGCCGCCATCAACGAGGCGGTCGAGGAGAACAAGGATACCGACCTGACCCTGACCAATCTCTCCGCCACGCTCTCCGAAGGGCGGGCGGTGGAACCGGTCGATCCCAAGTGGCTGAAATGGGCCACCCAACTGCTGGAAAAGCTGCGCCACCTGAAATGGCTCTATACTGATGGCAATACCAATCAGGGACGCGCCACCATGGGTATCATCAACGCCACCGGCTGTACCTCGGTGTGGGGATCCACTTTCCCCTTCAATCCCTATCCATTCCCCTGGACCAGCCACCTGTTCCAGGACAGCCCCTCGGTGGCCATGGGTATCTTCGAGGGTCACATGGCGAAGATGGCCCAGGGCTTCAAGGTGATCCGCCAGGCCAAGCTGGAGCTGGAGGGCAAATACGACGCCGATGTGCACGACAGCTTCTTCACCTACTTCGACTGGAAATCCTTCAGTGAAGAGGAGTGGTTGCTCTGCCCGCCGGTGGTCTCCATCGGGGGTGATGGCGCCATGTACGACATCGGTTTCCAGAATCTCTCCCGTGCCCTGGCGTCCGGCACCCCGATCAAGGTGCTGATTCTGGATACCCAGGTCTACTCCAACACCGGTGGCCAGTCCTGTACCTCCGGCTTTATCGGCCAGGTGGCGGACATGGCACCCTATGGCAAGGCGTGGAAGGGCAAGACCGAGATCCGCAAGGAGATGGGGATCATCGGCATGGCGCATCGCACCAGCTTCGTGCTGCAGAGCTCCCAGGCCAATGTCACCCACCTCTTGGAAGGCTTCATCGACGGCCTCAACAGCCGTCGCCCGGCCATGTTCAATATCTACACCACCTGTCAGCCGGAGCACGGCGTGGCGGATTACGCCTCCGAGCAGCAGGCGAAGCTGGCCCTGGAATCCCGTGCCTATCCGCTGTTCCGCTATGACCCGGATGCCGGTGTCACCTTCAGTGAATGTTCCAGTGTCGAGGGCAACCCGGCCCTGCACGCCGACTGGCCGACCTACCAGCTCACCTACCAGGATGAGAACGGTAAGGAGTCGAAGATGGAGCTGCCGGTCACCTTTGCCGACTTCGCCTTCAGCGAGGGCCGCTTTCGCAAGCACTTCCGCTCGGTGCCTCAGGATGCCTGGAATGACGACATGGTGCCGCTGCATGAGTTCCTCGACATCGACGAGGATGGGCGGGACGGTCAATATCCCTATATCTGGGCGGTAGACAAAAAGAGCCGTCTGATGCGGGTGCTGGTCTCCCAGGAGATCGTCCTCTCCTGTGAGGAGCGGCGTAACTTCTGGTATCAGCTGCGCTCCCTGGCCGGAGTCGGTGAGGCGGTGGATGAGCTGGAAATCGCCAACCGCGCCAAGGCGGATATGGCCCAGAAGCTCACCGCCAGCCTGCTGGCCCTGGCCAACAACGGCGATATCTCGGCCCTGGCGGACATGCCCGCTCCGGCCGCCGGGGGCAATGGCGCTTCGACCCTGGCCACTGCCGCACCAGCCGACTATGAGCCGGTCTGGATTGAGACTCCGGAGTGTACCGCTTGTGACGAGTGCACCGATATTGCGCCCAGCGTGTTCAAATACAACGATCAGAAACTGGCGGTTGTGATTGATCCCAAAGGGGCGCCGTATAAAGATATCGTCAAGGCGGCGGAGAAGTGCACCGCGGGTTGCCTGCATCCCGGCACGCCGTGGAATCTCAACGAGAAAGACCTCGACAAACTGGTCAAGCGCGCAGCCAAGTACCAGTAACATAACCAGCAAAGGAGAGAATGAAAATGGCAACAGTAACCTTACACGGAAACCCGGTATCCACCAGTGGCGAGCTCCCGGCAATCGGCAGCAAGGCACCTGAGTTTTCTCTGGCCAACAAGGAGTTGGCCGACGTGGGGCTGGCGGATTTCGCCGGCAAGAAACGTCTGCTCAATATCGTGCCGAGCCTGGATACACCCACCTGCGCCATATCCACAAAAAAGTTCAACGAGTCGTTTGCCAAGCGTGATGATGCGGTGGCCATGGTGATCTCCGCCGATCTGCCGTTTGCCCAGGGCCGCTTCTGCGAGACCGAGGGACTGAAGAACGTGGTCACCCTGTCGTTGATGCACGATCAGCAGTTCGCCAAGGATTATGGCGTGCTGATTACCGATGGTCCGTTGCGGGGGGTGACCTGCCGGGCGGTCGTGGTGGTCGATGAGAACGGTATCGTCACCTACACCCAGCTGGTACCCGAAATCGGTGATGAGCCGGATTATGAGGCGGCGCTTGCGGCGTTGAAATAGGTAGTGGCCGGGGGCGTGGCCGCCTGGCAGTCACGCCCTGACCGGTCGCGTTGTTGAGAGCAGCGGAGAGAGCATGGGTCTACTCAATCTATTCAGGCGCACCAGGACCTTCAAGCATGGTGTGCACCCCATGGATCACAAGGAGCAGACGGCGCATCTGGCCATCAGGCGCCTGCCGTTCGCAGCGAAAATTTATGTGCCGCTCGCCCAGCATATCGGCGCCCCTGCCGTGGCACTGGTCAAGCCGGGACAGGAGGTGGTGCGGGGTGAGCCGATTGCCGAGGCGGGGGGCTTTGTCTCGGTACCGATGCACGCCCCGGTGACCGGTATCGTGCGCGCCATCGATCAGCTGGTGCCCACCGCGGCGGGCCCCAAGACCCCGGCGATTGTGATCGAGACCTACGAAGCGGCGACCCAGGAGGTGTTGTACGGACGGGACCAGGATCTGCAGACCCTCAGTCGGAATGAACTGATCAAAGCCGTACAGGCCAGTGGCATGGTGGGCTTGGGGGGGGCTGCCTTCCCCAGCCATGTGAAGCTGCTGCCACCGGAAGGAAAGGTCATTGAAACACTCATCATCAATGGCTGTGAATGTGAACCCTATCTCACCTGCGATCACCGGGTGATGCTGGAACAGACCGACCGGCTGATTGCCGGTATCCGCACCATTATGCGGGCGACGGGTGCGAAACGCGCCATCATCGGCGTTGAGGACAACAAGCTGGATGCGGTGAAGGCGATTCGGGAAAAACTGCCCGAGGGTGAGGCGATCAGTTGTGAGGCTGTGGAAACAAAATATCCGCAGGGTGCGGAAAAGATGCTGATCAGCAGCCTGCTGAACCGGGAAGTGCCCTCCGGCGGCCTGCCGGTGGATATCGGCGTGGCGGTATACAATGTCGGCACCCTGGCGCAGTTGGGTGATTTGATACCCCGCAGTCGCGGCCTCATCGAGAGAGTCATTACCGTATCGGGCCCCGGGGTGAGCAAACCGGGCAATTATCTGGTGCCGATCGGTACACCGTTGCGTTTTCTGATGGATCAGGTGGGTTCCAGCTCGGAAGCCAACGAGGTGATTGTCGGCGGTCCCATGATGGGTATGACTGTCGCCTCACTGGATGTGCCTGTCACCAAGGGTGTGTCGGGTGTGGTGGTGTTCGAGGAGGCGGCCGAGGATCAACAGGATCGCCCGGTATACCCCTGTATCAAGTGCGGGGCCTGTCTGGATGCCTGTCCGATCAATCTCAATCCCTCCATGCTGGGCCAGCTGGCCGGTGTTCGTCAGTATGAGACCATGGCGTCCGATTATCACCTGAACGACTGCTTTGAATGTGGCTGTTGCAGCTATGTCTGTCCATCGAATATCCCCTTGACCCAGTATTTTCGTATCGCCAAGGCGATGAACCGGGAGGCCAGGGCGGCCGCCGCCTGATCTGTCCAGCGATGGTCACAGGCCGTGAAGCGGAAGAGTATGTAGGAGATGCTGCTTTAGCGGCGGCCTGTGCGTGGTCGGAGATCCTGCGCGGCCGAAGCCGCTCCTACGGGGATATCCATTGTAGCAACGGTTTGCACGAGTTAGGTGTGAGCGAGATGTTTAATCGAGGGTGTGGAGTTGCTGCCGTGGCAGGTTGCCACCACCCCCTGAGTCGTGAACGGGACCGGAAGCCCCTGCAGAGTAGAGCATGAGTAGAAAGCAGAAAAAAGTTGTCGAGATCCGTACTTCCCCCCATCTGAAGAAGGCCATCTCCGTTGACCAGATCATGCGCAATGTCGTCTATGCATTGTTGCCGGTGTGCGGCTGGTCGGTCTATCAGTTCGGCATCAGTGCGCTGGCGTTGATTCTGGTCACCACCCTGACCTGTGCCCTGACCGAGTCTCTGTTCTGCCGGCTCTCCGGAAGGCCCAACAGTGTGGGGGATTTCAGTGTCATTATTACCGGTCTGCTGCTGGCCTTGACCCTGCCGCCCGGTTTCCCGCTCTGGATGGCAGCGGTGGCCGGGTTTATCGCCATCGGTCTGGGCAAGTCGCTGTTTGGTGGTCTCGGCTACAACGTGATGAATCCGGCGCTGGTGGGACGCGCCTTTGTGCAGGCGGCCTTTCCGGTGGCCATCACCACCTGGACGCCGGGTTTTGCGGTAGGACGCTTCCAGGAGTTGATTCCCTCCAGTCTGGCGCTTCCCTTCATGTCGCCGGTGGATACCGGTGACTGGGTGAAATCCCATGCCGTGGACGGTTTTACCGGGGCGACCCCGCTGGCCCTGCAGAAATTTGAGCATGTCACGGTCGGTACTCTGGATCTGCTCACCGGTAGCGTGTCCGGTTCCGCGGGAGAGACCTCGGCACTGCTGATTTTTGTCTGCGGGCTTTATCTGGTTTTCCGCAAGATGATGGATTGGCGCATCCCCGCGGCGATCTTTCTGACAGTTACGCTGATTGCGGGGCCGCTGCACCTGATGAATCCCGAGATCTATCCGACGCCGCTGTTCATGATCCTCTCGGGCGGCCTGATGCTGGGCGCCATGTTCATGGCCACCGACATGGTGGTTTCGCCCATGACGCCGCGGGGTGTCTGGCTCTATGGTGGTGTGATCGGCCTGCTGACAGTACTGATTCGGCTGTTTGGCGGCCTGACCGAGGGGGTGATGTATGCCATCCTGGTGGCCAACGCCCTCTCGCCCCTGATTGCCTCGGCGACCCAGCCGCGCATCTATGGCGCGACCCGGAAGGAGGCCGAGTCATGAGCCGTACCGAGCAGCTTCAAGCTCAGCCTCAGACACCCAGTTTCGCCATGCTGCGCACCCTGGGCGGTATCGCCATGTTGTCCGGTCTGCTGGTGGTGCTGGTATTCCAGTACACCCAGCCGATTATCGAAGAGAACAAGCGCATCGCCATCGAACAGGCGGTCTCCCGGGTGATCCCGGGCGTGGCAAGTAAAAAGGATTATCTCCTCGGACCCCAGGGTCTGTTCGCGGCGGATGCCCCGGATGCGACAGGCGAAAAGATCTATGCCGCCTATAACGCCAAGGGTGAGTTGCAGGGTGTCGCCCTGGAAGCAGCCGCCACCGGCTACCAGGATGTGATCCGTATTCTTTACGGTTACAACCAGGACTGCCAGTGTGTCACCGGTATCAAGATACTGAAGATGGCGGAGACCCCGGGTCTGGGCGACAAGATCGCCTTCGATCCGGAGTTCCTGAAAAACTTCGAGTCCCTGGATGGCCGGCTGAATGCGCAGAAGAACGCGCTGGAGAACGCCATTGTCACGGTCAAGCACGGCACCAAGCGGGAGCAGTGGCAGATCGATTCGATCTCCGGCGCCACCATCTCCTCCAAGGCGATCGGCCGCATGATCAATGCCAGTGGGCAACGTATGTTCCCGTTGATCATCAAGCATCTGAAAGAATTGAGAGCCGGACAGGCAAATTGAGGTGGAGAGCATGTCAGTACTGCCCAATCAACAAGAGAAGGTGACCCTGGACACCTTCGTGCGGGGACTCTGGGAGGAGAACCCGGTATTCGTCATGCTGTTGGGACTCTGCCCGGTGCTGGCGGTAACCAACTCCACCATCAACGCGATTGCCATGGGCCTGGCCACGCTGTTCGTGCTGGTGGCCTCCAGTACACTGGTGTCGCTGCTGCGCAAGATGATTCCCAAGCAGGTGCGCATCGCCACCTATATCATCATCATCGCCACCTTTGTCACCATCGTGGACTACGTGATCCAGGCGATCAGCCTGGATCTGTACAACGCCCTCGGGGCCTTTATCCAGCTGATTGTGGCCAACTGCGTGATTCTCGGCCGGGCCGAGGCCTATGCGTCAAAGCAGAAGGTCGGGGCATCCATTATCAATGCCATCGGCATGGGTACCGGATTCACCATCGCGCTGCTCTGTCTGGGAACGGTGCGGGAACTGCTCGGTGCCGGCACCATTCTCGGGGTGCAGATCTTCAGCAGCAATTTTGAACCCTGGGTGGTGATGATCCTGCCGCCGGGCGGCTTCTTCGTGCTCGGGGGCTGGTTGCTGCTGTTTGACTATCTGAAGCAGCGCAAGGAGCAGAAACTGCTGAACACCGAGGGGGCCGTAGCCAATGGATCCTAATTCACTCACATTCATCTTTCTCAATGCGGCGCTGATCAACAACTTTGTGCTGGCGCTGTTTCTGGGACTCTGCCCCTTCCTCGGCGTTTCGGCGAAGAAAGAGACCGCCTGGAACATGGGGCTGGCCACCATGTTCGTGATGCTGGTCAGCTCCGTCTCAGCCTATGGCATCAACTGGATACTGGTTAAATTCGATATCGAGTTCCTGCGCCTGATCTGCTATATCGCGGTCATTGCCTCGGCCGTACAGCTGGTGGAGATGACCGTCAAGAAGTTCAGCCCCGCACTGTTTCGGGCGCTGGGCATCTTTCTGCCCCTGATCACCACCAACTGCGCCATTCTGGGTCTGGCGCTGTTCCAGACCTTCCGCGAGTATGATTTCTTTCAGTCGCTGGCCTTCAGCACCGGTGCCGGGGTGGGATTCACCATTGCCCTGATGCTGATGGCCGGGTTGCGGGAGCGGCTGGAACTGGCGAAACTGCCCAGTGTCAGCCAGGGGGCGGCCATGGGTCTGATGCTGGCCGGTCTGCTCTCGTTGGCGTTCATGGGTTTTGCCGGATTGGGAGGTTCCCATGCTTAAGGTACTATTGGCCGGCGCGGTCATCATGGGTGTGCTGGTCGGCTGGATCATGGTGCAGCAGATGGCGCGGGAGTTCGCCCGCCGGCATCCGGAGTTCGGACCCTATCAGGAGAAGCGGGGATGCGGCGGCAACTGCTCCTGCAGTGGCGGTTCCAGTTGCAGAAAAAAATAGTGCTATAAAGATATTTCTGATTACTTATCGCTCATCAGCGATGGTCAGAAAAATATTAGCCGCGAATGAACGCGAATCTTGTTGTTGCATAAATACCTCATCCCCTGGCCTGGAGATATCGATCGTTTTTTGGCTAGAGGCGCATTCCGTTACATCACGTACAGATAGCCGGTTTACTTATTATTTGCGTGTATTTGCGGCTTTATAAGCGGTATTCGACCAGGGCTGAGCTTTGCGGGTCAGCAGGAAAATATTAAAGTGCGGAGGAGAAGATGAGTGAAACTGAATTGGGTCCTGCGGTAGTGGCCGAGGTCATCGAGAGTCGGCGCATCACTCCCGAGTCGACGGATGAGGTGCGGCATATCGTGCTGCGGGTCAATGAGCCCTCGTTCCGCTATCGTGAAGGCCAATCCATCGGCGTGGTGGTGCCGGGACCCCACGCATTCGGAAACAAGTACCACATGCGGCGCTACTCCATCGCCAGTGACCGGAGCCGTTCCGACGAGGAGAGCGTGGAGTTTTCCATTCTGGTGCGGCGCTGTTTCTATATCGATCCGGTGAATGGCGAACGTTATCCCGGTGTTGCCTCCAACTTTCTCTGCGATATTGCCATCGGTCAGAACATTTCTATTACAGGCCCGTATAAAAGTCCGTTCAGTGTCCCGAGCGACAGCAGCGCCAATCTGCTGATGATCGGTGTGGGTACCGGTATCGCGCCGTTCCGCGCCTTCATGCAGCATATCTATCGGCAGCAGGGGAGCTGGAAAGGCCAGGTGCGGCTGTTCTACGGCGCCCGCACCGGCATGGATATGCTCTACATGAATGACCACAACAGCGATCTGAAAGAGTATTTCGATGAAGAGACCTTCATGGCCTACAACGCGCTGGCCAATCGCCCGTTGATGAGTGATACCGAGGCTCTGGAACAGTCGCTGGATATGCATATTGATGAGGCGTGGGAGCTGATACAGCAGCCCAACACCTATGTCTGCGTTGCCGGGCTGGCCAAGGTGCAAAAGGCGATGGATCGTGTCTTCAGTGAGGCGGCGGGTTCCAGCGAGAACTGGGAGGCGCTCAAGGAACGGATGGCGCAACAGGGGCGCTGGTCGCAGCTGTTGTATAGCTGATCTAACCAAAAACCGGCTCATCGCCGGTGGGCGACCCCCACCCTATGGAAACCCTCGTGGGCTGTTTCTATGCGTATCCCACGGATTTGCTTGTGTTTCCGGCGGAAAGGGCTAGAATGACGGCCTTCACGCACTCCGGTCTGCGTAATCCCATCGCGGTACACCTTCAGGAACACCTCGATTCAATATCTTTCAAAGTTTTGCCTAGGCTGGGCCCACCAAGGGTAGGCATTCAGGAGCATTTATTCGTATGTCGTTTGATTCACTCGGCCTTTCCGCCGAACTACTCCGTGCTGTCTCGGAACAGGGTTACACGGAACCGACGCCTGTACAGCGTCAAGCCGTTCCCGTCGTGCTTGAGGGAAAAGATATTCTCGCCGGCGCCCAGACGGGGACCGGCAAAACCGCCGGCTTCACCCTGCCGCTGCTGCAGTTGCTGAGTCAGCACTGCCAGGGCAAGGGACGCCGCCCCATTCGGGCCCTGGTGTTGACCCCCACCCGCGAACTGGCCGCACAGGTCGCTGAGAGCATTGAGACTTATGGGAAACACCTGCCGCTGAAATCCACGGTGGTCTTCGGCGGCGTGAAGATCAATCCCCAGATCGAGAAGCTGCGCCACGGGGTGGACATACTGGTGGCGACGCCGGGACGTCTGCTGGATCATGCCCAGCAGAAGACCCTGGACCTCTCTCATGTGGAGATCCTGGTGCTGGACGAGGCGGACCGGATGCTGGACATGGGATTCATCCACGATATCCGCAAGGTGCTGGCGCTGCTACCGTCAAACCGGCAGAACCTGCTCTTCTCCGCCACCTACTCGGATGAGATCAAAACCCTCGCCGATAAATTGCTGAATGCACCGGTGCTGATCGAAGTGGCCCGCAGAAACACCGCGGCGGAGAAGGTCGAGCAGCGGGTCTACCCGGTCGATCGCGAGCGCAAGCGGGAACTGCTCTCTTTCCTGATCGGCTCGCGCAACTGGCGCCAGGTGCTGGTGTTCACCCGCACCAAGCACGGTGCCAACCGGCTGGCCCAGCAGCTGGAAAAAGATGGCCTGAGTGCCGCGGCGATTCACGGCAACAAGAGCCAGGGCGCACGTACCCGCGCCCTGGCCGGCTTCAAGCAGGGTGAGATCCGGATCCTGGTGGCTACCGACATCGCCGCGCGCGGTCTGGATATCGACCAGTTGCCTCACGTGGTCAACTATGAGTTACCCAATGTGCCGGAAGATTACGTGCACCGTATCGGGCGTACCGGTCGTGCCGGCAATGAAGGCGAGGCGACTTCACTGGTCTGTGTGGATGAGCATAAGCTGCTGCGGGATATCGAGCGTGTGTTGAATCGGGAGCTGCCGCGCGAGATCCTGGCGGGCTATGAGCCGGATCCCAGCATCAAGCCGGAACCGATCAAGAATGGCCGCAACGGTGGTGGTGATCGCGGCCGTGGCAGACAGCAGCAGGCGCCGCGACGTCAGGCCAAGCCCCATCAGGAGAAACGGGTCAGACGCGAGCGATCCGAACCGGCGACGGCGAAGCCTGTGGAGAAAAGTACTGCACGGGCTAACAACACGCACTCTCAGCACGCTTCCGCCCCGAAGAATCAGGGTCAGTCTGCCCCGGCGGCAACACGCGGCAACCGGCGTTCGTCGCAGAACCGTCGTGAACGCGCCTCTCTGCTCGGTGGCTAACAAGCGGATATCCGGCCATTTCCGATAGACGGGTGCTGGGTGTTAGGGGTTGTACCCGACCCTGATGCTCAGCGGCCAGGATGCAGCTCGCTGCCGCTTCGGGTCACCCCACACTTCGGCGAGTGCTTGCTGAACCTGCTCCAGGGGATTCAATCCGGCCTGCCGGATCATGCTCTGTACGGCAGACCAGGTGCCCAGATAACCCAGCAGATGCCGCAGATCCCAGCGCGCGGTTATCGCAAAATCCGGTATGGCGGGGACCAGCGTGAAGGGGAAGGGGGTGTCGGCGTAGCCCCGTTCGACCTGTTTACGCTCTTCCGGCCAGTAGCGCTGCAGGGTGTCGAAATAGAGCCCGTCGATGATGCGGTCGATTTCCGGATCAATTTTCAGCAGGTTGTAGCTCCATACCGCAATAGCGCCGCCAGGCTTCAAAACCCGTTTCACTTCGTTGAAAAAAACCGGCAGATCAAACCAGTGCAGCGCCTGGGCCACCGTCACCAGATCGGCTGAAGCCGGGGTGATCCGGCACCGTTCCGCCGGCGCGACGCGATAGTCTATACGGGGGTGCGGAATGGCTGCCGCTATCTGCGTGCCGCTGGCATCGGTGGCAATGACCCGCTCAAACCATTCAGTCAGCCGGATTGCCGCCTGGCCACTGCCGGTGGCGCAGTCCCAGGCCATGTCGTGGTAGGGGGTGAGTGAGGCGAGGTATTCAAACAGCGCGGATGGATAACCGGGCCGGTACTGCGAGTAGGCGTCCGCACTGTTGGAAAAGTGATCCTTGAAGTGTTCGTTCATGGCGGATACCGCTTGTCGGAAATCTCAATTCGGCTGGGAAATGCCTGCCGAATATGGGAAAATTCGAACCTGTGTGACAGCCCCTGTGATCCGTACTGATCGTCAGCCCCAAACATCGAGCATCCGGGTAAATGAAGCTAAGAGTTGCCATCAATGGTTATGGACGCATCGGCCGTTGTATTCTGCGGGCCCTGTATGAATCGTCCTATTATCGCAGGCATATCGATATTGTCGCCATCAATGAATTGGCCGACCTCAACGTGGTGACCCATCTGACCAAATACGATACCACGCATGGTCGATTTCCCGGAACGGTGGCGCGGGGTGAGCGGCATCTGCTGATCGATGGTGACAAGATTGCGCTGCTCTCCGAAGCGGAGCCCGAGCTGTTGCCCTGGCGCGCGTTGGATGTGGACTTGGTGCTGGAATGCAGCGGTGTGTTCAAGAGTCGTCAGGATGCCGAGCGGCATCTCCATGCCGGAGCCGGCAAGGTGTTGTTTTCCCACCCGGCGGAAGCGGATGTGGATGCGACCATTGTTTATGGTGTCAACGATCATCTGTTGCGAGCGACCGATACCATCGTCTCCAACGCCTCCTGCACGACCAATGCGATCATTCCCGTACTGGATGTGTTGCAGGAGCGTTTCGGTATTGAATGCGCGCTGATCACTACCATCCACTCCGCCATGCACGACCAGCCGGTGATCGATGCCTACGATACCGATCTGCGCAAGACCCGTTCGGCGCTGCAGTCGATTATTCCAGTTGAAACGGGCCTGGCCCGGGGTGTGGTGCGGATACTTCCCGAACTCAAAAATCGCGTGCATGCCCAGGCGATCCGCGTCCCGACCATCAATGTGTCAATGATGGATCTCTCGGTGGAGCTGGAACAGCCGGCGACCCGGAACGAACTGAATGGGGTACTCCGGGAACTGAGTAACAAACAGACCGGCCGGCTGTTCGGTTATATCGAAGAGTTGCTGGTCTCCTGCGATTTCAATCATGATTCCCGCTCGTCCATTGTGGACAGCAACCAGACCCAGGTCTGCAATCACCATTTTGCCAAGGTGGTGACCTGGTTTGATAACGAGTGGGGTTTCGCCAATCGCATGCTGGATACCAGTATCGCCATGGCCCCCGGGCGGATACCGCTTCCGCACCCGAACATTTAACTCCACGGAAAGCAGATGACCCGACAACGCACGGTCTATTATGTCTCGGAAAGTACCGGCATCACGGCCGAGACACTGGGGCACAGCCTGATCTCGCAATTCGAGCAGACCATCGAATTCAAGGCCATTTATATGCCGTTCATCAATACGGTGGAGAAGGCCAGGAAACTGGCCAGGCAGTTCGATATGGTGGCGAAGCGGGACGGTGCCCGCCCGATCGTGTTTGCCACCATGGTTGAGTATGAGACCCGGGTGATTCTGAAGCGCTCCAACTGCCTCTATATCGAACTGTTCGACACCTTTATCGCACCCTTGAGCCGGGAACTCGGGGTCAATCCCTCCGGCAAGACCGGCCTCAGTCACGGCATGCTGAATGGCGACAGCTATGAGGACCGGATGGACATCATCAACTTCGCCATGGTGAATGATGATGGCGCGCGTCTGGACAAGTACGATCAGGCGGACGTGATCCTGATCGGTGTATCGCGATCCGGCAAAACTCCCACCTGTCTCTACCTGGCCATGCATTTCGGCATCAAGGCGGCCAACTACCCCCTGACACCGGATGATTTCGAACAGAATAAAATCCCCGACAATCTGCTCAAGCACAAAGAGAAACTGGTTGCCCTGACCATTGATCCTCCACGTCTGAATCGCATCCGTGAAGAGCGGCGGCCGGGCAGTGAATACGCCTCCCTGAAACGTTGCACCTCGGAAGTCCGGCAGGCGTTGCAGATGTTCCGGAAACACAATATCTGGGTACTGGATACCACCACCCATTCCATTGAAGAGGTCTCTTCACGCATAGCCAAGGCGATACGCTCGCGCTGAAACAGGTTTGCCGGATCGCTGTCCGCAGAGCATTGCTGAACCGCCCGGCAGCAGTGATTTGTCCAGTGGCGATACCCGTTCGCACCCGACTTGGGAGTCTTGCGGTGCTTCCGCTGAGCAACTGGCAGGATCAAGGGGGGAGGCAAAACCTCTGGCATAATCCCGTTATTCAGTCGGCGCCGTCTCGTTGAGCAGATCGGTCTGGTTGGTCTCGCGACGTTCCTCTTCTACCTTGTTTTCGAGATGCCGCTCCGGAGAGACGTCCTGCATTTCCCGGACGGTGGCCTGTCGCGCCGCGACACCGGGCTTCGCTTCCTTGTTGCCGGTATCCGATGCGCTATCTGTGCCCCGTAGCGCACCCGGCACACCCGCCGCCGCGGTATCGAAACGCAGCCGGTAGGTTGGCTCCGGCAGGCCAAAACCGGCCGTTTCCAGGGCAAGTTTTACGCTGGTAAGGGCAATCGAACGGGATTTACCGAAATCGGCCTCGCGCTGGTTTATCCATGCGGCATACTGGATGACGATGTTCGAGTCACCGACCTGTTTAATGATGCCCAGCGGAGGTGGCTCCTTGAGCACGAAGTCCAGGAGGTGCAGAGCATCCAGTCCGGTCTGGATAGCTGCTAGCGGATCATCGGCCGCATCGACTCCCAGTTCGAAATTGAAGCGTCGCTCCGGATTGGTGGTGTAGTTGAGGATGGTGGCCTTGAACACATCGGCATTGGGGATGCGCAGGTGATTACCGTCCAGGGTCATCAGAATCGTGGCGCGTGAGGTAAGGCGGATCACCTGGCCCTCGTTATTGTTGATTACCACGTGATCCTTGGGACGGAACGGTTGGCGCAGGCTCAACATGATACTGGCGATATAGTTTTCTATGGTGTCGCGGACGGCAAAGCCAACCGCCAGACCGATCACGCCGGCGGAACCCAAGACTGCGCTCAACAGTGCCGTGGCGCCCAACAGATTCAGAGTCAGCACCAGCGCCACCAACACGAAGATCAAGCGCACGCTGGCAGCCGCCAGCTCGGCAACAAAGACATTGGGGGTGATGCGTCGCCAGAACCGCGCGCGCCGGGCCAGGAACATGCCGCTCAAGGTGATGACAACAAACAGCAGTAGCGCCAGGCTGAGTAACGGAATCAGCGCAAGCGCATTATCCATAATCGCGCGGAATTCCTTCCAGGCCGGTGTCAGCTGACTGTTCAGGGACACATCGCGCGCAATGGCATTTTCAATGGTCACGACACCGTCCAGCCTGGCGACCAGTTCCTCCGCGCGCTGGGCCGCGTCTTGTTCCGTGGTGGTGCCGGACAGCTGGACCACGCCTGACTGTACCGACACCCGGATATTTTGCAGGGCCGGAATCTCCTCGAAGATGGCCCGAATGCGTTCGCCGATGGCCCGGTCACTGACGGGTTCCCTGTCCACTACTATACTGCTGGTGGGCGGTCCGGAGTCCGTGTTTCCTTGCGCTTGGGCCACGCTATAGCCAACTGCCATGAGGCCAAGCATCAGCATGAACAGCGGGTAGCGGATGATCGATCGCAGCATGCCTCTCTCCTCAGGTCGGTTCGCGGTAATTACCTGCGGCGATGGTAGCCCGTTTGCCTGAGCCTGCCAAATCCGTCAGCAAGAGGTTTCAGACAGATAGAGTATGACAAGCCGGTCAGTATCTCCAAGGCCGGGGAGACGCGACATAATCAGGGCGATGCTGTACTCCTGTGATTGATGAAAATCCCTGAAAGTCAAGGAAAAAACCACTACACTCAACCATCGGGCGAAGTATGCAGCAGGGCTTCTCGGTCGGTTATGACAGGAATATCAGGCGGATAAAAAATACTTTGGCAATCCATAAGATTTCCCGCTTGTATGACGTGTTTTTAAAAAACATAATGGTCTGTTTTAATTAATAAATTAACCGTTTATACGGGATTTTTTCTGAAAGCTGAATAATATGAAAATTGGGGTTCCGAAAGAGACACGTCAAGGGGAGGCGAGGGTTGCTTCCACGCCTGATGTGGTAAAAAAACTGGTTGCCAAGGGCTTTTCCGTACTGTTGGAGCGGGGGGCCGGTGCAGGGGCGCATTTTACCGATGCCGAGTACGCAGAGGTCGGTGCGACACTGGTGGACCGTGACGCTGCGCTGGGGGCCGATATTGTGCTGAAAGTGCGCAAGCCGGATCTCGATGAGGTCGCCATGATGTCGGATGGTGCGGTCCTGGTCGGGTTTATCGAGACCTGCGAAGAGGATGACATCCTGCGTGCCCTGTTCGATAAAAACATCCGGCCGCTGGCGCTGGAGCGGGTGCCGCGTATCTCCCGGGCCCAGTCGATGGACGCACTTTCGTCCCAGAGCAATATCGCCGGCTATCGGGCGGTCATCGAGGCGGCCAATCGTTTCGGCCGTTTCATGCCGCTGATGATGACCTCCGCCGGATCGGCCAAGCCGGCGCGGGTGGTGGTGTTGGGGGTCGGTGTTGCCGGTCTGCAGGCGATCGCCACGGCGCGGCGTCTTGGCGCCGATGTGCATGCCTACGATATCCGCCCGGAAACACGGGAGCAGATACTCTCCCTGGGCGCCAAACCGATTGATCTCGATATCGGTGAGAGCGGATCCGGTGAAGGGGGCTATGCCAGGGAACTTTCCGAGGAAGCCAAGGCGAAACAGCAGCAACTGCTGGCGGATGAGCTGAGCAAGGCCCATATCCTGATTACCACGGCACTGATTCCCTGCCGCCCTGCGCCGGTTCTGGTCACCGAGGAGGTGGTGAAGCGCATGCGTGAGGGGTCGGTGATTGTCGATCTTGCCGCGGAGACCGGCGGCAACTGCCCGCTCACGGAGAAGGATCAGGTGGTCAGCAAGGAGGGTGTGATCCTGGTGGGGCATACCAACTATCCCTCCATGATGGCGTCGGACGCCAGTGCCTTCTACGCCAGGAACATCGCCAATCTACTCGACATCATGGTCACGCCGGATAACGGTGTACCGGTATTGAACGATCTGGATCAGGATGAGATCACCCGGGCGGCACAGGTAAGGCCCGAATCATCCTGATTGTCAGGGATACAGCTGTTGGGTACATACAAATAACGGTTTCACCTGCGGGTCTGCGTATTATGAGGGAACGGCCGTCGGCCGTTCCCATGGATAACATGCAGCGCGATTCAAAATTAACAGGAGGGCAGTCAGATGCCTGATACATTGGTAGCACTCTACGTTTTTGTGCTCGCTTGCTTTATTGGCTACTACGTCATCTGGGGAGTCACCCCGTCACTGCATACGCCGCTGGTGGCTCTCACCAACGCCATTTCGGGAATCATCATTGTCGGTGCCCTCCTGGTTACCGGCCTTGAAGAGGCGAGTGCTGCAGCGGAGATCATGGGTTTCTTTGCCGTACTCCTCGCCTCGATCAATGTGTTCGGTGGTTTTTTGGTGACCAATCGCATGCTCGCCATGTTTAAAAAGAAGAAATAAGGGAGCCGGTTCACGATGCAGATTTCAGCCAACTACCAGGCGTTAGCCTATCTGGTTTCCGCCATCCTGTTTATTTTTGCCCTGAAGGGGCTGACCCACCCGGCAACGGCCCGGCGTGGAAATTACTACGGCATGGCCGGTATGGTGCTGGCCGTGGTTGCCACCCTGCTGGGTGCTGAGGTGCGGTCTTACGGCTTCATCATTGCCGGTGTTGCCGCCGGCGCTGTTGTCGGTGCGGTACTGGCGTCAAAGGTAAAGATGACCGCGATGCCACAACTGGTGGCGGCACTGCACAGTTTTGTCGGTATGGCGGCTGTACTGGTGGCCATCGGTACCTATGTGAACCGTGCAGCAGCCGGCACGCTCAATCCGGTGCTGATGACGGAACTTGCAGTGGGCATCGTGATCGGCGCCATCACCTTCAGCGGTTCGGTGATCGCCTTCGGAAAGCTGCAGGGGATCATCAGCGGCAAACCGGTGGTCTTCAAGGGCCAGCATCTGCTAAATGCTTTGCTGGGCGTGCTGATCATTGTCTTCGGCGCGCACTTTGGCATGACAGAGAGTGTCGTCTCACTCACATTGATGACCCTGCTCTCCTTCGTGCTCGGCTTTACCCTGATCATTCCGATCGGCGGTGCCGATATGCCGGTGATCATCTCCATGCTCAACAGCTACTCCGGCTGGGCGGCCGCGGCTACCGGCTTCACCCTGCAGAACAATCTGTTGATCATTGTCGGTGCACTGGTGGGCTTCTCGGGCGCCATTCTCTCCTACATCATGTGCCGGGCCATGAACCGATCCATTATCAACGTGGTATTTGGTGGCTTCGGCAGTGACTCCTCGAGTGGTGAATCCAGCGCCGCGGCGATGGCACTGGAGAAAGGTGTCCGCTCCGCCTCCGTGGAAGATGCCATCTACTGGATGGAAGATGCCAGCAAGGTGATCATTATCCCCGGCTACGGCATGGCGGTGGCACAGGCCCAGCACGCACTCAAGGAGTTCATGGAACTGCTGCTGGCCCGTGGCGTGGAGGTGAAGTTTGCTATTCACCCGGTGGCAGGACGCATGCCGGGGCATATGAACGTGCTGCTGGCGGAAGCGGATATTCCCTACGATCACGTGCTGGAGATGGATGAGATCAATCCCGAATTTCCAACCGCCGATGTGGCGCTGGTGGTGGGTGCGAATGACGTGACCAACCCGGCGGCCAAGACCGACCCCTCCAGCCCCATCTACGGTATGCCGATCCTGGATGTCTCCAAGGCGAAGCAGATCTATGTGATCAAGCGTTCCATGAATCCCGGCTATGCCGGTGTGGATAATCTGCTCTATTACCAGGACAACTGTTCACTGATCTTCGGTGATGCCAAGGTGGTGTGTGAAGGTTTGGCCGGTGCGCTGAAGGGTGGGGGACACTGAACGATTCGCGGGTCATTCCGGGGATACGAAAAGGGCGATGTATCGATTACATCGCCCTTTTCGTTTAACGGTGCAGGGTGATGAAATGGTCTCCTCCCCACTCCAGCCAATCATGCATTTTGTCCCAAGCGGATACTGCCGTTGTTGATGGTGAGCCTGCCGTTGTTGATGGTAAGCCTGACACCGTGCGTGGTGTCTTGTTACCGTTCGTGGTGAGCCTGTCGAACCATGAACAGTCGCAGGCGCTGGGAACATCCTTCGACAGGCTCAGGATGAACGGTTCTTCGACAGGCTCAGGATGAACGGTTCTTCGACAGGCTCAGGATGAACGGTCCTTCGACAGGCTCAGGATGAACGGTTCTTCGACAGGCTCAGGATGAACGGTTCTTCGACAGGCTCAGGATGAACGGTAGTGTTTGGATCGGGAGAAAGTCAGATGCAGCCAAGCAAAATGCAAATGGGGACGCATAGCGGCTTGGATAAAATGGATACGGCCCCGCACGCCTACACAATCACCGGCTCATCCTGCAGATAGGAGATGGAGGGGAGGGGATCCTCTTCCTGCATGGCGTCCTCCAGGATCTCCATCTCACTCTTGCCGATCCGGGCGATGTGATAGAGCGCTTCGCCCTGATAGGCCAGGGGCAAGGTGGTACGACCGATGACAATGCCACGCCAGGGTGAGAGCACCTGAGTCTCACGTTCGCCGAACGGGTCGCTGATATAACCCAGCACCTCGCTTTTATCCACGGTGGCACCGAGCGGTGCCACGGCCCGCAGGATGCCGCTCTGGGAGGCGCGTACCCAGGCACTGGTATGGGTGATGACCGAGGCTTGCCGGGTGCTGGTGCGCCGTGACGCCGGCAACATGTCGAGATGGCGCATCACCCGCACGATTCCGCGCAGTCCGATGCGGATCGAGTGCTCGTCGAAACGCAGCGCTTCGCCACACTCGTAGACCACCATCGGTACGCCCAGTGCGGCCCCGGACTGGCGTACCGACCCCTCGCGCAGTCCGGCATTCAGGGTGACCGGTGTGCGGAAGGCTTCAGCCATGGCGGCGGCCACCGGATCATCCAGGTTGGCCCGTACCTGGGGCATATTGGCCCGGTCGATGGCGGCTGTATGCAGATCAATGCCATGGGTGCACTGGGCTACGATTTCGTTGAGAAACAGGTGCGCCACCCGGCCAGCGAGGGAGCCTTTTTCCGAGCCGGGGAAGGAGCGGTTCAGGTCCCGGCGATCCGGCAGATAACGTGAACGGTGCAGAAAACCGGGCACATTGACAATGGGTACCGCGATCAGATCGCCGCGCAATTTTTTCAGCAGCGGCAGGTTGAGCAGGCGGCGAATAATCTCCACACCATTGATCTCATCCCCGTGAATGGCGGCACAGACAAACAGGCGTGGTCCCGCTCGGCGGCCGCGGATGACATGCACCGGCATGGTCATCGGCGTATGGGTGTAGAGCTGGGCAATGGGCAGATCAATGGTGAGATTCTGCCCGGCTGATACCTCGCTGGTCCCGATGCGGAGCGGTTTGCTCATACTTCAGCCTTTGCCGCGGGTCTTGGTGTGATAGGGGCGGCAGTTTTTTTCGATGAATTCGATAATGGTACTGGCGATGTCCTTATTGGTGGCATTCTCGATCCCCTCCAGGCCGGGTGAGGAGTTAACCTCCATTACCACCGGGCCGTGATTGGAGCGCAGCAGGTCGACGCCACAGACATTGAGCCCCATGACCCGTGCGGCCCGCACCGCGGTGGAACGCTCCTCGGGGGTGATGCGGACCAGGGTGGCGGAACCGCCGCGGTGCAGGTTGGAACGAAACTCACCCTCCCGCGCCTGGCGTTTCATGGAGGCCACCACCCTGTCGCCGATTACCAGACAACGCAGGTCAGAGCCTTTTGATTCACCGATGAACTCCTGGACCATGATGTTCGCCTTCAATCCCATGAATGCCTGGATTACGCTCTCTGCGGCCTTATGGGTCTCTGCCAGTACCACGCCGATACCCTGGGTGCCCTCCAGCAGTTTAATCACCACGGGTGCACCGCCCACCTGGGTCAACAGGTCATTGATGTCGTCTGGGGAGTGGGCGAAACCGGTTACCGGCAGACCGATTCCCTTGCGTGCCAGCAGTTGTGCCGAGCGTAGTTTGTCCCTGGATCGGGTGATCGCGACCGATTCATTCAACGGATAGACGCCCATCATCTCGAACTGGCGCAGAACGGCGGTGCCGTAGAAGGTGATGGAGGCGCCGATTCTTGGGATAACGGCATCGAAATCATCCAGAGTTTCACCCTTGTAATGGATGGATGGCCGATGCGAGGTAATATTCATATAGCAGCGTAGTGGATCTATAACCCGTACCTGGTGTCCGCGTGCCTTGGCCGCTTCCACCAGCCGCATGGTGGAATAGAGCTTGGAATTGCGTGACATGATGGCGATTTTCATTCAGTGGTTTCCTGATTATTCTCACAAGGTATTGTCCGGCTTGCCGGATTGATAGGAGCGGGCGGCATCGACCAGAAAGTCACCGCGCAGTGCCGTGCGGCCCAGCAGCATGCGAAACCGCATTGTATCCCGATCCGTCAAGGTCAGCTCGATGCGCTTGCTGAGTGCACCGATGCGCACCTCGGTCTCGATTACAAAACGGTTCTCCCGATGACCGCCCGAATCGGTGACCATCCGCTGGTCGAGCAGGTCGGCCGTGCAGATGACGGCGGTTTCCCGGTCCTTCTGGTGGGGGTGCACGCCGAAACGTACCCGATCCCGGCCTCGCTGCCTGTAACGCTCGATAAAAAAGGTGTGCAGCGCCGATGTGCGTGCGCCGGTATCCACCTTGGCCTTGATATGCGGGATACCCAGCTCCGGCAGGGCAAGCCACTCTCTCCAGCCCAGCGTCTGCAGTGTGGCGGCAGGCGTTGCCAGTTTTTCTTTATTTGTTTCCATCTAGTTGCATCTTAGCACTTGGCGGTTCACAGCCCGAAAGAAAATTGTTCATAGCATGCCGCCGTCCGTGCTGATCCCGGATGCCAGGCAGGTTAGGCGCGGATCAGCTGCTAAACTTCACTTGGAGAATCGCTGATTCACCGAAGTCATCTATATCCGTGAGCGCTGTAGCGCCTGAATGCAAACCGGGAGAGTTTAAGGATATGAGTACCGCATACATGCAGCCTGCCACCCTTTCTGTAGGCCAGACAGATTACACCATCTATCCTTTCGATCATCTGCAGGATCAGTATGCGATCTCGCGCCTGCCGTTTTCGCTGCGCATATTGCTTGAGAACCTGCTGCGGCATGGGTCCGAGCTCTATGTTTCGGACGATGATATCGAATTTCTCGCCAACTGGAATCCGACCGCGGAGCCGACACAGGAGATTGCCTTCGTGCCGTCCCGGGTGCTGTTGCAGGATTTCACCGGGGTGCCGGCCATCGTCGATCTGGCGGCGATGCGGGACGCCATGGTGGAACTGGGTGGCTCTCCAGGCAAAATAAATCCCCTCTCGCCCGTGGAGCTGGTGATCGACCACTCCGTCATGGTGGATCATTTTGGAACGGCAGAGGCGTTTAAACAAAATACGGAAATTGAAATCTCACGCAATCTTGAACGGTACAAGTTCCTGCGCTGGGGGCAGACGGCATTTGAAAATTTTCGCGTGGTGCCGCCGGGCACCGGTATCGTGCATCAGGTGAATCTGGAGTATCTGGCGCGCGGTGTCTTCACCCGGCAGCGTGATGCCGAGTGTCTGGCCTACCCGGATACCCTGGTGGGGACCGATTCCCACACCACCATGATCAATGGGCTGGGTGTGCTGGGATGGGGCGTGGGCGGGATCGAGGCAGAAGCCGCAATGCTCGGCCAACCCATTACCATGCTGGTACCCCAGGTGGTGGGTTTCCGTCTGGTGGGCAGGTTGCCGGAAGGGGCAACCGCCACCGATCTTGTGCTGACGGTTACCGAACAGCTGCGCCAGTTTGGTGTCGTGGGCAAGTTTGTTGAATTTTTTGGCCCCGGTTTGGCGAGTCTCTCCCTGGCGGATCGGGCCACCATTGCCAATATGGCGCCGGAATATGGCGCCACCTGCGGCATCTTCCCGGTGGATGCCGAAACCATCCGCTACCTGCGACTGACCGGCCGGGATGCGCACACCCTGGAACTGGTGGAGAGTTATATGCGCCGGATGGGCCTGTGGCACGATGCGGATACACCTGAGGCAGACTATAGCGCACAGTTGACCCTGGACCTGGCGGATGTGGTCCCCTCCATCGCCGGACCCAAGCGGCCACAGGACCGGATTGCCCTGTCCGATGCAAAATCAGCATTTATCCACCTGCTTTCAACATTTCACCAGCAGACAGCCAGCGTGGGCAGTGTGACGGATTTTGATGATGAAGGGGGGCATCCACCGAGCGATCCCGGCGCGATTCAGGTGAGTTACCGGGGTGACACCTTCAACCTGGAACATGGGGCGGTAGTGATTGCCGCGATTACCAGCTGTACCAACACCTCCAATCCCGCAGTGCTGGTGGCTGCGGGCCTGCTGGCGCGAAATGCGCGAAAACTGGGCTTGCAGACCAAGCCCTGGGTCAAGACCAGTTTTGCACCGGGATCCAAGGTGGTGACGGACTACTTGCGACGTGCCGGACTGATGGCAGATCTTGAGGCATTGGGTTTTTACCTGGTGGGGTATGGTTGTACCACCTGCATCGGTAATTCCGGGCCGCTGGCCCAGGAGATCAGCCAGGCGATTCATACCGGCAATCTGCTGGTCACCTCGGTACTCTCCGGAAACCGCAATTTTGAAGGGCGGATTCATCAGGATGTCCGCGCCAACTATCTGGCTTCTCCGCCGCTGGTCGTGGCCTATGCGCTGGCCGGTAATATGGAGGTGGATCTGTATAATGATCCCATCGGATACGGTCCGGAGGGCCAGCCGGTGACGCTGTCGGATATCTGGCCGGATAGCGGTCAGATTCAGTCCGTCATGGCCGGTGCGCTGGATGCGGCGATGTTCCGGGAGAAGTACCAGGATGTTTATACCGGCAACGAGGTCTGGAACAATCTGCCGATCGAGACCGGTGAGCGCTATGCCTGGCCGGACTCCACCTATGTACGCCGTCCCACCTTTTTTGAACAGATTGCCGAGAAGCGGCCGGGAGTGCAGTCGATAGAGGATGCCCGCTGCCTGGTAAAGGTGGGGGACAGCATCACCACTGACCACATTTCACCGGCCGGGGCCATCGCCATCGACAGCCCGGCTGGCCATTATCTACAGGAGCTCCAGGTGGCGCCACAGGATTTCAACTCCTATGGCTCGCGGCGGGGAAATCACGAGGTAATGATGCGGGGCACCTTCGCCAATATTCGTCTCCAGAATCAGTTGGCGCCCGGTACCGAAGGGAGCTGGACCACCCATTTCCCATCTGACCGGCAGCTCTCCATATTTGATGCGGCGGAACAGTACAGACAAGCGCAGACGCCGCTCATTGTGCTGGCCGGCAAAGAGTACGGAACCGGCTCATCCCGTGACTGGGCGGCCAAAGGTCCCGCCCTGCTGGGGGTGAAAGCGGTGATTGCCGAGAGTTATGAGCGTATCCACCGATCCAACCTGATCGGCATGGGGATACTCCCGCTGCAATTTATGGAAGGGGAGTCCGCCGCTACCCTGAACCTGGATGGCACGGAGTATTTTTCCATCCCGGCGGTTACACTGGGTCAGGATCAGCTGTCGGTATCGGTGCGGCGAAGCAGCGGTGAAGAAGTTAGCTTCAAGGCAAAAATCCGTATCGACACACCCAATGAGTTCGCCTATTTCGAAAATGGCGGAATACTGCATTTCGTACTCAGGCAGTTGGCAGCATAATCCGAACGGCGCCGCGACGGGAGAGCTGACAGGGAGCGTCTGAAGGTCGGTGCTGCACGACGGGAGCTGGTTCCTGACCGGTTCCTTTAGCGTTGACATGTTTTCTGATTTGCCATCCACCCGTGGCATGGGCGGCGCAGATCCTGAACCGAGGCTGACGTGAAACCGCTTGAGTATGCCTGGCTTTACAAACGATGGGATCAACTGCGTTCCAGTTACTGGTTCCTGCCAACGCTGATCGTGATGTTTGCGATACTGCTCGCCTGGGGGCTGATCATTGCGGATCATCACTACCGGTTTGACCTTGTCGCCGACTCATCCTGGCTGTTTCTTGGCAGGGCCGAGTCGGCACGGGTGATTCTCTCAACTATTGCCACCTCGATGATCACGATTGTCAGCCTGACATTTTCAATGACCATTGTGGTGTTGACGCTGGCCGGTTCCCAGTTCGGTTCACGGCTGATCTATAACTTCATGCGTGACCGCAACAGCCAGGTGGCGTTGGGGATTTTTCTCGCCTGTTTTGTGTTTTGCCTGCTTATTCTGCGATCCGTGCAGTCGAATGCCTCCGGTGATTTCATACCCCATCTGGGTGTTACCGCCGCCCTGCTGTTCGCGGTGTTGAGTATCGGTGTACTGATTTTCTATATCCACCATGTGGCAGACAGTATTCACGCCAACAGGGTGATTGCCAATGTGCGCCATGAGCTTGAGTTGATTGTGCAACGGCTGATACCGGATGGATCGGCAACGCCTTCCTCCGATGCTGCCGAGTGGCAGCACCTGATGGCGCTGGCTGATGCGGGATCCATGCCTGTCGCCGCGCATGACCGGGGAATTCTGCAGGCCATCGAGGAGGCTGAATTACTGGATTGGGCCGCGGCACATGACCTGTTGATACGGCTGCAGCATCGCCCGGGAGAGTTTGTCCTGCGTGACAATCCGCTGTTTGAAGTCTATCCCCGTGAACGGGTACCCAGTGATCAGTTGCCCCGGCTGCAGGAGGCGTTTCGCTTCGGGCATAAACGGACGCTGGTCCAGGATATCGAGTTTTCATTCCAACAGCTTGTGGAGATCGCGGTACGGGCCTTGTCGCCGGGCATCAACGACCCCTTTACTGCGATGTCATGTGTGGATGAACTCGGCTCAGGTCTTGCCCTGATCGGCAGGCGCGGATCACAGCCCCGTATCCTGCGCGATGTGAAAGGCAAGCCGCGGATACTGGTGAAGGCGGTGGATTTCGCAGGTCTGGCCGATATCGCTTTCAATCAGATCCGACAGTCCGGTCCTGGTCATACCGCGGTGATGATTCGGCTGCTGGAAGTGATTGCGGCGGTGGCATCAACCCTTTCCGATCGGCAGCAACTCAAAGTGTTACGTCAGCATGCCGAGGCCGCGCATGCCGTGGCGACAGAAAATGCCGGCCATGCTTATGACAGAGCCGATATTGACGCGCGTTTCCAGTGTGCAATGCGCCTGCTGGAGGAGCGGGACGAATAGCTGCCGGGCCATCCCGGCGCGGATACAAAGCATCATTACCATTTTAAAAATACCGTTATATGGCGGTTGACAAAAGTTACATATGCAACTAAGTTGCCAGGATAAACGGGATCTGGAGGAGCGTTTTCCATGATAAAACATATAATAAGGGCTGGTTTACTGATGACGGCGGCGGTGGCCAGTGTTGCTGCATTTGCAGCGAGTCCGATTGAGCTCAAGATGAGCCATTTTCTGCCTTCAACCCATCCAATTCAGCGGGACTTCCTGGAACCCTGGGCCAGGGAACTGGAGGCACGTACCAACGGTCAGGTCAAGGTGCAAATATTTCCCGCCGGTTCGTCCTTCGGCCACGTTGCCAAGCAGATGGATCAGGCACGCGCCGGTGTGGTGGACATTGCACACGGCTTGACCGGTATCCCGCGGGGACGGCTGTCCAGAACATCCATTATCGATCTGCCGTTTCTGGTACAAACGGCCGATGCCGCGAGTAAAACCTTGTGGAAACTCTACCCCGATTATCTGACGGATGAATACAAGGGTGTAAAGGTGCTGGCGCTGCATGCCCATAATGCCGGGCTGATCCATACCCGCAGCAAGAAGGTGACCTCGATGGAAGATCTCACTGGATTGCGGCTGCGCGCCCCCTCATTTGCCATCTCCATGATGCTGGAAGAGCTGGGCGCTTCTCCCGTGGGAATGCCGCCGACACAGGTTTATGAAAATCTTGAGAAGGGCGTGATTGACGGCACGGTATTCCCCTGGGAGGCGGTCAACGGCTTCAAGCTTTATGAGCCACTGAACTACCATCTGGATGCCAAGGCCTACACCACCTCTTTCTTTTTTGTTATGAATGAGCGCAAGTACAAGGCGCTGCCGGCGGATGTCCGTAAAGTGATTGATGAGATGTCGGGCGAGGTCCTGGTGAACAAGTTCGGCGACTGGTGGAACCAGTGGGATCAACCGGGTCTGGATGCGGCCATCCGCAAGGGTAATGAAATCACCCCGCTGACTGCTGAACAGCGGGACAAGTGGCGGGAGCGTCTGGCGCCGGTGATCGAGAAGTATCTTTCAATACTTGAGGAGCAGGGTGTGCAGGATGCCCGCGAAATCTACCAGAAAGCCCAGGCGTATGTGGCAGAGTTGGAAGGCAAGTAGGCTGCGTGGCGGGTGAGGGGCGGTGCCCATCACCCGTCAACTCAATCCGGCGTACAGGACACGATGTTTCAACGACTCAACAGCACTCTGCTGCTGATCAGCAAATGGTCTGCCTGGGGTGGCATGCTGCTGCTACTGGGTGCGGTATTTGCCACGACTGCCGATATTCTGGCAAGAAAACTTTTCAGTTTCACCTACCAGGGCACGATTGACATTGTGCAGCTGTTTGTTCTTTCATCCGCGTTTTTATCCATTCCCTATGCGTTTATCAGTCGCAGCCATGTCGCGGTAGCCATTTTCACCGACAGGTTCAGTGATCGTGGCCGTGCCGCCGTCTCTGCCCTGGCCGCGCTGTTGAGTACCGCTGTCATGGCGGCATTTGGCTGGTTCGGATTCAGCCATGCAAGCATCCAGGTGGAGTATGGCGATGTCTCCCAGACCATTGGTATCCCGATGATCTGGTACTGGATTCCGGTGATCTACGGGTGTGTGCTCTCCAGCCTGATTTCGCTGGTGATGGGGAGCGAGTCGATTTGTAAGACAGTGCTGGGAGAGCGCTCGCTGCCATGAAATTTATAGCAGTCTTATGGGTGAATGGCGATGTCTGAAACCGCCATCGGATTAGTCGCTTTCGCGATGCTGTTCCTGTTGATCGGGTTGCGTGTGCCGATCGCCATCGCTATGGCGACGGTCGGTGCAATCGGCGGACTGGTGCTAAACGGCTATGACAGTGTCACCTTCGTCATGGGGTCACTGCCGTTTGAGTCGGTCTTTCCCTACAGTCTCTCGGTGATCCCGCTGTTCATCATGATGGGCGTATTTGCCGCCCGGGCCGGGCTGTCAAAAAGCCTCTATGCGGCAGTGCATGCCTTTATCGGTCACTACCGTGGCGGACTGGGTATGGCGACAGTGGGTGCCTGCGCCGCTTTCGGTGCCATCTGCGGCAGCAGTTTGGCGACCGCTGCGACTATGAGCAAGGTGGCCATGCCGGAGATGCGCAAACGCAATTATCATGATGGACTGGCGGCCGCGAGTATTGCCGCGGGTGGCACACTGGGTGTGCTGATTCCGCCCAGCGTGATCATGGTGATCTATGCCCTGTTGACCGGGCAGTCGATCGGACAGATGTTCGCGGCGGCGATCATTCCCGGGATTGTCGCCACGCTGCTCTATATGCTGGCGGTGTGGGGACAGACGCTGGTCAATCCTGCCGCCGGACCGGCGGATGAACGGGTGGGGTTGCGTGAGCGCGTGCGGGCGCTGATTAATGTCTGGCCGGTTCTGCTGCTGTTCGGAGTGGTTATCGGCGGCATCTATCTGGGCTGGTTTTCGCCCACGGAGGCGGCGGCCATTGGCGCCTTTGGCGCCTTGCTGCTGGCCGGGCTAAGGGGCAAGCTGAATCGGGAAGTGATCCTCGGTTGCCTGGGTGAAACCGCCACCACCAGTGGCATGATCTTTATGATCCTGATCGGCACGGCGCTGTTCAACTATTTTGTCGAAACGACCGGTCTGCCACATCGTCTGGTCGGCTATGTGGGTGAGTTGGGCTGGGGACCCTATGCCATTCTGCTGGCACTGATTGTTTTCTATATCCTGCTGGGTTGCGTCATGGATGCACTCTCCATGCTGCTGCTGACGTTGCCGTTTGTCTTTCCGTTGATTCAGGCATTGGGACTGGATCCCATCTGGTTCGGCATCATCATGGTATCCGTGGTGGAGGTGGGGCTAATTACACCGCCGGTGGGAATGAATCTGTTTGTGATCATGGCAACAACACCCGGCCTGAAACTGGGGACTGTCAGCCGGGGGGTGATCCCGTTCCTATTGGCCGATGCCGTGCGGGTTACACTGTTGATCCTGTTTCCGCCCCTGGCGCTCTGGTTGCCTTCGTTCATGCAGTAGCAAGGATCTGATTATGTCTAGACTGGAATGGAGTGAGAGTTACAGTGTCGGTGTCGCCCGGCTGGATGCACAGCACAAGGTGCTGATCCGGATTATCAATCAACTTGAAGATGAACGTCGTACCGGTGGTCTGATCGTCAGTGTCTTTGCCGAGTTGCGCCGTTATGTCAGGGAGCATTTCAGGGATGAAGAGATGATGATGCAGGCGGCCGGCTATGACGATCTTGAGGCCCACAAGCAGGGGCATCGACAGTTTGAAGAGTGGTTGACCTCGATCGAAATGGTCTACAACAGCGGCGGCACCTCGGCATACTATATTGCCGAGAGTGTGCATGAATTCCTCAAGGACTGGCTCATCACCCATATCCTGGCCAAGGATATGGCGTACAAAGAGACCTTGGCACTGCACAGATCGGGTCAATAACCGGGGCGATTGGCGAGGCGTTACGATGGAACTGGGCCAATTTCTGCCTTATCGGCTGTCGGTGCTGAGTCACCATGTTTCTCAAAGCATCGCGGTGATCTATGCAAGCCGTTTTCATATCTCGATCCAGGAGTGGCGGATTATCGCCAACCTGGGTAATCGGCAGCCGTTATCGGCGAATGAGATTGGCGGCCACGTCAATCTGGACAAGGTGCAGATGAGTCGGGCGCTGACCCGGTTGCTGAAGAAAGGGTTGATATTGCGCAGCGTTGACAAGATCGACAAGCGAAAGGCATCGCTGAAACTGAGCGTCAGGGGATTGCGTCTGTATGAACAGATTGTGCCGGTTGCACTGCAGCGGGAACAGCAACTGCTTGCCGTGCTGGACACGGAGGAGCGGGCACAGCTGGAGGTGATTCTTGCCAAGCTGGAGAAGCGGGCAGAGATGCTCAAGGATCGGGCCCTTGATTCGGATGATGATTGATTACCGGCAGCAGGGAGCGGAATAGTCCAGCCCGTCCTGCCGGTAGTCAACCTGTCAGCTCTCCGCCGATTCCATTGCTGCTAGATACGCGCCGCGCCGCGCCGCGCCATTAAGTTCCGCACGCCGATACAGCGCGGCCTGGGCTGCGGGCAGATTGTCGGGTTCACCCCGCCACGCCTGCAAGGCCGGTTGTTGCAGTGCCCGTCCATAAGAGAAACTCAGCTCCCAGGGTTGCGGCGCCAGGCAGTTCATCGCATTCAGATTGGCGGTGGCTTCGGCTGGCGTTTGGCCACCGGAGAGAAAATTGATGCTGGGCAGTGCCGCCGGTACGGTTCGGCGCAGGATGCGCACGGTCTGTGCCGCCACGATTTCTGCATCGGCCTGCTTGGCATACGCTTTACCGGGAGTCACCATGCTTGGTTTCAGTAAGGTATGTTCCAGCACCACCTGATGTTGGTGCAAGGCATGAAACAGCGCATGCAGCACCGCCTCGCTGACTTCCGCGCAGCGCTCGAGAGAGTGATCGCCATCCATCAGTACTTCCGGCTCCACAATGGGGACGATGCCCAGGGACTGACAGACCGCCGCATAGCGGGCCAGCACTTCGGCGTTGGCCTCGATCGCCAATCGGCTCGGCGTGCTGTCTGAAATGTGGTAGACATTGCGCCACTTGGCGAAGCGCGCTCCCTGCAATTTATAACCCTCCAGCCGTTGCGCCAATCCATCCAACCCCTGGGTTATCTCATCGCCCGGTGCATTGGCCAGCGGCCCCTTGCCCTTGTCAACCTTGATGCCGGGCACGATGCCCTGCCGCGTGGCCAGTTCCGGCAGTGGCGTGCCGTCGTCGGCCCGCTGCCCGAGGGTCTCTTCAAACAGGATGATGCCGCTGATGAACTTACCCAGATCGGGTGTCTCCAGGATCAGGCTCCGGTAGCGGCGACGCTGCTCCTCGGTCGACTCCACGCCGATGGCATCGAAGCGCTTGGCAATGGTTGGGCTGCTCTCGTCGGCGGCAAGGATACCCTTGCCTTTCTGTACCAACAGTTCAATGGTTGCCTGAAGCTGATCCTGAATATTCATTTCTCTATCCCCTGTGCTGTTCGGACAAAATACCCATCTCTTCCGAGAAACCTCTTACAATTCAGAGATTCCAGCGACACATGGATGTGCCGCCATTTCTGCTGGCTGTAAGCCATTGAAAACGAAGAGAACAAAAAACCGAATTTTTCGTCATGCTCTGATAAAACCAGGGAAGGCTTTAATCAGGGTCCCCTTAAGTATAGTCAGTGATTGTCGACGGTCTGGCCGGTCACGTGTAATCCATCGTCAGGGCAGTGGTTTATAGGGAAACAACTTTTCCGTCGGGGGGTGTAGGATAGGGCGGGATAAAACAGCGACCGGTGGAGTGAGCATGAAACGGCTGGAACCAGACTATTTGCGCAGTCAGATCATTGGAGTGGATACGCGGCTGCAGACGCCGTTTGGCGAACGGCTGATGGTCTACGCCGACTATACCGCTTCGGGCCGTGGGTTGAGGTTTGTGGAGGATTACCTGCAGCGGGTTTTGCGACTCTACGCCAACAGCCACACGGAAGATGATACCAGTGGCCGCACTACTACCCGCCTGCTGCATCAGGCCGAACAGATGATCAAGCAGGCGGTCAATGCAGGGCCGGAAGGGCGCATCATCGCCTGTGGCACGGGTGCCACAGGCGCCATTGACCGGATGCAGCAACTGGTAGGGGTCAAGCTGCCGGCCACGAGCCGACAGACGCTGTTCGCCCTGTTGCAGGGGTTTGCTGGCAGCGGGCAGGCAGAGACCTTTGCCAATTATTGTCGTGCCCATCAGCCGGTGGTTTTTGTCGGCCCCTATGAGCATCACTCCAATGAGGTCTCCTGGCGCGAGAGTCTGGCGACCGTGGTGGAGGTGCGGCTGGCTGCCGATGGGGGTATAGACCTGGCGGACCTGGAGCGGTTGCTGAAAATGCCGGAATACCAGGGCCGCCTGCGTATCGGCTCTTTCTCTGCCGCTTCCAATGTCACCGGCATGAAGTCTCCGGTGCATGAGATCGCCGCCCTGCTGCACCGTTACGGTGCTCTGGTCTTTTTTGATTTTGCCGCCAGCGCCCCTTATGTGGGGATCGATATGAATCCCTCAGTCATATCGGGGTCGGACGATATCTCCCTGGATGCGGTGTTTATTTCACCCCACAAGTTTGTCGGCGGTCCCGGTGCCAGCGGGATACTGGTGTTCAATAAGCGCTGCTATCATGCAGAATTGCCGCCCAGCGTGGCCGGCGGTGGTACAGTGGACTACGTGGGGCCGCAGGACCATGATTTCATCAAGGATATCGAGACGCGGGAAAATGCCGGGACGCCGGGAATCCTGCAGACCCTCAAAGCGGCCCTGGTGTTTCAGATCAAGCAGGCGGTCGGGGATGCCGTGATCGAACAGCGGGAGATGCAGTATCTCTGCCGGGCGTTCAGTCGCTGGGCCGATCATCCCAATATCGAAATCATGGGGAATTCCGATCCACACCGGCGCATCGGTATCGTCTCATTCAATCTCAAGGGACCGGGCGGCCGCTACTATCACCCGCGCTTTATCACCACGCTGCTGGATGATCTGTTTGGTATCCAGAGCCGGGCGGGCTGCTCCTGCGCCGGTCCCTATGGACACAAACTGCTGGGTATCGATGATGCCCGGGCGGAGGAGTTCAGGGCGGTGATTGCCGAGGGGCACTGTGGCATCAAGCCAGGCTGGTGCCGGATCGGTTTCCACTATCTTTTTGATGAAGCGGAGGTGGATTATCTGCTGGATGCGGTGGAGTTTGTGGCGGACCAGGGGTATCGCTTTTTGCCGCTTTATCACTTTGACTCGGCTACCGGTCTCTGGGCTCACAAGCAGCAGTCCGGATCGGCACCGCAGTTTTCGCTTGATGCGGCGTTGGAGGCGCCGCCACTGCTGGAACAGCCGTTGACCCTGCAGCAGCGGCGTGCCCATTATGCGGCCAATCTTGCCGCCGCCCATAGCTATGCCAGGGGTTTGGGGGATGAATATCGCCATGCAGTGACGCTGGATGGGGAAGAGGGCGTTCTGCAGTTTTTCCTGCTCACCCGGGAGAGTCTTGAGCGGCAATGACAGCCCTGACAGGCAACGCCCGTCAGTCCGGATTTTTGTCCTCTCTGCATGCAGAACATTGCAACAGGCCGCTGATGGGATACAGTATTCAAGGCCGGCGCCTTACGGTTTGATGCCCCCGCCGGGATGATTCGGGAGTACGCATGACAACAATCGATGTATTCAATGGCGATGCCGACGGTATCTGCGCGCTTCTGCAGCTGCGCCTGGCGGAGCCGCTTGAAACGACACTGGTCACCGGTGTGAAGCGTGATATCAAACTGTTACGAAGGGTGAACGCAGGGCCGGGTGACCGGGTCAATGTCCTGGATATCTCAATGGCCCGGAACTATGACGATGTACTCCGGCTGCTGGCTGTTGGCGCGGAGCTGTTCTATGTCGACCATCACATGGCGGGGGAGATTCCAGTCCATCCCGGCTTGCAGGCAATTATTGACACGGATCCGGATGTCTGCACCAGCTTGCTGATAGATCGTTACCTGAATGGCCGTTTCACTCCCTGGGCCGTCACGGCGGCGTTTGGTGACAATCTGCTGGCGGTTGCAGAGCGTGTGGGGCGTCAGGCGGGTCTGACAGCGGCTCAGCTCGAACGCTTGAGGATGCTGGGTACCTGCCTCAACTACAATGGCTATGGTGAATCGCTGGAAGATCTTCTGGTGGCTCCGGATGCGCTGTTTCGTGCACTGCGGGTTTATCCGAATCCGGAGGATTTTATCGCTGATCCCGCCTCCTGTTACCAGGAGCTTTATAGCGGATACCGGGAAGATCTTTCCCGCGCTGATGCGCTCCTTCCCGATTACGCAACGGCTGCCGTTGCGGTTTATCTGTTGCCGGATCAGAGCTGGGCGCACCGTGTCAGCGGTGTGTTGAGTAACGCACTGGCCAATTCTGATCCGCAAAGGGCGCATGCCGTGATCACACCCAATCGGCTGGGCGGTTATCAGGTCAGTGTGCGTGCACCACTGCATAACAAGAGAGGGGCCGATGAACTCTGCAGCCAGTTTCCGACCGGTGGGGGCAGGCGCGCCGCCGCCGGAATCAATCATCTGCCGCAGGATCAATATGCCCGATTTGTTGCGGCCTTTCAGTTACGCTATCAATAACGGGACGGGTTTACAGGGGGGATCGCCTGCAGTCGGAGCCGGCAACCGGGGCCTAATTTGCGGTGGCTCATAAAACGGCAAAATAGGTTTGGTCCCAGTCTTGACAGTTGGCTGTGATACGGTTAGTTTTTCGGTCTCGTGTTTAGTTATTAACTTCCTATCTGCACCTGTAGCTCTGCAGGTCCCGACCGATTTGGAGTGATTGAGTGATCAAGGTACTGCTGGTTGATGATCATGAGCTCGTGCGGACCGGGTTTCGCCATATCCTCCTGGACGAACCGGGAATAGAGGTTGTCGGCGAGGCGGATTGCGGTGAAGACGCCGTTATCCAGGCAAAAAGGAAGAAGCCGGACCTGGTTTTGATGGACATCAATATGCCGGGTATTGGCGGAATCGAGGCCACACGGCGGATCCGCCGGCAGAATCCCGCTACCCAGGTGATTGTAGTGACGGTCCTTTCCGATGCACCCTTTCCGGAACAGCTGCATGAAGCCGGTGCGCTAGGCTATCTCACCAAGGGCTGTCCGGCCGATGAACTGTTCCAGGCCATCCAGATGGTCGCCTCGGGGCGTCCTTTTATATCGAATGAAGTCTCCCAGAAACTGACACTGGCCATGCTGGCGGGCAGCAATCCGGATTCCCCCTTCAACCGGCTCTCCCAGCGGGAGATGCAGGTATTGATGATGATCACCCAGGGGCAGAAGACCCAGTTTATTTCCGATTCTCTCTGTCTCAGTCCGAAAACAGTCAGCACCTATCGTCACCGGCTGTTTGAAAAGCTCGGTGTCGAGACCGATGTGGAACTTACTCTGCTGGCAATCCGGTACGGTCTGGTTTCTATGGCCAATTAGTGGTGTTTGATCCCGCATGCCGTCAATGCCCCCGCCTGTCCCGGTTTCTGGACAAGGTGAAGGCGGATTATCCAGGCTACCATGCCCGGCCCGTCCCCCCCTTCGGCGATGAAAATGCACAGCTGCTGGTGGTTGGCCTGGCGCCGGGCATGCACGGAGCGAACGCTTCCGGTCGGCCCTTTACCGGTGATTATGCCGGCATCCTCCTGTATGAAACGCTGCATCGGTACGGTTTTGGCAGCCAGCCCGAATCACTGTCCGCTGATGATGATCTAAGGCTGGTGAATTGCCGTATAACCAATGCCGTGAAGTGCCTGCCGCCACAGAACAAGCCGATAGGCAGTGAGATCAACACCTGTAACCGCTATCTTGCAGAAGAGCTGAAAACGTTGCCCGAAGCGGCTGTTATTGTCGCCCTGGGGCTGGTTGCCCATAACGCGGTACTCAAGGCGTGTGGTCTTAAACAGGGCGCCTATAAATTTGCCCATGGCGCACATCATCAGCTGCCCAGTGGGCTGCAACTGATCGATTCGTACCACTGCAGCCGTTACAACACGCAGACCCGGCGGCTGACACCGGCGATGTTTCATGCTGTTTTTGCACATGTCCGGGCACTGCTGAACGCTCTATAATCGCCCTATGGCGGCAGAAAATCCCACACCAGCTTTCGATTACAAGAGTTTCCTGAAGAATCTGACCAGACTGCCCGGCGTCTATCGTATGCTCGGTGCCGATGGCGATGTGCTCTATGTCGGCAAGGCCAAAGACCTGAAGCGGCGGGTCAGCAGCTATTTCTCCCGGGCGCAGAACCGGCGTATTCAGTTGATGGTTGCCCGAATCCGCTCCATCGAGGTGACGGTTACCCACACGGAGGCCGAGGCACTGATTCTTGAAAACAATCTGATCAAGAGTCTCAAGCCCAAATACAACATCCTGCTGCGGGATGACAAGAGCTACCCCTACATCTATCTGTCGGCGGATACCTATCCGCGACTCGCTTACCACCGGGGGAAACGCACGGCCAAGGGGCGCTTTTTCGGCCCCTATCCCAATGCCGGTTCGATGCGTGAGACGCTGCAGCTGTTACAGAAACTGTTTCCGGTCAGGCAGTGTGATGACACTTTCTACAACAATCGCTCCAGACCCTGTCTGCAGTATCAGATCAAGCGCTGCGGTGCCCCCTGCGTCGGGCTGATTTCGGAGGCTGATTATGCGCAGGATGTGCGGGATGCGGTGCTGTTTCTCGAGGGCAAGGCGAATCAGGTGATCGATGGCCTGGTCAGGCGCATGGAGAAGGCGGCGGCCGTGCTGGATTTTGAGCAGGCTGCCCGATTGCGCGATCAGATCGCTGCATTGAGTCGGGTGCAGGAGAAGCAGTATATCACCGGCGAGCGAGGGAATATGGATATTATTGCCTGTGTAGCCAAAGGGGGGGCGGCCTGTATACAGCTGTTTTTTATCCGCAACGGACGCAATCTCGGCAACAAGAGCTTTTTTCCCAGCACGGCGGGCGTTGAGCGGGAAGGAGAGATTCTTTCTGCCTTTGTTGCGCAATACTATATCGGCAAGCAGATTCCCCAGGAGATTCTCCTGAGCCATGCGCTGGATGATAAGCCGCTGCTTGAGCAGGTCTTGACCCAGGAGAGCGGACACCCGGTGAAGTTGCGTCAGCAGGTGCGCGGTAATCGTGCCCAGGGGTTACGCATGGCGTTGCAGAATGCCCGGCTTGCACTGGATGCGAAACTGGCCAGCAAGGCAGGCATGCAGCGTCGTGTCGAGGCGCTGCAACAGGCGCTCTCACTGGATGAGACTCCTGGTCGTATGGAGTGCTTTGATATCAGCCATACCGGCGGTGAACTGACCGTTGCCTCCTGTGTGGTCTTTGATGCGACAGGTCCGGTGAAATCAGACTACCGGAGATTCAATATCGAGGGGATTCAGGGAGGGGATGACTATGCCGCCATGGCCCAGGCGCTCACCCGGCGTTACACTCGGATTCAGACAGGAGAGGGGGTATTGCCGGACATTCTGTTCATCGATGGCGGCAAAGGACAACTCCAGGCTGCTGCAACGGTGCTTGAGGAGCTGGCGGTCATCGGCGTACAGCTGGTGGGTGTGGCCAAAGGGCCGGATAGACGGCCCGGCATGGAGCAACTGTTCTTGTTCGGTGCAGAGAGCCCCATTATACTGCCGGCAGATTCACCCGCCTTGCACCTGATTCAGCAGCTCAGGGATGAGGCACACCGGTTTGCCATTACCGGTCACCGGCAGCGGCGGGACAAGAGCAGGAAAACCTCAGTACTGGAACAGATTCCGGGGATAGGATCAAAGCGGCGCCAGCGTCTGCTCAAACAGTTTGGCGGGTTGCAGGGCATTGCCCGGGCAGGCATCGTTGATCTGGAGCGGGTAGAGGGAATCAGTCGCAAACTGGCTGAGCAGATCTATGCGGCCTTTCATGAAGATAAATAGCGAACATGCTTCATAATATACCCAATGTAATTACCCTCCTGCGGATACTCCTGATCCCGGTTTTCGTGATCCTGTTCTACCTGCCGTGGCAGTACGCCTCGGAGGCCTGTGCCGTCGTATTTGCGCTGGCGGCGGTTACCGACTGGTTGGATGGTTATCTCGCCAGAAAATTGCAGCAGGTCTCGGCACTCGGGGCCTTTCTCGATCCGGTCGCAGACAAACTGATGGTGGCTGCGGCCTTGATCCTGCTGGTGCAACAGGATCCCATACCCGGATTGGCGATTCCGGTACTGGTGATCATTGGACGTGAGATAACCATCTCCGCACTGCGCGAGTGGATGGCCGAGATCGGGGCACGCGCACAGATAGCGGTTTCGGCCATCGGAAAGGTAAAGACCGCCTTTCAGATGACAGCCATCTTTCTACTGATCTATCGGGATGATCTGTTTGGTCTGCCGCTCTACACAATCGGCTTTGTACTGCTGTACGTGGCGGTGATCCTGACCTTGTGGTCCATGGTCATGTACCTTAAGGCCGCCTGGCCCAGCCTCATTGATCAGGCCGGTCCCCAGGCGGATGAGGATGGGTGATCTTCGGCTTGACACGTCCCGCTGGGAGACTACAATAGCCCGCGCATCAGGAGACGCGGGAATAGCTCAGCTGGTAGAGCACAACCTTGCCAAGGTTGGGGTCGCGAGTTCGAATCTCGTTTCCCGCTCCAAGTTACGGAATACCCCGGGCAAAGACTCGGGGTTTTCTTCTTCAGGTGGTGGAAAATATCTGAAAAATACAGGATACTTTCGCCCCGTAAAGATAAATGGCTGAGTAGCAAAGTGGTTATGCAGCGGTTTGCAAAACCGTCTACCTCGGTTCGACTCCGGGCTCAGCCTCCATTTTACCCGCTCTAAAATCCGCTGCCCGGGTGGCGAAACAGGTAGACGCAGCGGACTTAAAATCCGCCGGTCATTGCGACCGTGCCGGTTCAAGTCCGGCCCCGGGCACCACTCCAAGAAGCGCGGATTAAATCCATCCCCGGCTTTTCAGAATACGAAACAAAAATAATCTGTTGTTTTGTCCATTTTCGATCGGGTACAGCCAACGAAAATGGCAGCACATCCTTCTGCTGTTTCGCAACACCTGTTTTGACTTCTGCCGTTGAATTCTGGTTCGAATTACCCAGCGCACTGGTGGAGTTCCACCATAATCCGCACGGGGCCTGAAAGATGACCAGTAACCGATTGAAAAGGCGCCTGAATTTGACATGGCACGTTTAATGCTTTGGTGTTGGTAAAGGCCTCGGTCAATGAGGCTTGGCAGACAACCCAGGAGATTCCAGCCATGCTCAGTCGATTTCATCTTAAATCCATTACTGCCGCATTGCCGGCGGGACCAGGGAGTAGGTCGACCAGGACCGGAATCGTAATGGCAGCAGCCCGGCACAATCTCCCCACTGACCGGTCGATACGTTTGGTATACCCGGGCAGTATCTGCTCGCTACTTTTCAGACGGGGCATTTCGCGTGCTGAGGTGCCCCATGTCAGTGCAACGGTGCCTGCCTCTGCTGCTTCCGGGATAAGCCTGGAGGGCGGGTGCGGGCGTCATGATCGTAAAGGAGGTTCACCATGAACAAACGCCTATTACAAAAGACCCTGGTTGCCGTTGGTGTGCTGGCCCTGGTCGGCACGGTCGGCGCCGAGACCTATTCTCACGAACTGACCGAGCTTTCGGTGACACAGGAAGCGACGCCACAGGCCGCGACAACGCCTGACCAGGGCACTGAACTGTCTGGTCCATGGGCCGCCATGCGTGCCGATATGATGGATATGCAGGCGCAGATGGATCAGCTGTTCAATGCCGGCTTCGCCGACGCCCATGCGGTGGGATTGGACGGGCAACAGACCATTGCCCAAGTCAACCTGAAGGAGCAGGGCAATGACTATGTGGTTACGGCGAATATTCCGGGGGCCAGCAAGGACGATATCAATGTCAAGCTCGATGGCCGCCTGCTGTCGATTTCATCCCGGTTCCATGGCGGTGAAAAACAGACGGCGGACAACGGTCAGGTGATCCAGCAGGAAAGCTACGCCAGCAACATCCAGGAGGCGTTCACCTTGCCGAGTCCGGTAAACGCTTCGGGTATGCATACGCAGTACCAGGACGGCACGCTGACGGTGACTGTCCCGAAGGCCACTTCGTGATTGGAGAGGCTCCCTAACCTAACCCGCAATGGGTGTCCCGGTGTTGTCAGGACTTGGATCCGGCAACACCGGGACTGTCTGCTGGGAGCGGTCTCAGTCGGCAATTTCGCCGCTGGCTGCTCCTGCAACAAGGACACTCTTTATGCGGCAGTCAACGGGGATATAGTCACCCCTCTCTCCTTGTTTCGGCAGAATGCGCGCTGGCTTATCGGTACATATCAACAATCGGATCGTGCGCGGCCTTACGCCTGGCTGCCGGGGCTCGTCCCGGGCAGCATGGAAGCGGCTGCTTGAGACTCTTTCCCACGCCTCTCCCTGGCCATCAGCACATAGAGTGACGGCACCACGAACAGGGTGAACAGTGTGCCGATGGCCATGCCGCCGACCAGCACCAGACCGATCGAGTTGCGCGCCGCCGCGCCGGCGCCGGTCACCAGCACCAGCGGAAAATGGCCGGCGATGGTGGCCACGCTGGTCATCAGGACGGGGCGCAGGCGGATAGTGGCCGCTTCGTGCACCGCATCCAGCTTGCTTGCGCCCTGTTGCTGCAGCTTGTTGGCGAACTCGACGATGAGGATGCCATTCTTGGCGATCAGCCCGACCAGGGTGACCAGGCCGACCTGGGCATAGATATTCATGGTCGTGGTCCAGCCATGGGTCCAGTAAGGCATGTTCGGGTCGGGTATTTTCAACACGGTAAAGATCAGCGCACCGAACATTGCCAGCGGCACCGAGCCCGCCAGGATCACCAGCGGATCGCGGAATGAATTGAACTGCACCGCCAGCACCAGAAAGATCATCAGCACGGCCAGCGAGAAGGCGGGCAGGAACTTGTTGCCCTCGGTGCGCAACTGGCGGGATTCGCCCGTGTAGTCGAAGCTGTACCCCGGCGGCAGGATCTCGCGCGCGGTCTGTTCTAGAAAGGTGAGCGCGTCATCCAGGGTGCGTGCACTCATGCCGGAGAGTTTCACCGCGTTGAGTTGCTGAAAACGGTTGAGTGAGCGGGCTACCACGGAATGTTTGATATGGGCAACCGCCGACAGCGGTATCATCTGCTTATCGGGGCCGGTTACATAGATATTGCGCAGCTGTTCGCTGTTCAGCCGATCGACCCGCTGAACCAGCGGGATCACCTTGTAGCTGCGGCCATCCATATTGAAGCGGTTGACAAAGTTGCCGCCGGTCGCCACGCCGAGATCGGTGCCGACCTGGGACAGGCTCAGCCCCAGTGCCGCGAGCTTGTCGCGATCGAACACCACGGTGGCCTGCGGTTGATCGAGCTTCATGTCGATGGTGGGAGGGAAGAAAAACAGCCCGCTCTGTTCGGCCTTTTTCTGGATCTGTTGGGCGAATTCCAGCAGGTGCTCGCTATCGGAGGTCGAAGTGATGAGAAACTCGATGGGAAAGTTGCTGCCGCCCGGCAGCGCCGGAGGTGTGGTCATGAATATCTGGATGCCCGGTATCTTCGATACCTTGGCCTGCACCTCGGGCAGGATCTGGGTCGCCGTGCGGGTGCGCTCGCCCCAGGGCTTCAGCGCCACGCCGCTGAAGCCATCGGCACCCAGCGTGGCGCCGATAGAGGGTGGAAACAGGAACTGGAAGGTCAGTGCGGCCTCCGGGGTATCGAGCATCGCCTGCTCCGCCGCCTTGGCGTAGACGGCGTTCTGGTCGGTGGTGGCGTTGGCGGCGGTGTTGATAATGCCGAACAGTACGCTCTGATCTTCGGTTGGCGCCAGCTCCTTGGGCGAGAATATGAACATTGGAATAGTGAGCAGGCTCACGATGATCCATACCAGGTAGACTGCCGGTCTGGCCCTGAGCGTGGTACCGAGTGCACGACCGTAGGCTTCACGCAGACGGTCGGAGTGACGGTTGAGCCAGCCGGTCAGGCCGCGCTCTTCGTCCTGGGCGCTGCGCAACAGGTTTGCCGCCATGGTCGGCGAAAGGGTCAGGGCGACCAGCCCGGAGATCGCCACCGCGCCGGCCAGGGTGAAAGCAAATTCGCGAAACAGCGCGCCGGTCAGACCGCCCTGCAGGCCGATCGGGATGTACACGGCGACCAGGGTGATGGTCATGGCGACGATCGGTGCGACCAGTTCGCGTGCACCGAGCAGGGCGGCCTCGCGCGGCGTGCGACCCTCGCGCAGATGCCGCTCGACATTCTCGACCACGACGATGGCATCGTCGACTACCAGCCCGACCGAGAGCACGATGGCCAGCAGCGTGAGCAGGTTCAGCGTGAAGCCGAACAGCTGCATCAAAAAGATACCGCCGATCAGTGATACCGGGATCGCCATCACCGGTACCAGCACCGACCGCACCGAGCCGAGAAACAGGAAGATCACTGCGATTACAATCAGCAGGGTATCGGTCAGCGTGCCGGTCACCTCGGTAATGGCGTCGCTGACATAGGCCGAGGCGTCATAGGCGATGCTGGGATCGAGTCCGGCCGGCATATCACGCTCCAGCAGACGCAACTCGGCGCGCACGCCATCGATCACATCGATGATATTGGCGTTCGGCTGCGGAAACACCCCGGCGAACACCGCCGTCTGTCCGGAATAGCGCACCAGAGTGTCATAGTCTTCGGCGCCCAGCTCGACCTCTGCAATATCCTGCAGGCGCACGATGGAGTCGTCTTTCTGGTAGATCACCAGGCGGCGAAAATCATCGGCGCTGTGCAGATCGGTGTTGGCCGCAAGCTGGGTCTGCACCAGCGCGCCCTTGGTACTGCCGATCGCCGCCAGGTAGTTGTTGGCGGCCAGCGCCTCGCGCACCTGCGACGGGCTGATATGCAGCGCCGCCATGCGATCCGGCTTGAGCCAGATACGCATGGCGAAGGTGCGCGCGCCATAGATGTCGATCCGTTGCACGCCGTTGACCGCAGCCAGTCGCGGCTGCACCACCCGGATCAGATAATCGGTGATCTGCTCCTGTGACAGGATGTCGGAGGAGAAGCTGAGGTAGGCCGCGGCGAACTCCGAATCGGCGGATTGTACGCTGATGGCCGGTACCTGCGCCTCGGCCGGCAGATCGTTTCGCACCTGGTCCACTTTGGACGAGATATCGGTCAGCGCCTTGGTCGAGTCGTAGTCGATCTTGAGCCGCGCGGTGATGATCGAGATGCCCTGCAGGCTCTTGGATTCAACATAGTCAATACCTTCCGCCGCCCCGATGGCGCGCTCCAGCGGGGTTGTGATAAACCCGCGCACCAGCTCCGCGCTGGCACCGACGTAGACGGTCGAGATCTGCACCGAAGCGTTCTCGCTGAGCGGATACTGGCGCACACTCAGTAAATGCCAGGCATTGAAACCGGCGATGAGGATCACCAGGTTGATCACGATGCCGAGTATCGGGCGCCGGATAAAGATATCGGTGAAGCTGTTCACGAGGCGGTGGCTCAGGAGTTGGCCGGATTGGGATCGAGCCGCGCCTTGGGCGCCAGCGTGTTGTCGATGACCACCCGCATGCCGCTGCGCAGCTTGAATACGCCGCTGGTCACCACGGTCTCGCCGGCCTTCAACCCGCTGGTGATGTCGACGAAGTCGCCGCGTGCCTGGCCAAGGCGGACAAACTGCTGGCGCAGCACCTGCTCGGTCTCACCCGATTGCTCGTTGTGCTTTTTCTCCACCACGAATATGGAATCACCGAAGGGTGCGTAGAGCACCGCGGTTGCGGCGACCGGCAGCACCGATCGGGTGTCCGGCAGCACCACCTCCATGTTGACGAACATGCCGGCGTGCAGCGCCTCCTCGGGGTTGGCAACCCGCGCCCGCACCCGCACGCTGCGCGTGGCCGGGTCGACCTCGGGATTCACCGCGATGATCTCACCGGAAAAGGTCTCTCCCGGTGCGACATCGGCGGTTACACGTACCCGCATGTCCGGTTTCAGGTGCCGGAGTTGCTGTTGCGGGACCGAGAAATCGACATCGATCGGATCCAGTGTCTGCAGCGATACGATCGCATCGCCTTCATTGAGAATCTGACCGAGATTGACCAGACGCAGGCCCAGGCGGCCGGAAAACGGTGCACGAACCGTCTTCTTGGCGATCAGTGCGCGCATGTTGCCGACCTGGGCGACACCCTCCTTGAGCTTGGCCTCCGCAGTGTCGACCTCGACCTGCGAGGCCAGCTTTTTCTTGCCCAATTCACGCATCCGCGCGTAGTCCACCCTGGCCAGGGCGGCGGCGGCCTCGGCCGCGGCGAGCTGGGCGTCTTCACTCGCCGTATCCAGTTTCAGCAGCACATCGCCCGCGTTCACCACCGCACCGGATTCAAAGCCGATCTGCGTCACCCTGCCTCCCATCTCGGCGCTTACCGTGACGCCCTGCACTGCCAGCACAGTGGCAGTGGCGCTGATCGACTGCTCCCACTGCGTTTCATTCACCACCACGGCAGTGACGGTCTCGGGTGGCTGCACACTGTTTTCAGCCGCTTCGCCCATTGCCGTAAACTGACCCAGTTTGATGTAGATAATGGCACCGGCCACGATGGTCACGCCGACCAAGGCCAAGACTATTTTTTTCAGCATAAGAGATCCGGCAAAGCGAACCAGTCAAACTTGATTATTCCAGAAATATTCACGGCAACTCCGGCGCTCTATAACTGTAACATTGTCGGGAACGGCATACGAAAAGCGTCGCATCCGCCCTGCCCACGGACATCAGCGGCCATGGTGAGCTGCGGTCTGGCGAAATTGTATCCATATTTTCGACGAACGAGACATTGCAGAATCGACATCGGTCGCGGGCTTTTGCGTCATTCGCGTTTCGAGTGTAGACGCTGCCTGGCTGGTCGTCCAATTCACTTCGGTATGGAATAGGGCAGTGTTCCTCAAGTATTACGCAAACCGATAAAACCCTGTGTTTAGCGGGGCTTGATGACCTGGCCCCGGAAAACCGGGAACCCGTTACAGGTTGAGCGGCACGCCGATCTCGATCAGCTCATCCTCGGGAATTTCGAGCCGCATGGCCATGCCTGGGCTGTTGCGGGTCATGAAGGTGAACAGCCGTGCGCGCCATGCTGCGACTCCGTGGCTGCTGTTCGAGGCGATGCGGGTGTGGCTGGCGAATACACTCAGACGGTCTGCCGCCAGGGGATAGCCGCTCTGTTCGATCAGCGTTCGGATAGTCGCAAACCTGGGCAGTTCCATGTAGCCGGTACGAAAAGTGACCGAGAAAAAACCCTGTCCGAGCTTGCTAACGGTGAGCTTCTCCTCCAGTGGCACACGGGGCCGGTCCTGTACCTCGATGGCGAGCAGGTAGTTTTCGTGGTGCAGTATATGATTGTGATGAAAGTTCTGAATCAGACTCAGCGGCGCGGCAATCAGGTCTCGGCTCAGGAACAGGGCCGTGCCGCTGGTGCGCCCCGCGTTTGTCACCGCCTCGTCGGCCAGAAAGTCATCGATGCCCGGTAACACCCGCTGACGCATCTGGTCCGCCTGTCGCTGTCCCCAGCGCCAGGTCAGCATGACGATCAGCAATAGGCCGCAGATCATCAAGATCACCAGGGCGCCGGATATCAGCTTGGAAAGCAGGGCAAGGAGAAAAGCCCCGTCCACGCCAATGAACAGCACGCCGAGTACGCCGGTTTGCAGGATGCTGCGCCCCAGGGTGGCGCGGTAGTAGCGTAGAAACAGGATCGAGGTGATCATGCTGACGCCGCCGATCGCCAGGCCGTAGGCGCTGGCGAGTGCCTCGGGGGAGTGAAACAGCAGCACCAGTAGCAAGGCGCCGCCGAGCATCAGCCAGTTTGCTGCCGGGACGTAAATTCGACCGGCCTGGGCAGCCGACGTGTGCCTGAGCTGCAGAGGCGGGAAGTAGTCCAGTTCGGCAAGCTGTTTGAACAGCGAAAAGGCCCCGGTAATGACCGCCTGTGAAGCGATTACGGTGGCCAGCGTGGCAAGCAGGATCATCGGCACCAGCAGCAGGTTTGGCACCAGTGCGAAAAAGGTGTTGAGCGGGTGTTGCGGATGGCTCAGCAGCAGGGCGCCCTGGCCGAAATAGTTGAGCGTCAGGGCCGGCCAGACCAGGTACCACCAGGTCCGGCGTATCGGGGTGATGCCGAAATGTCCGAGATCGGCATACAGGGCCTCCGAGCCCGTGACGACGAGAAATACCGAGCCGAGAATCAGGAAGGCGCTCCACACGCCGTTACTGAGAAATGCCAGGGCATATGATGGATCGAGGGCCCGCAGTACGCCGGGCATTTCCACTATCGACGCGACGCCGGTGACGCCAAGCAGCAAAAACCAGATCGCCATCACGGGTCCGAACAGGCCACCGATGGCGGCCGTACCGCGGTGCTGCATGGAGAACAGCAGCAGCAGGATGAGCACGGTCAGTTCAGGTACATGGGCCTCGAGTGTGGGTGAAACCAGTTCGAGTCCCTGGATGGCGCTCAAAACCGAGATGGCGGGAGTCAACAGGCTGTCGCTGATCAGCAGCGCACTGGCGATCACGCCAAGCAGCAGCCAGCGTGATCGCGACACCGGGTGGCGGTGTCGCAATAATGTTGCCAGCGCGATGACGCCGCCATCACCCGCATGATCGGCCTTGAGGACAAACAGCATGTACTTGATCGTGACGACGGAGAGCAGCGACCAGAAGATCAGCGACAAGACACCCAGCACGTTCAGGTACGAGACAGTGATACCGCTGTCGTTTGAGAAAATCACGTTCATTGTGTAGAGCGGGCTGGTTCCGATATCGCCATAGACCACGCCCAGGGTGGTCAGCGCCAGGGAATCACGCCATCTTGGCCGGGTCCCGTTCATGGTAGGAGTGCGCGTCTGCCAGGTCGGCAGTGGGTGGTCAGCCTATACAGCAAGCCGTCGCCAAGCGGGCCCGCCAAGCCGGGAGACGCCCTGCTCAGGGATGAGCGGTGGATTAGATGCGCCGCGATGCGTTTGCGGTGCCTGGTATCGGCAGGCCGCCCGCGCATCAATACGCGCCACAGGGTCCGATTTTCCGGGTTGTGCAAATCCATGGGTCGTCTCCCTGTTTTCTGTTTCCTTGCGTCTCTCCAGTCAGTTGTTCGGATATGCAAAGCCCCGGACGGAATCCTATCCGGCCGGGGGGCTGACGGAAATAGTGCGAGCCGCCCGATCGGCGCGGCTGCTGAACTTATTCGCCGGGCGGTATCAGCACGATTGTATCGAGGTCGACCGTGTTGGCGAGTACCGCCTCAATTTCAACCCGGCGGTTGGGCGCCAGACAACGGATCAGTTTAGCCTTGCTCTTGATCCCGGGGCAGGTGACCAGTGGTTTGGAGCTTCCATCATTGGTCGCCAGGATACGTTCAGCGGGGATCCCTTTGGAGACCAGATACGCCTTTACCGCCTCTGCACGCTTCATTGCCAGTTGCTCGTTGTAGGGGTCGGGCCCGATCCTGTCTGCGCGACCGGTGATGGTGATTCCGTGAATCAGGTCGACATTCTGCACGGCATTGACCAGGGCATCGAGGTCTCTCTTGACCGGGTCGTCAAGCTTCACCTGATCAAAGCCAAAGAACTCCTCATCGCCAACGGCGAACACGATCATCGCCTTGTCATCTTCGACCACAACGGTTGGTTCTGGACAAGTGGGCATGGATTTCTTCCACGAACCGGCGTGTACACAACCACTGGCGGAGAACACGGGCTGGCCTTCGCTGTCGGTCGGGTAGGCATCCTGCGAGGCGGCCAGCACCGGTTGTACAATGCCGAGTGCGCCCACCAGCAAGGTACCGAGGGCGGCAGCAAAAACAGTTTTGTTTAGACGTTTCATGATTTATCTCCTTGCAAATCGATTGATCCTGGCGGTGCCGGCATCACTGGCCCACGACCAGTTGGTTATTAACCTGGTTCACCAGGCGGGTGTTTTCGGCAATCCGTACCGCCTCGCGCTGCACCTGTTCGCTCGGTACTGTTCCGGTGAGGGTTGCCGTGCCATTTTTAACCGAGACCTTGATGTCGATAGCTTCAGTGATCCGGTCCCAAGACAGCTGGGTCCTGATCATGGCCGCAATGTTGGCGTCGGATACCGCCAGAGACGGATCTTCGTAGCGCGCCTGGTTTTGCGGGATATCCTTATCCAGCACGATTTCGTCCTGGACTTTTTTGATGCCGTCGACCTGCAGTGCCAGGCGCACGGCGCGTGCTTTTTGTTCGGCATTGGGTAAGGTGCCGGCAAGGTAGGCCGTGCCATCGTGCACTTCAACCACGAGATCGTATGGATTGAGCTCCAGGTCGAACAGATAGATCATCTCAAGCTTGGCATCGTTCCAGACATCAGCCGCACTCGTATGGTCCGCTGCGTGCGCGACCGGCGTGGCGAGTAGTGCGACACTCAGCAACACGGGTGATAAGTTTTTTCTGTTCATGAGTTCCTCCGGTATGTCGGTTTTTGGCACGGCCTGCAGTTGATGATCGGGCTGTCGTGCCGCTGTTCGCCCGGACTGTATACTCCACCTGTGCAAAGGCCATGCCGACGGGCGAATCCGCGCCTCGCATGCTAAATCGTCATCTGCATACGCAGGATCAACTCCATCAGACCGAACAAGATGAGATAGAAGGCCACAATGTAGTTGAGCAGGCGCGGCCAGATCAGGATGGTGATCCCCGACAGGATCGCCACCAGCGGTGAAAACAAGGTGATATCCATGGCTGTTTCTCCCAAGACTCTGTGTTGAATGGGCAGGGCCTCCGCGGGCGCCATCTCCAGATACGTTCCGCGGGCCCTGTTGCGGTTGCGCATGGCAACACGAACACAACACGCAGAAACCATGCCGAACCCGTGGCTGTTTCATTCTGCGCTGAACCGGGCGGCAGCGCCTTCTGCGACGGCGATTTTTGGGCCTTGTCTGGTTTATTTGAACCAAAGACTGGGTGAAAGTAACCAGCCGGGGTTCCGGCAGGCCGGCAGGAAGGAGATGCAGCTGCGTATCGGCCGCTGTCTGTCGCACGGCTGCTTGCGCACTGATTTGACCGCATGGTGAATACCCGGGAACAGTCAATGGTCGCTGTGCAGAGCATTGGCAAGGCAATTGCTGAGGTAATGGAGGGTGGTCCGGGTACATCCGTGACTGCCTGTTGGATCGTTCAACGGGTCTCGGTGATGCCGTAACCCCACGGGAGAAAAAAGTGAATCCAGGACGCATCCTGATTATCGCCGTGATCATCGTCATCGTTGCGGGGACAGGCTGGTATTACTACGACTATCGGCAGGGGCACCCCTCGACCGCCAACGCCTACCTGGGGATGCACGTTGCCTACATTGCCGCGCAGGTCAGTGGTTCGGTGGAATCGGTTGCGGTACGCAGCCACCTGGCGGTGAAGAAAGGGGAGTTGTTGCTGCGTATCGATCCCGCACCGTTCGAACTCGCGGTGCAACGGGCCGAGGCACAACTGCAGCAGGCAAAAGAGGCGCTTGCGGCGGCCGATGCCCAGATTGTCGCTGTGCAGGCCCAGGTGGATGCCGCCCAAGCGACCTGGCATGAGGTGCAGCGCCATTCAGCACGGGTCAAGGATCTCGTGGCCAAGGGCACGGCATCGAAAGATGCAGGTGACGCCGCCGACCGTGCGCTGAAGGATGCATGGGAGAGTCTGGCCGCCGCCAAGGCGGAGCTGGCGGCGGCCGTGGCACGGCGCGGTGCCCATGGTGATGCCAATGCCGCGCTCAAGAGCGCCAAGGTGGCGCTGAGCCAGGCCCGGCTGGATCTGCAACATACCCGCCTGGTGGCCCCGGCCGACGGTATTGTCGGCCGGGTGGAGCTGCGTCCCGGCAGTTTCGTGAGCGCCGGCCGGGCACTGTTTGCCCTGGTGGAGACCGGCAAGGTCTGGGTGGATGCCAATTTCAAGGAGACCGACCTGGTGCGCATCCGGCCCGGCCAGGCGGCACGGGTCTCCGTCGATCTGCAGCCGGACAAGACATTCGATGGCAGGGTCGAGAGCCTGAGTCCGGCGTCTGGCGCCGCGTTTTCCCTGTTGCCGCCGGAAAACGCCACCGGCAACTGGGTGAAGGTGACGCAGCGTTTTCCGGTGCGGATACATATCCTGAATCCGGTGCCGGGGCTGCGCGTGGGCGCCAGCAGTGAGGTTACCGTCGACACCACCCAGGCGCACGAATGAGCCGATGAGGGAGCCCCGCTGATGACTACTGCTCCGACAGCGATCACCCAGCGGATTCTGCCCGGTCTCACCCTGATGTTGACGACCGTGATGGTGATCATGGATATGACCATCGTCAATGTCACCTTGCCGCACATGATGGGCGCCCTGGGCGCGAACGTGGATCAGGTCACCTGGGTGCTGACCGGTTACATCGTGGCCTCGGCCGTGACCATACCGCTGACCGGTTTTCTGGCGGGGCGCTTCGGGCGACGCCGCATACTCCTGGCCGGTATCGCGGGATTCGTGGTGGCATCGGCATTGTGTGGGCAAAGCTCTTCGCTGGCGGAAATCGTCACATTCCGCGTACTGCAGGGTGTCGCCGGCGCTCCCTTGATCCCGCTCTCGCAGGCGGTGCTGGTGGGCTCTTTCCCGGCTGACGAGCGCGGCAAGGCGATGGCGATCTGGGGTATCGGCATCATGCTTGGGCCGGTGCTCGGCCCCACGGTGGGCGGCTTTGTCACCGAGCACCTCGACTGGCGCTGGGTGTTCTATATCAATCTGCCGATAGGCCTGCTGAATCTGCTGTTGGTCAGGCGGCTGATTGCCGAGACACCCCGGCGTCCGGTGGGCACGGACTGGCTCGGGGTGGCGTTCATGGTGATCGGGATTGGCAGTCTGCAGATACTGCTCGACCGCGGCAATCAGGAGGGCTGGTGGCAGTCTGGATTGATCGACCTGCTGACCGTCAGTGCGCTGTTCGGCACTCTGCTGTTCGTCGTGCGCACCTTGCGCGTGCCGCGCCCGATCATTGACCTGCGCCTGTTCCGTGACCGCAACCTCGCCATCGCCTCCGGCATGATGCTGGTGTTCGGTCTCGGGTTATTCGGCACCATCGCCGTTCAACCGATAATGCTGGAGCGGCTGCTGGGTTATCCGGCGGAGACCACCGGCCTGGTGATGGCCCCGCGCGCGCTCGGTTCGGCGCTGTCCATGGCGATCGTGGCACGCCTCACCAGCCGCGTCGACCACCGCTGGTTGATCGGGACGGGGATGCTGTTGACCGCAGCGGGTACCTGGATCATGTCCTGGTATACCCTGGATATCAGCCCGGGATGGATCATCTGGCCGGGGGTGCTTCAGGGGCTGGGGATGGGGGCAGTGTTCGTGCCGCTGGCCGCCATGGCCTACGGCTCGTTGCCGGCGCAGCAGGCGGATGCCGGCGCCGGCCTGTTCAACCTCGCGCGTACCATTGGCAGTGCTATGGGTGTATCCGTCGCCGCCACCCTGTACAGCCGGTTTGGACAAGCCGATTGGAACCAGCTGGGTGGCCATGTCAACCCGTTCAATCCGGCGCTGCACCATTGGCTGGCAGCCTACGGGCTCGACCCGTCCGATCCCCTGGCAGTGGCACGGCTGGTTGAAGAGTTGGCCCGCCAATCTTCCATACTGGCCTTTACCCAGACTTTTCAGGCCATCGCCGTGAGCTTTCTGCTGATGGCGCCGCTGCTCCTATTGCTGCGGCGGGACAAAAAGGCCGCCGAAAAAGAAGCGCCCGGCATGGTGGGTGTTGGTGATTGAGCGGGGAGTCCCGATGCCATTATCCGGGAGCCGGCGTGAATCTTGTATTCGATACGGTAATCCCACGGCTCTGACACAGACGACAAAGGAGTATCAAAATGAAACATGACCGACATGGCCTATCGCTGGGCATAGAGAGGACGGGGCACCATTTTTATCTCTCGTTCAAGGCGCAAGGAAAGCTTACACGCGAAGATTATCAAGCGATAACACCGCTGCTGGATTCGGCATTGGCGGCCGTCCGGGAACCCAAGGTTATTGCCTTCGTCGATATAACGGAACTGACCGGCTGGGAGGCGGGCGCGGTATGGGATGACTTCAAGATCGGCCTGCGCCACGGCAATGCGTTTACCCGGATCGCCATCCTGGGAAACAGAAAATGGCAGGAGCTTGCGACCAAGGTCGGCGGCTGGTTTATGGCCGGTGAAATCGAGTATTTCGACAATGAACAGGATGCGCTCTCCTGGTTGAAGGGGTGAGCTAAGCATCCACTCCAGAAGAGCGGCCGGTACCCTCCCGCCAGGAGGGTAAGGTATTTATGCAATAACAAGATTCGCGTTCATCTGCGTTCATTCGCGGCGCATACTTTTCCTGGTCATGGCTCTGCAACAACCGCCCGCTTTGTGTGGATCTTCAGGATTCCGTAATGGCGGCCGCCGCCTCAAGCGGCCGGGCGGGGCCCGAGGAGTTGCACCAGCTCGTCGTATTCAACGGTCTCTTTTTCTAGCAGCGCGGCCGCCAGTTGATCGAGGCGGTCGTGCGCGGATTCAAGCAGGTTGAGCACTGCGCTATGGCTGTCGTCGAGCAGGCGCTCGACCTCGGCGTCGATACGCCGCGCGGTGTCTTCGCTGTAGGGCCGTCCCTGGCCGAGTTCGTAACCCAGGAAACGGTCTTCGCTGGATGAGTCATAAGCCGTCAGCCCCAGTTCGCTCATGCCCCAGGAGGTGACCATGCGGCGCGCCAGCTGAGTGGCCTGGATCAGGTCGTTCTCGGCGCCGGTGGTGATTTCACCGATCGCGATCTCCTCGGCGGAGCGTCCGCCGAGCATCACGTGCAGGCGTGCACGCAGATAGTCGCGGGAGAGGTTGTAGCGCTCCTCCGCCGGCCGCTGTTCGGTGACGCCGAGCGCCATGCCGTGGGGGACGATCGTCACCTTGTGCACGGGGTCGGCCTGTGGGTTCAGCCAGGCGACCAGGGCGTGCCCGCTCTCGTGATAAGAGATGACGCGGCGCGCGGTCGGATCCAGGGCCAGGGGCCGCACGTCACCCAGCACGATGCGATCCAGCGCCGCCTCGAAATCGGTGCGCGCAATCGCCGTGTGGGCCTCACGTGCCGCGACAAGGGCCGCCTCGTTGCACAGGTTGGCGAGTTGGGCGCCGCTCATGCCCATGGTGATCGCGGCCAGCGCGTTCAGATCGACATCCCCGGCGAGCGCAAGATGCCGGGTGTGGATGCCCAGGATGCCACGCCGCCCCGCAAGGTCGGGCAGACCGACCATGACCTCGCGGTCGAAGCGGCCCGGGCGGCGCAGCGCCGGGTCCAGCACATCGGGCCGGTTGGTGGCGGCCAGTACAATGACATTGGTTCGATCGTCGAAACCGTCCATTTCGACCAACAGCTGGTTCAGCGTCTGTTCACGCTCATCATTGACCTGTCCGATGCCGGCGCCCCGGCGGCGGCCGACCGCGTCCAGCTCATCGACAAACAGGATGGCCGGCGCGGCCGCCTTGGTCTCCTTGAACAGGTTGCGCACCCGGCTGGCGCCGACGCCGACAAACATCTCGACGAACTCCGAACCACTGATGGAGAAGAACGGCACCTGTGCCTCGCCGGCCACCGCACGGGCGAGCAGCGTCTTGCCGGTGCCGGGTGGTCCGGCAAGCAGTACGCCACGTGGTATGCGTGCCCCCAGGGCGCGATAGCGTTCGGGGGCCTTGAGGATCGAGACGATCTCTTCGAGCTGGCCTTTGGCCGCATCGGCGCCGGCGACATCGGCGAAGGTCACGGCGGGCGCCTGTTCGCGATCGAATCGACGGGCCTGTGATTGGCCGGTCCCGAAGATGCTCTGTTGCTGCTTCATCGCGCGGCGCCCCATCCACCAGAAGAAGCCGATCAGCAGTGCGATGGGCAACAGCGTACCGAGCAGGCTGTCGAACCAGGCCGGCGCCTTGGGTACGGCGACAATCTCCACTCCATGACTCTCCAACAGCGGCAGCAGTTGCGGATCTCCCACGGAACTCGGGAACACGGTGGTGAAATTGACCACTTGCACCGGGCTGGCCGGTGTGGATGGCTGGTTTGGCTGGGTGCCGGCAGGTATTGTGGGCTTGTCGCCGCTGGCGCTGTCCGGCTGGTCACCAGCGGGCATCGGCACATGCGTGGTAAGGCTGTCCGAATCGGGGCCGGTAAACAGGCCGGTGTGTCGGTTCCATTCCCGCGGCTTGCGCAGTTTACCGATGATCTCGCTGCCTTGAATACCGACCTGATCGACATTATTGGCCTTGATCTCCGTCACGAAGGTGCTGTAGGGAATCTTTGCCACCGTCGGTGTCGTGTGGTGGGTGAACATGCCGGCAAAACTCCAGCCGATCAGGGAGATAAGCATCAGCCACCAGATAACGGCCGATTGGGTTGGACGTTGTGGTGTGCCGCCACCCGGATGGGCCTGTTCGGACACCGGCAAACCGGAACCGCCCGAATCCTGGTTCAGGCCGGGACGCATCTTCTCCAGTATTATCACGCCGGCAGCGACGGCCAGAGGTAACCAGATCAACCATCCGAGTCCGCTGTTCCAGAGTGTGTGGGTGTCCATTGCGCCAGTTCCTGTGATGGGATGATTTATACAACTCAAGTAACAGTCTAGCGAAAACCGTGCCGTGGCCGGCAGCGCTGGATTCAATGCCTGGAGTGGCGAGTCAGCGGTTTGCTGACTGATTACATTGGTTCAATACAACCATGCGTTGGGTATAATCAACCAGAGCAGGGGCAAACCTGCGGCGATTGTTGGCTGTGGCGCCTGTTGGCGTGAAGGCACGTGATTTGCTTTGCTCTGACCAGCGGCTGGAAATTTTGTCCAGTTGAGTATTTTGCACAGGCACTTGGTGATGAGAGAGACAGCGCGGCCTGAAGATAATGTTCTGGAACGGGGTATAGTGTGGATCCTTCGGTAACACAGGCGCCGGCCGGCGGCCTTTCGGTGCGACGCTTCTTCTGGTTGCCGTTGGGTGTGGCGGGTGTGCTCGTCCTGCTGGTGCTGATCGGGCTGGTTTTCATGTCGTGGCGCAGTCTTGACCGTCTGCGTCCGGCGCAGGAACATCTGGCGCACATTGCCCGTATCCAGGATGTCGGCCTGAACATGGAAGAGACTCTGCTGAAAGGGTTGCGTGGTGCGCGGATCAGCCGGGAGGAGCTGGATAATCTCGGGCAGCAGATCGCCGAGATCGCCGCACTCGAGGGGGCGGTACAGCCGGATACGCAGCGAAGACTCAAGCATATCGCGCAGAGCATTGCACAGCCCACGTCCGCCCCCTCTGCTGTAGAGGTACTGTTTGAGACCCTGGCACAGATAAGGGCAGTACTTGTTGATGAGCGAGCATTACACGATGACCTGTTGATCGATGTCACCGATAGTGCACGAATGGAACTGCGTCTGGCTGTGATCTTACTGGTGGTTTTGCCGATTGCCGGCAGTGTCGGTTTGTTGCTGTTGCAGCGCCGTACCGAGCAACCTCTCAGGGATCTTCAGGGGCTGCTCAACCGCCTGTCCGGACACGATTTCCAGGCGGTGCCGGATACGTTACTGCAGCAGACTACGCGACTGGCAAGACCGGCGTTCGACAGCTACAACAGGTTGGTCTCCCGGTTACAGGAGCTGGAAGCCGAGCATCAGGACCGCGAACGCCTGCTGGAACGGCGGGTACGCGAGGCGACCGAGGCTCTGCTGGCGCAAAACCGTGAGTTGTCGCGGGCCGAGCGCCTGGCAGCCGTCGGTGCGGTATCCGCCGGTCTGGCGCATGAGCTGCGCAACCCGTTGGCGGGGATTCAGCTGGCCTGTTCCAAGCTTCAGCAGAAATTGGCCGATGGCGATCAATCGAATCGGATCGCCGCGGTGATCGCCGAACTGAAGCGCATCGATCACCTTTTGATCGCGCAGGTCGATGCCGCCCGCCATGCACCCGAGCCCGCCGTCCCGGCGAATGTCGCTACCATCGTAAGCGAGCTTTTCGGACTTTTGCGCTATCAGGTCAGCGCTGATTTCACCCTGCAGTCGGATGTCGATCAGGATCTGCAATGTCTGTTGCCGGTTGCCGGGTTGCGCCAGGCGCTGCTCAACCTGGTGCTGAATGCGGTGCAGATCCAGGGGGAGCGCGGACGGGTAGAGATCTCCGGGACCCGTGCAGCCGACTGGGTGGTGATTCGCGTGGTTGATGACGGTCCCGGGTTTCCCGAGGAGATGTTGCGTGCCGGTATCCGGCCGTTTGCAACCGGGCGGGCCGGTGGAACGGGGCTTGGCCTGGCCATGGTGCGCCGTTTCGTGCGGGATCTCGATGGTGATCTCCTGCTTGAAAATCGTTCGCCGAAGGGTGCGCAGGTAACCTTGTGCCTGCCGTACCGGGCGGTAACCGAACCAGGAGTTGCAACGGATGCCTGACACCCTGTTGGTAATCGAAGACGAAGGACTACTCGGTGCGGAGTTGTGCGACGAGTTTGCCGGCACCGGCTGGGATACCGTTCTGGCAGCCGATCTCGCCGCGGCCGAGCGGATGCTGTTCGAGCGCAATCTCGAGCCTCTGGTGGTACTGTCGGACATGAATCTGCCGGACGGCAACGCATTGGACCTGCTGGAAAAGGTGCGCGCGAAGCGCTTGCCCGGCGAATGGATCTTCCTCACCGCTTACGGTGGGGTGCCCGAGTCGGTGCGGGCGCTCAAGCTCGGCGCCTTCGACTTCCTGGAGAAGCCCTGTGATCAGGAGCGCCTGCAGCTGGTGGTGGCCGGGGCCGCCCGCAGTGCGCGCGCCCAGCGACGGCTGCAGGACGAGCAGCGTGCCCGGGGCAGTCGCTATCTGCCCAGTTCCTTTGTTGGCCACAGTGGCATGGCCCAGGGGGTGCGGGAGATGCTGACCCGGCTGTCCAAGGTGGCCTTTTCGGCTTTGCTCATTACCGGTGAAACGGGCACCGGCAAGGGCTTGGCGGCGCGCATCCTGCACCATGCGGGACCACGCTCCGCCGGTCCACTGGTACAGGTCAACTGCGCGGCGCTGCCCCGGGAGTTGCTGGAGTCCGAACTGTTTGGTCATGAGGCAGGCGCCTTCACCGGGGCCAAGGGCCGCCGGCGTGGCCTGATCGAGCAGGCCAATGGCGGCACCCTTTTCCTTGATGAGCTGGGTGAGTTGGAGCTCGATCTGCAGGCCAAGCTGCTCAAGGCAATTGACGATCGGCAGGTGCGCCGGGTAGGCGGTGATCGGGAACTGGACATTGACGTGCAGGTGATTGCCGCGACCAACCAGGATCTGGAGGCGCGCATCGAGCAGGGTGGATTCCGCGCTGATCTCTATCATCGTCTGGCGGTGTTCTGCCTGGAAATTCCGCCGCTGCGTAAACGGAAGGAAGACCTGGAAGATCTTCTGCCGGTGTTTATCGAAGAGTTCAACACGCGCTCGGGACAACGGGTGGAACATGTTCCAACCAGCGTGTGGCGGCGTCTCGGCAGTTATGAATGGCCGGGTAACGTGCGTGAGTTGCGTAATCTGGTTGAACGCTGTGTACTACTCGCCGATGGACCTGTTTTTCCCGAACGCTGGCTGCACCTGGGTGATCGTGATATGACGGACAAGCACTTTTTGCCCGGTACACAGGTCGACGGTGACCGCATCTGTCTGCCACTTGACGGTAGTGTCAGCCTCGATGAAATGGAACGCGGCATTTTGACTGAGGCGCTGCTGCGTAACGGCGACAACGTGAGTCTTACCGCCAGGGTCCTGGGCACCACGCGGGAAAAACTGCGTTATCGCGTGCAGAAATACGGACTCAAGACCAGCGACTGATTGGCAGGCAGCGGGCATGTACAAGACCAGATGGACGCCACCGGTTGCTATACTGGTGTCAGAAAAATACCGGCATGCCCGTTCTTATAACAGGACATCGATTGGCTGAAAAATGAAGCTTCCTTTAACAAGAACAAAACTCGCTGAACAGCAACTCTATACCGGCCACGGCCGGCGCTTGATCTTGCGTGATCAGCTCGCGATCGAACGGACCCAACTGGCCAATGAGCGCACGCTGTTGTCCTGGCTGCGTACGGCACTAATGATGCTGGTCTCCGGTATCACCCTGTTGAAGCTGTTCGAAGGCGTTGTCGTGATGGAGATAATCGGCGGCTTGCTGGTGCCGCTGAGCCTTCTGGCCGCGGTATGGGGTGTGCGGCGCTATTGGCGCACCCGTGTATCGATCGAGGGGGTGGTGAGCGGCTGATGGTTGGTGGTGATCACCAGGCCAGGGAGCAGCAGTGATGGTTGTATATGCCAACCGGTGGATCTATAAAAACAGTGCACAGGAGAAGTGACGTGAGAGATATACCCGTCGTAACTGCCTTGCTCGTGGCCTGCGGCTTGATGTTTCTCGCCGAGCAGAGTGCCGGAAGCAGCCTGATCGGGTGGCTGGCTCTCTGGCCATTGGGCCTGACCACGACCGTGCCGCTGGAGGCGCCGGCGTTTCACCCGTGGCAGGTTGTCACCTACGGGTTTCTTCATGGCAGCGTATTGCACCTGGCGCTGAATCTCTATGCCTTATGGCTGTTTGGCGCACCGCTGGAGCGACGCTGGGGGGCGGCCCGTTTTGCGGCGTTTTACTTTTCATGTGTCATCGGCGCGGCACTGATGCACCTGATCGTTGCCGAGTTCGTGCTGGCCGAGGGTGTCAGGGCCTATCCTGTCATCGGTGCCTCGGGCGGTGTATTCGGCCTGCTGCTGGCGTTTGGCTACCTGTATCCCGATCGACAGTTGCTGCTGTTGTTCCCACCCATACCGATCAAGGCACGCTGGTTTGTTATCGGCTACGGAGTCATTGAGCTGGTGGCGGGGGTAACCGGTTCGACGAGCGGTATCGCACATTTCGCCCACCTTGGCGGCATGCTGACCGGATACCTGCTGCTGCGGGGTGCTCGATGGTTGTTCTAGGGCCTGTTAACACATCTGCGGATGCCCGGCGCTGGCCCCCCATTGCCCTTCATAACTGAAACGCCAGCAACAGGACCAGGCCTTCTAGGATCTCGCGCATCCGGCCGGCAGGGGCTGGTACGTAGTCTGCGGCGTTGTTGCGCAATTGATCAATCCAGGCTGCCAGTGTGTGCACGTCTTCCCGGTCTCTGAACAGGCAGACCAGCTCGAAGTTCAGAAACAGGCTGCGCAAATCGAGATTGGCAGAGCCGCTCAATGCCACTCCATCGTCAACCACCAGGGCCTTGGCGTGCAGCATTGAATCGGGTACCAGTGAAACCTGCACGCCAGAGCGCACCAGTTCACGCAGGTAGCGGCTGCGTGCGATATCCGCCAAACGATGGTTCGAACGTCGTGGCAGGATCAACTCCACCTGCACGCCGCGCATGGCGGCCAGGCAAAGTGCGCGTTGCAGGCCCTCATCCGGCACGTAATAGGGAGTCACGGCCAGGATACGTGACTGCGCTTGATAGATGGCTGTCAGCAGCAGATCGTGCAGCGGCTCGCCGGGGATGTCGGGACCGGAGGGTATCACCTGGATCGAGCGCGTACCCACCGGGCGGGCCGATGGATGGACAACGCTGGAGGTGCCTGTTGCAAAATGCCAGTCGGCTGCGAAGACGTGGCTTAGACGCTCCACCGCGGGACCCTCGATATCAAAACTGAGGTCTATCCAGATGCGGTCGTCGGCGAAGTACTCCCTGGCCAGGTTGCGTCCGCCCAGCCAGGCGTGGGTATTGTCTGCGATCACAAGCTTACGATGATTGCGCAGGTTGGTGCGGCCACGGAACGGGCGGTGCAGCAGAGGAATGAACCAGGCCACCTCGATGCCGGCATCGCTCAATGTACGCAGGCGCCTGCGGGACAGCAGAAAGGATCCCACGCCGTCGAGCAACAGCCGAACCTTTACGCCGCGCCCTGCTGCCATGAGCAATTCGGCGATAATCCTTTTGCCGGCAGTATCGTCGGCCATCAGGAAGATACATAAGTCCAGGTTAATCCGTGAGTCGGCAATGAGCGCTAATATCGCGCTTTGCGCCTGTGCCCCGTCAGCGTGGAAGTTTGTCCGATTGCCGGAGATCGCATAGGGAATCCCTGCATTGGCGAGAACCTGTTCCAGACAGTCGGTGTTGGCCAGCGGCTTTTTGGCGTCCGGAAACATGGATGCCTTTGTCTCTGTGGCGGGGCTCAGCTTGCGGCTGCCGAGCCCGAGGTAGAGGGGGATTGCCAGCCACGGCAGGAGCAGCATGAACAACAGCCAGCCCAGGGTGGCGGCCGGTGGTCGGCGTGCGCGCAGGATCTCGGCGCTCAGCAGTACAGCCAATGCGCCGCCGAGCAGTGTCGCCAGATGTATTACCAGGATGGTCATTCTGCAATGAGCAACAGGTGCTCCCTCAAATCGGGTTGGTGCGAATGCAAGGCCGGCATGGTTGAAGAGAGGGCCATCGCACGGTATACGATCTCCACACGCGTGATCCAGGCCTGGTCAATCCGGCAGACTGAACTGCCGACTAATGTTCTCGGCGATCGAGCTTGTCGATCAAGGCACTGATCTGGTCTTCGATCTCACGGTATGCAAGGTGCAACTGCTCGGGGCTGGTTTGGCTCAGATGTTTCGCATCTTCCAGGGTACGCAAACGTATGCGCAGGGCATCGACATCGTGCTGATACTCGGGATCGATATTGAGCTGGTCAAGTGCGGCAATCGCGGCCTCGAGCTCTTTGTGCGTATTTTTCAACTGCTTGATCAACTGGGCTTCCCCGCTGAAGGATGCATCGAGCCGTTCCCGCACCGTGATCAGGATCGTGCGAGCCGGCTGGTAATAGTCGGGCTCGGTTTGGCGGACCATCAGGCTGAGGTAGATCAAGCCAGTCAGCCCAATCACTGCCAGCGCGATCAGTGCGCCGCGTGTGATGATACGGTTGAGGGTTGTTTTTGGTGTCTTGGGGTTATCGGCCACTGTCCATCTCCCGGCACTCAGCGCCACGGTCTTGGTGATGAGAAAAACATGAGTTATACAACACACGCCTCGGTATTCTCAGCGTCCGGCGCATCCGATCGACAGAAAAGATCTCGCGCTTCTCCGCCAAGCGATTGTTTTCTTGCGGTAATCGCTTTACCTCAGCGTACAGGTGTTGTTCTTCAACCCGACACGCCTTCTGCTTTTGAGGGCGGTGGTATTTGCTGATCCAGGTATACAGGATGTTGGTATTGACACCAAGCTCCTCTGCAATCTTGGTCACTGGTTGATCACTCTCCACGGCGGGTTTGATTGCGAACTCCCTGGATTCAGCTGTATACCCGGCCGATTTTCCTGGTTACTCATCCCGTTACACACTCTCTGGCTGGACCTCGACACTACTTGAGATTGGGTGCCCGGGATAGTCTAACAACTTCACCCCGTACGTGACAGAGTAGCACTCGGATCACACCGCTGTGGGTAACGAACCATGCGTTACTTGTCCAGTGAGTGCATTCCCCGCCACCACTTCCCACCGCTGGGGCTTTACCCGGACGTTTGGTGAATATGCCCCGGTCGATCGGGGCATATTCACCAACGCGCCCCGCTTACGAGCACATCGGTACGAGAAAACCGACTCCACTAAAGACATTACAAGACTGGCAAAGATCTTGCGTATCACCTGGTAGCAGCATCGAACGGAGACATAATCATGAGTAATGGAAACAACCCTGTCATCGCCATCAACCAGACCCGTATCGCCAACCGGCCCGACAGCTACGAGACCATGATGCGCGTCGGACCAAAGGTGTGCATCACTACCGCATCACACCCCGGTTTTCTTGGTTTTGAACAACTGCTGCAGATCGGCATTCACCCGATGGCCGGACGCTTTGGCGGTGGCGCCATGGATATGCGCAATGCCGAGCCGCCGTTGAACCCGATGGGCATGTACCAGTACACCGTGTGGAAGGATGTGCACTCACACGAAGAGATGCACCACGACAACTTCGACACCATCTACGAGTTGTGCGGCCATTGTCTCGATATGGTTGTCGAAGGTCCGTGGGAGCCCTACTACGAAGTCATCGGGTCGGATTTGCCACAACTGATGAGCATGACGGATGTACCCGCGGTGCTCGGGCAATCGTTTGCCAAGCAGCAGCCGGTTCCCAAGGTGGCGCTGGCCGGCCAGCGCATCGTAGTGATTGGCGACCACTGGGTGATGCATGGGCACGAACACGAGTTCGAGGAGGGTGCACTGGCCACGCTGAAATGGATGAAGGCCAACGTACCCGGCATGGTCGGCTGGATGCTGCTGAAACAATTCGGTGTATCGGCGATCGGCTCGTTTCAACTCGATCCCGAAGGCATGCTGAAGGCGACCCTCGGGGCCAATCCGCCGAAATACAACACCAACTACGGCGACCAGGTGCACGACAAGCCGCCGATCCCGGCACAGAGCCCGGCGCAGTATCTGGTGCACATGGAATGGGAGAGCCCGGACCATGCCCACATGGGCATAGGTCACGCCATGGTCGACTACGAACTGCGCCAGATCCACAACGACGGCGTGCTGCGCCATCTGGACCGCGGACCCTACTACCAGGTGTTCGCACCGATGATGGAACAGGGCCTGTGGCGTCGCCACCTCGTGAAATAGCCATAAACCCATCAGGAGAGGAGTATGAACAACAAACCGCATGTGCTGATACTGGGCGGCAACTTCGCCGGCCTCGGCAGCGCACAGAAGATCCGTGAGTTCGCCGGTGATGCGGTACGCATCACGCTGGTGGATCGCAAGCCCTACCTGCTTTATGTACCCAACATCCTTAGCGAGGTATTCGAAGGGCGCAACCCATTGCGTACCATGATGATGGACATCGTTGCGCCGCTCACCGACGACAGCGTCAACTTTGTCCAGGCCGAAGTGACCGCAATCGACCCGGACAACAAGCAGGTGACCTGTGTGCCTAGCGAACGACCGGGCGCCGCGCCGTTTCACATCGACTACGACTTTCTGGTGATTGCGCTTGGTAACCGTCTCGCTTTTGACAAGATCGAGGGTTATGCCGAACACGGCCATACCGTGACCGACACCTACCAGGGTGAACGTCTACGCCGCTTCCTGCTCAATGACTACCAGGGCGGCCCGATCGCGATCGGGTCCGCCCGCTTCAATCAGGGTGACGGGGCCCACGGGCTGGAGCCCTACCGCGGCGGCCGCATTCCCGATGCGCTGGCTGCCTGTGAAGGACCGCCGGTGGAGACCATGTTATCGGCGGCCACGTGGCTCAAGAGCCATGGCCGTGGTGGGCCGGAAAAGATCACGGTGTTCACGCCGGCAAAGATGATTGCCGAGGACGCCGGCGAAAAGGTGGTCGGTGAACTGCTCGATATTGCCTCGAACATGGGCTTCAACTACAAAAACGAACTGCAGGACATCACCCGAATCACGGCCGAGGGCATCGAGTTCGCTAACGGTGACTCGGTCGAGGCCGAGTTGAAAATCATCTTTCCCGATTGGGAGCCGCATGCGTTCCTGAAGGGTCTGCCAATCAGTGACAATCGTGGTTTCATCGTCACCGATCTGCTGATGCGCAATCCCAAGTATCCGGAGATCCTCGCAGCGGGTGACTGTGCCGCCGTGACCGTACCCAAACTGGGTGCCATCGGGCATGCCGAAGCCGAGATCGTCGGCCGCCAGATCGCCAAGGAGGTTGGCCGCATGAACCCGGAAGATGCCGATACCCCTCTCGTCCCGGTGGTCTACTGCATTGGCGACATGGGTAACAACCAGGCCTTCTACATCCGTTCCAATAGTTGGTTCGGCGGCGATACCCAGGTGCTGAAGATGGGTCATGTGCCCTATCTGTTGAAGATGCAGTACAAAAACCTGTTCTTTAAAACACGCGGAAAGATGCCGCCGTGGGGGCTGGACGCTGCCGAGCTGCTGGCGGAAAAAATGTTTGCGTAAGGGGGTATCATGAACAAAGTCACCGCTGCGGTGCCGACCCAGGCGCTCGCACTGAGCGCCGAGCAGTGGCAGGGACTGGCACGACTGGCCGATCTGGTGAACGCATTGAGTGGGCCCTTGGCGGGCCCGGTGACCGGCACCCTCGACCATCTGCTGGGTCTGGCCAACCGCCACGATCTCGGCGCGCTGAGCACCGAGGTAGTGGCGACCATCGAGGCACTGCACAAGAGCGGCCTGCTCAGGTTGCTGCGGGAAAATGCCGAACTCCTGGCTGGCAGCATGGCGCTGCTCGTCCCATTGCTCGGCAGCCTGCCGGAGAAACTCAATGCGATGCCGTTTGCCGGTATCAGGAATGACCTCGACCGCCTGCATGGTCTGCTCGACAAGGCCGAACTGCTCGGTGCTTATGCCACTGAGCACCTCGCCGGACCCACCGTACGCTGGAGTGTCGATGCGGCGAATTTCGCCCAGCGCGAAGCCTTGGGCGACAGCCTAAAGGATCTGCTGCAGACCTTGAGCCACCTGCACCGCAACGGCAGCCTGGCCTGGTTGCGCGACATCAGCGACTACCTCGATGAACGCGAACAGCAGCGGTTGCTCGACAGTCTGGCCGAACAGGGTATCGGCGATGCGGCGGCTCTGCCGGGGCGTGCCCGCACGGTATTGCACGGCGTACAGGCCGCGCTGGATGATGCCGCGCAGGATGCCGGCCACCTCGGTGGCGTTAAGGGTCTGCTGCACCTGTTGCGCGACGCCGAGGTTCAGCGAGGCCTGCGGGCGCTAGCCGTACTCCCTACTTACCTGCAGAAACAGGACAAATAGAACCGGCCTTTGGGCAGCGTGAGGTGCATTGCCCTCAGGTGATGAAGAAATCGGGAGTTCATACGCTGCCACAACTGGTATGTATCAGGTTTGATACGTAAAATGCTGTCCGCATGCAGCTGAATGGTGTTCGGTTTGATCGCATTGCGTTACGGGATAACCCCAATAGATCTCATTGAGTTACCGAGTGACAATTCAGCCGGTAGAGCATAAGCTTTCCGGTGGACAGCAGTGGCGTGCGATAATGCAGCATCAATCGTTGAACTGGCTGCGCTGGTACGGGAAGAACCGCGGGCGCTGATGTGTTCGCCTGATAAATCCGTACGTCGCCATAACGGTGGCACACGTCCTAGGGGTTTTTTCTGACCACCATTCGGTCGCTGTCTGTTACTGGAGGCAGAGTCACCGGGGCATGGTGGCTTCGATTCCGGCAAGCACACGGCGTTAGCAAAAAGCCGCTACTGAATGACCGGCGGCCTGAATCGGTGACGCGATTGCTGAATGAGATAAGCCCTTAACAGAATTCAGAATTATCCCACCTGTTATCGGTGAGACGGCATTCGAGCGGCCCATCAGGCGCAGTTAGCGAGGTATTTGGCAGTGCATGACACAGACCAGCAGACTCTTGTCCTCGCCCTGCAGAATTCCTCGGCTTTTCCACATGCTACCGACCACCGGGATCTGATCGAAACCCACATTTCCTGGGTGGTATTGTGTGGCCCCTACGCCTACAAAATCAAGAAGGCGTTAGACCTGGGCTTTCTGGATTTCACCACGCTGAAAAAGCGACGATTCTATTGCGAAGAAGAACTGCGCTTGAATAGCAGGCTCGCACCACAACTCTATCTGGAGGTGGTGCCTATTACGGGTACCGCACAGCAACCAAAGCTGGGCGGTCCCGGGAAGGCGCTCGAATATTGTGTAAAAATGCGACGCTTCCCTCAGGAGGCACTGCTCGGCGACATGGTTGAGCACAATCTTCTGGAAGATAAGCATATAGATCAGATCATCAGGCAGGTTGCTGAGTTTCATATGGGTGTTTCCACCGCATCGAAAGACGTATTCTATGGCGACCCGGAACATGTTCACGCGCCGGCGCTAGAGAATTTTGGTCAGATTCGGGAGCGCACCGACGACTCGCGGCATGTTGCATGGGTTGGCTTGTTGGAGCGCTGGACGAACCGGGAATACCAACGTAACTATCGACAGTTTGCGCTACGAAAACAACAGGGTTTTGTTCGCGAATGCCACGGTGACATGCACTTGGGCAATATGGCGATGATCGAAAATGTACCGGTTATTTTTGACGGCATTGAATTCAACCCGGATCTCTACTGGATCGATGTAATGAGCGAGGTGGCGTTCCTGTTTATGGATCTGGAGGACCATGGCAAACGCAAATTTGCCTTCCTCTTCCTGAATGGCTATCTGGAATTGACCGGTGATTATTCCGGTTTGCGGGTATTGCGCTACTACCTGGCATACCGCGCTGCCGTGCGTGCCAAAATTGCCGGCATTCGTATTACGCAGTGTCTTGAGCCCGAGGCGCAATCTCTGTCGTTGCGAGAATTTGAGCGCTATTTGCAACTTGCTCTAAGCTATACTCAACCGCAAAGCCCCCTGTTGCTCATCACTCACGGTTTATCCGGCAGCGGCAAATCGACGCTATCCGCGCCGCTGGCTGAGCACATGGGCGCGATCAGGATTCGTTCGGATCGCGAGCGTCAGCGAATGTTCGGCAAGGGTAAACGTCACGGCCAGGCCAGCAGTATTGATGCCGGGGTCTACTCTGTCGATGCCACTGAGCAAACGTATGCAACTCTACAGAACCTTGCGAAGGAAGGTCTAGAGTCCGGATACTCGGTGATTATCGACGCAACGTTTCTCGCGCGTCCGCAAAGAGACCTGTTCAAGCAGTTGGCAGAACATCTCTCGGTGCCTCTGCGAATCCTGTTTTTTCATGCCGACGCTGCGGTGCTCAGACAGCGCATTGAAGCGCGTCAGAAAGAGGGGCTGGATATCTCAGAAGCAGATCTGCGTGTGCTCGAGCATCAGTTGGCTGTCTATAAAGGGCTTGATGAGGATGAACAGGGCGACACCCTATTCATTGATACTGAATCCGGGTGTGGCAGTGAGGAGATTCTGAGGTTGATCAGGCAATCGACCGGTTCTTAACTGAGGCATGAACGGGAAAATGGCTGAAGATACGGTACAGATGTCTAATCAGGCCGTTCCTGCCGAGAGCACAGGCAGTGCTGCCACAAGGTCGGATATTCCATCTGACGCTGATGCCGCCGAGGAAGGCCGCATCGTGGGGATTCGCGGCGGTGTAGTGGATGTGCTGTTCCCGAAAATATCCCCACGTATCCATGATCTGGTCTATGCCGGTAACCTGGCTCTGGAAGTGACGTCGCTGCTCGGCAATGGTGCTGTTCGCTGCATGGCACTGGCACCGGTGCGGGGGCTGGGGCTGGGTATGCCGGTATGGGCCACGGGGGCACCCATTCAGGTTCCGGTGGGTGATGCGGTATTAGGGCGCATGCTGAATGTGTTTGGTGCCCCGATTGACGGCAAGCCCGCCCCTGCCACCACGACCCGGCGCTCCATTCACCAAGCACCACCGAGGCTTGAGGATCGCGTGGTGCACAGCGACATTCTGGAAACCGGCATCAAGGCCATTGATCTGTTGTCACCCATAGAGCGTGGTGGAAAAACCGGCCTGTTTGGCGGGGCCGGAGTGGGCAAGACGGTGCTGATCACCGAACTGATCAACAACACCGTGCAGCATTATCAGGGCGTCAGCCTGTTCTGTGGCATCGGCGAGCGCTCCCGTGAAGCGGAAGAGCTCTATCGCGAGATGGGTGACGCCGGTGTGCGGGACAAAACCGTGATGCTGTTCGGTCAGATGAACGAGGCGCCCGGCGTGCGTTTTCTGGTGGGCAAGGCGGCGCTCACCATGGCGGAGTATTTCCGTGATGACCAGCAGCAGGACGTGCTGCTATTAATCGATAACATCTTCCGTTTCGTACAGGCCGGCTCGGAGGTCTCCGGGCTGATGGGGCGTATGCCATCCCGGGTCGGTTACCAGCCCACGCTGGCGACGGAACTGGCCTCACTGCAGGAGCGCATTACCTCTACCCGCAAAGGTGCAATTACCTCGATTCAGGCGGTTTATGTGCCCGCCGATGATTTTACCGATCCGGCTGCGGCGCATATTTTCTCCCACCTTTCGGCGTCCGTGGTGCTGTCGCGCAAGCGCGCCAGTGAAGGGCTCTACCCGGCAGTCGATCCACTCGGCTCGGCCTCGGTCATGCTGACACCCGCCGTGGTCGGCCAGCGTCATTACGATATCGCCCGGGCGGTGCGGCGCACCCTGGCCGAATACGAAGATCTGCGTGATATTATCGCGATGCTGGGCATGGAAGAGCTTTCAGCCGCGGACCGCGCCACAGTGGCCCGGGCGCGCCGGCTCGAGCGCTTTCTTACTCAGCCGTTTTTTACCACCGGCTCCTTTACCGGTACCGACGGCAAGCGGGTGGCGATTGCCGATACCCTGGATGGTTGCGAAACGATTCTGAGCCGGACTCAGTTTGACGATAACGAAACCGACTATTACATGATCGGCTCGCTGCGGGATCTGGAGACAAAATCATGAGTACGGCAGATACCATGCGGATAACACTGCGCCTGCCGACGCGAACCCTGTTCGAGGGCCATGCACAACGGTTGTTTGCGGTAGCTGTAAATGGCGCCTTTGGCATGCTGCCCAACCATATCGATTTTGTCACTGCGCTGGTGCCTTCGGTGCTGATTCTGGCCGCCGCAGACGGAACGGAACAGTTCTTTGGCATTGATGAAGGCATCCTGGTCAAAAAAGGCCATCAAGTGGACATTGCCATCCGACGCGGTGTCCAGGGCGATGATCTGGATACCCTGAATGACACAGTACAGGCCGCTTTCATTGAAGTGGATGAGGAAGAACGGGTCGCCCGATCTGCGCTGTCACGGCTTGAAGCAGGCATCGTGCGCCGCTTTGGCGAATTGTGGAAACCAACAGCATGAACCCGAAAAACGACCGTTCTGCTGACGATATCCGCCGCAGTGCCGAGCGCATGAAGCGCGCCCGGAATAAACCCGGCTTCAGCCCCCTGCGGGGATTGGGTGCCTTCGGGATGATCGGCTGGTCCATCGCCGTACCCACCGTGGGTGGTGCGTTTCTGGGGCTGTGGCTGAACCGGGTGGCGCCCCAGGACTTTTCCTGGCCGATTGCCCTGATTCTGGGTGGCGTCGTGATCGGTGGCATGATCGCCTGGAGCTGGGTCGGCAAGGAAGGAGAGCAGGAAGGATGGAATGGGAAGGGGCAGGACAAGGGAGACGATGAGTGATGGTTATAGACTGGGAATCGTTGCTGCTGGGGTTTTGCCTTGGCGTGCCCGCCAGTGCGTTGTTTTTTGCCGGACTGGCCTGGGGGATGCGGCAGGCCCTGCGTTCAACCCGGCCCGGAGTCTGGCTCCTGCTCAGTTTTATCTGCCGTATAGCGGTACTGCTGACCGTCGGGTTCTGGGTAACGGCAACCGGAGATAACGCCTGGCCCCTGGCCGGCTACGTACTGGCCTTTTTTCTGGTACGCCTGGTTGCCATTCTCTGGGCCCGAACGGCGCGGATACCAGTCATACCCAAGCGGGGGGATGTATAATGCAGCTCACACCGGATGAGATAACCGTATTTACTGTCTGGGGCCTGGAGGTGAATGCCACCATCATCAACACCTGGATTGTGATGGCGTTGTTGGTGGGCATCTCCATGGTGATTACCCGCAACCTGCGCGCCGATGTGCCGCCCGATCGCTGGCGTACAGCGCTGGAGGTGATCGTCAAGGCAATTCAGAGCCAGATTGAAGAGATTACCCGGAACTCGGCGCGCCACGTCATGTATTTTGCCGGTACCTTGTTTCTGTTTATTGCGCTTTCCAATCTGTTATCGGTAATCCCCGGCTTTTCACCGCCCACCTCATCACTATCCACCACGGCGGCGCTGGCGCTGTCGGTATTGGTGGCGGTGCCTTTGTTTGGTATTACCAGCGGAGGCGTTGGGCGCTATCTCAAAACCTATATCCAGCCCTCTGTGGTGATGCTCCCTTTCAATATCATCAGTGAGTTCTCCCGGGGTATCTCGCTGGCTGTACGTCTTTACGGCAATGTCATGAGTGGCGCTGTAATCGCAGCCATCCTGCTGAGTGTCGCACCGTTCTTTTTCCCGGTGGTGATGAATATGCTGGGATTGTTGACCGGCCTGATCCAGGCCTACATCTTTGCCATTCTGGCCACCGTTTATATTTCAGCCGCAACGGCAGAGCCATCAGACCAACCAGCACATAAAGAGGATAAGTCATGACAGATCTCGCGATTATTGCGGCTATTTCCATTTTCACAGCCGGTCTTACGATATCGATCGGCTCGATCGCTCCCGCTCTGGGGGAGGGACGAGCCGCGGCGGCGGCCATTGCCGCAATCGCTCAGCAACCGGATGCCGCACCCACCCTGTCCCGCACCCTGTTTGTCAGCCTGGCGATGATCGAGTCGACCGCTATTTACTGTTTTGTGGTGGCCATGATTCTTGTTTTCGCCAACCCCTTCTGGGATGCAGTGCAGGCAGCGGTGGCGGGCGGCTAACACACGCATGCTTACCTGGTGCAAGGCCAGGCGCTGATTAACCTAAAGGGGCACAGACTATGTCCATTGACTGGATTACCGTCATCGCACAGATCGCCAATTTCCTGGTACTGGTCTGGCTGCTGAAACGTTTTCTCTACCGCCCGATCCTCGACGGCATTGATGCCCGCGAGGCCGAAATTACCCGGCGCATGGCGGAGGCAGGGGAGGCACAGAAAAAGGCGCAGGCCGCGGAAGCACAATACCGGGAACAGCAAAAGCAGTTGCTCTCAGACCAGGATGCGGTGGTTGAACAGGCGCTCAGGGCCTCAGAAAACCAGCGCGATACCCTGCTCGCCGACGCCCGCGCAAAACTCGAGCAGGAGCAGAAAGAGTGGCACCGGCATCTGGAGCGGGAACGTCATAAATTCACTGCCCAGTTGCAACGGGCCGGGGAAGAAACGCTGCTGGAGCTGACCCGTAAAGCGCTGCGTGACCTGGCTGATGAAACGTTGGAAGAAGCCATCGTCCGGCATGTGAGCAAGCGGCTGCAACCGATCTCCAATGAGCTGTCAGAGGCCGCCGGCGACAGCATCGAGGCGGTAGCCACCACCCGTGATATCTTGCCCGAAGCGGCCCATGCGCAGATGCAGGCCGATATAGGCAAGCTGCTGCCCGGCATAGCGCTGCGCTTTGCAACCGATCCACAGCAGGCACCCGGTCTGGTCCTGCGCGTCGGCGGCGCCCAGGTGGCCTGGACCATCGACAGCTACACCGATGAGTTTGATGCCCTGTTAAGTGAACGCCTGGCGGCGGGCGCTTCTGGCCGGATGCAAGCCAATGGTGGGTGAGGGTGCTATGACCAGTACCGATCGCGGCCTGCCAGAAGACCACTCTGAGGGTCAGCTTGACGAGCAATTTAACGCGTGGCGGACAGCACTGCTGACGACCCCCGCACCCGCACCGGTACTGACCGAAGTCGGCAAGGTGACGGAAGTGGGCGACGGCGTCGCGGTCGTCACCGGCCTCGCCCGCGCACTGGCGGATGAGTTGCTGGTGTTTGAGTCCGGCGTGCGCGGCATCGTTCTGGATCTGGAGCCCGGCCGGCTGGGCGTGATTCTGCTGGGGCCATCCGAACGCATCACCCTGGGGGAAGACGTGCGCCGCACCCGCAAGGTGGTCAGTGTGCCGGTCGGCCCCGCGCTGCTGGGCCGTGTGATGGACGCCATAGGTCGCCCCCGGGATGGCCTGGGCCCGATCACCGCAGTGGCCGAGCACCCCATTGAAGCCGAGGCGCCGGGTATTCTCAGCCGCTCTGCCATTTTCCGGCCACTGGCCACCGGCCTCAAGGCGATCGACGCCGCGGTACCGGTGGGCCTGGGCCAGCGTGAGCTGATCATCGGTGATCGCCAGACCGGCAAAACCTCGATTGCGGTGGATGCCATACTGAACCAGGCCCGTTCACAGGTCACGTGCATCTATTGCGCTATTGGCCAGCGTGGCGACGCGGTGTCCCGGGTGATCGGGGCCCTGAAAACAGGCAACATGATGGCCCGCAGCCTGGTTATCTCCGCCGGTGACGAGGAACCCCCGGGCCTGGCCTACGTGGCTCCCTATACCGCCATGGCCATGGCGGAATATTTTTCCGACCAGGGGCAGGATGTTCTGGTGGTGTTCGACGACCTGACCCACCATGCCCGCTCTTACCGGGAGCTGTCATTACTGTTGCGCCGGCCACCGGGGCGGGAGGCTTTTCCCGGCGATATTTTCTATGTTCATGCGCGCCTGCTGGAACGTGCCGGCCAGTTCACCCAGGAGGCCGGCGGCGGCTCGATCACCGCGTTGCCGGTGGTGGAAACCCAGGCCGAGAACCTGTCGGCCTATATCCCGACCAACCTGATTTCGATCACCGACGGCCAGATCTACCTGTCGCCGCGACTGGTCCGCAGAAACCAGTTTCCCGCCGTCGACCTGGGGCTGTCGGTGTCCCGCGTGGGTGGCAAGGCCCAGAGTGCCGCGCTGCGCGAGGTGGCCGCTAACCTGCGGGTTACCCTGTCGCAATTTGAGGAACTGGAAGACTTTGCCCGCTTTGGTACGCGGCTGGATGATGCCACCCGGGCACGCCTGACCCGGGGTGCGGCGGTTCGATCAGCCCTGCGCCAGGCCGAGCGCGACCCGATGCCGGCGGTCGAACAACTGGCGGTGCTGGTGGCTGCGATGGAAGGCCTGTTTGACGGGCTGCCGGAACAACAGGTAAACCATGCCATGGCCAGTGTCCGTTCAGCCGCGCAAAACCAGTTGGCGGCGATTGACGAACGCATCACCGAAAACCAGATCCTGCGCCCGGAAGACCGCGAACTGATTATCGAGACGGCCCGCAGCGCCGTGCAAACCGCAGACGAGGTCAGCGATGGCGCAGACGCTTGAAGCCCTGTCCCGCCACAGCGATACGCTGACCAGCATTCGCGGCATTGTCCATACCATGAAGACGCTGTCGGCCATTAACGCCTCCCCCTATGAGCATGCCGCCCGCTCGATCGAGGCCTACCACCAGACCATCCTCCAGGGTTTTGCCGCCTTCGCACACCGAACCGGCGAGATTGTCCTGCAGTCGGAGGATGCAGCGGAGCATCTGCTGGTGGTTTTTGGTTCCGACCACGGGCTTTGTGGTAACTACAACGAAATTCTGGCGGAGGTGGTGAAGCATCACTGCCAGGCGCAGACAACCAGGAACCAGCGCTTACTCTGTGTCGGCGCCCAGATGAACGATGCACTGGCCGGCCAGGATTTGTCACCCGAGGCCGTTCTGCTGCCACCGGCTTCCGCCGATGGCATTGGCCGTCTGGCGGGGGATATTGTCACCCGGATCGATCTCATCAGCCGGGGCCAGCCGCTGTATCGCATCGCCGTTACCCTGGCGTTTACCCAGCGTGGCGAGCACGGTCTGCGGGAGCCGGTTGCACGGCTTCTGCTGCCACTGGAACCGAGCCTGCTTCAGCGCGACAGGCGCTGGCATTCACGCTCCCTGCCGGACTACAACATGGCCCCGGACGTTCTGCTGGCGTCGCTGATTCGCAGCCATATCTTCGCCAGTGTGTTCCGCGCCTCGGCAGAAGCCATGGTGACCGAAAATGCAGCCCGCCTGGCGCTGATGCAGCAGGCCGAACAGTCGGTTGATGACCGCCTGGAACAGGTGCAGGGGGAGCTGAGATACGTCCGGCAAACCGAAATCACCGACGAACTGATGGATGTGATCATTGGCTTTGAAGCGCTGAAAAAACCAAGAGACGTAGTGATCTGACCCGCCAGGCTATCAAAATCACCGACTCACAAATCAGGTTTCCCTGACCCGCGCGCATTTACAATAGCGTCCGTCTCCTCCTGCGAGAGCGGTTTTCAGATGAGATCATGCCGTTCCCGCTTTTCTGCCTGCCATGAATGTCCGTTTACTTATCGGATAACCTGACCGGAGAGACAAATCCGGAAGGCTTGATCGCCAGCACGGAACATTGCACCTGCTCCAGAATGGCCTCGGCGGTATTACCGATAAGTAATCCGGCAATACCCGTCCGGGCGACCGTTCCCATGACCACCAGATCGGCACGCAACTTTCTCGCCAGCTCCGGTATGACCGTTGCGGCCGCACCCTGGTACAGATGAAACCTGGGGGCAAGGTAATCATAAGTTTCCTGACCGATCCGAGCCTTAAACTGCCTGCGAAGATCCTCGAAGGCTGCTTCGTGTCTGGAACGCACATCATTGAGATAGGCCATACTGGCCTTCTCCGGATCATTGCTCCACAGGCGAATCGACAACTCACCCGGGGCATCCCATACATGCGCCAGATGCATTGTGGCAAAATCAGACAAGGCCAGGAAACTGGACAAGTCCAGAATCTTCCGATTGAGCCCCTGGTCTGCGGTATCCGGAGTGTCCAGATCAAAATCCACTGCCGCGAGAATATTCTCATACTTCGACTTATCTTCCGCCCGCAATAGCCATAGGGGGCAGGGACAGTTACGCAGCAGTTGCATATCGTCACTGCCAAACAGGCGTTGTATGAAATCGGGATTCTCAACCGGTTTGATCAGCAGGTCGTAACGGTTTCGCAGAACCGCCCGGATAGCCTGAATGAAACGCTTGCCCACCAACACATCCGTTTCAATATTGCGCCGTTCCCGATAGGGCCCGACCAGGGCATCCAGCTCCTTACGGCGATTATCCACCACAGTTGTCTGCAGTTTTTCCGATATGGGTCCGCCGGCGGGAAGGCCGATTCCCGCCGTGATCACCGGAACAACATCGATCACCGTCAGCTTCGCCTGATTGTTTTCTGCCATCGTGACGGCCCGTTCGAGCGAGGACGCCTGGGCGGGTCCCGTTTCGGACAAGTAAAGAATGTTGCTGAATAAATGCATTCCGATTATCCCTCGTGCTGGAGAGCCGGTATTACACCCCGCCATACATGCAGTCCGGCCAACGCTGTATGCTTAGGACCCATGTGTATCCTTTTCCAGGACCGGGCGGTAGCCCCAGTCTCTCACCCCCTGAACCACTTGATCAATTTCGTCGACAGGCACGTTGAGCATCTGCAACGCACTGGCGCCAAGACGCAGGCTGGCCTCGATCGTTTCCGGGTATGCGTGGACCGCACCGGCATTCAGCAGACGCGTGCTGGACTCGAGATCCCGCGCACGGACAATCACCGGCACCTGCGGGCAGGCTCTGCGCAGATATGATATCGCACCCAGGGCGGTCGCGGACCTGTCAACCGTGATCACCAGCAGGGATGCCCGCTCCACATGAATCGCGGCCAGCAAACCGGGATCCGTGATATCGCCGAAAAAAACCTGGTGCCCGTCCGCCCGTCCCTGGGCCACCCGACGGGGATCGGTATCAACGGCCACGAAGGGAATCCCGCATGAGTGCAATAGCACCGCTATGGTATGACCCACGCGCCCATAGCCGCCGATCACCACCTGTTGTTCAGGGATGTCCTTCAACCCGTCGGAGGATTTGACCTCGGCATCGGGTGTTTTCACCAGGCGGTTCACGATCGCGCCGTTGAAGCGGATCAGCACCGCCCCCGCGACCATGGAAAGGAGCACGGAGGTTATGGCGATCTGGCCGAGCGGTATATCCAGCACCCCGGAGTCAAGCGCTATGGCGATGAGGGCAAGGCCGAACTCGCCGCCCACGCTCAACATCAGGCCGGTACGCCATGCCATACGCTTATCTGCCGTGACGCGGTGTACCATCAGGGCCACGATGAGGATTTTGCTTATCAGAATGAGCAGTGCGCCCAGCAGGGCCCACTGCCATATGGGAGGGATGGAGGCCGGGTCGAAACGCATGCCAATACCGATGAAGAACAGTCCCAGCAGTACATCGCGGAAGGGGCTTATGCTGGATTCAACCTGGTGACGGAACTCGGTCTCACCCAACATCATACCGGCGAGAAAGCCTCCGAACGCCAGCGACAGGCCCAGGCCATGGGTGGTCCAGGCGGCAAACAATGCGACCAGGAGGACCGTCAGGGTGAACATCTCCAGCGATCTGCGCTTGGAGACCAGATGAAATAACGGGCCGAGCAGCCAACGTCCGGCGAAAAACATCAGCACAAAGGCAAAAACGGCTTTGGCAAGGGCCCATGCGAGCGTTATTGTCAACACACCCGTTGCCACCGACATGCCGAGCACCGGAATAATCACCAGAAACGGGACGGCCGTGACATCCTGAAAAACCGACATGGCCAGTCCGAGCCGCCCATGCTGGCTGTTTTCTTCGCCCTGCTCGGTCAGCAGGCTGGCAATGATGGTTGTGGACGACTGGGCAAAAACGGCCCCGAATACAAACGCGGTTGCGACAGGCAGTCCCGCTAGCCACACCGCGGTTCCGGCCACCAGCGTTGTGAATGCGACCTGTCCTGTTCCCAGACCAAGAATCTGATTTCGTAGTGCGTTTAACTGGGGTATGGAGAAACTGAGACCGATGGTGAATAACAGAAAGACTACGCCGAACTCAGCAAGTGTATGCAACTCCGGCATGGAGATCACAGGCCCTATCGTATACGGCCCGAGCATCACGCCCACCAGCAAATAGCCCAGGCTGGTTGGAATATGCAGGCGTTGAAACGTTACCACGATGGCGATCGCAACAGCCAGAAGAAGAAGAATTTGTGCCAGGTGTTCCATTATGATTTCGTTCCGCTGTGATAACCGCCGCCCGTGTCCAGGCGGGTCCGAAATGCACAAAGGATTACATAGACCGTGCAACGCGCTTCAGGCCCCAGCCGCTCCCCTGAGGTCCTGCATACCGGCAATAGCAGGTGTGCAGGGGATACACATTTTCTGGAATCGCTGTATCGATCAGGCCGCAGCTCTGGTCAAAATGGTGCCGATCACGAACCATAGCCAGTGATCATTCAACCACTATTCACGCCCCATTCCAATAGCGTCCATGCCGATACCATGAACACGGGCATATCCGATACCTGCCACCACCTGTTTTAGCTTTATCGGGTGCTGTGTAATGGGTATTCGATAGAAGGGATACTGCTTATCCGGTGTGCGCTTGCACCTCAAAGGGGAAGCAAAGATCACATCTGAGCGCGGTGCCAAACCATTGCGGTAGTGCCGCGTAGCCAGTGCCGAGTGAAACGATAGTGTGACGAAGTGGCACGTGTATGCCGGGCGTCCGGGGCATCAATAGGCTGTCGACGAACGAGTGCGTTTGGGGGCTGGGATGCCCCAAAACGCAGCACAAGCTCGAAAACTCGCTTGGAAACTAATCCTGTTTTCTACTTATCCTCCCAGGCACCAAAGCCAGGAATCTGGATTTCTGATTCACTAAAAGAGCCGGTTTCGGCCTTTGTATGGCAAGCACCACATCTACTTATCGAGACGACTTTGGGATTATCCTGCACCATCCCACGTGATAGCTCACGATGCTTCTCGATAAAATAAGGCGTTTCACTAACCCTGAGCGGTGCTTCATCGGGACGCAGAGAGTTCATGATCTTTTTCGATCGCTTGTAATTGGCGTGATCGGCGGCATTTTTCACCAGGTAGCCAGTAAGACTTTTGACATCCTCGGCCGGAAGTTCTGCATTCTCTTCGAAGTGATTTTCAAGCCCGGCCATTAACTTTGTCCAGGAGCGTGCCGGCAGCAGGCCTGGCTGATAAGGGAAGTGACAACTGCCGCACTCTTCCAGATACTGTGGGTTTTCAACCGGTGCTACACCCGGCGTTTCAGCTCCGTTGAACATACGGCTGAAAAAGCCAGGCTTATTGTCAGCACTGAATGACGCACCGCTCATTCCAAGCAGGGCGATCGCTAACAACAGGGGTGCTATGGATGATTTGGATTTCATAATAGACCTCGCAATGTTCAGATGTTCAAAGGTTCTTGAGAAAGGCAAGTACATCGCCTTTTTCCTGGGCGGTACACTCGCGCCCCAGAGTCCACTTGCAGTTACGGATAAACCACTTCTTGATTTTTGTCACCTCAGTAAGGCGCTCCGGGTTCACTGAAGGTGCCATGGGCTCAATGACCTTGCCAGTACGCGCATGCTTGCCCTGCTTTGCCAGATCAGTACCATGACAAGTGGTACAGTTACGCTCTTCACCGGTTTTGGCATCAATAAAATTCTTATTCCAAAACGCTTCTCCTGCGGTAGCGCTAAAGGGTCCGGCACCTTGAGTCTGATACTCCGCCTCCAGTTCCGACACTGCATCAGCCATAGCATAGAATGGTATTGCTACCAACAATGCAGTAACCCCAATAAGTTTTCTATTCATGATAGCCTCGCATTTTTCTGTTAACCGGGCATTGGTTATTTAAGGGATTTTCCGTTTGCCAGTTTACTGAAGAAAGCTGAATTGAAACTGAAATAGCCCACTATTGTTTATGCTGTAAGTTCGTTTTTATTCACTTACCGATGCTGTTGCTTCAGTACCGCTCGGAAGATGCATGGCGGCATCTTCAAAGGTGCCTGCCTCGGCATCCAGGTGGCAGGCAGCACAATTCACTTTGTTATTGACCTTTGGGTGCTTCCATATCGCATCGGAAATCTCCTGGTGTTTCTTTATCCAGTAGGGCGTCTCTGTAATACGCAACAGCGTTTCTGTCTTCGGTATGCTCTGGTCGATTTTCCAGGCTGCCTCGGTCACTGCCTGTTCCGCCGCATTCTCGGTCAGGAACGCCTCGATCTCTTGCACGGTATCCTGTTCCAGAAACAGGTTTTCTCCGAAATGGGACGCTTGGCCATCCATCATGGCTTTCCATGATCGGGCAGGCAGCAGGCTCGGATGAAAGGCTAAATGGCACGCACCGCACTCTGTACGCCAAAGTGAATTATCGGCTAGCGTCGGTCCATGAAAAGGCTGATAGGGCTGCTCCGGCGTCTCCGTTAGATGGCCCTGAAACCAGGACACTCCTCCAATGAGGATAGCAGCCAGCATGGCAGCCCCGACCTTCCAGTGGGAAGCAGTAGAAATTGCGTCGGTAACAGACGACTTGTAGCCGGTCAACATGGCCGCCACCAGGTTCTCCCGATGCAGCAGACTCTCTACCAAGACACCTATCAAATGGATTATGACCACCCCCAGCATCAGCCAGGACAGCCATTCATGAAAAACGTGGGCAAGATGTCCCTGCGGAAAGTTCAGTAATCCGGCAAGGGGGCCATGCTGCTCTTCACCACCAAAGGCAAGTAGCCCGGAGATTACGGTCAAAAGACCCAGCCCCAGCAGTAAATAGATGGCCCAACTGCCAGCCGGGTTATGCCCAAGAAAATGGGGTGGGCGCTTATTCAATACACTTTTCAAATAGTCCCGCACCTCAGACCAGCCGAAGGCGAAGTCATGAAAACGAGCGTAGGGGCCGCCGATGAAACCCCACAGGAGGCGGAATACAATCAGCCCGCCCATCAGATAACCGGCAAAAACATGGACCTCCAGGTAACGATTATCGAGGGTCAACCAGGCTATTACGAAACAGCTGACCAGGGCCCAATGAAACAACCGGATAGGGATATCCCATACCCTCACCCTTGTCGCGCGTTTGCCGTCGTTTTCTTGTTGCTGAGTCATTTGATTTAGTCCTTGATCGGGCACTGTTTGAAGTACGGGTAAGCATGGTAACCGGCAGCACTGTCCAGAGGACGGGCCCTCGCCGTCTTGGTGTTTTTTTATTATGTCCATATCCCAGGGTCTGGCAGAAATTTTCCTGGTGCAGTCGCTGCACCTCACCTTGTTCATCCCATGCGTGATTATAACGTGGAATCCGCGCATGATTGGTTTGCTCGATCGATCGCAACTCGATGCCAACCACCGGTAATCCGGCTAATTGCGTGGTGGAGATTTTGCAGGCAGGTGGATGACGATTGCCAGCCAACCTGAATTACAGGATGTGGCTGGAAGGTACCACTCACCGTGGTACGAAATAGCCATCGCCGCGTACCACACCAAGACCGGGCACTTGTCCTGGGTGCCGGGAAGGGCTAATGGGTGCCCCCCTGGTTGCCAGGCTCAGGATTTCGCCGCATCTCTTCCGCCATTACCCAGAAATGCCGGTATCAACCCACATCAATCCGCGCGGACCCAACTTAAGTAAGTAACAAACTGTTTGACGATTTGCGCTGGCGTCACGAGTTTCCGAAGGCAGACTCTGCATTCGTTTCTTGGTTTATTTACTGTCCCATTCAGCAGAGCTCAGAACAACCGCTGCAATTGGTTTGGCCCAGGCAGGCATGTCCTGTTGTAATTCCTGTATTTTACCGTTGACCACATGAAGGAGTCGCCGAATACCCGGTCTTCCATTGTCATCCAAAGGGACAGAGTTATCGTAGACCGCCAGTTGATGGAGTCCAGGTGCAAGGCGGCAAAGATTGCGCATGGATGTTTTGTAGCGTGAGCGGATCATTGCCTCTGGGATGTCATGGCCACCACGGGCGACACGCGCAGCCACCCGCTCGATATGCTGCTCCGGTGAGCTTAGGCCGCAATACCAGATGCTAACCGGTATTCCGGCGGCTATAGCGTCCAACAGGGTATTGGTGATGGTGCTGCCGCCAAGCGTGGTTTCAAAGGTGAAGTCGGTGTCGTCACGAATGGTCGCCTGTAGCCTGCGAACTCCCTCGCTCCAGACCGCGCTGTTGATTTCTTCATTGGGATGATTCGGATATTGCTTACGCATTGCGCGGGCGAACTCGTCAGGGTTGTACCAGTCCTGGCCCGCTGCCTGGATAGATGAGCCACCGATGGAGCTTTTTCCGGCCCCGTTGACGCCGGCAAGAACGGTGATCATTTGTCGGTCTCGGTTGTGCCGGGCCGGTAGCTCTTGTTGAGTGAAGCGGGATCACCGAATAGTGCCCCGTCCGTGGCCTTGGCCGCTCCAGACCGGTTCATTCTGGCAATCAAACCATCGAATCGGTGGGTGAGGGATTCTATGAAACCATCCTCGGATTGTTCCTCCTGAATCTTACGGATCAAATCCACCATTTCGTCATATTGACGTTTTGACACGGTGACCATGGCGCCCTGGCCTTGGATGTTTATCGCTACCGCCTGTGTTGTTTCCAGAATTTTTTGAAGCACCAATGTGCCTTTGCGTGCCAGTTGGGACATTGATACCCTTTCCAGGGCATCAGATGGCTTCAGGTGCAACAGCTCTTCAGGAATCGTGATTCGCTCGGACGACATGACGACGCATCTCCTCATTCACTATTCAATGTCGCTAATATAGCACATAATTCACAAATATCACATAATTCACAATATTGATGTGTGCTGTTCAGAGGTGAGCCCGTTGATCATGCGTAGACCGGGTTTCTTGTAATTCAGGAACCTGGAAGAATGAACGTTGAGCGGGAATATAACTCTTATTTGGAGGTGCTTGGGCGGTGCCAAAGGATTTTTATCGTGTTCCGAATATTGCATATTTAAAGAGGCTACGTACTGGCTGCGGGCACGAGACCGTGCTGGTTGGAGGAGGGTTGACCACGTCACCCCGCGGCCCCCTGTGATCGGGCGATGGAGACTGCGGCCAGGTTGGATAAAGTTGACGGGGTAGCAGACCAGATTCGGCAACTCATCGAGTCGAGTGAGGGTGCTTCAGTGCTGTTCGTTCAACAGGCGTTGCGCGGACGGATGCATGTGAATCATCCGTCAGTTTACGGGATGTGATGGCTATCGAATTATGAAGCCCGAGCGTATGCACTTCGTGCAAAAATAACCAAAACGTGCTCCGCCCGCGCTCCATTTTTACGTCTATCATGGACAATGAGTGACAACGAAGCGAAATTACAGGCACAAAAAAGCCCTGTAAAAACAGAGCTTTTCATCACTTTTGGTAGTCTGTGATTGTTTTTCAATATGGTGCCGAGGAGAGGACTTGAACCTCCACGGGGTTTCCCCCACTAGCACCTGAAGCTAGCGTGTCTACCAATTTCACCACCTCGGCTTTTCCGGTCTGGTCGCCGCTGTTCGCGCTCACTTTCCAGTGGGCGCGAACTTTACAGCGACATTTAATCCTTGTCAACGGTACAATACCAATTCAATCAAACAAAAATCAGGGAACATCCTTTGACCAGAAGTTCAGGTAAGAAACCAGCAAAAAACAGTGACCCGCACCACAAACGGGAGGCGAAAAAATACGCCAATCCGATACCGAGTCGAGAGTTCATTCTGCAGCATCTGGAAACCGCGGGTGTGCCCATGGCTCAACAGGAACTGGCCTCCCGGCTCGTGCTGCACAATGAAGAGGATCTGGAGGCATTGCGCCGGCGGCTCAATGCCATGGAGCGGGACGGTCAGCTTGTCCGCAACCGCAATGGCGCACTCTGTATTGTCAATAGCAAGGACCTGATCGCCGGTCGGGTGATAGGGCATCCCGATGGGTTCGGTTTCCTGCGCCCGGATGAAGGTGGCGAAGATCTGTTCGTGTCGCCACGCCAGATGCGTCAGTTATTGCACGGTGACCGAGCGGTAGTCCGGGTGGTGGGTCAGGACCGGCGAGGTCGCACGGAAGCTGCGGTTGTCGAGGTGCTTGAGCGAGCCAACAAGCAAGTGGTGGGGCGGCTCTATTTAGAGCAGGGTGTCGGTTTTGTGGTGCCCGATAACAAGCGCTTGCAACAGGATATTGTAATCCCGGAGTGCGACTTCAACGGTGCCGGACACGGCCAGATGGTGGTAGCCGAGATTGTTCAGCAACCGACCAAGCGTAACCAGCCCATCGGCAGGGTCAAGGATGTGCTGGGGGAACATATGGCTCCCGGCATGGAGACCGACGTGGCGATCCACACCCATCAACTGCCGCTGGAGTGGCCGGATGAGGTGGAGCAGGCAATTACCCATCTTGACAGTGAGGTGGGGGAGGAGGCGAAGCAAGGGCGCGTTGATCTGCGGCACCTTCCGCTGGTTACGATCGATGGCGCGGATGCGCGGGATTTTGATGATGCGGTCTATTGTGAGGCGAAGCCCAAGGGCTGGCGTCTACTGGTCTGTATCGCCGATGTCTCGAGTTATGTGAAACCCGCCAGTCCCCTTGATCTAGAGGCGAAGTCACGGGGCAATTCGGTCTATTTTCCTGAGCGGGTGATACCGATGCTGCCGGAGGTTCTGTCCAACGGTCTCTGCTCGCTGAATCCGGCGGTGGATCGCCTCTGTATGACCTGCGAACTCTACATCAACCAGGAGGGTACGGTAACCCGGTCACGTTTCTATGAGGCGGTGATGCGTTCCCATGCGCGTCTCACCTATGACCAGGTCGCGGACATGCTGATCGGGGGGGATGCCGATCTCTGCGCCAGTCATGCCGAGTTGCTGCCCCATCTGCACCAGCTTTATGCACTGTTTCAGGTGCTGAGAAATGTCCGGAGTAAATTGGGGGCGATCGATTTTGATACCACCGAGACCCGGATTCTGTTCAATTCAGAGCGCAAGGTGGAGCGGATCATACCGGTACAGCGCAATGATGCGCACCGGCTGATAGAAGAGTGTATGCTGGCGGCCAATGTGGCGGCGGCGCGTTTTCTGCTGCGTAAAAAATTACCGGCACTGTATCGTAATCACGACGGCCCGCAGATCGAGAAGTTGCTGGATCTGAAAGAGTTTCTCGGCGAACTGGGTCTCAGGCTCCCGGGTGGCGCGAAACCGCAAAGCAGTGACTATGCGGAGCTTCTGTCCCAGGTGCGTGACCGACCCGATTTTCATCTTATCCAGACCGTGCTGCTGCGCTCTCTCTCGCAAGCGGTTTACAGCGCGGATAACCAGGGCCATTTCGGCCTCTCTTTTCCCGCCTATACCCATTTCACCTCGCCGATTCGTCGCTATCCCGATCTGATTGTGCATCGTGCCATCAAGCATCTGCTGAAGGGTGGAACGCTTGAGGATTACGAATATTCCCAAACCGAGTTGCAGGGGCTGGGTGAACACTGTTCGGCCACGGAGAGACGGGCGGATGAGGCTACCCGCGATGTCATCTCCTGGCTCAAGTGTGAATACATGATGGACAAGATCGGTGAGGAGTTCGTCGGCATTATCACCTCGGTCACCTCGTTTGGCATCTTTGTCGAACTGGATGAGATTTATGTTGACGGCCTGGTGCATATCACGGCGCTGGATAACGATTATTATCATTTTGACCCGGTGGGGCATCGGCTCACCGGTGAGCGCTCCGGCATGGTCTACCGCCTGGGCGATCAGGTGAAGATCCGGGTGGCCGCAGTAAATCTGGATGACCGCAAGATCGATTTCACGCTGGTAGAGGCAATAGGGGCCAAAACGAAATCCCGGCGCAGAAAAAAGGCGGCTCATGAAGTGGCGACTGGAGCTCAGCCTCAAGCCAACGCCGGAAAAGGCTGTCACAAGCAGGCGAAAGGCCAGGCTGCCGCACCTGCACGAAAGGGCAGGAGATCTGCCGGCCGGAAGCAGGGTGAGAAGCCGGCGGGCGAAAATCGGCGCGGCACCGGAAAGCGTGGGAAAGCCAAAGGCAATTAGCCGGTGGGGAGGCGCGGATGAGTGAGAGTCAGCTGATTGCCGGGCTGCACAGTGTCAGGACGGCCCTGAAACATGGCGCAGGGTCACTCCTGGAGGTCTGGGTTGAGGGTGTGCGCAAGCAGGACAGGCGCGTTCGTGAAGTGATCAGCATGGCCCGGGAATCGGGTGTGCCGGTCCGTTATGTGAATCGGGAACAGCTGGATGAGATGACCGCCGGTTCCAACCATCAGGGCGTTGCGGCTCACACCCAGGTTCCCTCATCGCTGGATGAGAAAGCCTTGGAAGTACTGCTTTCGGGTCTGGGTGGACCTCCCTTTCTGCTGATCCTGGATGGCGTGCAGGATCCGCATAATCTGGGTGCCTGTCTGCGGAGTGCGGATGCGGCCGGGATACATGCGGTGATTGCGCCCAAGGATCGCTCGGCGGGCTTGACTCCGACCGCCTGCAAGGTGGCCAGTGGCGCGGCCGAAACGGTTCCTTTTATCCAGGTAACCAATCTGTCGCGGACCCTGAAAGGGTTACAGTCCGAGTACGGGATATGGCTGGTGGGCACGGCCGGGGAGGCCGATACCTCGCTCTATGATGCGGATCTGCAAGGGCCGCTCGGCATCGTGATGGGTGGCGAGGCGAAGGGGTTGCGTCGGCTGACCCGGGAATCCTGTGATTTGCTGGTGAAATTGCCCATGGCCGGGGCTGTCGAGAGCCTGAATGTATCCGTGGCTGCCGGTATCTGCCTGTTCGAAGCGGTCCGGCAGCGCGGGATAGCCGGTTGAGCGGTCGGTACGCCGCTCTGGTTGCATGTCCCGTGGTGGCGATGTAGAATCCGCGGTTTCCTGGCGTGGAGGGTTCTTCGCGCCTTACTCCTTGCTTCACCGTCATGTGCGGGAGGCTCTTTTATCCGAAAGGGGAAATAATGAGGCACTACGAAGTTGTATTTATGGTTCATCCGGACCAGAGTGATCAGGTTTCCGGCATGATCGAGCGTTATCGTTCGCTGATCGAGACAGATGGGGGGAAAATCCACCGTCTGGAAGATTGGGGACGTCGTCAGCTCGCCTATCCGATTCAGAAATTGCACAAGGCGCACTATGTGCTCATGAACATCGAGTGCAGTGCGGCGGTTCTCGCCGAGCTCGAGAGTGTGTTCCGCTACAATGATGCCATTCTTCGCAATATGATCATCAAGTGTGACAACGCCATCACAGAGGCCTCACCACTGGTGAAATCCCAGGATGATCGTGATGACTCCTCCAGCTCCTCTTCCGACGATGTTTCCGACGATGATGACGACGATGATGACGACGATGACGATGATGATGAGGCCGCCTCTGCCTGACGGGGCTTGAGTTGCGAAGTGTTGGCCGTCCCGCTGGATCGCCCGTTCCGATGAATTGAATAGAGAGAGAGTTATGTCACGCTTTTTTCGTCGCAGAAGATACTGCCGTTTTACCGCTGAAGGAATCACCGAGATCGATTACAAGGATCTCAATCTGCTGAAGGCCTATATCAGTGAAACCGGCAAGATTGTGCCAAGTCGTATTACCGGCACCAAGGCCAAGTACCAGCGTCAGCTGGCAACGGCCATCAAGCGCGCCCGCTATCTGGCGTTGTTGCCGTACACGGATAGCCACTAAGGCTGTTTTTCCCACTTCCATTCTCAGTCAAATGGAAGTGGATACACTGTTTGAACTTGCCGGGTCAGGGTAGATGCAGGCTTTAGCATCCTTTGCGATGCGGGGTGTTCCACAGGCGGTGATGTTGACCATTCTGTTGGCGGCCCTGTCACTGCTCGTTCCGCCGGCAAGTATGCTCAGCGCTGCTGTGGTGGCCTTGGCCACCTTGCGCAAGGGCGCTGTGCCCGGGGCCCTTGTTTTCGGGCTTGCCACCGTTGCCAGTGGTGGGATTGTGCTGCTGGCTTTGGGCGGGATCAATCTGGCGGTCGGATTTCTGATCCTGATCTGGCTTCCGGCCTGGTTGCTGGCCGTGGTGCTCAGAACCACCCGTTCATTGCCCTTGACCATTCTGGTGGCAATGGGGCTGGGTCTGGTGATGCTTGCTGGAGAGTTTATCCAGTCCACTGATCCCGTTGCCGAATGGAAAGTGCTGCTGGGTCCCTTTGTCGAATCGCTGGTTGATGCCCAATTGGTGGATGGCAGTCAGCAAACGGCACTGGTTTCGTTGATGGCAAGCTGGATGCCGGGAATTGTCGCCGCAGGATTTTTTCTGCAGTTGACGATGTCGCTGTTTCTGGCGCGCTGGTGGCAGGCCCTGCTGTATAATCCGGGCGGTTTTCGTGACGAGTTTCACCAGTTGCGGTTGCCCAGGGTGCTGTCGATTGCGCTGTTACTCGCGCTCCTGCTGATGCTGTTACAGGACGGAGCGGATGTTTCAATACTGGAATATCTTCTCACCCTGCTGGTGGTGGCATGGTTCATCCAGGGATTGGCACTGGCGCACGGGATCGTTGGGAAGCTGGGTTCAAGCAGTGGCTGGCTGATTGGCATATATCTGCTGCTGTTGTTCGCCTTGCCACATACGGTGATTGTATTGGCAGTGGCAGGAATGGCAGACGCATGGTTTGATTTCAGGGCACGCCTTGGCCCACGGGGTTCAGGAAAGGCGAGCTGAAGATTTAACACCTGTTACAGGGGAAATAACGATGGAAGTTATTCTGTTAGAGAAAGTAGACAATCTGGGTGGTTTGGGTGACAAGGTCAATGTGAAATCCGGTTACGGCCGCAATTTCCTGATTCCAACCGGTAAGGCGATCACTGCAACCAAAGGCAATGTCGCCGAATTCGAGGCGCGTCGGGCAGAACTGGAGAAGCAGGCGGCCGAGGCGCTGGCTGCTGCCGAGGCACGCAAGGCGAAACTGGAAACCCTGACGATCACCATCGAACGCAAGGCAGGTGATGAGGGTCGCCTGTTTGGTTCAGTGGGTACCGCGGATATCGCGGAGGCAACAGCGGCTGCCGGTGGTGAACTGGAGAAACGTGAAGTGCGTCTGCCGGATGGACCGTTTCACGCCATCGGTGAGTTCGATGTCCAGGTTCACCTGCACACCGATGTGGATGCCACGCTGAAGATCGTGATCAAGCCTGAAGTCGCCTGATCAGGCGTAACGGCAAAAGGCTGCGCCGGGACCGAGCGTATCGGTCCCGGCGTTTTTTTGTTCGGGGGGCGGTGGCGGCGCTACACTTTTGGCTATTGCAGGTTAAAAAACTCTCTGAATAATTCCAGGCAGCCACATTTTGCCGTATCCTTTGGCTCTATTGAGGCCAGACCGTCAGACAAAGCATGCAAAACTCTGTTTTCACCTCCAATATGCCCGATGAGAGCGGCATGACTGACTCGTTGCGGGTGCCGCCGCACTCGATACAGGCGGAACAGTCCGTACTGGGTGGCCTGATGCTGGATAACCAGGCATGGGATCAGGTGGCTGACCGGGTAGCAGAAGGGGATTTCTATCGCCGCGAACACCAGCTGATATTTCGTGCCATCGAGGAACTGGCCGACCGGCAGCGGCCGTTTGACGTGATTACCCTCTCGGAAGAGCTGGGCCGGCACGGACAGCTGGAAAATGCCGGTGGACTCGCCTATCTGGGCGGGCTGGCCAAGGATACACCCAGCGCCGCCAACATCCGCGCCTATGCCGATATCGTGCGTGAACGTTCGGTGATGCGCCAGCTGATTCATGTCGGCAATGAGATCGCCGATAGCGGGTTTCATCCGGAAGGGCGCGACAGTTCCGAGTTGCTGGATGCCGCTGAAAGCAAGGTTTTCGAGATTGCCGAGAAGGGTGCCAAGGGCAAAGGTGGATTTGAAGGTATCAAGTCGCTGCTGACCAAGGCAGTGGACAAGATCGAAACCCTGTTTGCCCAGGACCAGCCGATCACCGGCCTCAGTACCGGCTTTGCCGATCTCGACAAGATGACATCCGGTCTGCAACCGGCCGATCTGGTGATCGTGGCCGGACGGCCCTCCATGGGTAAGACGACCTTTGCGATGAACGTGGCGGAGAATGTCGCCCTGTTGAGCGGCAAGCCGGTAGCCGTATTCAGCATGGAGATGCCGGGAGAGTCACTGGCGATGCGCATGATGTCCTCGCTGGGGCGCATCAACCAGACCCGGGTGCGCACCGGTAAGCTGGAAGATGACGAATGGCCCCGCCTCACCTCGGCCGTGAGCATGTTGGCGGAGACCCAGTTCTATATCGACGATACGCCGGCCCTGAGCCCCCTGGAGGTCCGCGCCCGCGCCCGACGGTTGATGCGTGAGCATGGTGAACTGGGACTGATCATGCTGGATTACCTGCAGTTGATGCAGGTGCCCGGTATGGGCGATAACCGCACCAACGAGATCTCCACCATATCCCGTTCACTCAAGGCACTGGCAAAAGAGCTGAACGTGCCGGTGGTTGCCCTGTCACAGCTGAACCGCAGCCTGGAACAGCGCACCAACAAGCGGCCCATCATGTCGGATCTGCGCGAATCGGGCGCTATAGAGCAGGATGCCGACCTGGTGATCTTTATCTACCGCGATGAGGTCTATCATGAAGATAGTCCGGATAAGGGGGTGGCTGAAATCATTATCGGCAAGCAGCGAAACGGACCCATTGGCAGTGTCCGGCTGACTTTTCTGGGTGAATATACCAAGTTTGAAAACTATGCCCATGATGTCTATGGTGATTCTGGATACTGATGGGACCCACTGCATGCATTGACCTGTCGGCACTGCAGCATAATCTGCGCAAGGTCAGAGCGCTCGCGCCCCGCAGCCGTGTCTACGCGGTTATCAAGGCCAATGCCTACGGGCACGGGATGTTGCGAGTGGCTCACTATCTTGCCGAGGCCGATGCCCTGGCGGTAGCCCGGGTCGAGGAGGCGGTCGTGCTGCGGCAGGCCGGGATTGATCGGCCGCTGCTGGTGCTGGAAGGATTTTTTGATGCCGCCGAACTGGAGGCTGCTTCCCGTTACCAGCTGGAGGTTGCCATACAGCAGCCGGAACAGATTACGCTTCTGCAACAGCGCCGGCTGGTCAGACCCGTTGTCTGCTGGCTGAAAGTGGACAGCGGTATGCACCGGCTCGGTTTTCAACCGGTGGCGGTGGACGCGGCCTGGCGGGCGCTTCAGAATGATCCGTCGGTAGCCGACGGGGTACGCTTGATGACCCACCTCGCTGCGGCGGATGTCCTCGGAAATCCGGCGACGCCATCACAGCTTGCGATCTTTCAACAACTTGTCGAGCGATTTGAAACGCCCTGTTCCATTGCCAACTCTGCCGGTATTATCGGCTGGCCCGCGACAAGAACGGAGTGGATCAGGCCCGGCATCATGCTCTATGGTGCCTCGCCGATGCTGGGCCAGAGCGGCGAACAGATTGGCTTGAAACCGGTGATGACGCTGCAGAGCCGGCTGATCGCAATTAATCATTTTGCCAGAGGGAGTCCCATCGGCTATGGCGGCAGTTGGGTCTGCCCCGAAGCTATGCCGGTTGGCGTGGTTGCCGCCGGTTATGGTGATGGCTATCCCCGGCATGCCCCGTCAGGAACTCCGGTATTGCTTAACGGACAACGGGTGCCACTGATCGGCCGGATCTCCATGGATATGCTGACGATCGATCTGCGCAGCCAGCCGTCTGCCAGACTGGGCGATCCGGTGACGCTCTGGGGGGACGGACTGCCGGCTGAGGAGATTGCCCGACAGGCGGGTACCATTGCCTATGAGCTGTTCTGTGGCGTGACCCAGCGCGTGCGGTTTGAAGTGATCAATGGATAGGGTATAAGTCATGGCGGGTGTCGGCGGCAAGCGAGGCGGAAAAACAGTCTACATCTGCACTGACTGCGGAGGGCAGTTCCAGAAATGGGCCGGGCAGTGTGCCGACTGTCAGGGCTGGAATACCCTGCAGGAGTCCATTGCAGCGACCGCACCACCCGCCGGATCTCGTTTTGCCGGATATGCCGGCGATGCCAATCAGAACCTGATCCGCAATCTCGCCGATGTTTCACCGGAGCAGCGCAGTGGTGAACCCTCCGGTCTGGCCGAACTGGATCGGGTGCTGGGCGGCGGACTGGTGGGGGGCTCGGTGGTCCTGATCGGCGGTGATCCGGGTATCGGTAAATCCACACTGCTGATCCAGACCCTGGCGCAGCTTTCGGGTCGGCTGAAAACACTCTATATCAGTGGTGAAGAGTCTCCGGAGCAGATCAGCCTCAGAGCCATGCGGCTGGGCCTGAAAAATGACCGGATTCGGCTGTTGGCCGAAACCGGTGTCGAGCGAATTATTGCCCTCGCCAGACAGGAAGCGCCCGCGGTCATGGTGGTGGATTCGATCCAGACCCTGTATACCGAGCAGTTGCAGTCTGCTCCCGGCTCTGTCTCCCAGGTCAGGGAGTCGGCCGCCCAGTTGGTCCGTTTTGCCAAGCAGTCGGGTACCACCGTGTTTCTGGTGGGACATGTGACCAAGGAGGGTGCGCTGGCCGGTCCCCGGGTACTGGAGCACATGGTGGATACCGTGCTCTATTTCGAAGGCGAGTCGGGCAGCCAGTTCCGCCTCATCCGCACCATCAAGAACCGTTTTGGCGCGGTCAATGAACTGGGTGTATTTGCCATGACGGACCGGGGCCTGCGTGAGGTGAACAACCCTTCCGCCATCTTCCTCTCCCGGCATGGGGAAGCCGTTCCCGGCAGTGTGATCCTGGTGACCCGGGAGGGGAGTCGGCCGCTGTTGGTGGAGGTTCAGGCCCTGGTGGATGGGAGCCCGCTGGCCAATCCACGCCGCGTCACCCTGGGGCTGGAACAGAATCGTCTCTCCATGCTGCTGGCGGTGCTGCATCGCCATACCGGCATTGCGATGTTTGATCAGGATGTGTACGTCAATGTGGTCGGGGGGGTACGGATTACCGAAACCGCATCGGACCTGCCGCTGCTGTTGTCGGTGCTCTCCAGCTTTCGGGATCGTGTGGTGCCTCGGGAGTTGGTGGCGTTTGGCGAAGTCGGGCTTGCCGGCGAAATCCGCCCGGTTCCCAATGGGCTGGAGCGGCTGAGGGAGGCGGCGAAGCACGGATTCAGGCGGGCCATTGTGCCGCGTGCCAATGCGCCTAAAAAAGCCCTGGATGGTATCGAAGTTTCGGCAGTTGATCGGCTATCGGACGTACTGGATCTCTTTTAGCCGGCGAATCCTCACCCAAGTGCGGACAGTTCACGCTCCAGCAGCGCCGTATCACCCAGATTGAGTTCCACCAGTCGGCGCAGATGGCCGATGCTCTCCATGTCGATATGTCGACAGCGCATACCCAGATGGTTCTCCTCACGATGTGCAAGCTGGGCTTCCATGTCGATCGAGATCTCGTCACCCAGTTTGATCTTCAGCAATACCGTGTCACCGGTTTTCCCGTTAAAGCCTTCCGCCGCCTCCAGCAGTGCGCCGTTCAGGGAGATGTCGATGAGTTTGCTGTGAAACCGCCTCGTGTTGTAAATAACCGTTACCGGTGCATCGAAAAGTATCCGATGGAAATTGCGGCGCTCATCTTTTTCTCTTGTGGACATGGCGATACCGACTTGTTGATTGCTGAAGGGGGCGGGTTCCGAGTCCATTACATCGCGGCAGATTGTTCAATCTCTTCATGAAAGCGCATGCGGATATTGCCCAACTGGATTTCATAGCCTTCCCGCAGGCGCATACTGCTGTTGCCGATGGACTGATTGTTCACCTTGGGGGGCGTGTCGCCTTCCAGGTGGGAAATATAGTAACCGTCGTCGCGATGAGCAATGACCGCGCACTCATTGCCTGTCAGCCCGAGCCGAGTGAGTCCCCGCTGTAACGGGATTATTTTTCCCAGATGCTGGCCGCTCAGGATCTGGACAGTTCCGGTGGGCAGCGTGTTGATGCTGTCGAGCAGTTGATCAAAACTGTTTTTCGCCCTGTCCAGTTGCCGTTCCGGCTGATTGATCCTGTGCACATTGCCCTTGTGGGTGGGGGTATTCATGCTGGTGGTGTTTTCCGAAAAAAAGAGTTCATGCTTGCCAATCTGGATAATATCCCCATGTGAAAGCACGGTGGGCTCGCTGATTGGGTGATGATTTACCCATACCCGGTTATCGTCGATAGGCGAAATATGGCACTGCTCTTTTTTTATCTGGATTAGCGCATGCTGTTCCGCAACGGCGAGACTTTCGATATGAATACCGGCATCGGTGGCGCGACCGATGGTGACGCTTTCGTCACCCAGGTTATGCAGACCAATGAAGTGTCCTTTAAAGCATAAGGTTAATTTTGGCATGACAGTAGTTATTGCTTTGATTATCGGTTATGCGTGCGAAAACGACCGTGCTGGTTACCAGGCATAGCGGCCGGCAGGCTGCAAACTGAAGCTACACATGTGAATTGATTCACGATCCCGGCCCGGGTGCCCACCCGGTAGGCCAAGTATAGGCTTGTTGGAGGGGCGTTCAACAGCAGTTTGCCGAACGTTCACCAGATAACCGGGAGAAAGCCGAATTAAATGGGTGATCGGTAAGTGGGTATCTCAACGCGGGCCTCGGTACCACCACCCGGTCGCGCTACCAGGCTAAGTCTCCAGCCGTGGAATTGAGCCAGTTGCCGGGCTATGGCGAGCCCCAGGCCGCTACCCCCGGTGCGACTGCTGCGCGAGGGCTCCAGACGGTAGAAGGGCCGGAATACCGCCTCACGCTCTGCTTCCGGAATACCCGGCCCCCGATCCAGCACCTTGATCACGCACCCCTCCGGGGTACATCGATATTCAACCGAAACCACCTGGCCCGCGCCATAACGCACGGCATTCTGCAGCAGATTGGCAAGAATTCTGGTGAGTACCAGTGGCTGCAAGGTGAGCAGGCAGGGATCCCTCGGCGTCCAGTCGATTTCCGTTCCCATGCGTCGTGCATCGATGACACAGCGGTCGATGATGTCTCTAATATCAATGGTTTCCGGGCTGTCACCTGCCAGTTCCTGTCCCAGTTGAAGGTATTGGTTGATCAGATGCTCCATCTCCTGAATATCCTGTGTGGCCTCTGCAACCAGTTCTGTATCAGCCTGGTTTTTCAACATTTCCAGGGTCAGGCCCAGGCGCGCCAGCGGCGTGCGCAGATCGTGCGCAATACCGGAGAGCATGGTGGTGCGATCGGCCAGCAGTTCATGCACCTGTAACGCCATGTGATTGAAGGTGCGAGCGAACTGTATTAGCTCATCGGGCCCCGTTTCCGGTAACGGCTTGGGTGTAACACCACGGCTGATCTCACCGGCAGCCTGGGAAAAACGTGCCAGTGGACTTATCAGGCGGCGCACCAGCATAAGCGCTGTAATCAAGACGAGCACTACGCCCACCATAAAGACGATCAGGGCAGCCAGCGGCGGATGGGGACCAAGCCGGGCCAGTGTAAATCCAAAACGCACTACCCGCTCACCGACCGGGATATCTGCCCAAAACCAGCGGGTCCCATCGGTGGCAATAGTCTGGTGTATCGTAATCGCTTGGCCACCGCGTTGCATGAAGCTGTCTTTCAGAAAATGAACATACGGAAACAGTTTTGAAACTTCACCGGCAAGCGGGGGAGTGGCCCGGGACAGCGTCAGGCCGTGATTGAGCTTCAGTTCCCGCTCAAAATCCGGACGCGTTTGCGGTGGTAACTCGACCCAGGTTTGCGCCGATACCATCATCAATGCTGCGAGATCCTCGGCGGAGCGTTTGGCAACCGGTATAATAATCAAATAGCCGATGGTGATCAAAGTCAGCAGCAGAAACAGCAATGTTGTAACTGCCAGTGTTGCCGAGGTCTTCGCGTAGAGGGTTTTTGGCCACCAGCGCTGCAAAAGGTTCTTCATCCTTGCGCCTCACCTTTCGGAGCGAACAGATACCCTTCACCCCAGATGGTGCGAATATAACGCGGTGCGGCTTGATCTTCCTCGATCTTGCGGCGCAGACGGGTGACACGGACATCGATCGAGCGATCAAATGGCGAACGGTCATAGCCTTTGATCAGGTCGATCAACAGGTCGCGACTCAAGACCCGGTTGGGGTGTTCAGTGAAGACGCGCAGCAAGGTGAACTCTGCGGTCGTCAGGGCCACCGGCTCTCCGTTTCTGGTGAGCTCGTGACCTGTTATGTCGAGCCGATAGGGGCCAAAAGAGTGGATTATCCCTGGTGCCTTGCTGGCTGACGCCGTGTGACGGCGCAACAGGACGCGAATTCTGGCAAGTAGTTCACGGGGGTTGAATGGCTTGGAAAGATAGTCGTCGGCGCCGATCTCCAGGCCGATGATCCGGTCGATATCCTCACCACGCGCCGAGAGCATGATGATCGGCAGGTCGCCCTCGGCCCGCAATCTGCGCGCCAGGCTCAGTCCGTCCTCACCCGGTAGCATCAGATCCAGAATCACCGCATCCGGGGTCTGTTTTGACAGAAAATCGTCCATCGCCGGCCCATCGGCGACTGCCGTGACGCGAAATCCCTGTTCCACCAGATAACGCGATAGCCGCTCGCGCAGCGCACGATCATCGTCCACGATCAGCAGGTGTTCAGGTCTGTTTCCCATCCTGCGAGTGTATCGGTTTTCCATCACCCATGCCTATACGATCAGTCGTCGTGAAACACACTGTTACATATTCGCCGCCCCTGGAAATCTTCCTGTAACACCCGGGATTGAATATTTCGATTGAAAACGACGGCCGGAGTCATTGCATACCAGCACCGGCAATCGATCCACAGGACGGCCAGGATGGATTGGAGATGTTGCAGGGTTGGTTTGCTCGACCTGTGCCTGGTTTCACGCTTCAGGTAGATACCGGCCGGTTATTTCGTACAGCGGTTCCCTGATGCATCGGCCAACCGGTTCCATGCTCGGGTCAATGCACCGCGACCAGTGTCATGGGCATCGATTCCCGGTCACAACTTTTTTGCATCTTAAATGGATTATTCGAGGAGCGACAGATGAGAATACAGACCAAAACCACCGCCAGAGCCATTCGCCAGATGCTGATTTTCTACCTGCTCACGGTCAGCACTGGATCGGTGGCGGATGCTGTCACCAACGTTAAACAGCCTGTTTCAGAAAATCGTGTCATGGAAAACACCTCCCAATCGGCCGCAATAGCACCGGCCAAGGCCCCGGCCAAATGCGATCCGGGTTCGTCCGTTGCGCTACTGAAGATGGTTCAAAAAAATGGCCGGCAGCAAGCCGCCGAGGCTGCCTTCTCTCTGGGCGTCATGGCCATTGAGAACAAGGACTTTGACAGCGCACAGTTGTTGATTGATGAAGCCATAAGCCTGCAACCGTCACACCCGAAGTACCAGCAGGTCGCCGCCAGCCTGGCCTTTAACCAGGGTGATTTCAGCGGGGCGGAAATGTACCAGATACAGAGTCTGCAATTGGCACGGCCTGCGCTGGGGCAGGATGATATTCGTGTCGTTATGCTCATGGATGATCTCGGGACCATCTATCTTGCACAAGAGCATTATCAACTGGCCGAACGCACATGGCGGACAAGTCTGGCTATGCGTGAACAGATACTGGGTAATATGCATCCATCTATAGCGCCGCGCCTGAAGGATCTGGCAGGACTGGCGATGCGTGATGGCCGGTTTGACGAAACCGAACAACTGCTTGTACGTACGATCCATATTCTTCAGGCAGATGTCGAATCCGACCAATCGGATGTTACTGCCGCACGCCACGTTTTGGCGGATTTCTATGTCAACCGGCAGCGAATGGGTGAGGCGGATGCCCTTTACCAACGGGTGTTGGCAGAGTGGAGAGTCGCCCCCGCACAACAGCGTCTGGAGATCGCCGCGAATCTCTATGAACTCGGAAACGAATATCTTTCGCAACTAAGATTGGAAGAAGCCAGGTCACAGTTCGAGTTGATACTTGGGTTGCTGGAGGGCGATTTGGAGGAGGGGTATATGCATATCAGCAATGCGCGGACGGCTTTAAACAAGCTCAACGTAGCGCAAAAAAAACAGGACGAGGAGGGGGCGCGGGATCAGGTCGGTGACAAAAAACCGCAAGAGCGATTATCACAACGCAGGCAGTGATGTAACCCCGTTTCATGGCAATTCACTGAAACACTTTGAAACATTTTGGGTGGTACCGGAAATACCCTGGAAACAGGTTCAATCGATGATAGCTATCAGAAGGCGGCCAGCCCTGTAACGGGAGTGGCAGTCGATTCTGACTTGACAGGAGAAGAGGAAGTGACGAGTAGATTAGCCAACTACAAAGAGGAACCAAGTGCTTATAGCCCTGTGCGTTATCTCAGGGCTCTGTCACTTGCGGCGGCGGGGCTGCTGGCCACATTTGGTGTCGGGGCGACCGATTATAGTCAGTACATGACCGCTGAGCTGGTTCAGATGCAAGCCCAGAACCGCTCCATGAACGCACAGGATCAAGAACAGTATCGCGAGGAGCTGAACCTGGGTACGCAAAATATGAGTCGTGAGGAGCGGCAAAGCCTCGGGCCTGGCCGCGCTGGGGATTCGGACGTCGATGCTGATTGGCGCATGCGCACTAACGAAGATAATGACCGTGGCCACGGTGAATTGGTGCGGCAGCGTTCCCGTGCGGAGTCTGGCTCATCCGGCTACGGTTATGGTTACGAACAGCGTCAGTCCCAAGGCAGTTTCGGTGATGGTATGGGAAGAGGTGGACGCAGTGGTAGCGGACGTGGTCGATGATAAAGAGGATGCGAAGTGTGTCACGCACCACATCCTGCGGTTTTCATAGTTATGCCGAGTGCTGAAGAGTAACCGCAAATGTTTTGTAAGTGTCGATTGTGGCAGCTTTGAACCAATGGAATTGATGTTATGGCAATCACCACCGAGCAGACAAGACCCAACAGTTCATTAAGAATCAATGATCTACCGGAGCCGGCCCATGTTGGGCCGGAACAGCTGGATCAGATCACCATGTTTGAACTGCTGTTTTCCACAACCCGGTTTTTGCCTCCGTACTCTGCGATTCCGGACTCATTCAAGTTTGGCAATACCAAATGGAACCGGCTGTTTTCCGACTGGTTCTATAGTGGAGTGACTGATCTTCAGCTCACCCCGAAGGGTGAAGTGGACGTTAAAAAGGCACTCCGGGTAATCAAGGCGCACATGATCTCTTTTGAGCCATCGCACGGACATAAGGAGGCGGGTGTGGCATATATGATGTCGCAGCTGTTTGAAGATGCTACGTGGTCGTTGCACTCCTCTGATCAGATAGACGCTGTTGGAGAGAGGAAATGAATAGAAACTACTTTAGTTGGCCCCGGCCGTGGTGGCTCGGTCTGGTGTTCCTGTTTACGATTCTGTTCGGTCTGCTTACGCTCATGGAGGGCGGGTCAGTGCTGTTTTTCGATGGCCCGAGCCGGCTTGCTGCAGGGCACTATGTCCCCTTCGTAGTCTGGTTTAATTTTCTCGCCGGCTTTGCCTACATTATCGCGGGTGCCGGATTGTGGATAAAAAAACGCTGGGCGGTATGGCTTATTATTGCTACCACTGTTGCCACCGTGTTTACCTTTGCCGCCTTTGAAGCTCATATCTATGCGGGCGGGGCCTACGAAACCCGAACCCTGATTGCCATGAGCCTGCGCACGCTGGTATTGACCACTGTGTCCGTTATAGCCTGGCGGCAACTGTTGCCGCGAGCGGCATGACATGGCGACCATTACTTTTATCGGCGCTGCCCGCGAAGTAACCGGGTCCTGTTACCTGATTGAGACGGACAGTACCCGCTTCCTGGTTGATTGTGGTATGTACCAGGGAGGGCGCGAAGCGCCGGCGCGTAATCGTCGACCGTTTCCATTCGCGGTAAAGGGTATCGATTTTGTCCTGCTCACCCATGCCCACATTGATCATTGCGGCCTGTTACCCAAACTCATGCGTGCCGGATTCAGCGGCCCGATCTACACCACCCGTGCGACTGCCGACCTGCTGACGGTGATGCTGCCGGACAGCGGCCATATCCAGGAGAGTGAGGCGAAACGCGCCGCGAAACGCCGTTCAAGGTCACGCACCGCACCGGTAACGCCGCTCTACACCATCCAGGATGCGGTGAATTGTCTTGGATTGGTGCAGCCGGTCGATTATGACGAACGCATAAAGATCCATGCGGATGTTAGCTGTCGTTTCCGGGATGCCGGTCATATTCTCGGGTCGGCAATCATCGAAATCTGGATCGACGAAGGCGACACCCGCAAAAAATGGGTCTTTTCCGGCGATCTGGGTCAACCGGGCCGACCGATCCTGCGTGATCCGACCCTGATCGAAGAGGCGGATCTGTTGGTGATCGAATCCACCTACGGTAATCGCGCACACAAGAACCTGCCGACAACCCTGGAGGAACTGGTTCAGGTGGTCGAAAACACGTTACACAGGCAACAGGGCAACGTAATCGTGCCGGCGTTTGCCGTCGGGCGCACCCAGGAGGTGATCTACCACTTGCATCAATTGAGTCGTCAGAAGCGGCTGGGTGATCTGAATATCTTTGTCGATTCACCCATGGCAACGGCCGCAACCCGAATCACCCAGCAGCACCTGGCGCTGTTTGATGAGCAGGCGAAACAACTCGCTAACTGGCATGCCGCCGGAGATGGCCTGCCAAAACTGCGTTTTGTCGCCAGCACGCAGGAGTCAATGGCGCTTAATCAGATACGTGCTGGCGCCCTCATCATCTCCGCCAGTGGTATGTGTGATGCCGGCCGTATCCGGCACCATCTGCGCCACAATCTTGGGCGACGCGAATGCAGCGTGATGATCACCGGCTTCCAGGCCCAGGGCACGCTGGGGCGCCGGCTGGTGGATGGTGCGAAGCAGGTGAATATCTTTGGTGAACGGATTCCGGTGCGTGCGGCGATTCATACGCTGGGGGGATTTTCTGCACATGCCGACCAGTCGGCACTGCTTGCCTGGGCCGGAGCTTTCAAGCGTCCACCGCGCCAGACATTCGTGGTGCATGGTGAGGTATCGGCAGCACTCACGTTCGGTGAACGCCTGCGGACAGAATTTGGCTGGAGTGTGACGGTCCCCGAGCCTGGTGAGAGCGTATCGTTGTGAGTAACCACGGCTTTATTACCAAAAAACACATGGAGAGGATTATGCAAGGCAAGAAGAATATTGCAACCGGCTTTCTGTTTCTGGCCGGTTTCATGGTTTACGGGTTTGTGCTGATCTACCTGCGCGACTTTGCCCCCGGCAAGGAGCAGTGGATCGCTGATTACGCCATTGGCAAGCATTTTGAGTCACGCCTGGCGCATGTCCACGGCAACCTGTTTGCCTTTATCAATATTGTTGTCGGTTATCTGTTGCTGCGGCTGCCGATCGGGCCGGGGTCGGCAAAATGGATCTCCTGGCTGGCCCTGGCCGGTATGCTGATGCCACTTGGGATACTTTCCGAGGTGGCATTCGGATTACCGCCACTGCTGGTGCTGGTGGGCGGCATCGCCATGGTGCTGGCCATGCTCTGGTTCGGGGTTGCGGCACTGAAACTGCATCCTGATGAACTCCAGCCATGAAGCTCCGACAGGAACAGGGACTGATGAATGACCCGCTTTATGAAAGTGAACGGATAGAGTTGCTGCAGAAGATTCTGAACAGCCCCGCTTATCGCCTGGCACAGGAAGACACAGAATTCCTGGCAAGTGAGGATTTACGGCCGTTGCGTTTACAGTTGGAACTACTCAAGCCGGAACACTATCTGCGTCTGCACAATGTTCGATCGACTATTGTTGTCTTCGGCAGCGCGCGTCTGCTGCCGCCGGATCATGCGGAGGCAGAGTTAGCGGCGCTGGAGGGGCGCGCTGATCCAGCTCTGAAAACGGAGATCGCCCGTGCCAGAAAACAGCTTGAATACTCGCGTTACTATGTCGAGGCACGGCATTTTGCCAAGATCGTTTCGCGCCGCTTTCAGAAGGAGGGGCGGCGCGATTTCGTCGTGGTAACCGGGGGTGGCCCCGGCATTATGGAGGCGGCAAATCGAGGCGCGCATGATGCAGGTGAGCGCAGCATCGGCCTGAATATCACCCTGCCACACGAGCAGGTTCCCAACCCGTTTGTAAGCCCGGAACTCTGTTTTCAATTCCACTATTTTGGTCTGCGAAAAATGCACTTTCTGCTACGTGCCCGTGGCCTGGTCGCCTTTCCTGGCGGTTACGGAACCCTTGATGAACTGTTTGAGACACTCACACTCATGCAGACCGCAAAGGTGGCGCCAATGCCGGTTGTTCTGGTCGGTGAACGCTTCTGGCGGCACGCTATCGATTTCCAGTTTCTGCTGGACGAAGGGATGATCGGTCAGCAGGACCTCGATTTGTTTACCATTGTCGACAGCGCCGATGAGGCCGTCAAGATATTACAGGATTTCTACCACGGCATACCGCCAACTTAGCTATGCTTATGAGTTTATGGAATCTGACTGAGTATGCACCATACGATATTGTTGCTGAACTGACTATCTACAAATTAAGAGCACCAACCAATATGCACCATAAATAGCTGATGATCGGATAATTACGGCCTGTTCTGAAGATAGGGCTTGACCTAAAAAAGATTCAATCTAGTATGAGGTCTACCGCTGTGGGTGTTTCATGCCACCTATGTTGGTGACGTGAATCTGCCGGATATCCTGTCGTTATGAGTGATCCGATGCTGCAGCAGATTGCAGTATCCAATTATCTCAACGGCTGTGCCAACGTTGGCTTGGGAGTGGTGGTTACGCCGCAAGGTAAAGCATGGACCATCTCCATTTCATCCAGGATACCAATCCGGTAACGATCCGATTCACTACTGGTATCACGGAATCGAAAAAGTCAGCCTTGGGCGGTAGATGAAGTAGGCAGGCCCCGACCTTGACGTTGTGTTCCGGGCGATGGCAGCCGCCAAGATGCGGCGCACGGTGCATGTCGGCAGTGATCAGATGACCGAGATGTCTATACGCCGACTGCATCATGGTTCGGTTTTTACGCTTGCTTACAGAGGGAACTTCGCGCATGAATTCACTCGCAAAAATGCTCGGCTGGGTAGTCGGGGCCGCGCTGCTGCAGGGTACAACGCTTCTGCCCGTTCCGGGAGCCGCAGCGGCTATGCCGGATACCACGGTAACGATCAAAGACCAACCTTCGAGCAGCACTGCAGATCATACCAAGTTCGATGCACTGAAAGGCCCATTCGCCTCTGGCCCGGAAATGACCAAAGCCTGTCTCAGCTGCCACACCGAAGCGGCGACCCAGGTGCAGCAGTCAATTCACTGGACCTGGGAGTACCGGCATCCGGTCACTGGGCAGATGCTGGGCAAAAAGCGGGTGATCAATTCATTCTGCGGTAATGTCATGTCGAACGAGCCGCGTTGTACTTCATGTCACGCCGGCTATGGCTGGGAGGACGAAAAGACCTTCGACTTCAAGGAGCAGTCCAACGTCGATTGTGTCGTCTGTCATGACAAGACCGGCACCTATCAGAAATGGCCGGCCGGGGCCGGCCACCCCCTTTACCAGCCGGTGACTGATAGCAGCGGTAACATCTGCCAGCCGCCGGACCTGGCGAAGATTGCCAGCTCCGTCGGCCCGCCTGGGCGAGAGAATTGTGGCGCCTGCCACTTTTACGGTGGTGGCGGCGACAACGTCAAGCACGGCGACCTGTCGTCTGCGCTGGTTAATCCCAGTCGGCATGTCGATGTGCACATGTCAGCCGAGGGTGCCGACATGAGCTGCATCGATTGTCATACCGCGAACGGACACAAGTGGCCGGGTTCACGCTATCTCGGCACGGTGAAGGGTGATGGTGTGAAGCCAAGGTCAGGATTTCGTCGCACCGATGTTGCCAGCTGCCAGAGTTGCCATACCGAAAGGCCGCACACGGGGGCTTCGATCGCCACCCTGAAACTGAATGATCACACGGATAAGGTCGCGTGTCAGACCTGCCATATTCCCAGTTATGCAAAGGGCGGCGTTCCGACCAAGACCTGGTGGGACTGGTCGACGGCCGGCAAACTGAAAGATGGAAAGCCGTATCATGAGTCCGACGCCGAGGGCCGCCATACCTATCTGTCGGAGAAAGGTGACTTCATCTGGGAAGAGGACGTCAAGCCGGAATATGCATTCTGGAACGGCATTGTCGAGTACTCTCTGCTCGGCGACAGGATCGACCCGGCCGGCGTGGTCGCTGTGAATCGCATCTTCGGAGAGGCCGGCGACCCCGACTCACGCATCTATCCGTTCAAGGTGATGCGCGGTAAGCAGGCTTACGATACCAAGAACCTCTCGCTCGTCTACACCAACGTCTTCGGCCCGCAGACCGATACTGCGTTCTGGACCAATTTCGACTGGGGCAAGGCCATCGCGGCCGGCATGCAGGACAGCGGTGTGCCCTATTCGGGTGAGTATGACTTCGTCGAGACGAAGATGTACTGGCCGACGACGCACATGGTTGCGCCCGCCTCGGAAGCACTCGATTGCGGGTCGTGTCATGCAAAACAAGGACGGCTCGCCGGGCTTGGCGGTTTCTACCTGCCCGGTAGGGACGGTTTTCCAATGACCGACCGGATCGGTATCGGTTTGCTCCTCCTCTCACTGCTTGGCGTTGCCCTACACGCGATGATTCGGCTCCTCGGGGCTGGTAAACGCAAACAGAATCCATCAAACGGCTGAGGAGTTCACCATGGCAAAGAGAGCATACGTCAAGATATTCGCGCGCTTCGAACGCTTCTGGCACTGGACACAGGCGCTGCTGGTCCTGTTGCTGCTGTTGACCGGGGGAGCGCTGCACGGTCTCTACAACCTGTTCCCCTGGAAGATCGCGTTTATCCTGCACCTTGGCGCGGCGCTCGCACTCATCGTGCTATGGATCTTTGCGATCTTCTGGCATTTCACCACCGGCGAGTGGCGTCAATACCTGCCGACGATGGACCGGCTGGGGGCCGTCATCCGCTTTTACGCTTACGGCATATTTCTCGGCGAGGCGCACCCGGCGAAGCCGACGGTCCGGCGCAAGCACAACCCCCTGCAGCGTTTAAGCTACCTGCTGCTGAAACTGGTCATCAACCCGGCGATCTGGATTACCGGCGTGCTCTATTTAAGTATCAACCTGACCGGCTTGCCGCTGGTAAGCGTTGCCTGGGCACATGTGATTGCCGGGTATGCAATGGCGCTGTTCGTGGTGATCCACGTCTACATGGCGACCACCGGGGAAACCGTCAGCGCTTATCTCAAGGCGATGGTCACCGGCTATGCGTGGGTTGAGGTCGAGGATGGTCGCCCGGCTTCATAACCGATAAAGTTGGCGATTAGCGCCAGGTAATAACAACGTTCAAGGAGTTTGTGTCATGAAACGGAGACAATACCTGTTGCCACTGATCGCGCTGGCGATCGTGGGTGTTGCTGCCTATCTCTACATCAGTTTTTTTCAGGAGGAGGATGATCCGAACCTTATTCGCATCTCCGGCAATATCGAGGTAACCGATGTCGAGGTCAGCTTCCGCATGCCCGGTTGGGTCGAGGCGCGTCCGGTCTCCGAGGGTGGGTTGATCGAGCAGGGTGATCTGGTGGCGCGCCTGGAGAGCACCGAGCTGAATCAGGAGGTTGAACTCAGGAATGCCGAGGTGGCGGTGTATCAGGCTGAACTCGACTCACTGGTGGCGGGATCACGGCCACAGGAGATCGCCGCGGCACAGGCGGTGCTGGCACGGACCCGGGCGGAAGTCGAACGCGCCAAGCTTGAATTTGGCCGGCAGAAGGATCTGTTCGAGCGCCAGCTCGCTTCCGAGCAGGCCTTTGTGGCTGCGCGTAGCAGCTACGAAGCCGCGGTCGCCAGCCAACAGGAGGCGAGCGAGCAACTCAAGCTGGTGCAGGAGGGGCCACGACAGGAGGAGATCATGCGTGCGCGGGCGCGCCTGCAACAGGCTAAGCAGTCCCTGGCGCTGGCCCAGACACGGTTCGGTTACGCGACACTCTATGCACCGCTCTCCGGTGTCATACTATCGGAGAACATCGAGCCGGGTGAGTACGTGGTCCCGGGGGTGCCGGTGGTGACTATCGGCGACCTGGTCAACACCTGGGTGCGGGCCTATGTCGACGAGACCGATCTCGGTCGGGTCAAGCTGGGACAGCCGGTGTGTGTCACCACCGACACCTATGCGGACAGGGTCTATCCCGGAAAGCTGACGTTCATCGCCGCAGACGCCGAGTTCACGCCGAAAAATGTTCAGACCACCGAACAGCGCGTGAAGCTGGTCTATCGGGTCAAGATCGCGATTGCCAATCCTGACATGGAACTCAAACCGGGCATGCCGGCCGACGCGGCGATCTGGATCGGGGCAGGGGATGCACCGTGCCTGCCATAAGCGCGCAGCACCTGTCGCGTCGGTTTGGGGATCTCACCGCGGTGGACGATCTCAATTTGTCGATCGAGACCGGCGAGATCTTTGGCCTGGTCGGCCCGGATGGCGCGGGCAAGACGACGGTGATGCGCCTGTTGACCGGCATACTGGAGCCGAGCAGTGGTGACGGCTGGGTGGCGGGCCATCATATACTGCACGAGGCCGAGGCGGTGAAGGAGAGCATCGCCTACATGAGCCAGCGCTTCGGTCTCTATGCCGATCTTACCGTGATGGAGAACATCGAGTTCTATGCGGATATCTACGGCGTGCCGCGCAAGGGCCGCGTCCAGCGTGTCGAGGAACTCCTGGCGTTCAGCAATCTTACGCCGTTCAAGAAACGCCAGGCCGGCAAGCTTTCCGGCGGTATGAAACAGAAGCTGGGACTGGCCTGCGCCCTGATCCACACCCCCAGGGTGCTGTTTCTGGATGAGCCGACCAACGGCGTCGACCCGGTGTCACGGCGTGATTTCTGGCGCATCCTCTACCAGCTGCTGCGCAAACGGGTGACCATCTTCGTCTCCACGGCCTACCTGGACGAGGCCGAGCGCTGTGCACGTGTCGCGTTGATGGATCAGGGCCGCATCCTGGCGCTGGGTACACCGGCGCAGGTGAAGGAGCTGATGCGCGGTACCCTGATCGAAGTGCTGGCAACCGATGCGCGCAAGGCGATGGCGCTACTGCGACAGACCGTCGAGGCCCAGAGTGTCGGCCTGTTCGGTGATCGTATCCACATCGTGGCGTCAGACGCGGAGCGCGCCATCACCGAGGCCGAGGCCGCGCTCGCGGGGGCCGGTCTCGAAGTGGTCAGCCTGCGTGTCATCGAGCCGTCACTCGAGGACGTGTTTGTCTCGGTGCTGGCCGAGGAACAAGGGGAGGAGCATGGCTGATCCCGATATCGTGGTGAGCGTGCAGGATCTCGAACGCCGCTTCGGTGATTTCATCGCGGTCGATCGTGTAAGCTTCGCGGTCGAGCGCGGCGAGATCTTCGGCTTCCTGGGACCCAACGGATCGGGTAAGTCAACCACCATCCGGATGCTGACCGGCATTCTCGCACCCTCTTCGGGTGGTGGCCGTGTCGCCGGCTACGATATCGTCACCGAGACCGAGAAAATCAAGCTGCATATCGGCTACATGAGCCAGAGGTTTTCCCTCTATGACGATCTTACAGTAGTGGAAAACATCCAATTCTATGGCGGCATCTATCGCATACCGGCCAAAAAGCGCCGTGAGCGCACCGAGTGGGTGATCGAGATGGCCGGGCTCTCACAGCACCGGGACTCGCGCACCTCCACCCTGTCGGGCGGCTGGAAACAGCGGCTCGCGCTCGGCTGTGCCATGCTGCACGAGCCGCCGGTGATCTTTCTCGACGAACCCACCTCGGGCGTCGACCCGCTGAGCCGGCGCCGCTTCTGGGACCTGATCAACGAGATGTCGGCCGCGGGCGTCACCGTGTTCGTGACCACCCACTATATGGAAGAGGCTGAATACTGCGATCGCATCGGTCTGATCCATCACGGCGAACTGATCGCAGTCGGGACGCCACGCCGGCTCAAGACGGAGCTGATGCGCGAGGCGGTCCTCGAGATCATCTGCGACCGGCCACAGGATGCGATCGCGGAACTGGACGATCTGGAAACGATCAAGGGCGCGGCTCTGTTCGGTCGCGGACTGCACGTGGTGACGGCCAATGCGGATGCGGCCCGGCGTGCCGTGGGCGAGCGGCTCCGGACAAGGGGCTATGTGGTCGAACGGATCGAGTCGATCACGCCCTCGCTCGAGGACGTGTTCGTCTCGCTGATCGAGGCGCGCGACCAGGAGCGGCAGATGCAGGAGGTGCGGGCGTGAGATACTGTGACGACCCTGATTGCCGGGTTAGCGGGAGATGGCCATGAAGCCTTATCGGGTTTGGGCGATCTCGCGCAAGGAATTTATCCACATCCTGCGCGATCCACGCAGCCTGGGCATGGCCATCGCCATCCCCATGCTACTGCTGCTGCTGTTCGGTTATGCGCTGTCGCTGGATGTGGACAACGTGCCGACGGTGGTCTGGGACCAGAGCCGCTCCAAGGAGAGCCGGGCCTTCATCAGCCTGCTGCAAGGTTCACGATACTTCTCGGTGCAGGAGTATGTAACGGGCTATCCCGAGATCGAGGCGGCGCTCGACTCCGGCACCGCCCTGATCGCCCTGGTGCTGCCCGAAAGGTTTGCCGGGCGGATCGAGTCCGGACGAAGCGCGCCGGTGCAGGCGATTGTCGACGGCAGTGATCCGAATACCGCTACCATCGCCATGGGTTACCTGGATGCGATCGCGTTCGGTTATTCGCGCGAGGTCACGCTGCGTGAGATACAGCGCAGCACCGGTCAGACGGTGCAGCCGCCGGTCGATCTGCGTGCACGCGCCTGGTTCAACGCCGACCTCGAATCCAGAAACTACATCATTCCCGGCCTGATTGCGGTGATCATGATGGTGATCGCCGCCCTGCTGACCTCGCTGACCGTGGCGCGCGAATGGGAGCAGGGCACCATGGAACAGCTCATTGCCACGCCGGTCAAGGGGCCGGAACTGATCCTTGGCAAGCTGCTCCCCTATTTCGCGATCGGCCTGCTCGACGTGGCGCTGGCCGTGCTCATGGGCGAGTTCCTGTTTGATGTGCCGCTGCGCGGCAGTGTCGCGCTGCTGTTCGGCATGGCGGCGATTTTTCTTGCCGGCGCCCTCTCCCTCGGTATGCTGATCAGCATCGTCACCAAGGGCCAGCTGCTGGCCAGCCAGCTGGCCATGGTGCTCACCTTTCTGCCATCGTTCCTGCTCTCCGGCTTCATGTATGCCATCGCCAACATGCCATCCGGGGTACAGCTGATCTCCTACCTGGTGCCGGCGCGCTACTTCGTCACCCTGCTCAAGGGCATCTATCTCAAGGATGTCGGGCTCGAGATACTGGCACTGGAGGCCGGCCTGCTGGTGCTGTTCGGCATCGTCCTGGTGCTGTTTGCCAACCGGCTGTTTAAAAAGAGGCTTGAATAATGTTCGAGCGCCTCAAGCAGATGCTGATCAAGGAGTTCCTGCAGATTTTCCGGGATGCCAAGATGCGCGGCATCATCTTTGTCATGCCGATACTGCAGGTGTTGGTGTTCGGCTACGCGGTAACCCTCGACGTGGAGCATATCCGCACCGCCATTTACGATCTCGACAACAGTGTCGCCAGCCGCGAGCTGATTGCCCGTTTCCAGCACTCGGGTTATTTTGACGTGGTCCGGCACGTCGCCAGTGGCAAGGAGCTCAAACAGTTGATCGACCGCGGCAGTGTGGCCGCTGCCTTCCAGATCAACCGCGGCTTCGCCGACGATCTTCGACTCGGGCGTACCGCCCGAGTTCAGCTGATTGTCGATGGCAGCGACTCCAACACCGCGGGGGTGGTGCTCGATTACAGCAACAAGATCGCCATGCAGTTGTCTCGCGATGTACTCATCACCCGCTTCACGCGGGTGCACGGCACCTTTCAGGTCCCCGGGCGCGTCGAACTGGAAACCAGAGCCTGGTTCAATGACAATCTGGAGAGTCGCAACTTCTATGTGCCGGGCGTGATCGCCATCGTGGTGATGCTGATTACGCTGATGCTGACCAGTATGGCGGTGGTGCGCGAGAAGGAGATCGGCACTATCGAGCAGATCATGGTGACACCGATTACCTCGACCGAGTTCATCCTCGGCAAGACGCTTCCTTTCGCCCTGATCGGGTTCGTCGATGTGGTGCTGGTGACGCTGGTTGGCGTGTTCTGGTTCGAGGTGCCGATCCAGGGCAGCCTGCTGCTGCTGTTCGTTGCGACCTCGCTCTATATCATGAGCACGCTGGGGATCGGCCTGCTGATCTCCACCGTCAGCCGCACGCAACAGCAGGCGATGATGAGCGCCTTCTTTTTCTATTTCCCGGCGGTGCTGCTGTCAGGCTTCATGTTTCCCATCGCCAACATGCCGCAGGTGGTGCAGTGGCTGACCTATCTCAACCCGTTACGCTACTTCCTGATCATCGTCAGGGGTATTTTTCTCAAGGGGATCGGTCCGGAGATACTCTGGCCGCAGATGCTCGCGCTTGCCATCCTGGGTGTAGCGACGCTGATGTTGGCGGCCAGCCGTTTTCAGAAAACACTCTCCTGAGATGTCAAGCGACCAGGGGGCGCGTGAGTTTTCAGCGAATGGCTGGTTACTGCCAGCTGTGGCCTGTTATATTTTGATTCGGTCGGGTCTGTCCCGGCCGGATTGACAGAAGAGATTTGTTTTAAGGAGTAGAGATAATGGGGCTATCCAGAAGTAGGGGGCGTCGGTTGTTTATTGCGCTCGGCTTGTTGCTTGGAGTGGGTTTAGTCGCGCTGTTTATAGCCAATCGCCAGTCCCCAACACATGGTGAGGTGGATCCTGTTGTCCCGAAGTTAACCGTGATCACCGTGCAGCCCATGGAATTTCAGCTGGAGGCGCGCGGCTACGGCGTAACCCGTGCCGCCAACTCCTGGCAGGCGGTGGCCAATGTGCCCGGTCGTGTGGTGGAACGACACCCGAAACTGGAGAGCGGCACCCTGATGCGCAAGGGCACGCCGCTGCTGACCCTGGACCCGAGCCGCTACAAGCTGGTGATTGCCGATGCCGAGGCAGAACTGGCCTCGTTGGCCGCCGAGGTGTCACAACTCGATACCGAGGAAGAGAATACCGGGCGACTGTTGAAGCTGGAGCGGACACGACTCACCCTGGCCGAGCAGGAGTTGACCCGTATCGAGCGCTTGGCGAAATCCGGTACGGTATCGCAGTCACAACGTGATGAGCAGCAGCGCGCCACGGTTGCGCAACGCCAGGCCGTGGCGACCATGGAAAACCAGCTGGCACTGCTGCCCACCCGAAAGGCCTATTTACGGGCCCAGGTGGAACGTGCCACGACACGGCTTGAACAGGCCCGGGAGGATCTCGCGGATACCCGTTTCGTAGCGCCCTACGACCTGCGTATCGATGAGGTTGAGATCGAGCTTCACCAGTATGCAACAGCCGGTCAGCGGCTGTTTCGAGCCGACAGTATCGCGGCCGCCGAGATTGAAACCCACATCCCGCTGCCCATGTTACGCCGACTGATGGGCAGTGTGCTGTACACCGCCCCCCCGGCGGATGCCCTGGATATCAGTGAGCGGGTGGACTTATCAGCCATTGACATAGAGGTGCAGCTGGCCGGAGCAGAAGAGATCCGCTGGCCGGCGCGCGTCACCCGCGTGGCCAGTGGCCTGGATCCGGCCACCCGCACCGCCCGGGTGGTGGTGGTCGTGGATAACCCTTACGACAGGGTGGCGTCGTCTCAACATCCGCACATGCAGCCGGGTATGTACGTGCAGGTATACCTCACCACCAGGAGTCGTGAGCCGCTGCTGGTGATACCGGCGGCGGCGGTGCACGGCAATGAGGTGTACCGGGTTAGCGACGATGACAAGCTTGAACGGCGACCGGTATCGGTGGCCTTCGAACAGAACGACCTTGCCGTAATCAGCAGTGGACTCTCCTCCGGAGACCGGATCATTGTCGACGATCCGGTCCCGGCGCTGGATGGCATGGCGATAAAGCCGTGGCGTGACGAGAGCCTGGAGCAGAGCCTGCAGGCCCAGGCCCGGGGTGAGTCGTTATGATCCGTTGGTTCGCCGGTCATCCAACAGCGGCCAACCTGCTGCTGATCGTGCTATTGGCCATGGGACTGTTTGCAGCCCCTTCGCTGAAGCGTGAAACCTTTCCTGATTATCGCCCGGTGGAGGTGAGCGTCGAGGTGGTCTATCGCGGCGCCAGCGCAGATGACGTGGAGGACTCCGTTTGCAAACGCATCTACGACGCGGTCAAGGGTGTCGACTATCTCGATGAGATCATCTGCGCGGCCCAGGATAACGTGGCCAGCGCCACGGCAACCATGCAGGCGGGGGGCGACCCCATCCGTTTTCTGAACGATATCGATACCGAGGTCAACGCCATTAGCGACCTGCCGGAGCGTGCCGAGGCGCCGGTGGTGCGGGAGCTGCACCGCAGTGATCTGGTGGCGGCGGTCGCGGTCGCCGGTGACATGCCGTTGCATCAACTGGAGGATTATGCGCTGCGCCTTGAGGAGCGCATCATGACCCTCCCCGGTGTTGCCAATGTCACCATCCACGGATTGTCGCAACGACAATGGCAGGTCGAGGCGTCCCGCGAGGTGTTGGGACAGTACGGACTCTCGGCACGGGATCTGGCCGCCCGGGTCGGGCAACAGAATATCGATATGCCACTAGGTACCCTGGAGACCCGGGAGCGGGATGTACAGCTGCGCTTTACCGATCAGCGCCGCTCACTGGAGGAGTTGCAGCGCCTGGTCATGATCTCGGACCGTGAGGGTGGCGAACTGACCCTGGGGGAGATCGCCAGCCTGAAACAGGTGGGCGAGACGGAGGAGGAGAAGATTCGCTTCAATGGCGAACGGGCACTGGTGCTGGAGGTAAGCAAGTCCCTGCGCGATGACTCCCTGCGGGTGATGGATGGCCTCACGGAGCTGGTGGCGCGGGAAGGCCAACGAATGGGCAGCGGGGTCCGTCTCCATCTGACCCAGGATATGACCAGTATTGTCCGTGACCGGCTGCAGATGCTGGTAAGCAACGGGTTGATGGGGCTGGTATTGGTGGTGCTGGTGATGGGCCTGTTTTTCCGTCCCCGTCTCGCCTTGTGGGCGGTGCTGGGGCTACCGGTGGCCTTCATGGGGGCCTTCTTCGTGATGGGGGTGGCGGGCTTGTCCCTGAATATGATCACCATGGTAGCGCTGTTGATGGCGATCGGCATCGTCATGGATGATGCGGTGGTGATTACCGACAATATTGTCGCCCATGCCGGTGAGCAGAAGTCGCCCCTGGATGCTGTAGATACCGGTACCCGGCAGGTGCTGTCAGGGGTGTTGTCGTCGTTTCTGACCACGGTATCGGTTTTTGTGCCGCTATCCTTTCTCTCCGGAGAGCTGGGCGCCGTGCTTGAGGTGTTGCCGGTGGTATTGATAGCCGCGCTGGCGGCCAGCCTGATCGAGGCGTTCTGGATTCTGCCCCACCATATCAAGGGCAGCATCCCGCAACTGCTGGCGGGCCATGACTCGCGTTTCCGCGCCGCCTTCGAGCGCGGCTTTGCCGCTTTTCGTGAATCGGTGGGTCGCACGGCTGACCTGGCGGTTCGCTGGCGGCATGTGGTCGTCGGCCTGATGCTGGTGGTGATGCTCGGCTCGGCCGGGTTTATGGCCGGTGGACATATCGGTAGCGAGGCAATGCCCGACATTGATGGAGATGTACTGGAGGCACGCATCCTGATGCCGCAGGGTACGCCTTTATCCCGCACCGAGGCGGTGGCGGAACGGGTCGAGGCGGCCATGCGACTGATCGACCAACGGCTTACTCCGGCGCAGCCCGATGCTGCACCGCTGGTAGAGGCGATCCAGGTACGCTTCAACTACAATCCGAGCGCAGGCGAGGCCGGCGCGCATGTGGCGACGGTCATGGTCGACCTGCTCACCGCGGAGCGGCGGACGGTGACGCTTGACGATCTGACCCGGATGTGGCGTCAGGAGATCGGCGAAATAGCCGGCATCCATAGCCTGATCATCCAGGAGCCGGGCTTTGGGCCTTCCGGGATTCCGGTTGAAATACGTCTGCAGGGTGAGGACCTGCAGGCCTTGAAAAGTGCCGCGGTGGAAGCGGCCGGATACCTGGCCGGCTACACGGCCGCTTACAACGTCATTGACGATCTTCGCCCCGGCAAGCCGCAACGGACCTTCTCGCTCGCCGCCGGAGCACACGGGTTGGGCCTGACCGCCGAAGCCGTCGCCTCCCAGTTGCGTGCGGCCTGGTTGGGTGAGATCGCTGACACTCAACGAATCGGTGATCATGATGTCGAGATTCTGGTACGCCAGGCGGCGAGCGACCGTGACAGTTTCGATGACCTGGCCGACCAGACCATTACTCTGCCGGACGGCAGCCGGGTGCCGCTGAGTGAGGCGGTGGAGATGCATGAGCAGCGTGACTGGTCGCGTATCATCCGAATCGACGGCCGGCGCACCGTTACCGTGCAGTCCAATGTGGATGCGCGCCTCAGCAGTGGCCAGGGGATTGTGGCCGATCTGAAGAAGAACTGGCTGGCGGATTTCGAGGCGCGTCACCCACAGGTGGATGTCAGTTTCGAAGGGCAGGTCGCCCGGTCCGCCGAAACCGGGGGATCCATCGGTCGCGGTCTGCTCATCGGGCTGGTGGGTGTCTTTGTTATTCTCTCCTTCCAGTTCCGCAGCTATGTTGAGCCACTCATCGTGATGCTGTCGATTCCGCTGGCTTTTATCGGTGCCGTCTGGGGCCATGTGCTGATGGGTTATTACCTGTCGATGCCGTCACTGATCGGTGCGGCCGGCCTGGCTGGTATCGTGGTGAATAACGCCATTTTGCTGATCCAGTTTATCAAGAGCCACCGTGAACGGGGGCTTTCGGCGGCAGAGGCCGCCGGGCAGGCCAGCCGCGACCGTCTGCGTGCCATACTCATCTCCTCATCAACGACTATTGTGGGACTGGTCCCCCTGCTGGCAGAGACCAGCACCCAATCCGCCGCGATCAAGCCACTGGTGATCTCGGTGGTGTTTGGCCTGTTGACCTCCACGGTGCTGGTGCTGCTGGTGATACCGGCGCTGTATGTGCTGTTCGATGACTGGGGTTGGGCAAGGACTGAAGATTTATCCACGCCGGAGAAATGAATCAGGTCGAGACGGGCACACCACGAACGGCGGACAGGCTCACCCCGAACCGAAATCATCCGCTCATCCTGAGCCTGTCGAAGGGATCCTGTCGAAGGATGTTCCCAGCGCCTGCTGCTTGTTCATGGTTCGACAGGCTCACCACGAACGGTGGGCAGGCTCACCCCGAACCGAAATCATCCGCTCATCCTGAGCCTGTCGAAGGGAGCCTGTCGAAGGATGTTCCCAGCGTCTGCTGCTTGTTCATGGTTCGACAGGCTCACCACGAACGGTGGACAGGCTCACCCCGAAGCGAAATCATCCGCTCATCCTGAGCCTGTCGAAGGGAGCCTGTCGAAGGAAGCCTGTCGAAGGATGTTCCCTAGCTTTCCGCCAGATGCTTTTGTGTCTGGATGCGGACCATGCAGACTCTGTTGTCTTTGATTTGCAGGATCTCGACTGGGTAACCCGCCAGCAGCAGACTGGTTCCCGGCTCAGGGATGGTTTCCATGTATTCGATAATCAGGCCGCTGATGGTGCGGGGGCCGTCAATGGGCAGATCCCAGTGATAAGTGCGTACCAGTTCTTTGATATTGGCGCTGCCGGAGACCAGAAAACTGCCATCTTCCTGGGGTTGAACCTCCTGCACACTATCTGCGGGGTCGGTGCTGAATTCGCCGACGATCTCTTCCAACAGGTCAACCAAAGTAACCAGACCCAGCAGATCGCCGTACTCATCCACAATCATGCCGATGCGCTGCTTTTTCCGCTGGAAATTGATCAACTGGCGATTGAGCGGAGTTCCCTCCGGAATGAAATAGGGTGGGTCGCAGATCTCCCGGATGACGGCATGGGTGAGTTCACCGTGGGTAAGGGCATGCATCGCCTTTCGCACATGGATGGTCCCGACAATATAATCAATGCCGCCGTCAAATACCGGCAGGCGGGTGTAGGCACTGTTCTGCAGATGCCTGATGATCTCCTCTATCGGCTCTTCCAGGTCGATTCCGTCCACCTCGTTACGCGGAATCATGATGTCCTCAACGGCCATTTTTTCCAGGTCAAGAATGCTGAGGAGCATTTTCTGGTGGCGCTTGGGGATCATGGCGCCGGCCTCGATCACCACGGTTCTCAGCTCCTCCTTGCTGAGAAACTGGTCATCCATGTCCTCCGGTGAGACATGGAGCAGTCGCAGAATCATATTGGCAATACTGTTGACCACCCAGACCAGTGGATAGAGCAGCTTCAGCAGTGGTGTGTAGACAAACGCCGCCGGAAAGGCGAGCTGTTCCGGTTTCAGTGCGGCGAGGGTTTTGGGTGCCACCTCGGCGAAAATAAGAATCACCAGGGTAAGCAAAAATGCCGCGACGGCAATGGCCGCCTCACCACCCAGTCGGAGTGCTATCACGGTCGCCAGTGATGAGGCCATAATATTGACAAAGTTGTTTCCAAGCAGAATCAGTCCGATCAGCCGGTCAGGGCGCTCCAGCAGTTTGCTGGCCCGGACAGCGCCGTGGTGGCCGATTTTGGACAGGTGGCGCAGACGATAGCGGTTAAGTGTCATGAGTGCTGTTTCTGATCCTGAAAAAAAGGCCGACAACAGAATCAGAAAAATAAGTATGCCAAACAGCATACCGGTCGAGATGTCACTCAAAAGAGGCGCCTTCTATAGTCAGGGGTGAGTGTTCTTTCTAAGCTGCCTGTTTTGCGATGTCAAGCCGATGCGGTCCATGTAGACTGGACGCCGATGTTACTGGAGGATGTTACATGCAAAATCAGCAAGATGATCAGGATGGCAGGGGTGTGTCATTCAAGGGCAATATGCGCGTCCAGTGGGAAGAGAGGTCCGCGGATATGCTGCCGAATCAACTCGAGGCCGATGCGAAAAACGAACGCCTGCTGAAGGCGATGCTGTTTTCGCAGGATCTGCATCATGAACAGATTGAAGCGCCGGACGAACGGACGACCGCTGATCTCATCCGTGTTGAAGCCAAGCTCGACCTGCTGCTCGATATGGTTTCACAATTATTGCGCAGTGACCAGGCGGATACGCCGGAGACCCAGGTGATTATCTGGTTGAGCGGGGCTTCCTGGATAACCACCGCCAAAGCGCTGCCATCGCCTGGTGAGCGGCTCTGGCTCTCCCTGTATATCGATTCTCGCTTGGCACAGCCCCTCAGACTGCCGGTTCGCGTCACGGATGTCAGGCGCAACGGAGGCCAGGCAGAGATCACAGTGGCCTTTGATTCGCTGGTTGAGCCGGTGGAAGATCTGTTGGGAAAGCTGGTGTTTCGTCAGCACCGGCGCATGATTGCGCAACAAAAGGCAGAAAAAAGAGGCGGGACAAGGGAGTAATAAAAGTAAATTATATATAAAATACAATGAGTAAAAATAATCAGTTGTAATCTGATATTAAATTATTAACCTAATGCACTGTGATTACGTCACTATTTCGCCGGCATTTCTGCCTTCCGTCATTGGATCTGCCGCCGACAATATTTTGACAATTTGACAGTAAGCTGATTAACTCCCCGCCTTATGTGAGTTTTGTCTGAACAGCGCGGTTTGCCGTGAGCCAGAGATAAGAGGCAATGAAGGGTAAACTGCCAAGGGCCTTGAATATGTTGCACAACGGCTGTGTATTACTGCTGGATAGTGATCAAGAACGAATCAATTATCTGCGTATCATATTCCACTTTATCGATTTTGAGCTGGAAGTGGTCAGTGATCAGGGGGCCCTGAAACGGCGGCTGACCGAGAGAGACAAGGACAAGTGCACTTCCGTCCTGCTCGGGCCCGGTCTGGGCGCGGCGGAGAAAAAGCCGTTGATCAGCATGATCAAGGAAGAGGCCAGTGATATTGCACTGCTGCAACTCTTGAACAAAGACGAAACAGCTGCAGATTCCCAGTTGGAACACCCGTTTCTCGGTGCGCTTCCCATTCCCACCCAGTATGAAGAGCTGATCAGTTTGTTATACAAGGCACAACTGTTCCAGGAAAATTGCCAACATAAAAACAGTGGTCAGCGGCCCCTGGAACTGTTTCGCAGTCTTTCCGGTAACAGTCGGGCTACCAAGCAGATCAATAAAATGATCGAACAGGTGGCGGATACGGAGGCGACGGTACTGGTGCTGGGTGAATCGGGAACCGGAAAAGAGGTGGTTGCCCGAAAACTTCATTACAACTCCTCACGGCGCGGAAAACCCTTTGTGCCGGTCAATTGCGGCGCCATTCCAGCGGATCTTCTGGAAAGTGAGCTGTTTGGGCATGAAAAGGGCGCCTTTACCGGCGCCATCAGTGCCAGACAGGGGCGTTTCGAGATGGCCGATGGCGGCACGCTGTTTCTCGATGAAATCGGTGATATGAGCATGCCGATGCAGGTGAAGCTGCTACGGGTATTGCAGGAACGGTCGTTTGAACGTGTGGGGAGCAATAAAACCATACAGTGCAATGTCAGGATCATTGCTGCCACCCATCGCAATCTTGAACAGGCGATCAGGGAGAACCGGTTCCGGGAAGATCTCTATTATCGACTGAATGTATTTCCCATCGAGATGCCGCCATTGCGGGAGCGGCGGGATGATATCCCGGTGCTGGTCAATGATCTGATTTCGCGCATCGAGAAGGAGAAGCGGGGGTCGGTGCGGCTGACACCGTCCGCGGTTATGGCGCTGACCCAGTTCAAGTGGCCGGGAAATGTCCGGGAGTTGGCGAATCTCATCGAGCGGCTGGCGATCCTGTATCCCTACGGGGTGGTTGATGTCAAGGATCTCCCGGAGAAGTTCCGCATGGGTATGACTATTACAGAGTCCACCGGTGACCTTCCCGAAGTGACGATTTCCGGAGAGGAGCCGGGGGTGGTGGAGAGCGTCCCGCGTCTGCCCAATGCGGGGATCGACCTGAAAACCCATCTCACCAATCTGGAACTGAATCTGATTCGTCAGGCACTGGACGAGTCAGACGGGGTGGTGGCACATGCTGCCAAGCGGCTCAATATGCGTCGAACAACGCTGGTGGAGAAGCTGCGAAAGTTTGGCCTTCAGCGTACACAGGAACCGACAAATATTTGACTTCGCCGTAACAATAAAAATTAACTAACTGATAAATAAGTAAAAATATAATTGGCATGTTTATTGTTAGCTGACTCCTGAGAGAGGGCTTCTGTCCTACCAGCGTCAAATAACGGAACATGCGATGGCAATACAAAACAGTGCGCGGCGTGAGCAACTCGAGGATGCCTTTCAGATTTTCAATCAGGTCTCCGGGCAGTTGGTTGATTCTTACCACCAGTTACAGCAACAAGTCGCCCGCCTCACCCAAGAGTTATCGGATGCCCGCAATGAGCGGCTGTTACAGCTGGCAGAGAAAGAGTCTCTGGCCAATCGTCTTGCCCACCTGCTGGAGACATTGCCTGCCGCTGTTATCGTACTGGATGGCGAGGGTCGGGTCAGTCAGTTCAACCCGGCTGCCGGCCAACTGCTGTCCGGTATTGCGCTGGATGATGATTGGCAACAGATACAGCGGCGCCATTTCAGGCCGGGCCAGCGGGGCAGTGAGCGGTGGCTGGCCTCTGACCGCCTGGTCTCTCTGACCCGGCGGTCCCTGGCACCGGAACCGGGCAGCCTTCTCCTGCTTCTCGATGTTACCGAAACGCGTCAGCTGCAAGAGCGGATCGGCCGCAGAGAACGGCTCAGTAGCATGGGTGAAATGGCGGCCCAACTGGCTCATCAGATCCGTACGCCGCTCAGTTCAGCCCTGCTCTATACCTCACATCTATCGCGCGACGACCTGTCCCAGCCGCAGCGTGAGCGGTTTTCGGCGCGTTGTGTTGAACGGCTGCACCACATGGAAAGTCAGGTGAACGATATGCTCGGTTTTGCACGGGGCGGGCAGTTTGAGCTGACCCCGCTCTCTGCCACTGAGCTGCTGCTGGAGCTGATGCAGAATCTGGAACTGCTCTGCCAGGAGCACGGAGCCATTCTTGAAGGCAGTTTTGAGACGGTTGCGAATCTCTGGATTAACGGGAATTTTGCTGCCTTGTCCGGCGCCCTGTTGAATGTCGCGCAGAATGCGCTCCAGCAGGAGTGTCCGATACGGCTGGTGATACAGGCCGAACAGCAGGCGGGAAATCTGGAAATCCGTATCACCGACGACGGTGCAGGCATCAGTGCGGAGAACCAGCGCCATATTTTTGATCCTTTTTTTACCACCCGGCCGAATGGCACCGGGCTCGGCCTCGCGGTTGTGCAGTCGGTTGTACTGAGTCACCAGGGTAGGCTGAACGTTGAAAGCGCGCCCGGTGAAGGGTCCTGTTTTTCCATTCAATTGCCGCTGACCACGGATCATTCAGGAGCACCGGCCGCTGCTCCTGAATACCAGGAAGCGTGCGGCTGTAAAACTGCTGTAAGGAGTCCTGCATGAGTGATGCGACCGTTTTAATTGTTGAAGATGATGCCACATTGCGCGAGGCGCTGTGCGATACCCTGGAACTGTCCGGTTATGGCGTGGTTTCGGCGGTGGACGGGAAAAGCGCGCTCAAGGTGCTGGATTCACAAAAGGTCGGTCTGGTGATCAGTGATGTGCAGATGCAGCCCATGGATGGACATGAGCTGCTGGCCAGGATTCGTTCCCTGTTTCCGGCCCTGCCGGTATTGATGATGACGGCGTTCGGCAATATTGAGAAAGCGGTCACCGCCATGCGCAATGGCGCCACCGATTATCTGGCGAAACCGTTTGAGCCGGCGTTGCTGATCGAAAAAGTAAAAGCATGCATACAACATCCCCAGCCGGTGGATGAGCAGGTGATTGCCGAGGATATCCGCACACGCGAGCTGCTGACCCTGGCGGGGCGTGTCGCCAGAAGCAGCGCCACGGTCTCCATCGGCGGTGAAAGTGGGGCGGGTAAGGAGGTGTTTGCCCGCTATATTCATCGGCAGTCCCACTGCAGTGAGGGGCCTTTTGTGGCAATCAATTGTGCCGCCATACCGGACAATATGCTGGAGGCGATGCTGTTCGGTTACGAGAAGGGTGCCTATACCGGCGCCTACAACTCGGCACCCGGCAAGTTTGAACAGGCACAGGATGGTACCCTGCTGCTGGATGAAGTCTCGGAGATGAGCCTGCCGCTGCAGGCAAAATTGTTGCGGGTGCTGCAGGAGCGGGAAGTGGAGCGTCTGGGTGGCCGCAAGGTGATCCCCCTCAACGTCAGAATTTTGGCGACCACCAATCGAAATCTTCGGGAAGAGGTGGCTGCCGGACGCTTCCGTGAGGATCTGTTCTATCGGCTGAATGTGTTTCCCCTGCACCTGGCGCCCTTGCGGGAGCGGGCGCGGGATATTCTGCCGCTGGCGCGTTTTCTGCTGCGGCGGATCTGTCTGTCACAAAGAATCGCCGAACCCCGCCTATCCCAGGCGGCTGAGCAGCGGCTGCTGGAGCATAACTGGCCCGGCAATGTCCGGGAGCTCGATAATGTGATGCAGCGGGCACTGATTCTTTGTGACGGCACTGAAATATCACCCGATGCCCTCTGCTTTGAAATGGATCGGGTGACCCCGTCGCCGGCTGCCCGTCCGTCCCAGGAAATAGACGCCAAAGGCTGTTTGAGTGATGACCTGCGCTCCATGGAGGAGCGGATGATTCTGGATGCGCTGCGCGAGGATCGTGGCAGCCGGAAAGAGGTTGCCGAGCGTTTGGGCATCAGCCAGCGCACGCTGCGTTACAAGATTGCACGGCTTAGGGAGGCGGGGGTGGCGATCCCCCGGTGATATTGGTGCAGTTTCTGCATACCTGAATCCAGCGACACAGTTTTGACGGAGTAGCGTGAATGACCACGACGAATATTGATCAAGTACTGGCCCAGATGCGCACCATGTCCGCACAGGCCGCCTCCACACCCAAGGTAGCTGCCGCCACCGATCCCGCCGATGCCAGTTTCGGTGATCTGCTGATCCAGTCGATCAATCAGGTCAATGAAACGCAGCAGCACGCCGGAGAGATGAAGCGGGCGTTTGAGCTTGGGGAAGATGTGAATCTGGCGGAAGTGATGGTGGCCGTGCAGAAATCGAGTCTCTCATTTGAAGCCATGGTGCAGGTCAGAAACAAGCTGGTGGACGCGTATAAAGAAGTGATGAATATGCCGATTTAAATACAGTAAAAACAACAAATAAAGCACTATATTTAATGTAATTAATAGAAAATGACGAGTGGATAAAAACCGTGGCCAATAATGATAATGCCTTGACGCAAACGTTCCCGGCGGCCGGTTTGGGACAGAATCCCATTGTGCGCCAACTGGGGGTTATGATCGGTATTGCAGCCAGTGTGGCACTGGGAATCGCCGTGGTCCTCTGGTCCCAGACACCAAGCTACAGCCTGCTGTATGGCAATCTGGCACAGAAGGATGCCACCGAGGTGGTGGCCGCACTGGAACAGAATGGCATCCCGTACAAAATCAATGACTCAACCGGCGCGGTCATGGTTGCCAGCGGCAAATTGCAGGAAGCGCGGATGAAACTTGCCGGACAGGGTTTGCCGCGCAGCGACAGCCTGGGCTATGAGATTCTCCAGCAGGAGACTGGATTCGGTACCAGTCGTGCTCTGGAGGCGGCCCGTTTTCATCGTGCGCTGGAAGGTGAGCTGGCCCGGACAATCAGCACCTTGTCGAATATCGAGTCTGCCCGGGTCCATCTGGCAACACCGAAGCAATCGGTGTTTGTGCGTCAAAAAAATAACCCGAGTGCCTCGGTTGTCCTGAAACTCTATTCCGGTCGTGTCCTGGATAAGGGCCAGGTGGCGGCCATTGTGCATCTGGTGGCATCGAGTGTGCCGGAACTGGATGCCGGCCGGATTACGGTGGTCGACCATAAGGGTAATCTGCTGAGTGGTGAGATGGATTCCCGTCAGATGATGCTCACCTCCAGCCAGTTTGAGTATACCCGTGAACTGGAGAAGCATTACCAGCAGCGGGTGGAGGAGATCCTGGCACCGATCCTGGGTGCCGATCGAGTGCGAGCCCAAGTCAGTGCGGATGTGGATTTTACCGTCACTGAACAGACCTCGGAGCGCTTCAACCCGGATCTGCCGGCACTGCGCAGCGAGCAGGTGAATGAACAGTCCAGCCGACTTACCGCCGTACAGGGCGTGCCGGGTGCGCTCAGCAATCAACCGCCGGCAGCGGGTACGGCGCCAGAAGTGGCAGCAGGGGGCGAAGGAGGGGAAGCAGGCGCTTCGCCCCTGAACAGCAGTAAACGGGCAACCCGGAATTACGAACTGGACAAGACCATCAGCCATACCCGGCTGGCCAGTAACAAGCTTCGCCGGCTCTCGGTGGCCGTCGTGGTGGATGACCTGGTGAGTGTGGCTGACGATGGTACGGTTAGCCGGATTGAGCGCACACCTGAAGAGATCAGCCGTATTACCCGGCTGGTCAAGGAGGCCATCGGTTTCAGCACCCAGCGGGGGGACAGTGTTGAAGTGATCAATTCGGCCTTTATGTTGCCGGCGCCCCCGGAGCCCCTGCCTGAGCTGGCAATCTGGGAAGAGCCCTGGGTATGGGACATGGCGAAACAGGTGGGTGGTGTCATACTGGTACTGATTCTGATCTTCTTCGTCTTGCGGCCGACCATGAAAAAGTTAACCGCTCCACCGGTGATACAGCAGATCTCCTCGGCTGAAGGGACGGGTGAGGGTGCACAGGGCGGTGCGGGTTCTGCCGGATCACTGGATTCGCCGGATGACACCATGCGACTGCCGGGACCGGAGAAATACGAGAATACCCTGGAGGCGGCACGGCAGATGGTACAGGATGATCCCAAGCGCGTTGCGCAGGTAGTAAGAAGCTGGGTGGCGGAAGATGCCGGTAGATGAGAATAAAACATCGGGTGTAGAGCGTGCGGCCATCCTGATGCTCGCGCTGGGCGAGAAGGATGCCGCCTCGATACTCTCCCATATGGGGCCAAAAGAGGTTCAGGAACTGGGGCTGGCCATGGCCAACATGAGCAATGTCAGCACCAGAAAAATGGAAGCGGTCATGCACTCGTTTGTCGATACCCTGCACAACCAGACTTCACTGGGCGTGGATTCGGATCAGTACATCCGCAACGTGCTGACCAACGCCCTGGGCAAGGATAAGGCGGGTGGCGTCATTGACCGTATCCTGCTGGGTAGAAACAGCAAGGGCCTGGAACAGCTGAAATGGATGGACCCGCGCTCGGTGGCGGAACTGATCCGTCTTGAGCATCCGCAGATTATCGCCATCGTGCTGTCGTTTCTTGATTCCGATCAGGCCGCCGAGGTCCTGTCTGAATTCCCCGAACGGATCAGGCCCGATATCGTTATGCGCATAGCGACACTGGATGGCATCCAGCCTGCCGCACTGCAGGAGCTGGATGAGATTCTGGAAAAGCAGTTTTCCGGTGCCTCCAATGTCAAATCCTCCAGCCTGGGCGGCATCAAGGCCGCGGCCAATATCCTGAACCTGATTGAGGGCAGTATCGAAAGCAACATTATGGAGCATGTGGCCGGCGCCGATCCCGAGATCGCCCAGGAGATCCAGGACAACATGTTCGTGTTTGATAACCTGATTGATGTGGACGACCGGGGCATCCAGACCCTGATGCGCGAAGTTGCCTCCGATCAGCTGCTGCTGGCGCTGCGCGGTGCTGACGAAGGACTGAAAGAGAAGATATTCAAGAACATGTCGAAACGGGCTGCCGAGATGCTACGGGATGATCTGGAGGCAGCGCCTCCCGTGCGCCTGAGCGATGTGGAAGCGGCCCAGAAAGAGATTCTGACAGTCGCGCGCCGTCTGGCGGATGCCGGCGAGATCATGCTTGGAGGTAGTGGTGGAGAAGAGTTCATCTAAAGTGCTTTCCGGTAACGATGCCGGTGATGCGCAGCAGTGGTTGCCGCCCAGCATGGGAGAGAAACAGGAGAAGAGCGTGGTCAAGATGCGCTCGTCCGGCTCTATGCTGACCGCCGAACAGCTTGAACAGTTGCAGAAGGAGGCCTATCAGGAGGGATTCGAGCTTGGCAAGAAAGAGGGCTTTGCCTACGGCCATAAAGAGGCCCTGGCAAAGGGAGAGCAGCGCATCGCTCAGCTGATCCAACAGGTCGATGCGTTGATGCAGACCCTGGAAACCCCGCTTCAGGAACTGGATGAACAGGTGGAGCGGGAGCTGGTCGAGCTGGTCATCTCCATGGTGCGTCAGCTGGTGCGGCGTGAAATCAGGCTGGAGCCGAGCCATATCATCGGCATTGTCAGGGAATCCCTCTCCATCCTGCCGGTCTCTTCACGGGGTATCCGGGTGCAGTTGCACCCGGAAGACGCGAGACTGGTGCGGGAGATCTACGACATGAGTGACCGGGAGCAGAGCTGGAAGATAGTTGAGGATCCGGTGCTGGCCCGGGGTGGGTGCCGTATCGTCACTGAAACCTCCCAGATCGATGCCACACTGGAGTCACGCATCGCCGCCATGATCGCCCGCATCATGGGGGGAGAGCGGGACGATGATGAGTTGCAGCCGGGGGGCAGGTAGCGATGAGTCTGCCGGAAGCCAACCGCAACCGGATCTGGAAAGAGCGTCTGCGCCATTGCCATCAGCGGGTGGGCGAGGATCGCGGCCTGGTGGTCGAGGGCAAGATTACCCGCATGATCGGGTTGACCCTGGAGGCGGTGGGCTGCCGCGCTGCCATCGGCGGTCAGTGTGATGTAATCAGCAGCAGCGGTGAGCGTATTGAATCGGAGGTGGTGGGCTTTGCCGGTGAGAGTCTCTACCTGATGCCCACCGGCGATATCCGTGGACTGGAACAGGATGCCCGGGTGGTGCCCACCGGCCGGGTGTGCGAGGCGGTGGTGGGGGATCACCTGCTGGGCCGGGTGCTGGATGGCGCCGGCCGGCCACTGGATGGAAAGGGGCGTCTGCATGCGGTAGAGCGGCGTCCGCTGACCGGCAAGGTGTTCAACCCGCTCTCCAGGACACCTATCCGTAAACCGCTTGACGTCGGCGTGCGGGCAATCAATGCACTGCTGAGCGTCGGCCGCGGCCAGCGGTTGGGGCTGTTTGCCGGCTCGGGTGTCGGCAAGAGTGTGCTGCTGGGGATGATGACCAAGTATACCGATGCCGATATCACCGTGGTCGGACTGATCGGGGAGCGCGGCCGTGAAGTCAAGGAGTTCGTGGAGAATATCCTCGGCGAGGAGGGCATGGCGCGCGCCGTGGTGGTGGCCGTGCCGGCGGACAATACCCCCCTCAGACGCATGCACGGGGCGATGCTGGCCACCAGTATCGCCGAGCATTTTCGTGACCAGGGCAAACATGTGCTGCTGTTGATGGACTCCCTGACCCGCTTTGCACAGGCGCAGCGTGAAATCGCCCTGGCGATCAATGAGCCGCCGGCCACCAAAGGCTATCCGCCCTCGGTGTTCGCCAAGCTGCCGCAGCTGGTGGAGCGTGCCGGCAATGGCGACAAGGGTGGTGGTTCCATCACCGCCTTCTACACGGTGCTGGCTGAGGGTGATGATCAGAACGACCCGATTGCCGATGCCGCCCGGGCCATTCTGGATGGGCATATCGTCCTCTCCCGGCAGATCGCCGAAAGCGGCCGTTATCCGGCAATCGATATTGAAGCCTCGATCAGCCGCGCCATGAACGACATCACTGACAAGGATCATCAGGACGCGGCGCGGGCCTTCAAGCAGCTCTTCTCCCTCTACCGGCAGAATCAGGATCTGATCAATGTCGGCGCCTATGAGCGGGGCAGTGATGAGCGGATCGATGCCGCCATAGAGGCTATTCCGGAACTGGAGCGCTTTTTACGACAGGATATGAATACACCCGTTTCCCGGGAGCAGAGCCTGTCAGAGCTGATGGCACTCTTTTCTTGAGAAACGTGCAGAATAATGCGACCTTAATAACCGGTCCGGAGTACCCGGACCGCCTGGTGGAGAAGAAACATGGTCCCGTCAAAAAGATTACAGCCGGTTCAGCGCGTTGCCCAATCCAAGGAGAACGATGCGGCCCGTGAACTGGGTGATTCTCAGCGCCGCATGCGTGACCAGGAGGCGAAGCTGGGTGATCTGAAACGGTATCATCAGGAGTACCTGGAGCGCTTTGAAACCACTGCACGCCAAGGCATGTCCGCCAAGCAGATGCAGGAGTACCGGGTGTTCCTGGAGAAACTGGACCGGGCTATCAAGGAGCAGGAGAAGGTGGTCCGCGCCAGCAAGAGTGAATGTGTGACCCGCAAGGAGCAGTGGCAGCAGAAGCATGTGCGTACCCAGGCGCTGGGCAAGGTGATGGATCGTTTTCGTTCCGCTGAGCGGAAGGTGGTTGACAAGCGGGAACAGGACGAAACCGACGACCGTAACCAGCGGGGCCCCCGTTAAGGAAGCTGAATTGATCCGGTTGGCTAGACGTCTGCTGAAGGCGGGTTCTCCGGTTGCCTCTCCCTGAATCCCGGCGGTCTTTTTCCGGACACCAGGTAAGCGAAGGCGATCACCTCGGCGATCGCCCGATAGAGTGACTCGGGAATCTCGTCACCCAGAGGTATCTGCGACAGTATGGCGGCGAGCTGTGGATCGGTCTCCAGCGGAATGCCGTGTTCCCGGGCCAGCAGGAATATCTGCTCCGCCAGTTTGCCCTGTCCCTTTGCCGTAATGCGTGGGGCATTATCCCCGTCATACAGGAGTGCAACGGCGACATCAGGCGCTTGATCGTAGGTCTCGCTCATGCCCGTTCATCCAGCAGGGGCAAGGGTGTAATTGACTGATCCGGTGTTCTCACCGCTTTTCCCCGTGTGGCGGAGAGCTGGCCAACCTTCAGCCCGGCACTGGCCAGTGCCGCGTTCAGTGTCGGCAGCAGCTTTTCAATTCGGCTCGCCCCATCGGCAAGCTCCGCGGTAAAGTGACTGGAAATCTCGTCCCCTACCAGACTGAGCTTTGCGCAGACCGGCCCGGTGGGGGCAATGTTGAAATTAAGGGTTACAGACCAGCGCTCTTCTGCCTGCCCGGACGGACGGGTCTCTTTTTCAAATTGAATCAGGAACTCATCATGGCCATCGGGATAGGCGATGGGCAGCTCAAATTGCCAGTGCTGTCTGAGACTGTTCTCCTCCTGTGGCAGGGAAGCGAGCTGGTGTAACTGAATCCTGGCCAGCGCCCCGTCGGCCTGATGATGTAACTCCGCAAACAGTCTTGCCGCCAGGAGTTGCAGGGCCGTCCCCGTATCACTGGCTCTGCCCGGAACCGATTCAGCCATGGGGATCGGGGTCAGCATCGGTTGCAGTGTCTCCAGCAGTCGCAACAGGTTTGCTTTGAGATCACCCGGCATGGGCTGCCCATTGAGCAGCCGGGGTTCCAAAAACAGGCCGGACTGACTCAACACCTGGCGGATGACCGCTCCCGTGAGCGGCTTGTAACCGGACAGGGCGTGATTGATCAGTTGGCCGACCTGTCTGGCCAGATCAATTGCGGGGTTGTTTCCTTTGTCTCCCTGAACAGGTCGCCCCAAGGCGCTGACAATGGTTTGCAGATTGCGTTCAAGCGGGCCGTTTCCGGTTGTTTCAGCGGAGGGTGGCGGTCCCGCCTGCTGTAGCAGCTGTTGCAGGAGCGTGTCGACCAAACTGTTGTTGCCGGTCACTGGACTCAGGCTGCTGGTTGTTGTCTGCTGCACCGCTGTCAGAGATCTCAGGGTATCGAGCAGTTGGTTCAGCGGCAGCTGTTTGGGGAGAATGGCTTTCAACGCCAGTGCCTGAGTCATGGCCGGTGTCACTTCCCGAATCACCTTAAATTCGGGTGCGCCACCTGATTTGATCACATCCAGGGCCAGTTGCTGGCCGGCCTCCAGCCGCATAGCGGTTTTGACCGGCACTTTCATGCCGCCGATATTGAGCTGGGCAACACCCTTGTCGACCGGCGCTTCAACCACTGCCCGCACTACCTGCCCCGGCCGCAGTTGCTGCAAGGCATCTGCCCGGGTTCGTTCAATAAAGAGCCGTGGGTTGGAAATCGGGTCCGTGATTTGCATGTCAATGTTCGGTATAAAGACCTTGGTGGTAGTTTAGTTTAGCGTCCGGATGGTCGATAGATTAAACGGTAATATAGAGAGCCTATGACAGAAACAGAGCAAGAGCACGAGTCGGCAAGACAGAACCTCTGGTATATCCGGTGTGATGGCCAGATCAAGGGGCCCTATCCCTGTGGTGGTGTCAGACGCTTTGTCCTGCTGGGCAGGGTCACCATGGACGATCAGGTCAGTAATGACAAAAAGCAGTGGCGGCCGGTATCCGCCGTGCCGGATGTTATTCCTCCGGAGGTTAGAAAGGCGCTGGCGGAAGGTGATACGGATCTGCTGATTGCGTCGCGCATGCGTGAGGATGAACGGAATGGCCGTGAGCGCCGGGTTTCCGACAGCGATGCGGAATTCAAGAAACGCAGGCGCGGGGAGCGCCGACAGGCTGAGCTGGAGATCATGCGACAGCATCGCCAGGCCAAGACCGACCTGCTTGAACGACGGGCCAAAAAACCGCTGCCGTTGTTGCCGATGGGGATCGTCAGTGCACTGGTGATCCTGGCGGTCGGTTCCGGCTTTTATCTGGGAGCGCCGGAGTCGATCCCGGACCCCGACTGCAGTGCCGAGGCGGCGCCGGGTGTCAACTGGCGTAATTGCAGACTGGACGGCATTCAGCTGGATGCCGCCGAACTCGATCATGCCCTGCTGAATAACGGCATGATCCGTCGGGCAAAGCTCTCAGGCAGCAAGCTCAACGACAGTGATCTGCAATACGTGGATCTGTCTGAATCCGATCTGAGTTATGCCGAACTGAAGCGGGCGGCCATGAAGGGCGCCACCCTCAGAAATACCGACCTCTCCTATGCGGACCTTACCGGGGCCGATCTCAGTTTTACCGATCTTACGGGGGCCAATCTCGGCGGCGCGAAACTGCAACAGGTGCGCCTGGATAATGCCATCTGGATCAATGGGGCGTTATGCCTTCCCGGCTCGCTGGGGAGCTGCCGGGTTAAACCATGACCGAAACAGATTCGACAGTCGCAGCGGACCGGCTGTGTCCCCTGTGACAACCGATCCCGGATGGGCAAGCCGCCAGCCAAAAGATCAGGGAAAGGATTCTGTGGTGTAGCGAGAAACACGGATGTTGTCCGACCAGTAACTGGCCGGGAGGCCGGCCTTGATTTTCAACTGTGCAAGAAAGGCGTTGGGGTCCGGAAGCTGGGCCCAGACGGAGGGGAGAAAGGTGCCCCGGTGATGCCCATCTTCCAGGATCAGGCCGTCTTTCCCGGGGCGAAGCATTTCCACCAGGGCCGCCTCGGAATCGAACACCAGCGGCTGCGCCGGGGTCAGCAGTGAAATGTGGATCTCCAGCTGCGGCAGTTCGGCGGTGCTGACCGCCGGAAAGCGCGGGTCTTCAAAAGCTGCCGCGTAGGCATTGGCCGCCACATCGGCGGCCACTGATTGACTGGCCTGCAAATGGCCGATGCAGCCACGTAACCGCCCCTGTTTCAGCAGAGTCACGAACGAGGCGCGCCGCTGTTGTAAGGGTGCCGTGTAGCCGGCGGTATCGACCCGTAGCGGACGGCCATGCTGCAGACCGTGGCGAATGGACATTTCGGCCAGGCTCAGCAGTGTTTCCCGATCCTTCCCGGACAACGGTTCTGACAGTTGATCAACTGAAGACATAGGCGCCATATCCGACAACGCGGTCATGGGAGCCGGCGGTATCGCCGGAGTTACGCAGATCCACTGTCCTCGCCTTCAGACCATGTCTTTTGGCCACCAGCAGCAGTCCGCTCACCGGGGTTCTGCCACAGGCGCTGTGGTAGGTGAGGGCTTCTGGTCGTAGGGCTTCAATGGCCTGGGAGGTTTTCAGATCCATTTTGGTAGCGCTTTCATAGTCCAGGTAGTGGCTGAGATCCGAGCTGATGACGACCAGGTTTTCAGCACCATCCCAGATCTGTTCAATGACCTCTGCCACCTGTTCTGCCGTGGCATCCCCGACCAGCAGTGGAATGATGCTGAAATCTTCCAGTACCCCCTGCAGAAAAGGCAGATGCACCTCGATACTGTGCTCTTCCCGGAATGCCGCATCGTTGCGGTGAAGTTGCGGCAGTCGGGCCAGTTTCTCCAGTATCGGCTGGTCTACCGGGACCAGGCCGAGCGGTGTCTGGAAGTGACTGGCCGAGCTGTAGGCGATGCCGCGGAAGGCCAGGCGGTGTGCGGGTGCAAGCAGCAGGACGCGATGAATGGCCGTAGCGGCCACGCCCAGGCTGGCATAGGCGGTGCCGGCAATCGGCCCCGAGTAGATATAGCCGGCATGGGGTGCGATCAGCGCCTTGGGTGCGGGCAGGTTGAAATGACCGGTGGCGGCAGCAATATACTCCTGTACCTGCCGCTGCAGGGTTTCCGGCTCTGCCGGGTAGAAAAGTCCGGCCACAGCGGGTTGTTTGATGGTTGGCATATTTGGGCGTCCTGATGTGAATTGTACGGCTGCATATCTCCTGGAGACCTATAATCAAGTTTAGAGCATAGCCGTTTGAATGAGGTAGTGACATGCAGCCTTCAGTAACAGATCATCCCACCGTTTACTGGCATCGCGTCGATGAAAACCGCGTGCAGTGTGACCTCTGCCCGCGTGAATGCAAAATCAAGGAGGGACAGCAGGGTCTCTGTTTTGTACGCGCCTGTCATGATGGCAAGATCGTATTGACCACCTATGGGCGCTCCAGCGGTTTTTGCATCGACCCGATCGAGAAAAAACCGCTCAACCATTTCCTGCCGGGCACGCCGGTGCTCTCGTTCGGCACGGCGGGCTGCAATCTGAGCTGCCGCTTCTGCCAGAACTGGGATATGAGCAAGTCCCGTGAAATAGACACCCTGGCCGATGCCGCCTCCCCGGAGTCTATCGCTGTCAGGGCCAGTGAACTGGGGTGCCGCAGTATCGCATTCACCTATAATGATCCAGTGATCTTCATGGAGTATGCGGTGGATACCGCCATCGCCTGCCATGAACGGGGTATAAAGGCCGTTGCGGTGACCGCCGGCTATATCTCACCGGAGCCACGGGTGGCATTTTTCAAACAGATGGATGCGGCCAATGTCGATCTGAAATCCTTCAATGACCGGTTCTATCACAAGCTGACCGGCGCCCATCTGCAACCGGTGCTGGATACCCTGAGCTATCTGAAGGAGCAGACCTCGGTCTGGTTTGAACTCACCACGCTGCTGATCCCCGGTGAAAACGACAGTGATGAAGAACTCGATCAGATGACCCGCTGGGTGGTGGCGAATCTGGGGCCGGATGTGCCGATGCACTTTTCCGCCTTTCACCCGGACTGGAAGATGCTGGACTATCCGCCAACCCCGCCTGCAACCCTGAGCCGTGCGCGGGAGATCGCCCTCGGCAACGGGGTGCATTATGCCTACACGGGCAATGTGCATGACACGGTCGGCGGCAGCACCTTTTGCAAGGGATGCGGTACGCTGCTGATCGAGCGTAACTGGTACCAATTGGGCGAATGGCACCTCACGGCGGATGGCCGCTGTGAAAAGTGTGGTGAACGCTGCGCCGGTGTTTTCGAGAGCTTGCCCGGCCACTGGGGTGCAAAACGGCTGCCGGTGCGGATGGCATCTGTCTGATGGGACTGGATAGGCAATCCCGGTTCCGGGATAATGCCGGCTTTTTGCAGGAAACAATACCGGCATGTGGTTCAAGAACCTTCAGATTTTCAAGCTGCTCACCCCGTTTGAACAGACCCCCGAAGCGCTGCATGAACAGTTGCTGACCCGGGAGGCAAAAGGCTGCGGCAGCCTGGAGCTCTCTTCCTTCGGTTGGCAACCGCCGCTGGGCAGAGGGGCGGAGCAGCTGACCCATGCGGCGAACGGCTGCATCATGGTCTGTGCCCGCCGGGAAGAGCGGGTGCTGCCCGCATCGGTGGTGCGTGAACTACTGGAAGAGAAGGTGGTGGCGATCGAAGAGGCGGAGGGAAGAAAGGTTCGCCGTAAAGAGCAGGAGGAGATCAAGGATGAGCTGATCTTCAGCCTGCTGCCCCGTGCCTTTGTCAAATCATCCCGTCACTACGCCTATATCGACACCGTGGAAAACTGGCTCGTGGTGGATGCCTCCAGCGCCAAGCGGGCCGAAGAGCTGGTCAGCCTGTTGCGCGAAACCCTCGGCACGCTGCCGGCCAGGCCACTGGAAGTGGCCCAGGCACCGGCTTCTGTCATGACCGCCTGGCTGAACGGCTCACTCTCATCAGCGGAATTTCTCATTCAGGATGAGTGTGAGCTGCGGGACACGGTGGAAGAGGGGGGTATCATCCGCTGCAAGCGGCAGGATCTGGAGGGTGATGAGCTGCGTATTCACTTGGAAGCCGGCAAGCAGGTGGTCAAGCTGGCCCTGGAGTGGGGAGAGCGGCTCGGTTTTGTGTTGGCCGATGACATGTCGATCAAGCGTCTGAAATTTCTTGATCTGATCCTGGAGGAGGCGGCCTCGGCAGAGGCGGAGGATGCCGCCAGCCGGTTCGATGTCGATTTTGCCCTGATGAGTCTGGAGCTTCGACGATTCATCACCCGGCTGGTGGAGGTATTCGGCGGGTTGGCCGAGGAGGGTTGAGTCACATCGGCTCAACCCGCAGAGCCGATGTGTTGTGCCAGGGGAGAAGGATCTGCTGAGGGTGGAGATGTTCAGCAACTCTAAGTAGTGCCGTCCATTCCACTCCCCACACCCTGCGCAGGATCGGGGTGGGCTTTTGCTCCTGGGGAAACTCAGGGCAACGTCACCGGCACCGGTGGTTGCCAGTTCTCCGCCCGGTGTTCCGCCACCACGCTGGTATAGATACCGCCACGCACATTGAAATCGGCGGTCAGACGCATGAAGCGGGGCTGGGTGGCCGCCACCAGGTCACTCAGGATCTGGTTGGTCACCGCCTCGTGAAAGGCTCCTTCATCCCGGAATGACCAGGCGTAGAGCTTCAACGACTTCAGCTCGACACAAAGCTTGTCGGCAATGTATTCAATGGTGAGTTCGGCAAAATCGGGCTGCCCGGTCTTTGGACAGAGGCAGGTAAACTCCGGCACCTCGATGCGGATGGTATAGTCCCGCTCGGGCTGGGGATTTTCGAAAGTTTCCAGGGTCTTGCTGGGTTGGCTTGACATGTGCGAATGTTCTCGATCTGTGGAAGAAATTCGGCGATTATACGGGAGTTACGGGTCGCTCTGAAGTGAGTGGTGCCGGCGACCGGAAAAATCCTATTAATTGCGATTAATAATAGTTAATAAACAATAAGATAAATAAACTATTTAAAGTTAAATAAACCGACCTGGTTCACTTGTCACCGGATCCGCCTATCTGTATGTTACCCAGTCTATGCGCTTAGAAAAAATCAAACTGGCCGGATTTAAATCCTTTGTTGATCCGACGACCGTGCACATACCAAGCAACCTGGTTGGGATTGTCGGGCCGAATGGCTGTGGCAAGTCCAACGTCATCGATGCGGTGCGCTGGGTCATGGGGGAGAGTTCCGCCAAAATGCTGCGCGGCGAATCGATGGCGGATGTCATTTTCAATGGCTCAACCAGCCGTAAACCGGTCGGAACCGCCAGCATCGAACTGGTGTTTGACAACAGTGATGGCACGGCCGGTGGCCAGTACGCCCAGTACAGCACAATTTCAGTCAAGCGCCAGGTTTCCCGGGACGGCCAGTCCAACTACCTCATGAACGGTGTACGTTGCCGGCGGCGTGATATCACCGACCTGTTTCTCGGCACCGGCCTGGGTCCGCGCAGCTACTCGATTATCGAGCAGGGTATGATTTCACGCCTGATCGAGGCCAGACCGGAGGATCTCCGGGCCTTTCTGGAGGAGGCGGCCGGTATCTCCAAATACAAGGAGCGGCGCCGGGATACCGAAAACCGGATTCGCCGCACCAAGGAGAATCTGGATCGCCTGAATGATCTACGCGAGGAGATCGCCAAGCAGCTTCAACATCTGCAGCGTCAGGCCAATACCGCCGAACGCTACAAGGAGTATAAGGAGCAGGAGCGCAGACTGCAGGCCGAACTACTGGCGCTGCGCTGGCGCAGCATGGATGACGATGTCAAACGGCGTGACAAGGCGATCCTGGAGCAGGAGACCGATCTGGAGGCGGCGATCGCCAAACAGCGTCGCCTGGAGGCGGAGATTGAACGTGACCGCAGCGGCCATACCGAGGCGAACGACAATTTCAATGAGGTACAGGGACGTTTCTACGCGGTTGGCAGTGAAATAGCGCGCCTGGAGCAGTCAATCCAGTATGCCAAGGAGAGTCGGGCCCAGTTTGAGCACGATCTGCACCAGACCGAACAGGCCTGGCAGGAGTCCAGCGATCACCGTCAGCAGGACGAGGCGCGCCTGGAAGAGCTGAATGCCAGCCTGGAAGAGCAGGTACCGTTGCTGGAGCAGGCGCGGGAGATTGAACAGGAGTCCGCTGCCCGGCTGGCGGATGCCGAGCAGGCGATGCAGGCCTGGCAGCATGAGTGGGAGCGGTTCAACCATCAGGCGGCAGAACCGGCGCAGACAGCACAGGTCGAGCGCACCCGCATCAACCATCTCGATGATAAAAGCAGCCAGACCCAGAAACGGCTTGAACGTTTCATGGATGAGCTGAAGCTGTTGAATGATCAGCAACTGCTGGAAAGCATTCAGACACTGGAGTTACAGGAGCAGGAGGTGGAAGGACACTCCACGCTGCTGCAGGAGCAGCTGGTTGCGACCGCTGACAGAATCACCCGGATTCGCCAGGACAATCTGCAGACCGGACAGCAGCTGGACGAGGCGAGGGCCGAATTGCAGACGGCGCGCGGTCGTTACGCCTCACTGGAGGCGCTGCAGCAGGCAGCACTGGGAAAAGAGGAGCAGGCGGTCACCGAGTGGCTTGAGAACCAGGGGCTTGGCAAGGCCTCCCGGCTGGCCCAGGAGATCGAGGTGGAGTCCGGTTGGCAGCGGGCCGTGGAGACTGTTCTGGGATTCCATCTGCAGTCGGTCTGCACCGATGGATTGAGTGATCTGGAGAGAGTGCTGGCAACCTTTGAAAGCGGTTCGCTCAGCCTGTTTGATATCAGTGTCACCGGCGATTTTCCCGTTACGGCACCCGATGCGCTTGTGCATCGGGTCAGCTCCCCCTGGCCTCTGGCCGGCCTGCTGGGTGGCGTGCGTACGGCAGCCGATCTGGCCAGTGCTTATGCCGTGCGCGACACTCTGCAAACGGGAGAGTCGGTGATTACTCCCGAGGGTATCTGGCTGGGCCGTAACTGGTTACGGTTGAGCCGGGGCGAGGATGACACCTCCGGCGTATTGGCGCGGGAACAGGAAATCCGTCAACTGGGTGAGCGTATTGCCCTGCTGGAGGAGCAGGTCGAGCAGGCGTCGGAGGTTTTGACCGGGGGGCGCGAACAGCTGCATGCCGCTGAACAGGAGAAAGAGCAGGCACAGAGACAGCTCGATGAGGTTCACCGGGGACTCTCAGAACTGCGTTCCAAGCTCACCGGCAAACGGACGCGCGCAGAACACCTGAAACATCGTGGCGAAACCATCCGGCACGAGATGGATGAGCTGCGCGGTCAGGCCGAGCAGGATCGGGAGGATCTGGAGATGTCCCGCGCCCGTCTGCATTCCGCCCTGGACGAGATGGAGACCCTGGGTGCGCGGCGTGAACTGCTGATACAGCAGCGTGAGACACACAGTCAGACACTGAATGAGATCCGCGAGCAGTCCAGCCGGCAGCGCGATCAGGCCCATGCGATTGCCCTGCAGATTGAGTCGATGCGCAGTTCCCGCGCCTCCCTGACCCAGAGTCTGGAGCGCATGCAGGGGCAGTTGGCTCACCTGACGGCGCGCCGGGATGAGTTGATGGAGGCGCTGGAAGAGGGGCAGATGCCGCTGTTGGAGAAAGGTGAGGCGCTGGAACGGCAACTGGCCCTGCGGGTGGAGGTGGAAGCTGAACTGGGCAAGGCGCGTGCGACCCTGGAAGAGATCGACGTTCGGGTGCGGCGTCTGGAGCAGGAGCGGTCAGCCTGTGAGCAGGAGGTGATGCGTCAACGCAGCGCCATGGATCAGGCGCGCATGAGTCGTCAGGAGGTGCTGATTCGCTGCAAGACCGTGGAAGAGCAGCTGAAAGAGACCGGCTTTCAGCGCGACCAGCTGTTTCTTGAACTGTCGGGAGAGGCGACCATTGATGAGTGGCAGCAGCAGGTTGAGCAGATGGACGCCCGCATCCGTCGTCTCGGACCGATCAACCTGGCGGCCATTGATGAGTACCAGGAGCAGTCTGAGCGGATGAAATACCTGGATGCCCAGCATGCCGATGTGACCGAATCGCTGGAGACTCTGGAAAATGCCATTCGCAAGATCGACCGGGAGACCCGCACCCGTTTCAAGGAGACCTTCGACAAGGTCAACAGCGGGCTCCAGGAGAAGTTCCCCCGGTTATTCGGTGGCGGACACGCCTATCTGCAGCTTACGGGTGAAGACCTGTTGGACACCGGGGTTACGGTGATGGCGCGACCGCCCGGTAAGCGCAATTCCAGTATTCACCTGCTGTCTGGCGGCGAAAAGGCGCTCACCGCGGTGGCCCTGGTGTTTGCCATCTTTGAGCTGAACCCGGCACCATTCTGCATGCTGGACGAGGTGGATGCGCCACTGGACGATGCCAATGTGGGGCGTTTCTGTGAGCTGGTGAAATCGATGTCGGAACGGGTCCAGTTTATCTTTATCAGCCATAACAAGATCACCATGGAGATCGCCAACCAGCTGACCGGCGTCACCATGCATGAGCCGGGCGTATCCCGCCTGGTCTCGGTGGATATCTCGGAGGCCGCTGAACTGGCCGCCATGTAGCGGTGACCGCGTGTGTCGCCGATTTGACAAAAGCGTACAAAAAACCGCCTGGGCGCAGTACTATCAACTGCACGGTACTAATGCCACTGAATCTGTAAACGAATGGATGCCGATATACTTCGTCTGATCTTGTTCCTTGCCGGTGTGGGCCTGATTCTGGGGATCTATTTCTGGGATCGCCATAAAAAGGTGAACGCCAGGGTGCATGCCATCCGCAAGGCGCAGCAGGAGCGTGTCGAGTCAACCGCGGGGTCTGCAGAACGGGTCGATCCCAGTTGGTCGGATGATGTCTACAGCGAACCGACGTCGGATTCAACCCGGGTCCAGTCGTCTGACAATACCCCCGATGACGATCTGGAATCAGAGTTGCGACAACTCGACAGCGTTGCCCACGAATCACTCGATGATGAACTGACCGGAGCCCGGCAGGAGTCATTCTCCTTCACCGCCGATGATACGGATGACGAGCAGGATGTGCTGGGTCAGGAAGACCTGCCCGGTATGATCCTGCAGATCCATGTGGTGGCATCAAAAGCGCCTTTTACCGGCGAACAGATAGTGCGGGTGGCGCGGGATGTGGAGCTGGAACACGGCGATATGAACATTTTTCATCGCTATGACGCCAGTGGCCCCCGGTCGCGGGTGGTTTTCAGCATGGCCAGCATGCTGGAGCCGGGTATTTTTCCGTTGGACCGGATGGAACAATTCAGCACCCCCGGTCTGGTACTGTTTGGCCAGCTGCCGGGGCCCAAGGATGGCCTGGCCGCCTTCGCCGACATGCTGTTCACCGCCGAACGACTGGCCTCACTGCTGGATGGCGAACTGCAGGACGAAACCCACAGCGTACTCAGTAGACAGACGATTGAACATATCCGCGAACGCATCCTGGAACACCGCCGACAGGTACAACTGGCCCTCAGTAAACGATGAGCACTCCCCCGGACGTACTGCAGCGTGCGGCAGCGCTGCGCGAACAACTCAATCTGCATAACTATCGCTACTATGTCCTGGACGATCCGCTGGTGCCGGACAGCGAATATGATCGGCTGATGCGGGAGCTGCAGGCCCTGGAACAGCAGTATCCGGAGCTGATTATCCCGGCTTCGCCTACGCAGCGTGTTGGCGCAGAACCATTGGCGGGATTTGCTGAGGTTCGGCATCAGATACCCATGTTGTCCCTCGACAATGCCTTCTCCGACAGCGATATGATCGATTTCGATCGCCGGATCAGGGAGCGCCTGGGCAAAACGGGTGAGATTGTCTATACCGCCGAGCCGAAGCTGGATGGCCTGGCCATCAGCTTGCGATATGAATCGGGCAGTCTGATCCAGGCGGCTACCCGGGGGGACGGGAGCCGTGGCGAGGACGTGACCCACAATGTACGTACCATCCCCTCCGTCCCTCTGCAGCTGTTGGGCGATGACTGGCCGGATGTGCTGGAGGTGCGGGGCGAGATCTACATGCCTCTGGCCGGTTTTGAGCGCCTCAATCAACGGGCCCGGGCCAAGGGGGAAAAGGGTTTTGCCAATCCCCGCAATGCGGCAGCCGGCAGCCTGCGGCAACTCGATCCGAGGATAACCGCGCAACGGCCGCTGGCCATGTATTGCTATGGCTTTGGTGAGATTTCGCATGGCCCGCTGGCCGCCACCCAGAGCGAGAGTATCCGGCGGCTGACCGATTGGGGGTTAAGAATATCACCGGAAATGCGCACGGTCGAAGGCGTTGCCGGTTGTCTCGACTACTACCGGGAGATGGGAGAGAAACGTGCTTCCCTGGATTATGATATCGACGGGGTGGTGTTCAAGGTGGATAGCCTCACGCAACAGCGGCAACTGGGCTTTGTCTCCCGGGCGCCGCGCTGGGCCATTGCGCAGAAGTTTCCCGCCCAGGAGGAGATGACGCGCCTGTTGGCGATTGATATCCAGGTGGGCCGAACCGGCGCCTTGACTCCGGTGGCCAGACTGGAACCGGTCACGGTGGCCGGAGTCACCGTCACCAATGCCACCCTGCACAACGAGGAGGAGATCCGGCGCAAGGATATCCGGGTGGGCGACACCGTGGTCATCCGTAGAGCGGGTGATGTTATCCCGCAGGTAGTGCGGTCGATACCTGAACAGCGTTCTGCCGATGCCCAACCGTTCAGGATGCCTGCGCAGTGTCCGGTTTGTGGTGCCGATGTCATCCGCGATGCGGATGAAGCGGTGGTCCGCTGTAGCGGTGGACTGTTCTGCCCCGCGCAGCGGCGCCAGGCGATCCGGCACTTTGCCGCCCGCCGGGCCATGGATATCGAAGGACTGGGAGATAAGCTGGTGGATCAGCTGGTTACCCTGGGCATGGTGGAGACGCCGGCGGATCTGTTCCACCTCCAGTTGAATGCACTGGAAAGTATGGAGCGCATGGGTCGGAAATCGGCCGAGAATCTGCTCCAGGCCCTGGAGAAGAGCAAGCAGACCAGTCTGGGGCGTTTTCTGTTTGCGCTGGGAATCCGCGAAGTGGGTGAGGCTACCGCCCAGTCACTGGCCAACCATTTCGGTGAACTGGAACCGATCATGCAGGCCGATATGGATGCGTTGCTGCAGGTGCCGGACGTCGGTCCGGTGGTGGCGGAGTACGTCTTTACCTTCTTTCGCCAGACGCATAATCGTGAGGTGGTTCGGGCGCTGATTGATGCCGGAGTCCGCTGGGAGCCGATTGTCGTCCCCGATGCAGCCAAGCAACCGTTTGCAGGCAAGGTATTTGTCATCACCGGCACCCTCAGCCAGCCAAGGGACGAGATCAAGCAGCGACTGATCGCCCTGGGCGCGAAGGTGACCGGCAGTGTCTCAAAAAAGACCGATTACCTCGTTGCCGGCAGCGAAGCGGGTTCCAAATTGGCCAAGGCGGAAACCCTGGGAATAACCATTCTCGATGAGACGGGCCTGAACCGTTTGCTGGATCAGTAGGTTTTTCTCTCCTGGTAATATCGGAATTTTCACATTTTCTCTTGCCGGGGGCCTGTCCCGTTCGTGGTGAGCCTGTCCCGCTCATGGTGAGCTTGTCGAACCATGAACCGCTGGTAATCAGCTGGAACGCCCATCGACAGGCTCCTCCCTTCGACAGGCTCCCTTCGACAGGCTCCCTACAACAGGCTCAGGGAGAACGGTAGTTGGTGAGGTTCCAGCCGGGGTATTTTGCTCGTGGTGAGCTTGTCCCGTTTGTCCCGTTCGTGGTGAGCCTGTCCCGTTCGTGGTGAGCTTGTCGAACCATGAACCGCTGGTAATCAGCTGGAAACGCCCATCGACAGGCTCCCTTCGACAGGCTCAGGGTGAACGGTGGTTTTGCAGAAATCTGTCCCAAACCGGCTTTCCCTCGCTACGATTGGTCAAATCCGCCAGGATCCCAGAATCCTAGCGCTAACCCATTGTTTAATTAGACAGTTTAGTATTTACTTGCAGCCTGTTTAGGGCTAAGCTGTGCGGCCTTTTCCTTCCCTGTCGATAAACTTGGAGACTCCATTGAGTTCAGCCGACAATCTGGTTTTTCATGTCCGGCCCGGTGGCAATCTGACTGGCACATTGCGCGTGCCGGGCGATAAATCGATCTCGCACCGCTCCATCATGCTCGGCTCACTGGCCGAGGGAACGACCCACATTAGCGGTTTCCTGGAGGGCGAGGACAGCCTGGCCACCGTGTGGGCTTTTCGCGCCCTGGGTGTGGATATCAAGGGTCCGGTGAACGGTGAAGTCACCATTCAGGGGGTTGGCATGCACGGACTCAAGACCCCGGAGGCTCCGCTGGACCTGGGGAATTCCGGTACCTCCATGCGGCTGCTGGCCGGTTTGCTGGCGGGTCAGGGGCTGGAACTGACATTGGTTGGTGACAGTTCGCTCTCAGTTCGACCCATGCGCCGGGTGACCGACCCGTTGCGCACCATGGGCGCACGAGTGGAAACCACCGCGCAGGGCACTGCGCCGTTGTTAATTCACCCGGTTGATCAGTTGCAGGGGATCGATTATGCGCTGCCGGTGGCCAGCGCCCAGATCAAATCCAGTCTGTTGTTAGCCGCGTTGTATGCCAAAGGAACCACTCGCGTGACCGAGCCGGCACCGACACGGGACCACACCGAGCGCATGTTGACCGGTTTTGGCTATCCGGTTGATCGCACCGGGGCGACTGCCTCCCTCAGGGGTGGCGGGAAACTGATCGCCTGTGACATCGACATACCGGCGGATATCTCCTCCGCAGCCTTCTTCCTGGTGGGTGCCAGCATTGCCCCCGGTTCGGATCTTCTGCTGGAACATGTGGGCATCAATCCGACGCGGGACGGGGTGATCAATATCCTGCGGCTGATGGGGGCGGATATCGATATTCTGAACCAGCGGGATGTGGGGGGAGAGCCGGTGGCGGATCTGCGGGTGCGTTCTGCCGACCTGCGCGGTATCAGGATACCTGTTGATCAGGTGCCGCTGGCCATCGATGAGTTTCCCGCGCTGTTCATCGCGGCCGCCTGTGCCCGGGGTGAGACGCACCTGACCGGGGCGGAAGAGCTTCGGGTCAAGGAGAGCGACCGGATCCAGGTGATGGCCGACGGTCTGGTGGCACTGGGTGTCGATGCACAGCCAACAGCCGATGGGATGGTGATCCGGGGTGGTCCAATACAGGGCGGCAGGATCGACAGTCATGGGGATCACCGAATCGCCATGTCCTTCGCCATGGCAGCCTTGCGTGCGCAGGGAGATATACTGATCGATGACTGCAGCAACGTGAACACCTCTTTCCCGGGATTTGTCACGCTCGCCGCCTCTGCGGGGCTGGCCATAGATAGCGAAACGGAGGCTTGAATGGCCCCAGTCATCACCATTGATGGGCCAAGTGGTTCCGGCAAGGGAACGATTGCCAGCCGCCTCGCCGACATTCTGGGTTGGCGCTGCCTTGACAGCGGGGCGCTTTACCGGCTGCTAGGGCTCGCGGCAGAGCGGGCTGGCGTGGCGCTTGATGATGCACAACGGCTGGCCCGTTTGGCACTTGTCATGGATATTGAGTTCCGTGACGGGGGGGTGTTGCTTGATGGAGAGGATGTCAGCCTGGCGATTCGCACTGAACAGGCCGGCAACGCCGCTTCCAAAGTGGCGGCACTGGCCGAAGTCCGTGAGGCGCTTCTGACCTGGCAGCGGGCCTGTGCCGTGGAGCCCGGGCTGGTGGCCGACGGCAGGGATATGGGCAGCGTGGTTTTCCCCCGCGCGGACGTTAAGATTTTTCTCGATGCCAGCGCGGAAGAGCGTGCCCGGCGTCGATATAAGCAGTTGATAGAGAAGGGTTTAAGTGCTAACCTTCAAAATCTGGTTGCGGAGATTCGCGAACGGGATGACCGGGATCGGAACCGCAGCGTAGCGCCACTGAAGGCCCCGGATGGGGCGCTGATTGTGGACTCAACGGCACTCTCGATTGAAGAGGTGCTTGAACGGGTGTTGGCACGTGTTCATGAAACATTGCCAGACCTTGTGTAACCGGTGGCCCGTCACAGGGCTGTTTTTTTAACTTCAACCTACGTCGACCGGACTCTAATCAGGTCGATATTTGATCGGTTCGCCGATTAGGATTATTAACCCATGACCGAAAGCTTTGCTGAACTTTTTGAAGAGAGCGTCGCGCAAACTCAGCTGCGCACCGGTGCCATAATCGTTGGTACTGTACTGGAAATCACCAATGACGCGGTAATTGTCAATGCCGGACTGAAATCCGAGGGTGTTATCCCGAAGAGCCAGTTTTTGAATCCGGCCGGAGAGATCGAAGTCTCTGTTGGTGATCAGGTCGAGGTAGCTCTCGACGCTGTCGAAGATGGATTTGGTGCAACCCGTCTTTCACGTGAAAAGGCCAAGCGCCATCACGCCTGGAAGGTCCTTGAGACAGCCTTTGAAGCAGAAGAGAACGTAACCGGCCGTATCAACGGCAAGGTGAAAGGTGGATTTACCGTTGAACTGGGTGAGATTCGTGCATTCCTCCCCGGCTCACTGGTTGATGTTCGCCCGGTTCGTGATACCACCTATCTCGAAGGCAAGGATCTCGAATTCAAGGTAATCAAACTGGATCAACGGCGCAATAACGTCGTGGTGTCACGTCGTGCAGTGGTTGAAACCGAGTACAGCGCCGAGCGTGAGGCACTGCTGGAAAGCCTGCAGGAAGGTATTGAGATCAAGGGTATCGTCAAGAATCTCACGGACTATGGTGCCTTCGTGGATCTCGGCGGTATCGATGGTCTGCTGCACATTACCGATATGGCCTGGAAGCGTGTCAAGCATCCTTCCGAAGTTGTCGAGATTGGTGAAGAGATCAACGTCAAGGTGCTCAAATTTGATCGCGACAAACAGCGCGTCTCCCTCGGCCTGAAACAGATGGGCGATGATCCCTGGACAAATCTGGCCCGCCGTTATCCGGAAAATACCCGCCTCTTTGGCAAGGTGACCAACCTGGCCGATTACGGTTGCTTTGTCGAGATTGAAGAGGGCGTTGAAGGCCTGGTTCATGTCTCGGAAATGGATTGGACCAACAAGAATATTCACCCATCCAAGCTGGTCCAGCTGGGGGATGAGGTTGAAGTCATGGTTCTGGATATCGACGAGGAGCGCCGGCGTATCTCCCTGGGCATGAAGCAGTGCAAGAACAATCCCTGGGAAGAGTTTGCCGAGACTCACAAGAAGGGTGATCACGTCACCGGCAAGATCAAGTCCATCACCGACTTTGGCGTATTCATCGGCCTGGACGGCGGTATCGATGGTCTGGTCCATCTTTCCGATATCTCCTGGGATGAGGCCGGCGAAGAGGGCGTCCGGGACTATAAGAAGGGTCAGGAACTGGAGACTGTCGTGCTTTCGGTTGATCCGGAACGTGAGCGCATCTCGCTGGGCATCAAGCAGCTCGATAAAGATCCCTTCTCAGCCTATCTGGCAAACAATGCCAAAGGCGATATCGTCAAAGGCGTGGTGAAGGAAGTGGATAAACGGGGTGCTGTTGTCACGCTGGCAGAGGGGATCGAGGGCTATATCCGCGGTTCCGAAATCTCCAGAGAACGTGTAGAGGATGCACGTGCCGAGTTGAAGGAAGGGGATGAAGTTGAAGCGCGTTTCCTGGGTGTGGACCGCAAGAACCGCACCATTACTCTCTCGATCAAGGCAAAAGATTTTGCTGAAGAGCAGGCGGCAATCAAGTCCTATTCAAGTGCTCCGACAGGTACCGCCACCCTTGGCGATATGCTGAAGGCGCAGATGGACGAAGCATCCAAGAAGTGACCGGTTGCGGTAATCGCAGCCGATCTAGGTAAGCCGGAACCCGGTAATACGGGTTCCGGCCTCATCAAGGGGATTCAACAAGAATGACAAAATCTGAATTGATTGACGTCATCGCAAAAGAACAAAGCCACCTTGCATACCGTGACGTGGAGTTGGCTGTCAAATGCATGCTGGAGCAGATGAGTCAAACTTTGGCCTCGGGAGAGCGTATCGAGATTCGGGGGTTTGGCAGTTTCTCACTGCACTTTCGCCCTCCGCGGCAAGGCCGCAATCCGAAGACAGGGGCATCGGTGGCTCTCGCCGGAAAATATGTCCCACATTTCAAACCGGGCAAGGAGCTGCGTGAGCGGGTAAATGAAAGCGCCGCCAGTGGATCCGTCATTACCGGTTAGTCCAGGGTATCTATCAGATAGTTTAATCTGGAAGTCACACTTCCAGATTAAATTTTATCGCTTCAAATCATAGCGAAACGTAAAGAGTTCCTGCTCTACATTCAGGGGAGCGAAACGGATACATCGATCAAACTTTCAAAATTGATGAGCCTGCCGCCAGACATGGCACATGATCCAAGGGGCGCTCAACGGCAACCCTGATAAAGCCAGGAATGGCTTTAAACAGCGATTCCCCAATCCTGTAAATACACCCCGCGCTATGTCGTCTCAGACAGATATCGCCATTGCCAATAGATAGACAGAGGTGACCACGGCAACTGAAACCAGGTGTAGTCTGGATTCGGAACGAGAGATTTTTCTGCTCAGATTGCATGCCATCAGACTGGATACCTGATCCCGAACTTGATCCTGCATAACGTAGCTGTATTGATATTTCATAGTGCTCACCTAACGGGCCAACAGTGGAGTTAATTGCGACAACCTTTCCCTGTGAGCGTCGCACGTCAGGACAGTCCTTGTTCTATAGTGGTTCTATGCTAGCGCATAAAGAACAAAAAGAGAACAACTGATCTGCAAAAAAGTAATTGTTGAGGATTTCCTGCGCGATCTCCTGAATCGGCCGCAGAATTGCGGCATCGACATCGACATGGCCGGATGAGCGGATGGAGAGCACTGGTAGGGCTTGGTTCATCTCCTATATAATCCGGGCAGGATTTCAAGCAAAGTGTGATGCCATGCAGAACATGAACATTGATGCCTGTATAGAGGCAATCTGTAAAAAAGGCTGTCAGGAAGTGAGGCGGGAAATTCGCTTGTTGGAGCAGGGGCAGCCTCTCCCGGAGCTGTTGCACCTCAGTCAGACAGCCCGGCAGTCAGTGCTGAGTGAACTCAAATCCATCATGTCTGTTTATGGTGATAGCTGCAGGGTTTAGTCATCGAAAATTGCATATCGATGAGACGTCAATAGCCAATCCCCAAATTGTTTAACCTTTATTGGACCGTGCCTTCTGGCCCGGCTGCGCATTTTCATCATCGTGCTTGAATCAGGGCCCATTACCAGGCCTCTGGCACGCAACCGGAAGCAGAGTTGTGATAGAGAAAATTGTCCAGCAGATTGCTGAAGAACTGGCTGTCGCAAGGCCCCAGGTAATGGCGGCGGTAGCGTTACTTGATGGAGGGGCGACCGTGCCTTTCATCTCACGCTACAGGAAAGAGATAACCGGCGGTCTGGATGATGCCCAATTACGGAATCTCGAAGAGCGCCTTGGTTATCTGAGAGAACTGGAAGGGCGACGTGAAACTGTTCTGGAGAGCATACGGGATCAGGGAAAGCTGACTGAATCGCTGGAGAAAGATATTCTTGCCGCCGATACCAAAACACGGCTCGAAGATCTCTATCTGCCGTATCGACCAAAAAGACGAACCAAGGCGCAGATTGCAAGGGAAGCCGGCATCGAGCCGCTGGCACTGTCGCTACTCGCTGAGCCGACGCAGGATCCGGTAACCGTGGCATCCGGTTACCTGAATCAGAAAGCCGGCTTTGAGGATGAGAAACAGGTGCTGGAGGGCGCCCGGCAGATTCTTATGGAGCGATTCGCTGAGAATGCCGAACTGCTCGGTACCCTGCGTGACTACTTGTGGGAGCAAGGTGTCATCAAATCCCAGGTAGTCAAAGGCAAGGAGCAAGAGGCAGCCAAGTTCAAGGATTATTTTGAATATGCCGAACCAATTCGCCAGATTCCGTCGCATCGGGCGTTGGCGCTGTTTCGCGGACGTAACGAAAGCCTGTTGAATCTGGAACTGGTGGTTGATGAAGAGATATCGGGCACGTCCCCCTGTGAAATGACCATCGCCCGCCAGGTGGGGGTTGAGGATCAGGGGCGCGCGGCGGATACCTGGCTGAAAGAGTGTGTACGCTGGGCGTGGCGCGTGAAAATTTTCAGCCACCTTGATCTGGAATTGAAGATGCGGCTGCGTGAAGCGGCTGAAGAGGAGGCGATCAAGGTCTTTGGTCATAACCTGCATGACCTGCTGCTGGCGGCCCCGGCCGGAAACCTGCCGATTCTTGGTCTCGACCCTGGCCTGCGTACCGGGGTCAAGGTGGCGGTGGTGGACGCCACCGGAAAAGTGCTGGATACGGATACCATCTACCCCCATGCCCCAAAAAACCGGTGGGATGCCGCTATTGCCGCATTGGCGGCACTGGCCGGGCGCCATGCAGTTCGACTCGTGGCGATTGGTAATGGCACCGCTTCGCGGGAAACCGACCGGCTGGTCGGCGATATGATGAAACGCCATCCTGAACTGAAACTGCAGAAGGTAATGGTGAGCGAGGCTGGGGCCTCGGTTTATTCCGCTTCCAAACTGGCGTCGGCTGAGTTGCCTGATCTGGATGTAACCCTGCGTGGCGCTGTTTCCATCGCCCGGAGACTGCAGGATCCGCTGGCTGAACTGGTAAAAATTGAGCCAAAGGCGATCGGTGTCGGACAATATCAGCACGATGTGAATCAGACACGTCTGGCACGCCAGTTGGATAATGTAGTGGAGGATTGTGTGAACTCGGTGGGGGTTGATATCAATACCGCCTCTCCCGCACTGCTCGGGCAGGTTTCCGGGTTAAACAAAACCCTTGCGGAAAACATTGTCATGTACCGAAATGAGCACGGTGCGTTCAAGGACCGTCGCCTGTTGCTGAAGGTGCCCCGACTGGGAGAGAAGAGTTTCGAGCAGTCCGCCGGTTTTCTTCGAATCATTGGTGGAGACAATCCGCTGGATGCGTCCGCCGTCCATCCGGAAGCCTATCCGGTTGTTGAGCGGATATTGCACAAGGCAGGGCGCCGTATCCAGGATGTGATCGGTGACAGGGCATTTCTTCGCACGCTCAAACCGGAACAGTTTATAGACGAAAGATTCGGCGTGCCGACGGTCACGGATATTATTGCCGAACTGGAAAAACCTGGACGGGACCCGCGCGGCGAGTTCAAAACCGCCTGTTTTCAGGAGGGCATCGAGAAAGTGGCGGATTTGAAGCCCGATATGGTGCTGGAGGGTGTTGTCACGAATGTGACCAATTTCGGGGCGTTTATCGATATCGGCGTCCATCAGGATGGTCTGGTACACATATCCGCCATGTCGGAAAAGTTTATCAAGGATCCCCGAGAGGTGGTGAAGGCTGGCGATCTGGTAAAAGTGAAGGTGATGGAGGTGGATGTAGTGAGAAAGCGCATTGGCCTGAGCATGCGACTATCCGACCAGAGTAACAGTCACAGCGGGAATAAAAGCCAGGGTGATCCCCGAGGTGCAACCTCATCCAGGCCAACACCCAAGCAGAGAAAGACTGGGCGCAACATTGACACCAACCCTGCCGGTGGTGCAATGGCTGCAGCGCTGGGTGACGCATTGAAAAAACGTTGTTAGGAGTTTGTCGGACTTATCCGTTTGCAGTCAAACAGCGTTAGGTTCGACAGGCTCCCGGGTCAGCATTGGCCCCGGTACTGGGAAACTGTGTATACTTTGCCGGTATTTTATTCCTGCCAACTTTACCAAGGGTGTATTTAGAGGTTGCGGTTAGCGCTCAGAATAGAAGTGGGAACAGAAAAAGGCGCGCGTGAGGGGGTGCCTGCCTTGTTGCGCCTGTTGGATGAGTATCAAATCAGCGCCTCTTTTTTTGTCAGCCTGGGTCCCGACTACACGGGTTATCCGTTCAGTGAACGTATTCCCAGGCCAATCAGACAGTGGTTGCCGGTTTCCCGTATCGGCAGGCGGTGCAGGGATAATCTTCTGGCAGTGGCCAATGCCGGCCATGACATCGGGATCTCTTCCTTCACGGCTGTTGATTGGAAACGCGATGTTGCATTCCGAAGTGCCGATTGGACCCACAGCGAGCTTGCTCTGGCCTGTGATGCCTTCAGCCGTCTGTTCGGCAGAGCGCCGCGCAGTTTCGCCGCAAAGGGATGGCAGATCAACCCGCACCTGTTGGCAGAAGAGGAGGCATTGGATTTTGATTTTGCGTCTGATGTCCGTGGCCACCATATTTTCCTGCCTGAATTGCAGGGAGTCTGTTCCCGGTGTCCACAGATGCCCACAACCCTGCCAACACTGGATGAGTTGTTGACCCAGAAAGAGATCAATTACGAGAATCTGCATCAGTATCTTTATGCGGCTTGCCAGCGAATCATGCCCAATGGGGAGATTTTCAGCATGTCAGCAGAAAGGGAGGGAGGACCGTTGCTGGCTGTCTTTGAGCGGCTGCTGATGATGTGGAAGGGTGGTCAATGGGAGATTCGCTCAATGCGTGAACTTTTCAGCAGGATTGCCAATGCATCATTGGACCGTCACCGGATCGGTTGGGGAACCGTAAATGGAGCGACCCGGCATATGGCGATGCAGAGCGTCCCACTATGAAATGATCTATCCATTGACCAGACAGAGGAGCGAGGTAATTGCGTGGGGCGACAACTGCGTCTAAAAAACAGTGAATTGAGAAAGCTCATATATGTCGCACCCTCGAAGATCCATGGGACTGGTGTTTTTGCCAGGCGGGAACTGACAAAGGGTGATTATATCGGCACCTATGCCGGGCCGATTGCCCGGCGAAACGGCACTTATGTGCTTTGGGTATATGAGCCAGGCGATGCGGAGAATGCTGTCGGGCGCAGTGGTAAAAATCTCCTGCGGTACCTTAATCACAAAATACCCGGCAACGCCGAGTTTGATGGATTTGATCTATATGCCAGGGTAAAAATAAAAGCAGATGAAGAGATTACCTTCAATTATGGTGATGAGTAACTGGCATTATCCCGTTGCCCCTTTAGATTAGATCCAGATTAGATCGGGTAACGCAGGATTGCCGCCAGGTCCTTGCCTCCCGGTATATCGGCCTTGCGTACAGCCAGCACGCGGGCACCCGAGCGCAGGGCGCGACCTGTGATCTCATCGATCACACCATAGTTGATGGCGTCACCCTGGGAATCGAAGGTTACGCTACCGGTTTCTTCATCGACAAAGCCGTTAACCACGTTGTCAATATCGACCAGAAGGCTATCGACGCCGCCGAAGGTGGCCAGGCGTGCGGCATCCGATACATCGGTGGTCGTCCGATTCTGGCTCTTTCTCTCTTCGAAGAGGCGGTGAAAGTCTTTGATCTGACTGGCGTAATGCTCATCGAGTACCGGCCTCGCCGCATTCGCCAATTCTGCCTCACTCAAGCGATCGGGATTGCCGACTATGGCCTGGGGCAGGGCGGTGATAGTGCTCAGCGAGCGGAACATGGCTTCCATTGGCATGGTTGTCGCCAGCACAAGCGGAAGGTTCGATTGCATTAGGATCGGCCTTAGCGCGGTATCGATTTTGCGGATATAGCTTGCCTGGTAGAAATTTTGTCCCTGGGCGCCGTGCCTGTGACCAATGCCCGTGTAGTCCTTGACTGCCGGTTGGCCGCTGGCCGTAGCGAGATCTTTGGGCAGGTTGGGAACCGCGATCTCGATCGCCGGTAGATCCGCAGATATCTGGAGTAATCTGACAGCCTTTTCCGAGAGCGCCAGAATATGTGCAGCATGAGAGAAAGTAATGGCGCGAAGCAGTGGCTTTAGATGAAAACGATCGGATACTTCCACGATGGCACCCAACCTGTTTGCCATGCGGTAGGTATACAACGACTCTGGTGTGGCGAGGAGTGCCAGGCTGTGTGCCTGATGATTCCAGAACTCGTCATCGGCCAGAAGATCCTCGAACTGATCCTGCAATGGCCATATACGTCGCTTGTCCAGGCCGTTTACTTCGAGCTGGCCGATGGCCTTCTTGACCAGGTTGCCGAGACTGATCCGGCTCTGCTCGATCTCACGGGTGACTGGAGTGGTGGGCAGATAGATTGAAACACATGCATCTGAGCGGACCAGATTGAGCTCGCCGATGGCCTCGGCGGTTGGCATATCCACGTAATACATACAAAAGCATCCCGTAAGCTGACAATATACTATGGTACCAGTACGGGCCGACAAAGGCACCAGGTGGGGCTCAAGCTTCTGTTTATATCAGGGCAGAATTCGTTTCGCTGGAAATAAAGATACCGGAGCGGGTGCGGTGCTGGGTGGTGATGCTAAACTGACCACTACGGTAGGGAGAAGTCCGCATTGATCAGAGGTGCCCAAGAGGTGAATGTCAGATGAAAGAGACAATCCTGGTACTGAACAGCGGCTCATCGAGTATTAAATTCGGCCTGTACGATGGCGACGATCCCCGCCTGCCGATGATTGGACACGGACAGATTGCCGGTCTCGGGGTGACCCCAAGATTACAGGCATTCGACAGGGATAATCGGTCGATTGTCGATTTGCGGCTCAAAAAAGGCTGCAACCATGCCGAGGGCATGTTGGCCCTGGTGGAGTGGGGGCGTACTCGCGAGGCGACTCGGAACGTGACTGCTGTCGGCCATCGGGTCGTCCATGGTGGCGGCCTGTACGATGTCCCGGTGCTGGTGAGCGATGAGGTGCTGGACCAGCTCGATACCCTCAATCCTCTCGCCCCATTACATCAGCCCCATAACCTGGAAGGCATTCGTATTCTGGCGAAGCTTGTACCCGAACTGCCGCAGGTCGCCTGCTTTGACACGGCGTTTCACAGTACCCTGCCCGAACTCGCCCGGCAGTTCGGCCTGCCCCGCCAACTCTACGAGCAGGGTATAAGGCGTTACGGATTTCATGGACTGTCGTATGAATACATGGCGAAAACGCTCCCCGGAATCCTCGGTGAGAAGACTGCCGCCGGCAGGGTGATCGTGGCGCATTTGGGTAATGGAGCCAGTATGTGCGCAATGATCGAAGGGCGCAGCGTGGCCACTACCATGGGCTTTACCGCCCTGGATGGCCTGCCGATGGGGACCCGCTGCGGGGATCTGGATCCCGGCATTATTTTGTACCTGCTGAGCGAGCTGAATATGAGCAGTGCTGAAATCGCTGCACTGCTCTATGAGCAGTCCGGTCTGCTGGGAATGTCGGGTATCAGCAGCGACATGCAGGAGCTGCTGCAGAGCGATTCAGCCGGTGCCCGGGAGGCGATTGATTTCTACGTCTATCAGATCAATCGTGAGCTGGGAGCGCTGACCGCGGTCCTGGGAGGGCTGGATGCACTGGTATTCACCGCGGGAATTGGTGAGCATGCGGCGCCGATACGTGGTCGGGTCTGTGATCTCGCTGCCTGGGCGGGGATAAGACTGGATGCGCAGGCCAATGAAAGTGGCGCGTCATGCATTAGCACTGCCGATAGCAGGGTCCCGGTGTGGGTAGTACCGACCCGGGAGGAGTGGATGATCGCGCGCCATACCAAGAGAGTGCTGAGCACCCAGTAGCGGCAGGCTGTTGAAAAATCACCTGCGTTGCATCTGCAGCGTTAACGGGGGCCTCGAGGAGCTCATTTATGGCGTATAGACTTCGCTCTTTCGGCTATCCTCACCCCGCCTCTTCTCCCTCGTCAATATTTTAAGCGCTCGCTAGAGTAGTGCTTCGGGGGATTCGGGAAGAATCTGTCCACCATCGATGATAATGGTTTGGCCCGTGATATAACCTGCTTCTTTTGATGCAAGAAAACAGACTGCGTGGCCAATATCTTCTGGCCTGCCCAGGGAATGAGTCGGAATGCTGCGCCGCATTTGTTCGAGATAGGCCTCGCCCTGTGCTGCCAGGCCCTCTGTCAAAATATTACCGGGCATGACTGCGTTTACGGTGATTCCTTCGCGTGCACATTCCAGTGCGGCACTGCGCATAAAGCCCAATTGACCGGCCTTGCTCGCTCCGTAATGGCTCCAACCGGGGTAACCGGTAATTGCGCCGGTGATCGAGGAGGTGATCACAATGCGCCCGTAGCCATTCTTACGCATGCCCGGCAATACTGCCTGGACCATAAAGAAAGCACTTTTCAGATTGACATTATGGGTCTGATCCCACTCGGCTTCGGTCATTTTTTCCAGGCTTGCCTGTGGGAAAATGCCGGTGTTGGAGCAGAGGATATCCAGCTTGCCGAATTCTTTCAGCACCTCGGCAACCACGCTGCGACATGCGGTTTGCGAGGTGACATCCAGCGCCTTGAATGAGCAGCCGAGCTCCTGTGCTGTTGCCGCACCCTGCTGTTTATCAATATCCCCAATAATAACCTGCGCGCCCGCTTTACCGAGCGTTTGCACAATGCCCTTGCCGATGCCTTTGGCCCCGCCTGTCACTAATGCCACTTGATCTGTTAATTGAAACATTGGATTTCCTCCGCTGAATATCGACTTCAGGCTTTATCTATCTCGATTGCCTTGAGAAAGAAAGTCAGGGTAAAGTCGCCTGAAAGTTTTCCGTTGGCGCTTCGCTTACTGTTGAAAAACTACCCGCGCTGCATCTGCGACGTGAACGATGGGATCAGAATGTTCATATGTCGACAGATGCCTCGCTTCTTCGGCAACTGCCACCTCGCCAACGCTTTCAGTAGCGGGCCAGGCGCTACACCTTGTCTCGCAGTATCTCCTCTCTGGGCTGCGCAATCACCACCTTTTCCACCAGTATGCCTTTGTGCTTGATCTGATCAGCGGCGGCCTCAACGGCCGCTGTGACAGCGGCCACATCTCCCGTCAGGGTTGCATAGCCTTTGCCGCCGATGGCCATGGCCAGGTGCACGTCGATCAGTTCTACATTGGCCGCTTTCACCGCAGCATCCGCGGCCTCAATAATGGAGGCTACCGAAAACGTCTCGATAATGCCCAACGCTGCTGTATGCTCGATCAGGCGCGTGCCGCTGATTGCGGAAAATACCGAGGGGTGGACGTTGGGTATCGTCAGTTCATCGACGATAGTCTCGCTACCCAGGTCGAGGCCGGCCGACATGGCAGCTTCCACCGCCGCCACATCTCCCGCCACCATGATCATGAATTTGCCGGGGCAAATGGTGCGATTGAACAGGATTTCAACGCTGGCTGCTTTGAGCATGGCATCGCCAACGGCATAGCCCTTGGCAATGGAATTCATTTCAATCATGCCGATGGCGCTATTGCTTCGCATAGTCAGTTTCCGTCGCTTTGAATTTCGATGTGATCAGCCACGACTGTCACCTTCCCGGTGATGCTCGCGTGCACTGGCACCCCCAGTCTGTCCTCTGGAACCGTGGCTATCACCGACCCTGCGCTGACTGAATCGCCCACCTTTACGACCGCTTCAGCTGTTTCGCCCATGCGTGCTTGCAGAGGAATGACAACGCGCGTGGGAGTTATCGACACATCCCGCCATGCCGCCGTGTGCCGATCGTATTTGCCCAACCCCAGCCGCCGTATCAAACGACTGGAAGGTACGCCGCGGTAGTCGCGCATACTGTGTACCGGGCGGGTTTGCGCCTGCAGTTGAGCGGCTGTTTGCCAGCGTCCCTGTGCCTTCAGATCGCGCTTGGTGGTGACGCAGACATCCCGCGGATTGAGCTGTTCGGGGCAGGCCCACAGCGTGCAGATATTGCATTCGCAGCACGCCTGCGCGTGTAGCGACAGGGTCTCACTGGTATCGCCACTGGTCAGCAATGCGCGCATGACCAGATGGGGCTGGATAGGATAGCCCAACAGATAACGCGGACACATTTCAGTACACAGGGTGCACTGATCGCAAGCGGACTTGCCAATGCGCCGGAAGGCGGGCTCCGGCTCCGCTCTTCTGTTCAGCACGTGCGCGTCATCCGGCAATACCAGCAGAGCACTGCTGACTGAGGTGATCGACCTGGAGAGGTCAGTCTCTACGCTGCCCATCATCACACCGCCCTCGATGATCACTGGTCTGTCGCAGGTCACTGCGCCGGCCAGCGACAATATATCGGCGTAGGTCATGCCTATCGGCAGCCATGCGGTGAAAGGCTGCTCCACCTCTCCGTGCACGGTAATCATGCTGTGGGTAACCGGTTTTCCATCTGCGGCCTGGCGAATATTGAACAGCGTTTCGACGTTGTGTACCAGTATGCCAATATCCTTGGGTAAGCCGCCGGCCGGGATACGCTCGCCGGTGATCTCGTATACGAGTTCGTACTCATCACCCGCCGGATAGACGTTGGGCATGATTTTCAGTTCGATATTGGCAGGCAGCAGTGCCCGCACATGATCAATCGATGCCTGATGTTTTTCCTTGATCGCCAGCACGCCACGCCGGGCACCGATGTGCTGCATCAGCAACTGCATGCCCTGCAGCATTGGCTCGGTGAACCGCTGTATCACGGCCTGGTCCTTGTACAGCAGGGGTTCACACTCGGCGCCATTGGCGATCAGCAGCTCTGCTTGCGCTGCGATCTTCACATAGGATGGAAAACCCGCACCACCCGCGCCGACCACGCCGGCCTGCCTGACCTTTTGTACCAGTTCATCCACTGCAAGACACCTGTGTTGGTAAAGACGAGATAGCGATTAGATGTCGATTGGCATCGCGGCAACATTCAGTACCGCCTGCTGGAACGCGTCGCAGGCAGCCTTGCACGCGGCCTGGGTCCCGGTGAGGTAGCCGCCGCCGTAGTTGGTTTCCGACGGCGGTGCGAAGAACGTGGCCATTTCAACCGATGCCGCTTTCAGCGCCGCGTCCATACCGAACATCGCCTCCAGCGGGGGCGCGATAAGATAGGCCAGCGAGTGTCCCCGCGGCACACCCGCCTCGCTGGAGAGATAACTGCCGGTGGCTGAAACCAGGTGCGCGAAAAAGGCGAGGCTGCCATCATCGTTGGCTGACTTAAAGTACGCTTCATGCTCTATCACTTCCCGCGCGCGTTCCAGGCCAGCCGTTACATCCGCCGGACCCGGGCCGGCCAGAATACCGATGATCTCTCCTGACAATGGTCCCGAAGCATGCGCTGCGCCGGCATAGAACGAGCGTGCATAGACAACCTGGACATCAGCGGCTTTGGTCGCCTCGTCGAGGGCTACGTAGGTGACATCGTCGCTGTCGGCGGTGATCATGCCGATACAGCGCTGGTTCTTGTTCAGTCCGAACTGTTTCATCATGCCCTCATCAACCGAGGCGATCACCCGGGTCGCGAGAACGGTGGCCCTGATTTCGTCGAGAATAGCCATGTCAATAACCTCCAAGTAGCGCCCACTGCAACCCCATTCCGGGATGCCAGTGAGCTGTCTGAACTAGCGCTTCAAATTGAGTCCGCTCGCCTTCTGCTCGAGCATTTTCCGGGTCAGGTCCACGATCACCGCCGCCGCTTCAACCGGTGGAGTGCCGCCGTCGTGAATATTAGAAATCACCATGCGGTCGGATTCGACGGTCGCTTTCGTAGGTTTGTAGACACAGTAACAACTCAGGCTTTCGGACTGGCCCAGACCCGGCCGTTCACCGATGAGAATGAGGTTGGCCTCCGCCTGCAGCAGTTCGCCGATCTCATCCTGCGCCTTGACCCTGCCGTAACGAAGGAAGAAGGGAGTGCCTACCTTGAAGCCGGCACTTTCCAGGCCTTTGAGAAGAGGCGGCAGAATCTCCTCGTAATTGCTTGTCACTGCATCCGTGCTCAGCCCATCGGAAATAACCACCTGTACCTGCGGTGACTTCTTGCAGTGCTTCTCGATCAGCGCTTTGCCTTCTTCAGAGAGGCGGCGCCCGAGATCGGGGCGCCGCAGATACTCACTCTTGTCCGCCGCCTGCGACTGCACCTCCAACAGATCATGCTCTGCCAACCATTCCGGGGTGATTTCCTTGACGACGGTGTCCTTGGACCGTGAGTGATCGGCAATGAAGCGCAACAACGAAATCGTTCTCGGCCTGGGTCCCGCTCGCCCCTGACAGACACGGGCCATGGTCTGGCGAACCATATCATCGTTTACGCTGGCATTCTTGGCATCGCGAATGCCGTTCCAGTGCTTGAATTTGTCCAGGCTCAAATCTTCCAGTCCGCCGCCTGCCTCTGCGGCAGGGGCAGGGTCGACAGCAGCTCTGCCGCCACCCCCTGAAGCAACGCCGGAGGCCTTGCCTGGTGTTTTTTCCGTGTCCCGGTTCGCGGCGAGAGAGGTAATGTTTCCAGACGCAACTCTGTTCTCGCCCAACTCACGCAACACGGATTCGACGATGCGCTGAATCTTCTGTTCATCCATTGTCATTACCCTCAGTCAAAAAATATGGACGGATCGCCTGCACGAGCCGTGAGGCGTCCGTTTTCCATCAAATCCATGGTCTCCATCCAGGCTTCAAATTCCGGCGCGGGGCGCAGACCCAGTACCTGACGCGCAGTGGCCACGTCATGGTAGCCGGTGGTCTGATAATTGAGCATGATATCGTCGCCCAATGGCAGGGACATAACGAAGTTACAGCCCGCCGCTGCCAGTAACACAATCAGGTTTTCGTTGGAGTTCTGGTCGGTATCGGCGTGGTTGGTATAACAGGCATCGCAGCCCATTGGGATACCCATAAGCTTGCCCATGAAATGGTCTTCCAGGGCCGCGCGGGTAATCTGCTGGTGGTTGAACAGGTACTCGGGGCCGATAAAGCCGACCACCGTATTGACCATATGCGGCTTGTAGCGCCGGGCGAGGCCGTAGTTGCGCGCCTCGATGGTCACCTGATCGGCGCCGTGGTGCGCGTTGGCAGACAAGGCCGAACCCTGGCCGGTCTCGAAATACATCATGTTCGAGCCTGCAAGCTTGCAGTAATGCTTGCCCATCTCGTAGGCTTCATCCAGCATTTCTACGGTCACGCCAAATTCGTTCAGACCTTTTTCCGTTCCCGACAGGCTCTGAAATATCAGCCCACCCTGTGCACCTTTCTCCAGCGCTTCCATCTGGTTCGAGACGTGGGCCAGTACGCAGCCCTGAGTGGGGACGTTCCACTTGTCGGTGATCTCTTTCACGACGTCGAGTATGCGTATGGTGTTTTCCACCGATTCAGTCACCGGGTTGATACCGATAACCGCGTCACCGCAACCGTAGGAAAGCCCTTCATAGATTTGCACTACGATGCTGTCTATGTCATCGCGTGTATCGTTCGGTTGGACACGTGCTGAGAATCGGCCGGGTATACCCAATGTGCAATTCGCCTTGGAAATCACGTACAGCTTCTTGGCGCCGACCATCAGATCGCCGTTGGAGCAGATCTTGCACACGGCGGCGGCCATCTCCGAGGTGAGTCCTCTGCGTAAACGCTCGTAGTCCTCCTTGGAAGGCCCATCGCCGAGAATGTATTCGCGCAGCTCGCTGACGGTCCAGTTGGCGATTTCATCGTATATGGCCGTGTTTACGCCGTCCTGTATAACGCGTGTCACGGCATCCTCCTCGTAGGGCACCACCGGATTTTCGCGCAGGGTCCGCAGAGTCATCTCGCTCAGTACCTGCTTTGCCGCCACGCGTTCCTGTGCGGTTTCTGCGGCAACGCCGGCGAGCACATCGCCCGAGCGCAGTTCGTTGGCTTTCGCCAACACATCCTTCACGTCACGGAACTGATAAACCTGTCCGAACAATGTCGTTTTTAGTTGCATGGAGTACCTCCTTATGCGGGGAATGCCAGAGATTTGATCGTCAGTGGTAAAACTTCGCCACCAAAAAAACTCCGGCCTATATCTATGTAATCGCCCTCACGGACGCGGACCTCATCGATGACCATCAGCTGTTGAGGGTTTAACAATGGTTGCAGCTCCATGCCCAGTACCTTGCCAAGATCGTTTTGTGTGACGACGATGGCGGGGGCCTGAAGATTGCCATGACGCTGATAGTAGTTCGCCAGTTCCTGCGCGGTATGACTGACCATGTGATAGTTCACCGGCATCGCATTGCCGAATGCGATGGCGTAAAGATCATTCCGCAATTGCAAATCCATGCGCTGGCCGGCCTTAATGGTTTGCTGGCACACATCCGGGTCACGGACCTGCCAGTCGATTTGCGGGCGCACGACCGGAATATTGCGCAGGGGCAGCTGATCGCAGTTCAGCCAGATTGAACTGCCCGATAACGACAGGGTATAGGCACCTGCGCCTATGACTGTCGCCTGTACGGTCTGCGCAGGCTTTTTTACCGTGAGCCCGGAGCGTTCGGCGCCTGTTCGCAGATGGCGCGCCAGGAGCACACCTATATCATTCCACTGGAAAGACTCCAGCTCCCTGTCCATCAACTGGTAGAACAGGTCACCGATGCCGCCACTGAAGAAAACGACATCGAAATCCGGCTTGTCTCCCAGAGCTGGTGTCATCAGCAGGCGGCTGCACAGCTCCGTATGGCAGCCGTCGATGCACTCGAAAATCATGTCCGCCATGCGCTCGGCAACCTTGTCGAGATGCTCGATGGATAGCTCACTGGCCGACAACTGTCTGCCAAACAACTCCTCGATGACCATCAGGGCGGGGCTGTGTATTTTCGTTACGCTACCACTGGCGTCGGTTTCTATCAGGTGGCCGGCGACGTTCAGACAGGCGGTATCGACCACGTTGTCACTATCAAACACGGCGTAGTTGCTGGTGCCGCCACCAATATCGATATTGAGTACCCGGGCATAATGACGTCTGGCGTATTCGGCGGCACCGCTGCCATGTCCGGCGATCACCGATTCCAGGTTGGGTCCGGCCGTTGCCACCACAAAATCGCCCAGGCGTTCGGCCAGCGCCATCACGGCATCACGTGCATTTTCTGCTTTCGAGGTTTCGCCGGTGATAATGACGGCGCCGGTTTCTATGTCTGCCAGTGTCAACCCGGCCGCGCTGAACTGCTGATCGATAAATGCCTCGATGCGCTTTACATCGACCGTGCCATCGGCCGCCAGAGGCGTCCGGCTGACCGGGCTTTGAAAGCAGATCTCACGCTCTACAAACTCGTAGCGCGGCACCTGCGTGACCGGCGCACGATTTACCATTGTCAGGCGCGAAAATATCACCTGCGTAGTCGTGGTGCCGATGTCGATACCGACACTGTGGACTGTTTTACGATTCACCGGCGGCCTCTGGTTTGCTGCTGGATTCCGTCCCGGCGCTGCCAGATGCGGGCGCAGATTTCTCTATCGATGCGATCATCCGGTCGGCGAGCAACATGGCGAAGAGTACGGCGGTAATACCGCCTACCAGCTTGCCGATAATGACGGCCATGATCATGTCGGGCTTGTTGGCAGCGGTGAATCCCAGATGATCACCGAAGGTGAACGCCGCACTGACGGCAAATGCGGAACAGAGGATTTTGCCGCGGCTGTCCATGTTTTTCATTATCTGAAACATGGGAATGTTGTTGGCCAGGGTTGCAATCAGGCCGGTAGTGGCGGTGACATTGATGTTCAACACGTTACCCATCTTCAGCAGCGGCTTTTCAAACCAGCGCGTCAGCAAGAGCACCATGGGGTAGGCGCCCAGCAGTATGATGGCGATCGATCCGATGACCTCGATGGCACGCATATCAACCCCGGGAACATCACCCGGTACCATGAAGATCGGGTCCATCCCGGGGATCAGGCTGATTCCCAATGTCCGCTCGAGCACGGCGGACATCAGGCCAATGGTAATAAACGCCACCAGAAACTTGGAGAAAATGAAGAAGCCGTTAATCATGCGGTTGGGGATCAACCACAGCCCCACGGCGATTAAAGCGGATACAATAATCACCGGCACCAGATTGATAAATATCAAAAGCAGGGTGAATTCGACGGTCTGGTCTGTGCCCGGAATCATGACGGTCGATGCCATCGCGCCAAGTCCGCCCGCAATACAACCCAGGGGGATCGTGACAATGCCGGCCAGTATGCCCGCGGCGAGGTAAGGCCGGTCTTCAACCCTGATAATGCCAACCGCCACCGGTATGGTAAATACAATGGTGGGGCCCATCATCGCCCCGAGAATCAGGCCCGCGTACATCCACGCACCGTAGTTAATGAAACCGTCCACACCGGTCGCCAATTCCTTGGCGAGAAAGTACCCGCCCATATCGTTGGCAAGCAGCGTGGTGGCAAACATCGCGGGATCGGCGCCAAGGGCGGTGTAGATGGGCACCACAATCGGCGACAGCACCTTCGCCAGCACCGGAGCCATGGCGATAATGCCTACCATTGCCAGCGCCAGGGCTCCCATGGCATTGAAGCCCTCTTCAAACTCATTTCCGGCACCACCAATCGACTTGCCGACCCTGCCGAGTCCGATCTTTCCCAGCACCGGCTCAGAGCCGCCGAACTGCTGAAATATCCGGTCCAGCGCGCCGATCACCATGAAAGTCATCATGATATACAGAATGATCTGGTTTAGCATTTCCATGTCATTGTCTCCCCGATAATTAAGATGCGGTTTTGCTCGCTTGTTGGAGAAGCCTGGTGATGTCGCCTGCCGTGACGCGGCGCGGGTTGTCGGCGATACAGATATCCTCCAGTGCCGCGCTTGCCAACTCGTTGAAATGGTCCGGATGCGCTCCCGCATGCGCAAAACTGCCTGGCAGCCCGATGTCTGCCAGAAGCTGACGCACGGCTCTGACACCCGCGTCGCATTGTTCCCGCTCGGTCATCGTATCGCGGGCAACGCCAAATACCCGGGCGATGGCCGCATATTCGCTGCGGCACACGAGGCCGTTGAACTCCATAACGAAGGGCAGCAGGATGCCATTGGCAACGCCATGAGCGATGTCGTAGCGTACGCCCACCTGGTGCGAGATCGCGTGTACCAGCCCCAGGCCTGAATTACTCAAGGCCAGGCCTGCTTCGTAGGCCGCAACCGCCATGTCTAGCCTGGCTTTCCGGTCTTCGCCATTGCCGACCACGATCGGCAGGGCGTGCGCCAGTTTCTGAATGGCGGCAATCGCCATCGCTTTTGACAGCGGGTTCGAAGTGCGCGCGGTAAAGCCCTCGATGGCGTGGGTAAGGGCATCGATCCCGGTAGCTGCGGTTACCGGCGCCGGCAGGTTGATCGTCAGACCGGGATCGATAATGGCGAGATCGGGCATCAGGTCGGGCTGCTTGGCGATGATTTTCTTTTGCCGGTCGGCTTCGAGAATGACACATATGTCGGTCACCTCGGAACCGGAGCCTGCCGTGGTCGGCACGGCGCCCAGACCTATCGATCTGCGGCCGCCGAACCCCGGAGCAGCCAGCTCTTCAAGACTGACATGGCAACTGCCCAGCATCGCGATGGCCTTGGCCGCATCCAGCGCCGAGCCGCCGCCAAAACCAATAACGAAATCTGCCTGAGCGTGACGCAGCAGCACGGTTCCCTGTTCAATGACTGCAGTGTCCGGCTCCTGATCGATGCCCGCGAATATGCTGCAACCGATGCCCGCGCGTGCGAGACTGCGTTCCGCGCCGCGCAGCAGGCCCTGCTGGAAAACCACCTGGTCGGCGATAAATAGCACATGCCGCACCGCCAGTCCCCGCAGCACATCGCCCAGTTTCAAGATTGCCCCTTCGCCCACCACGGTCTGTCGCGGCGCGTTGAAGTGGAACAGGTGGCGTGGTGTCAGCTCGTCCACCGTTTGAGTGACTATGCTGGCGATAACGGCGTCATCGAGAGGCGGGGGCGCGTTATTCACCTCAGGTCACCAGGGCCATTGGTTTGTCGGCTCTGCCCGATATGGCAGCGATCGCCAGGGGAGTCAGGTGGAGCGGTTGAGTCGGCAGGATAATGTCGGTGTCATGGAACTCAGCGGCAAACACATCGACAAAGCCGGGCAGTGCGCAGCAGCCACCGGTAAGATAAATGGCCCGAGATGCATATCCGGCAATATGCGCTTTTACTAGGTCGGCCATTTTGGCGATGACCGGTGCGGCCAACCTTAGAACCTCGGCGCCAGGAGTGTTGCGCTTCAGACGCTCCGCCTCTTCGAAAGGGATATTGAAATGGCCGGCCAGTGCCAATGTGATGTGCCGTCCGCCGGTAGGATCGTCCATCGACTTGATTACCCGGCCCTGCTCGATAATAGCCGTCCCGGTGGTGCCGCCGCCGATATCAACCACGGCGGCATGCTGCAGCTGCAGGAGGCGTGCCACGCTGCTCGGCTCGTCAATGACATCGCAAACTTCTATACCCGCAGCTTCCACCACGTTGATTGAAATACGGGGATCTGTGCCCGGTGGAAAAGAGGTGGTCGCCTGTTCAATGGTAATGCCCAGTCGCTGATTGGCGCGACGCAACTGCTCCTTTACAATGCGACATGCGCCGATGTAGTCGACCACGACGCCATCGCGCACGACATCCGCCCAGTCCATGAAGCAGGCCAGCGGCTCATTGGCGGCATCGAGTACGACCGTCTGGATGTCTGCAGTACCGAGATCCACTCCCACCTTGCAAGTGCCGCGATACGGTTGCGGGCTGTCGTCATTGACTATCTTTGCCACCTTGTTGAGCTGCTCGTTGACGGCCTCAACGGGTGATCTGTTTGCCATGTGCTTTCTGTTCACCGGGATACCCACTAGACAATCCGGAACGCATCGACCAGCGTGCAGCGGCGTTTGCGCACAAAGGTAGCCGCGTTGGTCACGCCTTCTCCGGTCGGTGTAGAGATGGTCATCGAGGTCCAGCCCTCACCCCCGGCACCCAAGCCGGCAAGGCAGGGCCCGTTCTTCACAAACAGGCTGCAATCGATCTCGCTGGCCATGCGCGACAGGTTGTCGATGTTTCGCGAGTGCATCGCCGCCGAGTGCAGGTTTCCCTGCTCCAGAGATATTGCCCAGTCGATGGCCTGGTCGGCGTCGCGCGCCCTGATCAGGGCGATCACCGGCAGCATCAACTCGGTGGTGGCGAAAACATGATCGACCGGGGCTTCCATGAACAACAAGCGGGTATCCTCGGGGACATTGAAGCCGGCTGCCGCTGCGATCTTGGCGGCGTCACGGCCGATCCACTCCACTTTCGAGCGGGGTGCAGGGCCGGGATAGTCAGCGAGCACCAGCTGCGCGATCGCCTCGCCCTGTGCCGGTGTTATCTCGGCGGCTCCATGGCGCAACATGGCCTCCTTCAGTGAGTCGGCAATGGAGTCCACTGCGACTATTTCCTTTTCATCGACGCAGACAATGTTGTTGTCGAAGGATGCACCCTGCACGATGCTGATAGCGGCGCGTTCGATATCGGCGGTCTCGTCCACCACCACCGGTGGGTTGCCAGGGCCCGCCGCGATCAGGCGTTTATCGCTGACCTTGCGCGCTGCATTGACGACCGCGTCGCCGCCCGTAATGGTTAGCAGGTGAATGCCCGGGTAGACAAAAAGCTGATTGGCGGATTCGATACTCGGTGTTTCGACACAGGTGACGACGCTGGTTGGCCCGCCGATACTGGCAGATGCCTGATTGATCAACTGGATGGTGCGCTGTGACACCGCCTTTGCCGCCGGATGCGGTGAGAATACGACCGTATTGCCTCCGGCGATCATGCTGATAGCGTTGTTCAGGATTGTTGCGGAGGGGTTGGTGGATGGCGTGACGGAGGCAATCACGCCCCAGGGGGCATTTTCAACCAGTGACAGACCGTGATCGCCCGTGATCGCCGTTGGAACGATGGCCTCCGAGCCAGGTGTTTTGTCGATAACCAGGCGGTTCTTGCGCACCTTGTCGGCGACTCTGCCAAATCCGGTTTCACGCACGGCCAGTTCGGACAACTCCTGTATATGCTGGCCCACGAGCGCTCGAATAGCGGCGATGACGGCGTCACGCTGCACCAGACTGTGCAGGTGGGGCTGCGCGGCTCTCGCTGCCGCGACTGCGTCGTCCAGTGTGGCAAACACACCATACCGGTCGCCATCGCTTTGCGGCGAGTGCAACTGTTCGATCACCCGCCGCACGATGCTCTCAATCTGCTGCGGATCCAAAGGCTCTTGCGCCATCGATTAATCCTCCCTTAACGCGAGCGGCTTTTCTGAAACCAGGTGGATTCCCTACTGGTGACTTCGTCGACGATACCCACAACGCTCAGGTCAACCGGCGTCTGAGCCGCATCGTCCACCGACATGCGGGCAGAGCTTCCTGCAACCACCAGCACCCATTCACCTTCACCGGCCCCCAGCCGATCTACCGCCACGTGAACGCCGGTCTCCTCGCTGCCATCCTCGCGGATAAAGCGAAGCAGGGCCAGCTTGTCTGTGGACAGTCTTTCGCTGCGCACAGTGGCCACCACCTGACCTACGATCTTCGCGAGCCTCATGCTGTCAACACCGCGACGGGGGTCACTGTCCGCCGCCTTTTTTGGCTGCGGGTTTGCCCGCTGCCCCAGTGGGCAGGCTGATAGGAAAGATCGTTTCAAGATCGGTGTGCGGCCGCGGAATCACGTGTACCGCAATCAGTTCGCCCAGGCGCTGGGCGGCAGCCGCACCGGCGTCTGTCGCCGCTTTACAGGCGGCGACATCACCTCTGACCAGGGCGGTGACGTAGCCGTGACCGATCTGCTCGTAGCCTACCAGTTGCACACGGGCCGCCTTGACCATTGCATCAGAAGCTTCTATCAATGCGGTTAAACCTTTTGTTTCGATAATGCCTAGTGCTTCCATCATGTCAGCTTCCTTTTGAAGTGGACGGTTTTTGGTAAGAGTCAAACATTGTTAGCCTCCGGCAGAGGGCTTGCCTGGCGCGGTAATCGGAAAAATGGCATCCAGATCACCGTGCGGTCTTGGAATGACATGTACGGCGACCAGTTCGCCGAGACGTTGAGCGGCCGCGGCACCCGCATCAGTGGCAGCTTTGCAGGCGGCGACGTCACCGCGAACCATGGCAGTCACCAGCCCACTGCCAATCTGTTTGTAGCCAACCAGTTCCACCCTTGCCGCTTTGACCATGGCATCCGACGCCTCGATCAGTGCGGTCAGGCCTTTGGTTTCGATGATTCCCAGTGCTTCATTCATGATCACTTCTCCTTTAATAAGGTCAAGATTGCTCAATGTCTAACCAGGCACGATGCCAGTACGGCAATGTCTACAACTTCATCCACAGTGCAGCCACGTGACAAATCGTGCATTGGTTTTTTCAAACCCGTCAACAGCGGTCCCAGAGCCTGATAGTGGCAGAGGCGTTGGGTCACCTTATAGGCGATATTACCAGCATCCAGTGTGGGAAATATCAGCACATTGGAATTCCCGCGCAAGGGACTGTCTGGCGCTTTCTGTTGTGCTACCGCAGGCACAATCGCCGCATCCACCTGCAACTCTCCATCCACCAGCAGATCCGGCATCCGGCGGCGCACCAGTTCAAATGCCTGACGCACATGCTGAGCAGCGGGGTGCCCGGAACTGCCTTTGGTAGAGAAAGACAGCATGGCAACGCGCGCCACTTCCCCAGTAAGACATTCAAAGCTCTGCGCCGCATCAATCGTAATGTCGGCCAGTTGTTCTACCGTGGGCAGCGGCACAACGCCCGCGTCAGCGAAAAGCCGCATATCTTTGCCGTTTGCCGACAACATCATGAAGAAGGAGGACACCGTCCTGCTCTCCTGCGCGACGCCAATAACTTTCAGTGCCGCCCGGATGACATCGCCCGTGGTTGACAGATTTCCCGCTATGCAGATATCCGCATGGTTCTGCTTTACCATCATGGCCGCGTAGAACAGCGGGTTGCTCATGGAGGCATGGGCGTCTTCGGCACCGATTGTGCCGTTGGAGGCATTTTTAAACGCCTGGGTGAAGGCGTCGCGGTGACCTGAATGGGCCGGGTCGACGACCGTGAGGCAGGGGGACGGTAAGCCGTTGCTCTGGGCATAATCGCGCAGTTGAAAAGGATTGCCCAACAGGATTGGATCGGCCAGACCCTCACTGCGCAGTCTGTCCGCCGCATGCAGGATGCGCGGGTCCATGGCTTCGGCAAACACTATTTTTTTAGGTGCGGATTTACACCTGGCGCGGCACAGTTCGAGCAGGCTCATGGCTGATGCTCCGCGCTGTGTCGTCCGCCGCCCGCTTCGCTTACCAGCGTCATGATCATGAGAACGTACAGGGCGCTGCTGAGGCGGTTGAGCCCCTGCAGGATATCGCTGCGCGAAACCTCATAAGTGTCTGTCGAAAACGCTCTCGCCGCCTCCAGTTCGGCCTCCCGCACGAGGGCTCTCAGCAGGTTCAACAGCGCAACCTTGCTGCCGTGACCCACTTCCGGAACGATATGGTCGTGTCCGAGATATTTCAGTGGCTCATGTGAAACTGCGTGCAGTGTGGGGTCGTCCATCTCCCCCATGCTTATCGGCAGGAGTTCATCGCCCGTCACTTCGCAGCGCAGAATATTGCCCATGTAGGAACGCAGGTCCGCCAGAGATCTGGACAGCAGTGGAGAGCCGGAGGCGTCGAATTGCGTCTGAATAACTATCGCCTGTGCAATCAGGGTGTCGAGCTTGCCGCGCAAGCTGATGCGCGGGTGAGTTTTCGGAACAAGTTGCTCATCGTCCAGCAGGGTGAGGAGTTCGGTTTTCTTCGTAACATGACTGTGACACAGGGCACAGGTGTTGGCGGGGCGGCGATTGCCGCCGGTGAGTGGGTGAACACGCTGCCCGGCACTCTCTTCGGTATCGTTCTCCTTTATAAATACGCGTCCTTCCGGATCTATGTATTTAATGCGGATTTTTCGCTCTGCCAGCAGTTGTGCCGCGGAAGGTGTCAGCCTTGAGCCGCCCGGAAGATGCACCTCACTGCCGTGCGCCAGGCCAAAGTCCTGCCTGAGTTCAGTTTCGGTAATGAACTGCGGCATTGCCATTACGCCCTCTTTGTACCCGCCCAATCGGCGGGGTAGGTTACGTACACAAAGCGGACCTTTTCCGGGGTGCCAAACTCTATCGCTGTGCCCTTGGGGATGAAAAATACATCGCCGGGCCTGCCGATGTGGGTTTTTCCATCGCAGCGAATGTGCAGTTCCCCCTCGAGGACAATATCGATTTCATCGTAGTTCAGGGTCCACGGGAAGAAACACTTCTCCCACTGCATATAGCCGGCCGCCATGGAGCTCTTGTCTGCGGCGCCCACGACATCGGTTAGACCGATCGCATGATCAGTCACGCCGTCGAAGCGGCCAAATTTTACCGAGCTTCCGCGCACCAGCACGACACCGTTGCTGGCCAGCTCCCGATAGCAGTGGGGCACCGGTTGCTGCAACTCGCGCATGGCTTTGGCAATGGCTTTTTCCACCAGTGCCGGGTCGTGCCTGCCGCCCCTCAGCCTTGCCTGAACTGCCTCTCTTATAGCCTGCTCGGTAATGGCACCGCCATCGCGGGGGGCTGTTTCCGAGGCTGCGATCTCGATGAAATCGACTCCCAGTTTCTTGGCGACGTCTTTCGCTTCGGGTGTAATGATCGTGTTGCGAATGACGATGTTGATGCGCGTATCGCCATTGCGGTGATGTTTCTTCACATCTTCGGCAGTGATCAGGACCTTCACGCGGTATTCTCCCTTTGTGCGGATGGTTTCGCAGAGCCTGCGGATTCCGCATTGTTGTTGCCCAGTGCGATCAGAAAGTTGCGCAGTGCAGTCACACCAAAACCCGTTGCTGCGGATGTGGCAAAATAGGGCTCCGCAATGCCGTTGTCCCTGAGTATCTGTCTGGCGGCTGCGACGTCGGCATCGGGCAGATCGACTTTGCTGATGACACCGACCACGTTCTTGTTAGGGTAGACCTGCAGCAGCCCTGCCGGCATGGAGAAAACCGGATTGTTCGCCTCCTGCAGGTAGACAATGGTTGGCACGTCGACGATGGTGGACAGCAGGGCGCCGTAGTAATTGCGCCTGCCGATGAATTCACCGGGGGTATCTATCACGTTGTCGCCGTGATAAACCGCCGCCTGGGTTTTCAGCACATCGCCCCGCTTGCCCAGCAATGCCTGCATAAGCGCCGTCTTGCCGCTACTCACTGAGCCGACCAGTACAAAACCGGTCGGCATTTTTGCGAGGTTGCCGCTCATGTGCGTGTCGCCGAACATACGCTGTAGCCTAAAACTGTCTGCAATGTCGTCAGCACCGCCTGCAAAGCCTCCTCTACGGCACCTATGGAGCCGGTGACTACAAGCGCGCCGGAGAAGCGGTCGAGGAAACCGATTTCAACCGACGCAAACTTGGTGGCGACGTCTCCGGCGATAATTGCAGTTTCTCCCGGTGTCAGCGTTAGAATGCCGACGGCCTCGACGCGTTTGATTCCCACTTTCTGGCACAGGTCTTCCGTCGGGTTGGCCAACAGATGGGCCAGCGTCACCTGCTTGCCCGGAACGTACTCCTGGATGATGCGCTGGATGTCAGTGACGTTGCCGGTACCGAGATCGCTCATTGGCTGAACTCCACCGTAACACTGAAAAAGAGGCGGGCGTCTACCTTATTGCCGCCAAAGAGACCGTCGTTATCGGTGTCAGCATAGGCGAGCCGGGCCGTAAACATCCCCATGCCGGTTTCGACGCCGATACGCCAGTCGAAGTAACTGTCGTCGGGTGCATCGTTGAGGTCAAAAACCGGTGCGGTATGTGGAAAAATATATCTGATTGCGGTGGCATCCAGGGTCCAGTCATCGTTCAGGCTGGTGCCGTAACCAAGGTAGAGATTGATCTCCAGATCCACCTCGTCATCCAGAGGTCTGCCGTCTCCCGAGTCTAGGTTCGAGCCCCAGATTCCTGCAAAGAGATCATTGGTATATGCATATTCAAACTCGGAGTGGGCCGCCGGATCGTTCGTGGTCTGGGAGATACCGGAGAACATGTAATCTGTTAATCCGCGGCAAAGGTCGTGCTGGCAGTGAGCGTTTGCTTCTTGCCGGCGGGGGGGGGGGCGGAGGCATGGGAGGCCGGTGCTGCACACAGCCCCGCGACAATGTAAGCACCCTACAAACCCCTTTTTTGAAAGCATATGAAAACGCTCCTCTGTTGGTTGGCAAGTGCTTAGCTAGACAAGGATTAAAAATGAACCAAGAAACACCTAGCTACCCAATATAGGGTAGTGTTTATTACACCGATTGATATTAGGGAAAACCCGCTTTTGCGTCGCACATTACATATCCGGTGCTGATTCTGGCTTGGGGTTCTCCTTGTCAATCCCGGCCATGCCTCGGCGACCCTGTGCTTTTATGTGGGCGAATAACCGTGAGCAGGCGCTACCGGCTTGATACCTACAACAAGTTGCACTCCAATCTTGATCGGATTCCGCCCCAGGTAAGCCGCTGGCAGGTCAAGCCAATGGAATGGATGATGTGCCGATCCTCGTGTACGGCCTCTGGAGCCGTGGCCCGCAACGCTACAGTGGCATGGAACTATGTCGCCATGTCGAGAAACTGGCAGTTCATCTGCAGGCCATTGAAGATACCAATGAGGTCAATGTCAGCAGGGACGCACAGCGGCACCTGGAGGCGCTGCAAGCGGGGTTGTTGCCCGATGCCATTCAGCTGGAGGTATTGCGAGATGGCCGATGACAAGGTTAACCAACTCGTCAGCAGCCTCGTTTTGCCATGCCGGCCGTGGTGGTTTTATCGGGTATTCCTCGGGTCACGGCCTGCACCAGGAAAATGCTGATAAAAGCCATCCCTGACTTTATCGGGCCACGAAAGCAAAAATGCGATTATTGTTTTCTTCAATTGCAATGGCGAAAAATGTCAGCACATCCTTGTGCCGCCGGACTCTCTGAATTGATCAGCGGTTCCTTAGTGATAACGCCTCATCTGACCAACAAGTACTCCCTGTATCCGTACCTGATCGGGTGCATAATGCATTGCTGACATGCTGGCATTGGCAGGGTGCAGTACCACACAATCCGGTTTTTGTTCGATACGTTTGAGCGTGGCATCGCTGTCGTCGATCAGGGCCACGACAATTTCACCGTTACGTGCGTGGTCACGTTGTTCAATGATGATCTGATCGCCATCCAGAATACCGGCTTCAACCATCGAGTCTCCCTTGACCTGCAGCACATAGCAGGGCCTGTCGGTATGCAGAAAGTCTGGCACATCGATGGTTTCCTGCTGTTCAACCGCTTCAATCGGCTGACCGGCGGCAATATAGCCGAGAAAGGGGAGCCCCTGTGTCTCATCCCGGCTCTGTCCGGTGAGTCGTATCCCGCGCCGACGGTTATTCATCGGTTCAATCAGTCCGGAATCAATCAGTGCCTGAATCTGTTTGTGCAGAGAGCCTTTTGAACTGAGCCCAAGCGCACTACAGAGTTCATCAAGTGTTGGTGGATGGGGGAACTTATCCAGATTGGCTTGCAGATAGTTGTATATCTCCTGCTGCCTGCGGGTCAGGTGGTCGATCATGCGTGTCTCCCGGTTCTATGATCGTTCTACTATAACGCAAAGAGAACAAATGGGAAACCAAAACTCCGGGGTTAGTCAGTGAATGTGGGCTATCTGGCTGCCTGTGCCGCTGGAAGCGCTGAATCGATCGGAGGTTCCCTAGTGCGGAACGGCTTTGAGCCGGTCTGTTGTCGAGGCTGCCTTATCAGTGGTGATTCCGGCATGGAGATAATCCATCCGGATGCTGGATCGCCTGCGATCCTGTTTGCGCTTTTCAAAAATCTCTTTTGAGAGGTGGTCGCCGGGCATTCGTCTTCTGTCGCGTTTCGATGAGCGATGAAAAAATTTCCTGACTTCTACCTTCTTGGTTTTAAAAATCTCGCCATTGAGTCTGTTAATCAGGCTAAGTGCCGCAGAGGGTGGTTCGATGTGGGCAATGCCATGATATTCAATCTGTTTGGTGTTTGGGTCGTCGATACGACAGATATCACACCGGCCCAGTGTGCCGATTGGTGTGAACTGTAACAGATACCATTTGGGTCGGAGTGCTGCAGAGATAAACTGCATCAGGTCGAGCCGGGTTGTCGAATTGGGTAGCCTTCGAATGAAAATTTCCATGTTCCAATCCCTGATCTCTATTTCAAGAAATGTCCATTGGTTGGACCCTGTTTTGGTCAAATAGATCCGGCGTTGCTACCTTTTGAGGAAACCATCTTCCTGCACAGGCAGTTACACGGAATATAGCACTATATCGAGCGCTGTGTTGCCAGTAAAAAAACGCACAGAGGAATATTAATCAGGGTTGCAGGTCGTGAATGGTTGGATTAGCGACGAGCATTTTTCCATGCTCGCCGCCAATTGGCTCAGGTTGAAATAACAGGATCCATGCGTTGGCGTTCTAGCCGAGCAATGGCGCAATAACCAGGCTGACGATGGCCATTACATTGATAAGAATATTCATCGATGGACCTGAAGTATCCTTGAAGGGGTCGCCTACCGTATCGCCAACCACGGCCGCTTTATGCACATCAGAGCCTTTACCGCCAAAATTGCCTTTTTCAATGTGCTTTTTCGCATTGTCCCAGGCCCCACCGGCGTTGGCCATCATCAGTGCCAGGAGAACACAGGCGAGCAACGCACCGCCCAGCATTCCGCCAAGCGCTTCTGCCCCCAGAATAAACCCGATCACCATCGGTGCTGATACGGCAATAACACCGGGCAGGATCATCTTTTTCAGGGCCGCCGTAGTAGCAATATCTATACAGCGTGCGCTGTCCGGGTCCGCGGTGCCTTCCATCAGGCCGGGTATTTCACGGAATTGTCGACGGATCTCTTTGATCATATCGAAGGCCGCATCGCCGACCGCAGTCATGGTGATCGCCGCGATCAAAAACGGCAGTATGCCGCCAATAAACAGCCCAATCAGAACGTCCGGGTTACTCAGGCTGAGCGTGAAATCGGGTATTTTGGCTGAGACGGTTTCGACGTAGGCCGTAATAATCGCCAATGCGGCCAGCGCGGCCGCACCGATGGCAAATCCTTTACCGATAGCCGCAGTGGTGTTACCCAGCTCATCCAGTGAATCGGTGATCGCCCGTGTCTTTGGGCCCAGTCCGCCCATCTCTGCAATACCGCCGGCATTATCGGCAATCGGACCATAGGCGTCGATGGCCATGGTGATGCCCACCGTGGCCAACATGCCGACGGCGGCGATGCCAACACCATAAAGACCGACCAGCCAGCTCGAGACGAAGATGATGGCGCAGATAGTAAGAATGGGAATAACCACGGATTGCATACCGACGGCAAGACCTGCAATCATGACGGTTGCCGGGCCTGTCTCGCCTGCCTTGGCAATCCGCACGACCGGTTTGCCGGCGGTGTAGTACTCGGTAACCAGTCCTATGATGATGCCGCCAATCGCGCCTGAGAGTACCGCGCCCCAGATGGCCACGCTAACGCCGATCAGTTTGATCAATGCCAGGGAGGTGATGATGAATATCACTGTCGCACCGATGGTGCCGATTCGCAGTGCCACTTCCGGGCTTTTTGACGAATATTTGCGTACCAGCAGTATGCCCATGATGGAGCAGATCAGGCCCAGCGAGGCAAGCGCAAGCGGCAGAAACATCAGGTCAGCCTGTTTGCCCAGCGGGTCAAGGATATCGACCGTCATGGTGGATGCAATGGCAATGGTGGCGATCATGGCGCCGCAATAAGATTCGAAAATGTCGGATCCCATCCCGGCCACATCACCCACGTTATCGCCCACGTTATCGGCAATCACACCGGGATTGCGGGGATCATCCTCTGGTATGCCCGCCTCGATCTTGCCGACCAGGTCGGCACCCACATCAGCAGACTTGGTAAAAATTCCACCGCCGACACGGGAGAAGAGAGCAACGGTGGAGGCGCCCATGCCGAAACCGTGGATGGCATGGGCCGTTTCCGGATCACCACCGAAAAACAGATAGAGCGTGCCCAGGCCCAGCAGGCCCAGGGAAGCCACCGACAGGCCCATGATCGAGCCACCGAAGAAGGCGATGGAGAGGGCTTCGGATGCCCCCTTCTCATGGGCGGCGGTGGTGGTTCTTACATTGGCCTGGGTGGCCGAAAACATACCGATATAGCCTGCCAGCGCGGAGGCGCTGGCACCCACAACAAATGCAAAGGCCGTTTTAACCCCCAGCATGAATAGCAGAAGCACGACCAGAATGGCTGAAAATGTGCCCAGCATCTTGTATTCACGCCGCATGAAGACCATGGCGCCTTCATGAATGGCTTCCGCTATCTTGGTAACCTTTTCGTTACCCGAATCGTACTGCATGACCAGCTTATAGATCCGATAGGCGACAAACAGGCCCAGTATCCCCAATAATGGTGGTAGTAAATGGCTTAAACTCATCTCTCCCCTCGTTTTTGTTATTCAAAAAAAGAAAAAAATCACCGTTCGGGTTTAATGGCAATGTGTGACATTAACCCCTGATTGGATCGTTCTGACATAAGGCAAGTGGAACAACGGAATTGTACGGCTTATAGTGCTGCAAGATAAATTACTCGAATGTCCGGATTAATAAAAACAATCGGGAGTATAGCTGAATCCGGATCCATTGACAGTCCCCTGGCGGGGATGAAAATTGCTGTATATCAATAAAACCCAATACCTGTCGGCAAGGAGTGGTGGGGGCTTTTCCTGGTGGCAGGCAGGGTTACATAACCGGGGCGGATTGAAAGTTTACCTGTGAATATTTGCCCCCCATAATAGCCGCCTTTTAATCCAACGGATGGCCATCACGTGAAACAGCTGATTCTAGGGGGTGCCCGGTCAGGCAAGAGCGCACTGGCGGAACAACTGGCGACAGCCTCTTCTCTGGAGGTGACCTATATTGCTACAGCGGTATTGAACTTGCGTGATGTGGAAATGGAACAGCGCATCCGGGTGCACCGTGAACGAAGGCCACGGAGTTGGGAGCTGATTGAAGAACCCCTGTATCTTGCCGAAGCCCTCACCCTGCACAGCCAGAGGGGACGTTTTTTGATCGTGGATTGTCTGACACTCTGGCTCTCCAATATCCTGCTGATGGATGACGGGCGTCATTTCCAGCAACAGGTCAAAGCACTGTTGTCCAGTTTGCCCCAGCTGCAAGGCAATCTGGTTCTGGTCAGCAACGAGGTAGGGCTCGGTATTGTACCGATGGGTGAGATTTCGAGACGTTTTCAGGATGAGTCCGGCTGGCTGCATCAGCAGTTGGCGCACTTGTGTGACCGGGTCATCCTGACGGTGGCGGGTCTGCCACTGACATTGAAAGGAGAGAGCTTGTGAATCCCGATTGGCTGAGTGACCCGGTGGCACAAACCATTCCATGCTTTGGTGAATTGGCGGCAGCGCGTCAGAAACAGTTGACCAAGCCGGCCGGTTCGCTGGGGGAACTGGAGAAGTTGGCCATTCTGCTGGCGGCCCTGCAGGGCAGCGCGTCACCCAGGGTGGACAAGGTACAGATAACGGTATTCGCCGGGGACCACGGTGTGGCCGCTTCCGGGGTATCGGCCTTTCCTCAGGAGGTGACTGTACAGATGCTGGCCAATTTTGCCACTGGTGGTGCGGCCATTAGTGTGCTGGCGGGTTTTCTTGATGCCGTACTGGAGGTGGTTGATGTCGGTACGGTGAGCGAACACGGTAGCCTGCCCGGTGTCATCAGCGACAGGGCCGGCGCCGGAACTGCTAATTTCCTGTACCAGGATGCCATGACTGCCGCGCAGCTCACAATCGCATTGAATGCAGGCCGTTCAGCCGTTCTCAGAGCCAGAGATCGGGGGAGTGATCTGTTTATTGGCGGCGACATGGGTATTGGCAACACGACGGCGGCAACGGCACTGGGATGTGCGTTACTTGCTGCCGAGCCTGAACAGCTGGCGGGCCCCGGAACCGGCCTCGATCAGCGAGGGGTCGCCCATAAGGCGGGATTGCTGAAAACAGTGCTGTCCCGGTATGAAAACCTTGCAAGCCAGCCCATGGAAACACTTCGCTGCCTGGGTGGATTCGAGATTGCCGCACTTGTGGGTGCCTATATCAGTTGTGCTCAAGCGGGTATCCCGGCTCTGGTCGACGGCTATATCACAACCGCCGCGGCATTGGTGGCTGTGCTCTTTCAGCCCGCGGTAAGGGAGTGGTTGCTGTTCTCCCATCAATCCGCCGAACCTGGTCATCGGGCCATGCTGCAGGCGTTGGATGCCCGTCCGCTGCTGGACCTGGGCATGCGTCTTGGGGAGGGCAGTGGCGCGGCAATGGCAGTACCGTTGCTACGGGCAGCCTGTGATCTGCATAATCGGATGGCCACATTTGCAGATGCCGGTGTGGCCGAGGGCTGAAGATGAATGGAAATAAGCCTGCCGCCTATGCAGCGGTGACGACAATCGATCTGATACGCCATGGTGAGCCTGAAGGGGGGCGCCTGTTTCGTGGCTGGCGCGATGATCCGCTGAGCAGTATGGGGTGGGATCAGATGCGCAATGCAACGTCGGGATTGGCGGCCTGGGACTACATCATCTCCTCGCCGCTGCAGCGCTGTGCACAATTTGCCGAAGCGTTGAGCAACAGCACGGGCATTGATTGGGTGACCGATGCGCGTCTTAAAGAGATCGGATTTGGTGAATGGGAAGGGAAGTCGCCGGAAATCCTCTATCGGGAATCACCGCAACGGGTGGGTGATTTCTGGAATAATCCCGTTGATTGTCCGCCGCCGGGTGGTGAACCCATGCGGCAGTTTCAATCCCGGGTATTGGCCGCCTGGCAGGAGATCCAGTCGGCCCATGCGGGACAGCACCTGCTGATTGTCGGCCATGGCGGTGTCAACCGGTTGATTATCGGCAAGGTGCTGGGTATTCCCCTGCAGCACCTGTTCAGGCTTGAGCTGCCTTATGCCGGGGTTAGTCGCATCCGCATCGAACAGGCATCTCCCAGGCTGGTTTTTCATTGTGGCTCACTCCGCTGAATCAATACTGAAGGTTCAATCATCGACTCCCTCTGGCGTGTCGTTACTGGATCTGGATTGAATCTATGATCAGCCGGTTTTTCTTTGCGCTACAGTTCTTGACCCGTTTTCCGGTACCCGGACGAAGCGAGATGCCGAGTGAATCAGAGCAGGGGAAAAGCCTGCTCTACTATCCGCTTGTTGGCCTGCTTATCGGTCTGTCGCTGGTGGCTGTGAATGGCATTGCAGGCAGTGCCGATACCCTGTTACGTGCTGCACTGTTGCTGGTTGTCTGGGTAACAGTTACCGGAGGTCTGCATCTTGATGGCCTGGCTGACATGGCGGATGCCTGGATAGGCGGGCAGGGTGAGCGTGACAGAACCCTGCAGATCATGAAGGATCCCCGATGTGGTTCGAGCGCTGTTTCTGCCGTAGTGTTGCTGCTACTGGTTAAACTTGCGGCTCTGAATAGTGTGCTTCTGCAGGGTGGCTGGGAGGTCATTTTACTCGCTCCCTTGCTCGGCCGCCTCAGCATTGTGGCGACATTTCTCTATCTGCCCTATGTCAGACCATCAGGTTTGGGTGCTACGCTTGCCGCCCATATTCCCAGAATTCAGGCGGGGAGGGTGCTGCTGGTTTCCGCACTGTTCTGCCTGATTATCCCGGGGTGGTACGCCGTCTGGATCCTGCTGTTCTGCGTTTTTTTGTTTCTTGTTTACCGCCACATGCTGTTGTCACGTATTGGCGGTTTTACCGGAGACAGTGCAGGCGCCATCTGTGAACTTACCGAGGCGGTATCCCTGGTCGCCGGGGCGCTGTTATTATAAATTCCATACCGGGAATTCTCCGTAATCCCGTTGTTTTGTCTCTATCCGAGTTTCTGGTTTCTGGTCATCAATGATACTGCCTTCTCCGGCTGTAAATCGTCGGAATATTTTACAGGTGACCTAGACGCCCGGGCTTTATTACTTGTTTTATATGGAAATAATCAAATGGCCGGAATATTGCTTTACTCAGTTCAGCCAATAAAAAAGCAAGTCTAAAACAGTTCCGTATGTTATGTAGGATAACCCCTATCTGGGCGTAGGATTAGTCTCCAAATTAGTACTCAGTTTATTCGTATATCGTTACTCTTTGGCTGACTACATGTGGAATTATATTCATTAAATGGTGCTGTTCTGGTATCTGTGCAAGTCCAGTTTGGCTCATGAAAGGGCAAGAGCATGCGCGTGATGCTTTACTTTGTCGCCTTTGGCTTTTTGTTTGCATTTGTCATTCCACTGCTGATCGGCACCCTTGTTCAGGATGAGGGGCAGGTCGCCCGACAATTGCGCCAGGGCGCGGATCCCGCCGTCATCCTGGAGCAGACGGCTGCTGGTATGACGGACAAACATTGTCCCATAAACGGGTACCGCTATTTGATAACCGGCGATGGCCATCCCTATGTGCAAATGCAAAATAATCCCTATATTGCTGTACTTATCGAAGATCGGGTGGAGATTCTGAAGATTGATATCGATCAGAATCTGGCGATTCCTTTAGGGAAAACCGAGCAGTTATCCGCCGACATGAACAGGCTTTCAACCATCCTGTCGGCCTGTATTCAGAGCGATAAAAAACCTCAAATAACACAACTTTTGATCCCATCAAAGAATTAAAATCACTGTCTGATAAATACGTAATCTCCACTGATGCATAGTTCAACGACCCGTTGCCGGTTAATGAATCTTCTTACAGGTGCGTGGGAATTATTAACGTGGGATTATTAGTCTTGTTGCCGGCAGTGAACTAAAAGCCCATTTAAATCACTGTATATACTTATGTTTCCCCAGCAGATTGTCTATTGATTCGTATCAGCCAGGGTAGGCATAACCACTCCTGCGGGTTAATATTAGACAGCACACTGGAAATCATCCGAAGTCAACATAATAGGCAGAGGAACCATTAGGTTCCGACACAGTTTCATATTCCCTCAGTCTTGCCGATATAAAACTGAGATATATTGGGGCTGTTTCATTAGGGAAATAACAAGAAGGAGACAAGGGAGAGGGTATGAGTGCTCAGGGCAACCCAAACATTTCAGTGATCCGGTTCGAAAATGAGCAGCGGAAACCGCGGCCGTCTGATGCTGGAGGCCCGGCCATCGATGGCGCGGCAACCCCTCTTGAGAATAGGCGCAGGGCGAATGTCTTTTCCCGGTTTCACTCGCTACGGGGGAAGGTTCGGCTATTCGGACATTTTTTTCATGCCCAGTTTCTGCTTCTTGCCTGTGTTGAATATTTTTCGTTTGTATCCGTCTACCAGTTTGTCATCCCCCTGTTGGGAACGATCCAGCCATCTGCACCAGCCATCTATCAATGGCCGGAAGCCGCCTTTGCGGGAATAGTCCTGATACTTGCGATCGCCTCCATGGGGCTATACGACACCCGGCAGAGAGAGGCCATCAAAGGGGCACTTGTTAGATTGATGGTGGCATTTCTCTCGGCTTTTCTGTTGCTGGTGCTGCTGGACGGGGTGTTTCCGTTATTTACCCAGGACTCAACCTACATCGCAAAGTTTGCTTTTGTTGCCTTTGTCTATTCCATATTAATACGGGTTTATTTCTACAGATTCGTTGACGGTAATGTCCTGCAGCGTAGAGTCATGGTTGTCGGTGCCGGTAGGCGTGCGGCTTCCATTGACAAGCTCAGAAGAAAGACGGATCAGAGAGGCTTTGAACTGGTCGGGTTTGTGCGAACCTCCAGTGAAGAGACTGTGCAGGTAGGCAATCACAAACTGCTCGATACTGATGACGATATTCGAAATTTTGCGATGCAGCATCACATTGATGAAATCATCATTGCACCGGATGACAGGCGCAGAAAATTGCCCCTGGATGGACTGATCGATTGCCGCATGAGCGGAATTGTAATTACCGACCTGCTTGATTTTTTCGAGCGGGAAACAGAAAAAATCAGACTTGATCTTATACAACCAAGCTGGCTGATTTATGCAAAAGGGTTTAAACGGAATATTCTCCGTTCCGCAACCAAGCGTAGTTTTGATATCCTGATCAGTGCCATCATGTTGCTGGTCTGCGTGCCACTGATGGCGCTTACCGCGCTGGCCGTTCTGATAGAAAGCAAAGGGAAAGGACCGGTTATATATCGACAGGAGCGTGTCGGTCGCGATGGTCGAACTTTTAATCTTTATAAATTTCGCAGTATGCGCACGGATGCGGAACAGGATGGAGTAGCCCGTTGGGCGCAACAAAATGATTCAAGAATCACCCATGTAGGGGCTTTTATACGGAAGTACCGGTTGGATGAGTTGCCCCAGTTATGGAATATATTCATCAACGATATGAGCCTTGTCGGCCCAAGACCGGAACGGCCCGAGTTCGTGGAACAGCTCTGTAAGATGAATGCGCTCTACAAGGAGCGTCATCGGGTAACCCCGGGGCTCGCCGGATGGGCGCAGGTATGCTATCCCTATGGGGCGTCAAAGAAAGATTCTATGGAAAAGCTGCAATACGACCTCTACTATGTGAAAAACCATGGTCTGCTGTTTGATTTTTATATATTGGTGCAGACAGCAGAGATCATCTTCTTCAAGAAGGGTGTGAGGTAGTGGAGAAACAGAGCTCAGTATAATCTTTATGGTTTGATATCGTATTTCTCCATCAGGCTATAGAGGGTCGGGCGTGTCACACCGAGGATTTTCGCGGTCTCCGAAACATTCGAATCGGTATGGTTCAGTGCCCGGAGAATGGCCCTTCGTTCAGCTTCTCCACGAACCTGCTTTAGATTCAGCGGCATCGCCTCTTCCGGTGCAGTCAGTTCGAGATCTTCCGGCGTTATCAATGGACTTTCAGCCATAATAACGGCACGCTTAACCCGGCTCTCAATTTCACGCACATTGCCGGGCCAGTCGTAGTGCTCGATCGCAAGAATGGCATTTTTCTCAAAACCATTTATCTGTTGGTTATACTCTTTACTGAAACGTTCAAGAAATGCCTTGGCCAGTACCAACGCATCACCCTCCCGCTCTTTTATGGGCGGTATTTTTATGGCGACCTCACTGATCCGGTAATAGAGGTCTTCCCTGAACCGGCCTTCCGCGATCAGATTCTGGATATTCTGGTGTGTGGCGCAGACAATGCGCACGTCAATGGGGATCTCTTCGCGTCCGCCAATTCGTTCCAGTACGCGTTCCTGAAGAAAACGCAGCAGCTTGGCCTGGAGATCGAAGGGCAGATCGCCAATCTCATCGAGAAACAAGGTGCCGCCATTTGCATATTCAATCTTGCCCCGTGTTTGCTTTGATGCTCCGGTGAAAGCACCTTTTTCGTAGCCGAAGAGTTCACTTTCCAGAAGATTGGCCGGTATTGCCGCACAGTTGATGGCGACCATTTTATGATCGGCCCGCGGGCTCAGTTCATGCAGTGCTTGTGCGAACAGTTCTTTACCCGTTCCACTGGCTCCAAGTAGCAGTGTGGTGATATTGGACGGAGCAATCTTTTCTATGGTTCTGCAAACCTTGAGCATTTCCGGACTGGTTGCAATGATGCCGTTGAGCGGTGCCCTGGTCTGTTCCTGCTGGAGTTTTATATTCTCCTGTTCAAGCTCGTTGACATGATAGGCTCGATTGACGATTAACGAGAGCATTTCAGGTTCAACCGGCTTTTGACAGAAATCGTAGGCGCCGAGCGCAATGGCCCTGACGGCATTCTTGCGATCATTGTCACCTGTTACGACGATAATCTTGGTGCCCGGGGCGATCGCAAGGATCTCTTCCAGTGTTGCAAGTCCTTCACTGACACCGCCGGGATCGGGTGGCAGACCCAGGTCGAGCGTTACAACCACTGGCTGGTGGCGACGGATTTGCGTGATGGCCTCTTCCCTGTCCCCTGCCGTCAGCACCTCGAAATCATCGAAACACCATCTCAGTTGACTCTGCAGACCAACATCATCTTCAACGATCAACAGGTTCTTATTCAGATCCGTCACTAGTTACCCCGCTGTTACAGTTTCTTGCGTCTATTTAATCAGGTCTACTCGGTAGAGGTCACACAGGGCAGGGTGATCTGGAATGTTGATCCTTTTCCCGGTGTGCTTTGTACACTGATATCACCGTTTAGGCTGCGGATATACTCGCGGCTTTCATACACACCGATTCCCATCCCGGTCAGACCTTTGGTTGAGTCAAACGGGTGAAAAAGACGTTGCTTGATGAACTCCTGATCCATGCCGGTGCCACTGTCCTCGACTTCAACGACCGCCACATTGGAGGCATCGCTCACGCGGATAATAACATGTCCATCATTAGACGTGGCGTCCTGGGCATTCTGGATTATATGGCCGAATACCGTAGCCAGTTGCTCTCTGTCGGCATGCACAATCAATCTTTCAGGGAAAGGGTTGAGCGTCGGAACTGGCTTCCGCGTGGCATGTGCGGTGGTTACTTCCTTCAGTAGAGAATTCAGGTTGATCGGCTGTGTACTGCTGCCCCGCATGCCGCTCTTCATCTGTTCCATCAGCTTGGTCATGCGTGTGACCGAGTTTCTGACAGTACTGATGACGTCATCGACAAATTCCGGTTTGTGTTTGTGCCGCTCGGCATTTGAGACGATCAACGACTGTTGGGCAAGGATGTTTTTAAGGTCATGCACGACATAAGCCGACAGTCGATTGAATGCTTCAAACTGTCGTGCCTGGGTCAACGCCTTCTCCGAAAGATGCTGCGCCAGATGGCTAGCAGCCTGTTGACCGGCCATTTTTAACAGATCCCGGTCTTCCCAGTTGATTGTGCGTTGTGATGAGGAGCCGGAGATGATGATAAAACCAAAAACGCTATTCTTGAAAAGAAGGGGTACAACCAGCCAGGCATTTTGTATCTCCATCAGCCACGGGGGCGGTAGAAAGTCACTATAAAGGTCCGGATTCCGCTTGTATTCATCCAGATCCACCAGCCACTGGTTCTTCTCCAGAAAGATGCCGAGGGATTCATTTTCAGATGTGATCCGGGCTGCCGGCTCGGCTGTATTCAGAGCGCTATTGAATTCATACTGCCCGTTTTCGCGCCTGATCCAAAGTGATCCTCCCGTGCTGTTTACCAGAGCCGACATGGCCCGCAGTATTCTTCCAGGTACTTCGTCATCACTGTTGGCGAGAGTCTGCGTGAACCGCAGCCACTCTTCCCGATAGTCATATTTGTAATTGAAAAAGTGTTTGCTCAGGAAAACCCGGAGCTTGGCCCGGATGCTCCCGGAAAACAGAATGATCAGAAGGAGTGCCGCAGTGCCGCTCAGAAATGCTATCTGCAGGGTGGATCCCCATGAGCCACCATAAAAGCGGATGTAATAACCCGCCGAGGCCATTATCAGCAGATAAATGCCTGCTCCCATCAGTGTGACGGATTGAAAAACCACATTCCTGGAGACGTAGATGTCCAGGGACCACTTGGGATTGCGGGCTACCGATACGGCGATCAGCGGGACCATCAAACCGTTGACGATGCCTCTAGCGTTCCACAGTGCTGGATTGAGCTGCTTGAACAGAAGTGCATCCGCGAACATGAAAAAGTCATAGGCAAATATACAGCCGATACCGATGCAGAGATGTTTGATCGCCCAGCGTTGCTCGACGGTGGAGTTTCTGAAGAGTTGCTCCAGCAGCAACAAGGCAATGATATTGAAGGTGACCCAGATTCCCAGTGTGGCATCGCGACTGATCAGGCCGGTATTTGCGGTGAATACGGCGATCAGTGGTAAAAGGACCGTAATGATACCGGCGATGACCAGGAAGGCGGAAAACAGGTTTATCGGGGTAATGCGTAACAGGCCGCCGAGCTTTTGACTGCTGTTGGATTGAACACTTTTCAACAGAAAGAGGCACCAGAAGGTGTCCCGTCCCAGTTCCAGCAGCTGCAGGATCCCCGGGAACATTATAACTGTAAGAGCTGAAAGGGATGAAACACCCGCCCAAAGCGCAGAAAAGCTGCTGGCGAGGATCAGCAGCCGGCCGAGTGACTTGCCACGCCAGGAGGTGATGAGTAGACCGGTCAATGCCGCATAGGCAATAAAGGCGAAAAGATAACTGAAGAAACCTATATTCAATGCGGCCTGCTCTGGTTATTTCGTTTTGATTCTGGATACATAACACGCTCGGCGACTCTTTAAGGGAAGCGCCGATTGAATCCGCCCCTGACTTTATCCCTGAATTGACCAGGGATTCCTTGGCTTCAACAGCGGCAAATCACCCTGGGATTGTACTGTTGAGCGCACTGGTTTTTAAATACTGTCTGTCAATAGTCGCCCGGCCGGGATTTTCCACTCCATGTTACCTTATTTTCACTGGCCCCGTAGGGAGTTTAAAAGTACAATCTGCTGAATTATTAACAGCTTGGCCGAAATGCCTTACGGCTGGCTCATTATGGTGCATCCGGCATCTTCTGGATGCCACGGATATGGAAGGCGGGGTAGGTCCAGATAATGTCAGCGTTTATGCAGGTTCGGGATGGACTTCGGGTCAATCCACGTACATGGCTGATCACCGGTGTGGCCGGTTTTATTGGGTCAAATCTCCTGGAAGAGTTGTTACTGCATGACCAGACAGTGGTAGGGATGGATAACTTTGCCACGGGGCATCGGCATAACCTGGAGAAAGTGCGTGCCCTGGTCAGTGAGGAGCAATGGCAGCGGTTTACTTTCCATGAACTGGATATCCGGAGTGTCGAACACTGCAAGAGTGTCGTTGAGGGGGTCGATTATGTGCTCCATCAAGCCGCGCTTGGCAGTGTGCCCCGCTCAATCAGCGATCCATTGACAACCAACGATACCAATAGCACCGGCTTTCTGAACATGCTGGTCGCGGCCAGAGATGCAGGAGTGAAGCGCTTTGTTTATGCTGCCTCTTCCTCCACCTACGGGGACCATCCGGGGCTGCCCAAGAGGGAGGATTTGATCGGCAAACCGCTCTCACCCTATGCCGTGACCAAATATGTTAATGAGCTCTATGCGGATGTGTTTGCCAGAACCTATGGCATCGAGACTATCGGTCTGCGCTATTTTAACGTGTTCGGTCCACGCCAGGATCCCAAAGGTGCCTATGCGGCGGTTATTCCACGCTGGATAGAGGAGCTCTATCGCGGCACGACATGCCACATTAACGGTGATGGCGAGACTTCCCGGGACTTCTGTTACATCAGTAATACGGTGCAGATGAACCTGCTGGCCGCAACAACATCCAATTCGGAGGCGGTAAACCAGGTTTACAATGTTGCCTTTGGTGTCCGTACCACGCTCAATCAGCTCTTTGATGAGATCAGAAGTCGTCTTGCCCGACGTTTCCCGCCCATTGCTGATGCGCAACCGGAGTACGTCGAGTTTCGGGCTGGCGATGTCCGGCATTCACTGGCGGATATTTCCAAGGCAACCGCACTGCTTGGCTATTCGCCAACGCATGGTCTGCAGCAAGGTCTGGATGTTACAACCCAATGGTTTCTCGATGAGTTCGAGTCGGCATCTGGACATTCATAATAAGCATAAAATTCTGGCCGGGCGGTATAATTTCCGTGGATGATCCTCCGAACAGCGCCCGCCTCCTGACCGGGAGCGTCGGCACAAGTTTTCGTAATGGCTGGCCCGCTTACAGGGCGTCAACAAAAAATCAGGAATGATAATGGACAAAATTGCAGTCGTAGGTCTTGGATATGTTGGTTTGCCTCTGGCGGTGGCGTTTGGCAAGAACCGTGATACTATCGGCTATGATCTGGATGAACGAAAGTTGACCAACTACCGCAATGGTTCGGACCCGAGTGGCGAAGTCGAACCGGAAGATCTGGCCATTGCCTCTTATCTTGAATATACCAGTGATCCATCCCGCCTATCCGAGGCAGCCATTGTTATCGTAGCGGTACCTACGCCGATTGATCATGCCAGAAAGCCGGATCTGTCACCCGTCATTGGGGCATGCCAGACACTGGCGGCCAATCTGAGGCCGGGGGCCATTGTGGTTTTTGAATCCACCGTCTACCCGGGTTGTACGGAAGAGGTCTGCGTACCGATCATCGAGAAGATATCCGGTATGCAGTGGGCGGGCCGTGATGGCAATGATAGGGGTGATCGCAATAGCGGATTCTATATCGGTTATTCGCCGGAGCGAATCAATCCGGGAGATAAGGAAAACCGGCTAGAGACTATTGTCAAGGTGGTATCCGGAGATACACCCATCACTTGCGAGCGGGTAGCCCAACTGTATGAGAGTGTTGTCACTGCCGGTGTTTGCCGCGCTTCCACGATCAAGGTCGCAGAGGCTGCCAAGGTGATCGAGAACACCCAGCGCGATCTGAATATCGCGCTGATGAACGAATTGGCGATGATTTTCCACAAGATGGGTATTGATACCGTTGATGTCCTTGAGGCTGCTGGAACCAAATGGAATTTCCTGCCGTTTCGTCCAGGGCTGGTGGGTGGTCACTGTATAGGAGTAGACCCCTATTACCTGACCTACAAGGCGGAAACGGTGGGCTATCATCCCCAGGTAATCCTTGCCGGACGCAAGACCAACGATGGCATGGGCAAGTACATTGCCGAACAGACGGTGAAGCGGATGATTCAGGCCGGCCATTCAGTCAATGGTGCCAATGTTGTCATGCTCGGACTGACGTTCAAGGAAAACTGTCCGGACCTGAGAAACTCACGGGTTGTGGATATTATTGATGAACTGAAGAGCTACAACTGCAATGTACATGTGACTGACCCGATGGCTGATCCGGAAGAGGCAATACATGAATATGGTGTCCAGTTGAAAAAATGGGACCAGCTCCCACAAGCCCAGGCGATCATCCTGGCTGTCGCACATAAACAGTATCAGACCCTATCAGTGAGCGATTTTGCAGCAATCATGGAAAAAAATGCGGTAGTCATGGATGTGAAATCAAAGCTTGATCGCCGTGCCTTCGCTGAAGCAGGCATTGAACTCTGGAGACTCTGATTCGCCTCACCTTGAATGGCTTACAGCCATCAAACATGGCGGCACATCTTTGTGTGGCTGGAGCCTCTGAATTGATCAGAGGTTAGCTGACAGCAAGCGGAGGGCAGTCGATGCCCCCGCTCATGCACAGGCGAGATCAGTTCGTCTGATTCCGGAGTGGGGTGGGCAGCATCCGGTCATTGACCATCTCCCGCAGAACCTGGCGGATCTCGGGCAGACCGAAAGTGTGTTGCTCCTCGGTCATGCCATACAGCAGCATCTGGCTACAGATAAGATTGATCAGGCGCGGGATACCATGGCTGTAATTGAAAATGACCGGAAAAATCTCATCCACCAGTTCCGGGTCATTTTTCCAGCCAACCTGACTTAACCTGTGACGGATATATTCGGCTGTGTTGCGTTCATCGAGTGGATCGAGGCCTATCACGGCATTTACTTTCTCGTAAAGCGCTTTCAGATTTTGGGCAAGTAACTGCTCATGAAGGATCTCCCGACCTATAAGGAATATCTGCAAAAGCGGTACCGATTTCCAGCGCAATTGCATCAGAAGTTCGATCTTGCGCAGTGACTCAGGCTCCAGGTTCTGTGCCTCATCGATGATCAGCAGGGGACGACGTCCAAAGTTGTGCATACCTGAGAGCATGGTCTGCAATTCGGCAATAATTTCCGTTTCATCATCCGTCAGTTTATTGATACCGAAACTGAAGGCAATCATTCGGATCAGGTCAGTGGCCTGAAGCTGAGTTGAGACCAGGTCGGCGGTAACGATGGGTTCATTCCTGATGGCGTGCATGAAATCCCTTAGCAGGGCTGTTTTGCCCGTTCCAGGTCTTCCTGTGACAAGAACAACGCCCTCTCCGCGGCGCAGCGCATAGAGCATGTAGGTCTTTGCGTGGTTGTAACTGGCATGCCTGTAGCAGGGTTTGTTGTTCGGGCTCAGCCGAAATGGGTCCTCTTCCAGATGATAAAATCGTTCGTACATAGTTTGATTTATGGCTGTGAGTGCCATCCTTGTTTTGCTGCCGGGAATCAGTTTCCTGTTTGCTGAACAGGTTACTCTTCCATGACCTGTCAGCACGGTTATTGGATGATCACCATAATTGGCCATCCCGGTCACAGCGGAATTATTGAGGATCTCCGCTTCTGCTTTATCGTTGCGATAATCATCCTGTATGATCTACAGGGAGTGTTAGCGGCAATTGTCACAGAAAATTAACCGGGCAGTTGTGAAGCAGGTTAATTTTCAGTTTTTGGGGTCATTCAGTCGTATAACAGTGGCGGTCCGGTGTGCAGAGGGATAGAGTCTATATGAGTAATATAATTTAATCTGTTATTTTACCTATACTCTATAACATACTGATTATATGCGACTCGCTGCTATTTTCGTGCGCACATATTTATTCTTGCCACAGATCATATCGGGAAATAAATTACTTTAATGCGGGTGACAATGAGAGAGCACGCAGCATCACCATCCGGCGGGTATCAACAGCGATAGACTGAATCTACTGGAACAGCCATGTTGCTGGTGTGTTGCTCCCGTTCTTGTGTCTGACAAAGGATTGATCGTTTCTTATGTATGAGTCTTTCTATAATCTTAAAGCTGAACCATTTCGACTGAGCCCCGATCATCGGTTCTGTTTCAGCCACAAGAGTTATGCCAAGGCCAAGGCATATATGCAGTACGCGATTCACAGGGCGGAAGGCTTTGTGATGGTTACCGGCAAACCCGGCACGGGTAAGACGACGTTGGTAAATGATCTGGTTGATGGCCTTTCACATTCAAAAATTGTGGTGGCAACCATTGTCAGTACACAGCTTGAGGCAGATGATCTGCTGCGTCTTGTCGCCTGTAATTTCGGGTTGGATATCGATGCGCCGAACAAGGCCGTGGTACTGCAAAGTCTATCGGTAAGGCTACGCCGCTATCATGAAGAGGGAACCAGGGCACTACTGATTATCGATGAAGCGCAGGACCTCGCCGCATCCGCACTGGAAGAGTTACGACTGCTAACCAATCTCCAACTCAATAATCAACCCTTGCTGCAGATCTTTCTTGTCGGCCAGGAGAATCTCCGTGAACTGGTACAGAAGCCAAGCATGGAACAGGTTCATCAACGCTTGGTGGCCGCCTGTCATCTGGAATCCCTGAGTGAACAGGATACGAAAGCCTATATCAGACACCGCCTGGATCGTGTCGGCTGGAAGGACGACCCGGCAATTGATGAGGGCGTCTATCCGGTCGTATTTCAATTCAGCAAAGGGGTGCCGAGAAGAATCAATCTGATATGCAGCCGTTTTCTGCTTCATGGATGTGTAGAGGAAAAGCATCGCATCCGTAGTGCCGATGTAAGAACCGTTGTTGAGGAACTGCAACATGAGCAGTTGGCACCCAGCGGATTCAAGTCAGTATTGCCCCCCTTGCTGGATGATGAAGTCATGGAGACTGAATCGGATCCTGTCGCAGAGGTGGATGATATTTCGCAGCCTGAACCGGTCATAGAACAGACAATTCCTGAACAGCGCCCTTCAAAAGAGACATCCGGTGCGCAGTCTGCGGTACCCGCACCTGTTTCATCGGTATCCATAAGTTCCACAAACAATGAAATCCTCGATCTCTGCTCACTGGAAGGGGAGATACGGCGGGAAGAGAGCCACTCTGTTGTTCATCCTGAAAAGACCACGCGGGATGAGATTCAGGAGAACTATTTCTCTCTCTCTGAAGCAGTGGATTTGCCATCTGAACCTATACCCATCCGTAAGCCTCGGGAACCCGTACCGACAGAACACGGTGGTTATGGCGACCGATTTGCAAATGCCCAGAGACAGAAAGAGACCGGGAATGTAAAAACGCACTACTACAATGAATACCAGGCTGGCGCCGATTCACCGGGAGTTGTAACCAAAAAGCGGAGCCGGCTCTCCCTGGCTCTTATTTTTCTATTCATCGCGGTTGCATTATCAATAACGATCTATGTGATCCGCCCGGCATTGCTGCAAGCACAAATCGTAAAACTTGAAGAAAGAGTTGGCTATTTCATAAACAGCCCGAGGGAAGCGTCCACACCCGGCGTAGCGGGGCTTTCTTCCTCAAAGGTCCAGGTTGATGAAAATGGCAGGAGTCATGTAACCGCGGGATCAAATCAGGATGCAACCGAAACCGTGAATACAACCGGGGATGTAGAACATCAATCGGCTGACCAACACCCGCTCAGGGATGCTCCGAATCAACAGCTATCTGGCAACCCGGCCGTTGATGAGCAAAAAAAAACAGCACCGGCCATTGAATTGAGCAGTGTCTCCTCCTTTCCCTCCATACCGGCTGACAGTGAAAAAACCCTACTGGAATCGTTGCCGTCTCCAACCACCGCTAATGATGAAGAAATCCCGGTAGCGGAGACAGAAGGTCCGCAATTAATGGCGGCAACCGATGGTCCGTTGCCCTCTGAAGCGGTATTGCCTGTCTCAGCCCAGGCTCCCATTACTGATCCGGATACCTCAATGCCCGTTGAATCCATCGCCAACCCGGTATTGGCCAACAGTGGTATCAGTTTGAATGGCAAATCCAGTGCCGGACAACTGACGAGCAGCGGTGAACTTGTACGTGAGTCCAATAAAGCGGTTACTTTCCCTGATCAAACATCTGACAACGCGGCAATACCCGCGGAGGCTGAACAAGCCACAGAGTTGCAGAATGACCCGGAAAATCAAGAGAGGCGGATACTGTTTGATAGTAACAGCACCACCATTGCCGATGAATATCTCAGTATGTTATCCGAGGTGGTCGACTGGCTGAAAATTCATACCGGGCACGCTGTCCGTATTATTGGATATGCAGATAGCCGCGGAGATACAGATTACAATCAGGAGCTCTCTTTAAAACGCGCCATTGCTGTGGCCGACTATTTTGAAAAGCATGATATTGCTGAAAGTCGACTTCGTATCGAAGGGCGCGGTGTATATCCTGCAACTGAAACCCCGTCTAATGACCAGAATTCACGACAGCTTCAGCGCTTTGTGGAAATTGTCATCATTCCAACGGATGGCTAAGTTATTTCCTGTGTGTATTTCGGCAGCTTCCTTTCTGATCCTGAGTGGCAAAAAAAGAGGATTTGTGGGTGACGAGGCATGAGTGAAACTTCAGCAATGGTATTGCCGAAATTCAACTGCCTGGTCAGCACTTATCAAGCAGCTGTGGAGGAGTTCCTCAAGGCGCGCCTCGAGCGGATGTTTTTTGAAGTAGAGCCGGTAATGATCGATTTTGCCAGCAAGGCCGAGACGGACAATGCCCAGACTCTTTACTTTGATACGATCAGCCATATTCAGAACCTGAGTGAACAGGTTTCCCAAAATTATTTCGATATCCTCAAGCTTGGATTTAGGGAGTTTAGCAACGGGCAGTCAATTCACTATCCAAAACCCATTATCGAAACGAACAGTGTTGAAAAGATAGGGATTGTCGAGAATGAGGATCTGGAGATTCATATTGCAATCCAGGAGATGATCAACCGGACGAGAAATAAAAATCATCAGGCGCTCTATCAACTCGGCCAGCGACTAGCCGTTATCCGGCAGGGCAGAAAATTGTCAAACGCGGACTTGCCCGCCTGCCCTGATCACATCACAACAACTTTTCAGACGGCCGCTGATCGATTTGAACTGAAACAAAAACTGCTGCTGATCCTCTATGTGCTGTTTGAAAAGAATGTCCTGGGGGATATCAATAAGTTATATGCCAGGCTCAATACACTGCTTTCCGATGCGGGTATCTATCCCCATCTGGCGCCTGTGATTCAATTAGGCAAAAGCCACTCAGCCGCCCGGAGTGCGCAGGTGTTGGCGGATAATGAAGCCGGCAGGCAGGCGGCGGAACAGGCCGGTTCACCGGCAAGAAGAACTGACCCTTTGACCAATGCCGATTTTGCTATCGGCGATGCGGTGTTCAAGTCCATTCTTTCACTTCTGACAGAAAGGCGTCGCAGCGATCCCCGTTTCAGGGACCATCCGGAATTTCGCACCGATGGCGATCTTGGTCAGCTCAGAAACAAGCCCGAACTGGTTAACGCAATCAACCGGCTTGATCTCCTGGCCCATTTCGACACGGGCGTATCTGAATCTGAAGCGGCTGATTCACTGACCGATAATGAAAGAAATGCAGCGGCGATTGAATATCTGCAAAAAAGGATTGCCGGTGAAAGGGAGAACATCTATCGAAATCTGGACACAAATACCATACCGACTGCCGATCTGGACACGATAGAACTGGTCGGCATGCTGTTTGAGCATATTCTTGACGACCAGGATCTTGCCAGTCTCACCAAGACATTGATTTGCCATCTGCATACACCTTATCTGAAAGTAGCCATTCTTGATCCGGATTTCCTGACCAATAGCGAGCACATTGCCAGAAAGTTTTTGAATCTGGTGGTGAGTGCCGGGCGTCGCTGGATTGATGAGCAGAATGTAGAAGCGGGTATCTACCACGCCATGCGCGACATGATCCAGATCATCCTGAAAGATTTCAAGGACGACATCTCGCTTTTCGGCAAGGTGTATGAAGAGTTTGGACACCATCTTCAGGCCCTGGAACATCGTACAAAAATACTCGAGGAGAGAACCAAGGAGGCCACCCGGGGCAAGGACAGGCTGGAGTATTCCCGATTGCGTGCAGAGACGGTGATGCGCCAATACTGCGCGGGCGTGCAGTTTCATCCGGTACTCTGGCGCTTTCTCGCTACCGTCTGGAAAAACTACATGACCCTGCTGCTGCTGCGGGATCAGCAGATTGAACAGCATAAAGAGTGGCGCACGCTACTCATGGTGATAAACAGTGTCATCAAGATCAACAACGGGTATGCAGATCCCGGGACCATCGAATGGCTGCGTCATGCCTGGCCGCGATTAAAGAAGAGTATTGAGCAGGGGCTCGGGTTTCTGGGCAGTAACAATCCGCCAGAGTATGTTGCCTTCCAGAAAGCCATTCTGGAATGTCAATCCGGAACTCGAAAGAAACCGGTCGAGAAAGTCGAGATTTTACCTGCGGTTGCGCGCAAGACAGAGATTAAAGATGTGGGCAGGCGTGCAAAAACAGAAAAAATTCGCGCATTGACGCGCCAGGCACAACAAACGGATATCGGAAGCTGGTTTGAGTTTTCTGAGCCGGACGGCAAGCTGCAGCGGGTTAAACTGTCGTGGTACAGCCCGGTAACCAATAATCACATGTTCATCGACCGTTTTGGATACAAGGCGTTTATCCTCTCAACAGACCTGCTGGTGTCAAAGCTGGCCAATGGAACGGCCTGTATTATTGAACCCAACAGGTTCCCGTTTGTGGATCAGGCCCTGAAGAAAATCTACACGCTGTTGCGCGCCTGATCGATCGTGCCCCTCTGCAGGTGTCGGTCAGCCTCAAGAGAGATTGATGCGGGAACATGCGGGCAGCCGGTCTCAATAGGAGATGGATGCCGTTCAGTACACGCTATGAGTGTTGGCCAGCAAAAGGTAACAGATCCTGTTATGACAAAACCTTATCCACATCTGCTCGAACCGCTCGATCTTGGGTTCACCGAACTGAAAAATCGTGTGCTGATGGGCTCCATGCATACCGGCTTGGAGGATAAAAAGGCTGATTTTCCCAAGCTGGCCGCCTATTTTGCCGAGCGGGCACGGGGTGGTGTCGGTTTGATGGTCACCGGTGGCTTTGCACCGACCCGGGCCGGTTGGCTGGCGCCTTTTGCCTCCAAACTGACCAGTCGATTTGAATTGAAGCGCCACCGCCTGGTTACCGACGCGGTTCATCGGGAGGGAGGTAAGATCTGCCTGCAGATTCTGCATGCAGGACGTTACGGTTATACGCCGATCAATGTCGCCCCTTCGGCGGTGCAATCACCCATCACGCCATTCAAGCCCCGTGCGCTCTCCGCACGGGGGATACGGAAACAGATTCAGGGTTTTGTGCACTGTGCCCGTCTAGCACAGCAGGCGGGTTATGACGGTGTCGAGGTCATGGGTTCCGAGGGTTACTTGCTGAATGAGTTCCTGGTTACCCATACCAACCTAAGGACGGACGGTTGGGGCGGCGCCTTTAAAAATCGCATGCGGCTTCCGGTCGAAGTGCTCAGGCAGATTCGCGCTGCGGTGGGTCAGGAGTTCATCATTATCTTTCGCCTCTCCATGCTGGATCTGATCGAGAAAGGGAGCAGTTGGGAAGAGGTGGTTCTCCTTGCCAAGGCAATAGAGTCGGCTGGCGCAACCCTGATCAATACCGGCATTGGCTGGCATGAGGCACGGATTCCAACCATTGCCACCATGGTCCCCAGGGCGAGCTTTACCTGGGTCACCGGCCGGTTGAAAGGAGAGGTGGAGATTCCATTGATCACCACCAATCGGATCAACACCCCTGAAGTGGCAGAGGCGGTGATCGCCCGGGGCGACGCGGATATGGTATCCATGGCCCGGCCGTTGCTGGCCGATCCGGAATTTGTACTGAAGGCGGAGCAGGGCAGAAGCGATCAGATCAATACCTGTATTGCCTGCAATCAAGCCTGCCTGGATCACATCTTTGCCAATCATCGGGCTACCTGCCTGGTCAACCCGAGGGCCTGTTACGAAACCGAGCTCAATTATCCGCCGAGTGCCCGGCCCAGGCGTATCGCGGTGGTGGGTGCCGGACCGGCAGGTCTGGCCTGTGCCACCATCGCCGCCGGCAGGGGGCACAAAGTGGACCTGTTTGAAGCAGATAAGCGCATCGGCGGCCAATTCAACATGGCCCGGCGAATACCGGGGAAGGCGGAGTTCAATGAGACGCTGCGCTATTTTAAGCGCCAGATCGAACTCACCGGCGTGGTGCTGCACGCCGGTGATGCGGTGACAGCTGAAGCGTTGATTGCAAATGGTTATGACGAAGTGGTCATTGCCACCGGCGTATTACCCAGGATCCCTGCGATACCCGGAATCGGTCATTCCAAGGTATTGAACTATACCGAGGTGCTGCGGGGGCAGAAGCCGGTTGGTGAACGGGTGGCCATTATTGGTGCGGGGGGTATCGGTTTTGACGTGGCGGAATATCTTTCACATGAGGAATCCGCGATGAGCCCCGAGGAGGAGATTGATGCCTTTCTCTCTGAATGGGGCATAGACAAGGGTCTCTCCGCCCGGGGGGGAGTCGCCGGTGTGAAACGGGCGCAGATTGTATCGGGCAGAAAGATCTATCTGCTGCAACGCAAGGCAAGCAAACCTGGTGCCGGTCTGGGAAAGACGACAGGCTGGATCCATCGGGCCACACTGAAACATCGTCAGGTTGAGATGCTGGCGGGCGTCCGGTATGAACGAATCGAGGATGAGGGATTGCATATTGTGGTGGGTGGCAAGCCGCGCTTGCTTGCAGTGGATCATGTCATCATCTGTGCCGGTCAAGAGTCGCGCAAATCGCTTTATGAGGCGTTACTGGCAGCGGGTGTCACCGCGCACCTGATCGGCGGCGCCAAACTGGCGGGAGAGCTGGATGCCAAACGGGCTATTCGTGACGGGGCGGAGCTGGCGGCAGTATTATAAACAGAGAATTACGCCTCGAAGGACTTCAGCGCCTCGATATCTAGGATGGTGATGGCACCATACTTAACATCGACGATCTTCTCCGACTGCAGGACATGCAGCGCCTGATTCACCCGCTGGCGGGAAATCCCCGAAAGATTCCCCAACTCCTCCTGGGAAATCTCCAGCCGGTAATGCATGCCGGGGTAGAGATCATGATTGAACATGGAGGCGAGCGAACGGGCGACACGCGCCTCCGGTGACAGGAAACGGTCATACTCCATATAGCCGATAAACTGACCCAGACGTTCATTGAAATGGGTGAGCAGAAAGCGGTTGAAGGCGATGCTCTCTTCCAGCAGGGTGAAAAATGTCTGTATGGGCATGAATGCGATGCGTGATTTACGTAGCGCCACGATGTCATACCGGCGCGGCTCGCGTTTCAGCAGCGACCCTTCGCCAAACCAGCTGCCGGAAGGGATTCCGGTGATAAATGAAATCTGTTTGCCGGTATGGGATTCACAGGAGATTTTTGCCAGACCCTCGATAATGCCGACCCACTCTTCAGCGGCGGAACCTTTGCGGCAGATCATATCTCCGGCGGCAAACTGTTTCTCATACAGAGTGCCCCTGACCAGTTGTTGCTGGGCATGTGAAAGGCTCTCCATCCAGGGGCTTCCAAGCAGAAACTGTTCGAGGGATTCCATGGCTCCAAATGTCATCTGAATGACAGAAAACAGAGAAACGAGTTGCTATGATAGCAGAACATCAGGGATTGAAGTATTTAAGCTGATCCTGCGCTTAAATAATTATTTAGCAAAAAAAACAATAAGATATAAGTAAACGGCCCATTTTTCCTGCCCGCGCTATAGAGGGATACGGAAACTGGCCGTGATCAAAGGCGAATACTATGGAGCATTGTGATATGTCTGCACGTATGAGTTTTTCAGTCGCAAATGAGACCGCTTCATTTATCTCTCCACTGCCTATGGCGCAGAATGATCCATCCAGCGAAATGGACGCGGTCATTCAGATCCCCGATGGTTGCTGGGAGCCGGTTGATTTTCTCGATGGCGATGAGAGCGGTATCCCGAGTCAACTGTTGGCAACCCTCTATGTCAACTCCTGTCCCATGCACTTCGAGGCCTATCTAGTGGATGAGCAGGGCGATATCTGTGATGCCAGGCATCAGCAGGCAATCAACCTGGTAAAAGCGGCGCTGCGGGATGATGAACCCTGGAAGACCTTCAGTTACAGCGGTCACGACTATGTGATGATTGCCATCCCGTTCGGCATGGGCCGCTGAACGGTTCATTAGCTGATTTTCCAGCAGATCTACTATGCTGGGATCGTATATAAAGATAAAGCCGCGAATGAGTACCTGTTCATTCGCGGCTGAATTTTTTCTTATCCTGTCTGGATAGACGACAAATGTGGCACTTCAGCTGAACCGCGGACCCATTCACGCCTGCCAGTTTTCTATCACCTCGATAAAACGGCTCATGAAGCGGTTCGCCTGATAGGCATCCAGGGCGCGGTGATCAATGGTGAGGGTGACATAAGCCATCGGCCGGATCTGTAGCGAATCCGCACCGTCGACCTCCCTGACAATGACCCGTTTTTCCAGCTTGCCAATGCCGAGAATGGCCGTCTGGGGCTGATTGATGATAATCGGTGTGGCTACCAGGCTGCCGCTGACGCCGTGATTTGACAGGGTGAATGTCCCGCCCTGTATGTCGGCGGGTGACAGGGTACCGTTGCGGGCGTTAACCGTAAGACGCTGCAGTTCGCTGGCGATGCCGCGCAGATTTCGGATTTGCGCCTGCTTTAATACCGGCACAATCAGGCCCTGATCAGCCAGTGCGGTACCGATCCCGATATTCATATCGGTGAACAGTTCCAGGCTCTCTGGATGGAAACGACTGTTGATTTGCGGCACCTGTTCCAGTGCCTTGACACTGGCCGCGACAAAATAGGCACTCAAGGTCAACTTTATTCCTTGCTGAGCGAAGCTGGCCTGATGCTGTTGCCGATGTCGGATGATCGCACTGAGATCCGCCTCAAAGATCGTGGTCACATGGGGTGCGGTGTGCAACAGGCTCCGGGTCATATGCTCGGCAATACGTCGCCGCATCGCATCGTGAGGGATATGGGTCGATCCCGTACCACGGGTTTCAGACTGCAGTTGCGGGGTATCGCCCGAGGGAGGGATGCCGGGTTGGCCGATAGGAACGTCACGCTGCTTCAGATAGGCGAGGATATCCTGTTTGGTGACGCGCCCATGCCTGCCGGTGCCGGTAATTTGTTCGGGGTCCAGGTTATGTGTCTTGACCAGCCGACGGACGGCGGGACTCAACAGGGTTCTGTCCGTGTCCTTTTCAGCCTTGTGTGGTGTCGTTTCCTGTGTGGGAAATGTGGCACCGTCAGTTGATGATTTCGGGTGCGCTTGCATATCGGTGTCAATACGTCCCAGCAAGGTACCCGGTGCAACATCCTCGCCGGGCCTTATTAAGATCTCGCTCAGGATGCCACTGGCGGGGGCGGCAACTTCCACCATCACCTTGTCTGTCTCAAGATCGACCAGGGGCATGTTTTCGGTTACCTGCTCTCCAAGCGTTTTCAGCCAGTTGGCCAGGGTATGCCGGGTGCCCTGTTGCTCGCCCTGTGGCACGATGATGTCAACCAGTCTCGACATGTGCTTTATACCCCCAGCAACTGGCTGATGGCCTCGGCGATCTTCTGCTCATCAGGCAATACGCTGTTCAGTAACAGCGGACTGTGCGGACTTGGGATATCCGGCATGGCCAGGCGTTTGATCGGGGCATCCAGTTCAAAGAAAACCTCGTCGCTCAAGGTGGCGGCGATCTCTGCGCCGAAACCGGCTGTGATGTTGTCCTCGTGGACAACCAGGCAGCGAGCCGTGCGGGTCACCGACTGGATTACCGTCTCTTTATCCCAGGGCACAATGGTGCGCAGATCGATCACCTCAACCCGGTCACCGAAATGCCGGGCCGCCGACTCGCAGCGCGGTACCATGGCACCCCAGGTAATCAGCGTCAGATCACATCCCGGGATGATGATGCGGGACTTGCCGAGGGGCACAACATAGTCGTTGCCGGGGTAGGGGCGGCGTGCCCAGGCATCGTCCAGCATGGCACGATGTTCGAAAAAGATGGTGGGGTTGTTACTGCGCAACGCTGAACGCAGCAGACCGACGGCATCCTCGGCATTGGATGGCATCGCCACCTGCCAGCCAATGGCGTGGGCCCACTTGACCTCCTGGCATTGGCTGTGCCAGGGGTCGCCGCATTTGAAGAAGCCGCCGGCAATGCGTACCACCATGGGGGCGGCAAAACGGTTTTTGGTGCGCCAGCGCATGGTGCCCGTATCATTTAACTGCTCTTCCGCGGGATCGGCATATTTTCTGAACTGAATTTCCGGTACCGGCATCAGGCCGGCCTGTGCCATGCCAATGGAGCGGCCGATAATACCCTCTTCCGACAGGCTGGTGTCGAACACCCGCTCTTCTCCATGTTTTTCGGCAAGACCCATGGTGACGGCATGGACGCCCCCCTTGGCCGCTACATCCTCGCCGAAAACCAGCAGCCGGTTATTCAGGCGTAACTCATAATCGAGAGTGCGACGAATGGCCGTGGCCATATTGATGCGTGTCGGTTCCGGATTGATCCGGGTGGTGCTTTCGGGAAAAGTGCATCCCTGAGGAGCCACACCGCCCTGGGACTGCAGGTCCGGTGTCCCATCCTCGCGTATCTCGCAGAAGACGTGCCGCAGGATATCGTGGGGATCGGGCATGGGTCTGGCCTGTGCTTTCCGCAGCGCCCGGGTAACGTCCGCTTCGGCCCGGGACTCCAATTCGGCCCATTCGTGGGCACTCAATAATTGCGCAAGCAGATAGGATTTCAGTTTGGGCAATGGGTCGCGGGTCTGCTCGTTACTGATCTGTTCGGAACTCTTATAGGCCTGGGTGTCCTGTGCCGAGTGACCGGAAAGTCGGGGGACACGCAGCCGCAGCAGCACGGGGCCCTTGTCTTCCCGTAAGTATTCGATCGACGTCTTGATAAGGCGACTCGCTTCGGCCGGATCACTGCCGTCTCCATCGGCTATCTTCAGATTTTTGAAAGCGGCCAGATTGGCCGCGATATTGCGGCCCGGGGTCTGTTTGTCCGAGGTCACCGAGATACCGTAGCCGTTATCCTCTACATAAAACAGCATAGGGAGTTTGAGCGTGGTGGCGATATTGAGGGAGGACCAGAATCCATTGGTAGCCGTTGAAGCCTCGCCGCCGTGGGCGACCGCAATGCAGCCCCGATAGCTGTCATCTCCCAGCACCCGCTGATAGTAGTGAATCGACTGGGCCCAACCGGCGACCGGGGTATACTGGGCGCCGACACCACCACTCATCGGCAGGCCGCAGGGACCTTCCAGGTTCGGCAGATTGTGCACCACACCGATATCTCGACCGTCACTGTAGCCGCCGGCACGCATCAGCGGACCCGCCATGGCATCTTCCAGTGACAGCCCCAGGGAGAGCATGAGTGGCCGGGAACGGTAATAGCCGGCAACCGCGTCGTGTCTGCCGGTCAGCAGCGACCCCAGGATGATCTGTGCCAGGTCATGTCCGCGGGCTGAAAACTGGTACAGAACCTCCTTGTCCGGGACCAGCTGTTGCTCTTCGATTCTGTCCATTGCCCGGGAGACAAATAGCAGGTAGGTGATCTTTTTCCAGTCCAAACCGCTGTCATGGGCCGATTCTGGGGTGTCAGTAATGGGGGTGATTTTCTGATTCGTTCGCATGATGTCACATCCACATATCCTGAAATCGCTACCGGATCCCACTTGGCAAAAGGCGGTGTCCGTGTAAGAGGTCTCCTAAAAGTGTAGGCCCGGGTCGCAGGAATGTCCTTGCAAGTTACTCAGTTGGCCGCCGTATAACGATTTTTTATTCTGATTTTGCCGCTTGTCGTGAAAATATATTGCGTTGGATTGGTTAAGAAACCGCTGATTAATTCAGCAGTTCCAGCAGCGCAGGTGCACTTTTGTGAACGGTTAGCCGTCATTCAAAAGGCTGTGTTTATCTCACGCCTGTTTGTATGCTATGAACAGATAGGCCGGATAATCCGCCATGCAGCAGTAAGGATTTTCACCATTCGCCGCCGAGGGAGGGCGCATGATCTGTATCAGCTGTGGCAGAACCCATCGCTACATCGCTTCATCCATCGATCAGGGTATGCACTGGTTGCGCCAGGATGAGTCCTCCCGGCTGGGTATCTGCTCTTTTTGTCCGGATGCCGTTGCCGCCTGGGATCAGGGAGTCCGGGATGTCCGTGATCTGATGGCGGCCCGGTTGAAGTCAGAACGGGAAACCGATCTTCCAGGCTGGCTGATCAAACACGCCAAACTTCCGTCGCTGCCGCACGTGTTGATCGAGATCTACAAGGAGTTGGAGTCACAGACCGCCGGTATCGAGCATATGATACAGCTGCTGGAAACCGATCCTGGCCTCACCGCGCGCACCCTTCAGCTGGGAAATTCCGCTTACTACGGGGTCGCCAGGCAGATTACCCGGGTCGAGGATGCGATCCTGCGTGTTGGCCCATTCGACTTGTGGGCCCTGTTGATCTCCACTGAAGTGAAAAGCCTGTTTTTCGGTATTCGCCCCGATCTCATGGATATGAATGGTTTCTGGCGTCACTCCCTGTTTACTGCCTGCGCCTGCCGAAAACTATCTGAACAGCAGCGGGTCGGTTCGCCCGGTGATCTGTTCATTGCCGGCCTGATTCATGATGTCGGCAAGCTGCTTTTTCTGCAGATGATGCCGATCGAGTATGCCGAGGTGATTAATCGGCAACTTATGGGTGACGCGTCGGCAGAACTGGAGGCAGAGCAGATGGGCATCACCCACGCGGCCCTGGGTGCAAGGCTTTTTGAAAGTTGGGGACTACCCGAAAGACTTATCGAACTGACTGCGGATCACCACAGCCCTGGACCCCACTCCGAGCAGGTCGGGCTGCTGCGGCAGGCCGATAAAATGGCGCATGAACAGCTTCAGCATAAAGTGAACCCGGCCGGGCGTGATGCACCACCAGATCCCGTCCTGCAGCCGATACTCGCGCTTTATGCACGACTCACGGAACTGGTGCTCTGATCATGAGGAAGGATTCCTGAAAATCAATATCCCTCGATCACCACGAGGGGCGTGCATTTTATTCAGAACGAACAGGTAATCAGAAAATGCTATTGTGTGTGCATTAGAATAGACAGGGGAATCATGATGTCGTCCAGCCTGCTTTTAATCTCCGGCGTGGCGGTGATCGGTGGTATTGCCGTGGCCCTGCAGGCCCAGTTGATGGCGCTGCTCGATCGGGGCATGGGTACCCTGGAGAGTGTCTTTATCACCTATGGCGGCGGTGGCTTGCTGATCGGTCTGCTGATGCTGTTTCTGCGTGGCGGCAATCTGTCGATCTGGCATACCTTGCCCTGGTACGCCTTTCTCTCCGGTGTGGCCGGCCTGGTGATTGTCGCCACCATCGGTTTCAGTGTTCCCCGGCTCGGCCTGGTGTCCGCCTTTACCCTGATTGTTGCCGCACAATTTATTGTCGGGGCACTGCTGGACCACTTTGGCTTTCTTGGTGCCGAAGTACGGGAACTCAATCTCCGCAAGATTGCCGGCATGCTGGTATTGCTGTTCGGGGTCTGGTTGACAGTGCGCAATTGAACAGACTCTTTCGCCCGTGACCGATTCCCTCTCAGGCAGACTCAGCGGTACTGGTCTATTCCCGTATCCTGTAGCCGATCATAATAGCGCGCCCGGTAGAGATGGCGCACACCCTGCGCATCATCCTGAAACGCCGTTCGATCATGCAGAATATTATTGCTGATCAGCCCCATTCCCGGCTCCAACCGGCCGCGGAAAATATACGGTGAGTCGCTGTTGAGAATTTCCCCCAGGGCATCCAGTGCCTGACGGACGAGCGGGTCCCTGGACCAGACTACATGTCGGGTGCGGATGGTATAGCGCATGTGCAGGTTGCCGCAGGGCATGATCGAGAATACCGGTCCGACCTCTTCCCGGCGGGCCACTTCGCGCATATTCATGCGCGGTGGTATGGTCATCACATCCGGCTCCATGAGTGCCGCGATGAAATCAGGGTTTCTCTCCCGCAGCAGGATGTAGGCAATCTCATGATCCAGCAAGGCATTCTCCCCGCCACTGCCGGCACTCTGCACACAGTGCAGGATCAGGGAGTGGATCTGCTCTTCTGGGGGGTTGTAATAGCCATCGGTGTGCCATTTAATCGGGCGATTGGAGTAGGGGATATACTGCTGCCGCACACCGTCAGCGGCGACTTTCAGTGAGGTGAGGCCGGTATCATCGGAGAGCCAGTTGTGGTTCAGGCGCCGGGCGCCGAACTGGCGTCCCAGTGAGAGGGGAATCTCGGGGTCCGGATCGCTCCCGGTCTCGCTGATGTAGATAGCCATATTGGCCTTCTGGATCCGCTGCCGGATGGCATCGAACTCATCCGTGGTCAAATGACGGGGATCCCTGACCGGTACCAGAAGCTGCCCCAGCGATGTGGGATAGCCGGCCAATTTGCCGGCCCGCCAGGTCTGATAAAAGCCATCATCATCCAGGCTGAAGGGGGTTCGGATCAGATCTTCGGAGACGGCGGTATCGGGCATTTGCGGGCTTTCCGGTCAGGAGAATGTCGGCAAAATATTAGCAAGTACTAACGCGGACTGCCAGCCAGCCTATTGTCAGTCAGTACAAAATCCCTTATTGTCTGGTAATAATCCAATAAAAACAAAGTTATAAAAGATATTCTTGCTAATCTTCCTGATCAGATGATGGAAGCAGTGCATCAATTTTTGCCGCGCAAATAAAATCATTTTCCGAAAGATTATCGATGGCATGGGTAGTGTAATGTACCTTGCAGCGGTTATAGCTTAGTTCCAGGTCAGGATGATGATCCTCACTATTGGCTATCCAGGCCACGGCATTGGCAAAGGCAATGGTCTGGTAAAAATTCTTGAAGCGGAATTCACGCGCAATGGCCTGGGTGGAGCCGACCAGTTGCCACTCGGGCGATAACCGTGTCAGCAACTCCTGGCAGGTGTTCCGGGAGAGGGGGGGTGTTTGGGGATTACACGCTTTACAGTGTCTTGTCTGCAATGGGGCGGACGCGTTATCAGCATGTTGCATCGTTGCACCTCCTGCTGTTTTTCAGTGGTTGCGGACAGGTTGATTGCACTACCAGTATGGTACAACGCGAAACACTCTGCCGGAGACGATATGGTTACGGATGAAACAGTAAGTGGTTGCGCCGGATGCCTTGGATGGGTTAGAAACGGCTATGGAGCTGGATAAACTGGATAAAAAGATTCTTACTCTTCTGCAGCAGGACTCCTGTCTGACCAATAATGAACTGGCAGAAAAAGTGGGCCTTTCTCCCTCGCCCTGCTGGCGACGGGTGAAGCGTCTGGAGGAGGCGGGGGTCATCACATCACGGGTTACGCTGGTGGCGCCGGCGGCGGTCGGCCTGCACGTTTTCGCTTATGCACTGGTCTCGCTGGAGAGTCATCAGTCGGAAACTCTGCAGGGATTTGACCAGTTTGTGCAACAGACCCCTCAGGTGCTGGAGTGCTGTTCCATGAGCGGCAGCTACGATTATCTGTTGAAAATAGTCAGTCACAGCATGGACGACTATGAACTGTTGCTGAGTGGACAACTGCTTAAGTTGAAGGGGGTTCGCTCGGTCAACACCAGCTTTGTGCTGAGCCGGAAAAAATCAACCACCGCGCTGCCGCTCGATTACATCTGAAGATTCTGCCTAGTCGTTGATCATGCTGATCATGGGGTCGCCGATTACCGGATGTACCGGTTTGCGATAGCTGCGGGTAATGCGCTGCACATAGTCCCGGGTTTCCCGATAGGGCGGAATGCCCTGATAACTCTCGACCGCCTGTTCGCCCGCATTGTAGGCGGCGAGTACCAGTGGCACATCGCCATCGAAGCGCCGCATCAGCCATTGCAGATAGGCCATGCCCCCGTGCATATTCTGTGACGGATTCCAGCTATCCTCAACCCCAAAACGGCTGGCGGTGGCCGGGATCAGCTGCATCAATCCCCGGGCATTCTTGGGTGAGTGGGCCCGTGGATTAAAGTTGGACTCGGCCCGGATCACGGCAAGTACCAACTCGGCTTCCAGCCCGTAGGCAGGGGCCCAGATCCTGACCCAGCGCTCGATCTGTTGTTGATCCGGCTGCTCCTCCATCCTCAGGGTACTGCAGCGGGGGTCGGGGCGTGGCTCAACGGCCGCCAGGATCGTCAGCATTTTTGCCGCAACGGGATCATCCGCTGCGGCCGCTTTCCTGAACCATCCGGCCGCTACCGCCGGATCCCGTGTAACCCCGCGGTTGTTGAAATACATCCACCCCAGCGCATAGAAGGCTTCCGTGTCCCCCTGGTCGGCCGCCATGCAGTAGAGACGGAACGCCTTTTGATAATCCTGCGGCACACCACGGCCATGTTCATAACGAACGGCCAGTGTGCGCAGATCATTCGATGATTGCGGGGTTTCCGCGACACTGGTGAAGGGTGTCAGTAGCAGTAACAGAAGCGAAGCAGATAGTCCGGGGCGCATGATGAATTCACCAGCTTGCGTGAAGATTCCCATGCATGACGCAAATATTATTCCAGAATATCAATTAATATTGTATTTCAACGGGTTATCCCCTTATGCGCAGATTCATGAATGGCGCAGTGTAAAACTAACTGACATTTTCCTTGCTATTCGTGTACCACCAGCACATCCGCTGCCGCGCTTTCAATGACCCCTTTCGCGGTGCCGCCAAGCAGGACGCAGATGCCATGGAATTTATGTGAGCCGATAACAATCAAGTCCGATTGTTGACTGGCGGCATACCTGGATACCGCCTGCTCAATGGATTCCGTTGTGACAACGACCGCCTTTTCCACTTCCAGTCCTTCAATGACCGATGTAAAGGCCTCCAGTCCACGCAGGCGGATATTTTTTACCTGGTTCTCCGCTTCCTCCGTGCCGGTAGACAGATCATTTACAACATTCAGAAGGGTCAAGCGTGCGTTGTATCGTTTGGCCATACGCACGGCCTTATAGATGGTCATCAATCCCTGGTCATTGAGATCGGCGGCAACCAGAATATGTTGATAATCGGCAGCTTTTCTCCCCTCCGTGGTGTCGTCGTGAACCACCAGGGCATCGCACTCACCGTGGTCACACGCGGTCTCGCTGCTAGCCTGAAGCAGTGGCTGCAGCAGTGCAAAGTGGCCGTGATCCAGCACAATCAGGTCGCCGCTGACTGCATCAGCAAGTTTGACAATTTCAAGCAGATCTCCCTGGGACTGTTTTGTCTGTGTGATCTCGGGGTGATCGGCGATCAGCCGGTTTATCCGCTGGGCGTTGGCACCCTCCTGGGTGGAATCGGACGGCTGTGCAATCTGTGCCAGTGTCACCTGACTGTGCAGTTTTGCAGCGACGTTTGCCGCCCTGGCGGCGGCTGTCTGTTGTTTTTTCGCCGGGGAGAAAAGGGTAACGATACTGTGGTAGCCAACGGATTGCTTTGTTGTCATGGGCAATTACCTGATAACCGAAAGAATTATTAGCATAAGTGCGAAGCTCTGCCGATTACAACTGCACAGCATTCATCCGCCTGTTCGACACCGCCTTAAGCAGCTGCGCAACGCCGGGATAGTCGGTCCGGGTCAATTGATACTTTCTTCCGCAGCTGCCCCAGGACTCTCCCGCCTCGACGGCCTGCTTCAGTTCAGCGGGCCGGTCAATAATCAGGCCGCCAGTCGAGTGGATGCCGAGGGCGAACATCAGGTCGGGCAGGCCGCTGGCGCTCGGGCCGATCAGGTTGATCTTTGCCGGATCACCGGCAGCCTGCACAATGGATTCGATGGTGTTGTTGATCAGCGTCGAGGCGGTACAGAGCACCGTGTCACACTGCGCCAGCGCTTCTGGTGTGGTAAATACCGTCAGTCCCAGATCAAGCGGGACCCGTTCCGGCTGTTTTTCTATGACTGTTATTTTTTTACCCTGAGCAAGATAACGCTCTATCAGTGGTCCGAAAAAACCTACCATGCCGATATGGGCGGCTGATGCATCGCTGTTATCCCGCTTGTCAACGGCTGCAGGGTCAAAGGCTGCCTGTTTCATCAGGTGCTGACTCAAGGCATTGAATGCCCCCAATGCCAGCGCGCTTTGCGGGATGTTTACACCATCCAGCCCGAATGCCGTGGCGGCGGGGGATTGTCCGGAGTACTGATGGGCGGATCTCTCAAGCCACTGCCGGGTTTCACCCAGACAGGTATAAAATGGTCCGGCGCTGCCATCGCTCAGAATAACGAAACCAAAATTATCCTTGATATTTGCAGAATCATCTGCGACAGGAAGTAAAATTTGATCGATCGGCGGAAGCGGGATAGCGTCGTTGATCTGTTCAATCAGTTCACGATAGTGGGTTAGGTAGGACATGTAACATTGGCCTGTTTGGGTTTATTTAACTATAGATGGTTGATGCGCTTGGTGACACTCGCTCGACTATGACCCGGTTAAAGCGAAAAGGATACGGCAACAGTCTGGATTCTGATTGCTCCCGGGTGAGGCGGGCGCTACCATGATCCGGCCAAGACCGGCCGGCTCCCGTGACTGTTTTCTCCCATGAATGATGCTATTTCAAATCTCTTCCCACAACCTGTCTGGAAACATTTTTACCGGCTGACCCAGATACCCAGACCCTCGCACCATGAGGCGGCGGTTCAGGATTACGTCATACAGGTCGGTGAACGCCTGGGATTGCAGGTCATCCGGGATCAGGCCGACAATATCCTGATCAGGAAGGCGGCCGCTCCTGGCATGGAGTCCGCCCCCGGCGTGATACTCCAGGGGCATCTGGATATGGTTCCCCAGGCCAATGCCGATACCCGGCATGATTTTGCCAGGGATCCGATACGGGTTCGGGTTGAACAGGACTGGGTGAAGGCCACGGATACCACCCTGGGTGCCGATAATGGCATCGGTGTCGCGGCGGCACTGGCGGTGCTGGAGTCACGCCAACTGAAACATGGCCCGGTGGAGGCGCTGTTCACCAGTAACGAAGAGGATGGCATGACCGGAGCATTCGGCATCAGCGCAGAGTTGCTGCAGGGAAAAATGCTGCTGAATATGGACTCGGAGGATGAAGGTGTCCTCTGCATCGGCTGTGCCGGTGGTGCCAATGCCAACACCCATCTGCAGTATGCAGCCGAGGAGATTGAGCCAGGTTGGGTTGGATACCGGCTCTCGATCAGAGGACTCAAGGGGGGACACTCCGGAGTGGATATTCACCGTGGCCGAGGAAATGCGAACAAGCTGCTCTCCCGGATGCTGGCGGCAGTCGAATCGGTATGTGGTCTTCGGCTCAGTACATTCTCGGGGGGGAATATGCGTAACGCCATACCCCGTGAGGCGACAGCCGTTTTCAGTGTTCCGGCATCCCGGGCAACCGAACTGGACACGCGGGTCAAGTCCCAGGCGGCTGCCATACAAGCCGAGTTGACGTTTGTAGAACCGGATCTTTCGGTTCATCTGGAACCGGATACACAGGCCCGGCAGTGGTTGCCAGAAGCGGTTCAGCAGGGTTTTTTGGATGCCCTGATGACCTGCCCGGACGGTGTCATGCGCATGAGTGACTGCATGCCGGGCCTGGTGGAGAGTTCGACCAACCTGGCCATTGTCAATGCGGCCGATGGCCAGATCGAAATTAAAAGCCTGATTCGCAGTTCAGTCGATTCCGCACGTGATGCACTTTGTGAGGTTCACCGGTCACTGTTTCGAATGATCGGCGCGGAAACGGTGATTGAGGGAGGGTATCCCGGCTGGAAACCGAACCTGGATTCGCCGCTGCTGCAGACCATGCGCCACGCCTATCAGGACATTTTCGATACGCAGGCGAATGTCGGCGCCATCCATGCCGGTCTGGAGTGCGGCATCATCGGCGGAAAATATCCCGGGCTTGACATGATCTCGTTCGGACCGACCATCCGCTATCCGCATTCACCGGACGAGTGTATGCACATTCCCTCGGTTCAGCGGTTCTGGGACCTGCTGGTTGCCACCCTGGTGCGTCTGCAATGATCCGGCGATCTATTGATAAAGCATATATAAAACAGGATCCTATCCATAAGTTCCTGCCGTCGTAAGCATAAGAAAAATTGAATCTATGGCGCATTGCATCAATCGGGGCAGTGTATTACGGTTTCGCAATGTCGACAAAACACCCCATCATCGCCATTACCGGCTCTTCGGGCTCCGGCTCCAGCCGGGTCGGTGATGTATTCAGCCACATTGCCTGGCGTGAGAAAATCAGTCACTTGATCGTCGATGGCAGCGCATTTCATCGCTATGCGCGGGATGAGATGGCAGTGCGGGTTGAAGAGGCCTGGGCCGATGGGCGTTACCTGAGCCATTTCAGTCCTGAAGGCAATCGACTGGATCTGCTGGAATTCCTATTCAGAGAGTTCTCATCCAGTGGCAGCGGCCAGTACAGACACTATCTGCATACAGAAGAACAGGCTCATCAGTGCCGGCAACCGGTGGGGACATTTACGCCCTGGGAGCCCTTGCCTGCGGATCTGGACCTGCTGGTCTATCAGGGTCTGCACGGCGCGTATGCCGGTGCCGATATCCAAATGCAGCGTCATGTGGATCTGACGCTGGGGGTTGCCCCGATCGTCAACCTGGAATGGATACAGAAGATCCACACGGACATCAGAAACCGGGGCTACACCCTGGATGCCGTACGTGCCGCAATCCAGCACCGGCTGCACGATTACGTCCACTATATTACCCCGCAGTTCACCCATACCGATATCAACTTCCAACGGATACCGCTGGTGGATACCTCCAACCCTTTCGATGCCCGGGATATGCCGGAGAATGACGAGAGCATGGTGGTGATCAGCTTCCGCGAACCCAGGGATCATGACTTCGCCTTTTTGCTGAAAAGGATTGATGGGGCCTTCATGTCGCGCCGCAACTCGCTGGTGGTTCCCGGAGGCAAGATGGAGTTCGCCATGGAGCTGTTGTTGCTGCCCCTGGTACATGAGATGATGGAACGGCGACGTCAGCTGCAGGAGATCTGATTATCACTTCCGACAAAGCAAAAGACCGTGCGGTACTTGAGGCGATGCGCAAGGTGTTGACGGCGATTATTCGCGATACCACGCCACCGGCGGGCATGCGCCATCCCCTGACCGACGAGACGATCCAGGATGTGCGGGTCTGTCTGGGGTTGATTACGGCGCGGGAACGAGAGCTGGATGATGAGGCGGGTGTGGCCGCCCAACGCCCCCATTATGTCGATGAGCAACCCACCTCGACCGTGGTGCTGTTTGACCCGGGCAAAGGCAGGGACGGCAAGGATACGAAGTAGGGCAGGAGAGGCGCGCCTGTGCCTTCTCCTGATGCGCCGACCACGCATCAATACACTTCAATCAATTCAACCTATCCAGTATCAATCTATATAGCGTCGTTGCAGATCGGCAAAGTTATCGATCCGGCGATCCCTGAGAAACGGCCAGATACGCCTGACTGTTTCACTTCTTCCGAGGTCGATATCCACCAGCAGGATATCTTCTTCCACCCCTGACTCGCCGAGCATCTCACCCTGCGGGCCACAGACAAACGAGTTGCCCCAGAAACGGATCCCCCGGCCCTGACCCGTCGGGTCCGTTTCATGGCCGACCCGGTTGCAGGCGGCTACCGGCAGGCCGTTGGCGACGGCGTGACCGCGCTGTACCGTGATCCAGGCGTCACGCTGGCGCAACTGTTCCGCTTCGCTGTCCGCCGGGTCCCAGCCGATGGCGGTGGGGTAGAGCAGCAGTTCAGCACCGGCCAGTGCCATGAGCCTGGCCGCCTCCGGGTACCACTGATCCCAGCAGATCAGGACTCCCAGCCTGCCCAGGCTGGTGTCGATCGGTTTGAATCCCAGATCGCCCGGCGTGAAGTAGAATTTTTCGTAAAAGCCGGGATCATCGGGAATATGCATCTTGCGATAGCGTCCGGCCATGCGACCATCACTGTCAAAAACCACGGCGGTATTGTGGTAGATGCCGGCCGTCCGCTTTTCAAACAGTGAACTGACAATTACCACACCCAGTTCAGCTGCCAGGGCGGTGAAATGTTCGCTGGAGGGACCCGGAATGCTCTCCGCCAGGTCGAATATCCGCGCCTCCTCGGTTTGGCAAAAGTAGGGGGTGTTGTGCAACTCCTGCAGCAGCACCAGCCTGCCGCCGGCCTTTGCGGCCTGGCGTATCTTTGTCGTAATCCGCGCCACATTTTCATCGCGGTCACTGCCGCAGGCGTGCTGGATCAGAGCGATTTTCACCGTTTTGCTGTTGTTCATGAGACATTTTCTAAGGCTGTGCCCAGCAGGCAGAGTGCCGGGGGTGTTGATTTAACAGGATTGGCCTGGCCGCTGCAACCGCAGCACTAAGCATCAGCCGGGAGCGAATGAGCCGCGGAACCCCGCGGTGAAAATACCACCTGTTCCGGAAACTGCATGGTGATGCAGTGCAGGCTGCCATTCTGGCGTATCAGCGGCAGGCAGTTGATCGGTATGATCTCGCGCCCCGGAAAACTGTGTTGCAGACACTCAACCGCCAAGGCATCCTGCGGAATATTATAGACAGGCAACAGCACCGCACCGTTGATTATCAGGAAGTTCGCATAACCAGCCGGCATCCGATCGCCGGATTCCGCATGGATTGGCGGTATCGCGGGCAGCGGAACCAGCCGGTAGGGTGTCCCGTCACGTTGCCTGAATCTTTCCAGTTCTGCGGCCATTGCGACCAGTTCCGGATAATCGGGGTCATCCGGGGTTGCTGTGGCGTAAAGTATGGTCCCGGGATTGGCAAAACGGGCGAGAGTATCAATATGGCCGTCGGTGTCATCACCGGAGAGGCGGCCGTGATCGAGCCACAGGAAGCGATCGAATCCCAACTGTTCGGAGAGGATCGATTCCATCTGTTCTGCCGAGAGATTGGGATTCCGGCTTTGGCTGAGAACCGAGCTGCGGGTTGCCAGGAGTGTTCCCTGGCCATCGGATTCCACGGCGCCGCCTTCCAGCACGAGGGGTACGCTGCGCTGTTCACTCTCCACAAACACCCCGGATTGGAAAAGCCGCTGATTGATCTGGTTATCCAGATCGGATGGATATTTACCACCCCAGCCATTGAACTGGAAATCCAGCAGGCGGGCGCCCTGGGCGCCGAGACAGGTGAGGGGCGCATGATCCCTTGCCCAGCTGTCATTGGAGGGTGCGATGACAAAGTACAGACGGTTGACAGCGACCCCCGCGCCGGCCAGTTTCCGGCTTATGACCTGCTGGTGATCCGCGCTGTTGCAGACAATCAGCAGTTGCTGAAAACGGGTGACCTGGCGGCTAATGGCAAGATAGACCGCATCCACGGCCTCGAGCTGTTTGGCCCAGTCGGTCTGCCGGTGTGGCCAGGTCAACATGATTGCGGATTGCCTCGCCCACTCGGCGGGCAACCGATATTCAGAGGTTGCTGGTCTCAAGGAAGCGGTTCCATGGGGCGCTGGTCAGTGGCCGGTGCCCGGGTTGTCAACGGTGCACGACGGTGTTGATCACCTTGTCGTTCTCAAAATAGACAGTGAAGTCAGGGTAGATCCAACGGCTGATGGGCGGCTCTCCCACCCAGGGGAGTTCCTGTGAGGGGGCGCCGAACTGTGTGCGGACCGCGTCCATGGTCTGGCCTGGTCGGGGACGCAGAAGGCCGGCACTGCTGTTGGCCGGGGCCTCGGAGATGGCATCAATCAACAGTACGTCAGCCGATGAAAGCGGGGTAATGGACGAGAGCGCGGCAACCAGCAGCAGTGTTGGAATCGGTTTCATGATATTGGAACTCCTGTCCTCTTCTTGTCTAAGGTAAAATATAGCATTTTGATCTAGATCCCGAAACACAAAGGTGTTTCTTTTGAGAATATGGTTTAATGCGCGCCTATGTATAAGCCTCTCGAACTGTTTATCGGATTGCGCTACACACGCGCCAAGCGTCGCAACCACTTTATCTCTTTTATCTCCCTGATCTCCATGCTGGGAATCATGCTGGGTGTCGTGGCGCTGATCGCGGTGCTTTCAGTTATGAATGGCTTTCACAAAGAAGTCCGTGAACGAATTCTCGGAATGACTTCCCACGCCACGATCTCGGCTTATCAGAGTGATCTGAAGGATTGGCAAGAGGCGATGCGGCTCTCCACTGAGGATCCCCATGTGGTGGGGCAGGCGCCCTTTATCGAGGCGCAGACCATGTTGACCAATGGGCAGAAAGTTAGTGGCGCGATTCTGCGCGGTATCCTGCCGGAGTACGAGCCCCGCGTCTCGGAGGTGGGTGAGCATATGCTGGCCGGCAGCCTGGATCAACTGAAACCGGGCAGTTTCGACATCATTCTGGGCAAGGAGCTGGCGTTGCTGCTGGACGTCAACGTCGGCGACAAGGTGACCGTAGTCACGCCACAGATCCGTGTCACTCCGGCGGGTGCCATGCCACGGCTGAAACGCTTTACGGTCAGCGGTATTTTCGAGGTCGGTATGGGGGAGTATGACCGGGGCTTGGCACTGATCCATATGCAGGATGCGGCCAAGCTCCTGAAGCTGGGCGATGGCGTTACCGGCGTCCGGCTCAAGCTGGATGATCTCTACCTCGCCCCCCAGGTTTCGCGTGAATTGGCAAAACAGCTGCCCGGTGTCTACCGGGTCAGCGACTGGACCTTCCAGCATCGGAATTTCTTTAGTGCGCTACGTACCGAGAAGCGCATGATGTCCCTGATACTCTTTTTGATTGTTGCGGTGGCGGCATTCAACATCGTTTCCACCCTGGTGATGGTGGTGACCGACAAACAGAGCGATATCGCCATCCTGCGCACCCTGGGTATCTCGCCCCGCAGTGTCATGGGTATCTTCATGATCCAGGGTGCCACCATCGGTTTCGTGGGAACCCTGTTGGGCATTGGCGGAGGCATCCTGCTGTCACTCAATCTTGAGTCGATCGTCAAAACCATTGAACGGCTGTTCAATGTGAATTTTCTTGACCCCAATATCTACTACATCAGCAGCTTGCCATCGGATCTGCATTGGGACGATGTGGGCATGATCAGCATCAGCGCCTTCCTCATCACCCTGCTCGCCACGCTCTATCCGGCCTGGCGCGCCTCCCGTACCCAGCCGGCCGAGGCATTGCGTTATGAGTGATCAAACCAGTGTGATCGAATGCCGGAACCTGACACGTACCTTTGTTGATGGACAACTGACAGTCAAGGTACTCCAGGGCATCACATTGAGCGTAGGGCGGGGGGAACGGGTTGCCATCGTGGGGAGTTCGGGCTCGGGGAAAAGCACCTTGCTCCACTGCCTGGGCGGACTCGACCGGGCCACCAGCGGGGAGGTTCTGGTGGACGGGCATGATCTTGAACGGATGAGTGACAAGGCGCGGGGGCTGTTGCGAAACCGGGCCCTCGGTTTTGTCTACCAGTTCCATCACCTGCTACCTGAGTTCACTGCGCTGGAAAATGTCGCCATGCCGTTGCTGATCGGCAACTGTTCCGTTGTCGAAGCCCGGGAGCGGGCGGGGGAAATGTTGTCGCGGGTCGGACTGGAACACCGCACAGGCCATAAGCCGGGTGAGCTTTCCGGGGGTGAGCGCCAGCGTGCCGCGGTCGCCCGGGCCTTGGTGAACCAACCGCGCTGCGTGCTGGCGGATGAGCCGACAGGAAACCTGGATCAGAAAACGGCCAGGCAGGTCTACGGGTTGATGCTGGAACTGAACCGGGATCTGCAGACCAGTTTCATTGTGGTTACCCACGACATGGCGCTGGCGAAAAGTATGGATCGGGTGTTGCAGCTCTCCGATGGCCTGCTGGATGACCGGCCTGTTCCGGAAGCGACTATTTCTGGTTCCGCCGGCTCTTCCAGTGCGAGATGATGTGCATGCGCCATAATCCGCGAATGGAGAGATAGCCCAGCAGGGCGGCTATCAGGGCGCAGACCAGGCTGCCCAGATAGAGCGGTTGCCAGATGCTCTCCATGCTGTGCGCAAACCACTCCATGGTGGGCTCAAAATGGCCGGCTGAGACCGGGTCTCCCATGATCCAGGTGCCGACCAGGTAGGTGAAATAGAACATCGGTGGCATGGTGAAGGGGTTGGTGATCCACACCAGGGCGATGGAGATCGGCATGTTGACCCGTGCCGGTATGGCGGTTGCGGCCGCCGCGATCATTTGAAACGGCATGGGAATGAAGGCCCAGAAGAGGCCCACGGCAAAGGCGCCGGCGACAGAGCGGCGATTCATGTGCCAGAGATTCGGATCGTGGAGAAGCTGGCCAAATACCTTGAGGTGCTTGTGATTTCGGATCGTCTCGTGATTCGGGGTGAAGCGTTTGATCAGCTGTTTTGGCATACAACCTCTTCTCAACCATACAATCCCCTTGAAAGGGCAGAGTATTGAAGCACGTCAACATCCGCTTGACCAGTAGTTAGACAGCATTCACATATTATCGGTTCGTGCCGGGGGTTTGCAGTCCAATGGAACGAAAAACTATTCGTCCAGCTCCGATGGCTGGATTAACGGTCTGAGCTGCCCATTTGAGCATGTTCACGTGTTTATGGCTGAGCAGGGATGATCTGTCTTCGTCCTCTTTGTCGGATTTTGTGGGCGCCCAAGTGTGGTTTTGCAGAAATCACTGGCCTTCAACCCGGCCGGGATTTAATCTACTGGCTTGAGGTAAATTCAGGTCATAAACCCAGGGAAGGGAATGATTTACGCAACAAGCGCTTTTGTCTGTGGCGTCGTGCTGCTGCAGTTTCAGCCAAGGTTACCCGGGCTGGCCGTATTGCCGCTAATGCTGCCGATGGCCGTTCTTGCCTGGCGTTATCGATCCTGTCTACTCATCCAGCTGCCCGCAACCTTGGTATGCGGGTTTCTCTGGGCGGCAGTAGTGGCGCACACCGTGATGCAATCGAGTCTGCCAGCGGCGTTGGAAGGTGTGGATCTGCTGGCTACCGGCGTGATTGAATCCCTCCCGGATGTGGCGGCTGATCGGACACGCTTCCAGTTTCACATCGAACAGCTCTCCGATACCCAGCAGCACTATCCTCCACCTGGGCGGGTGCGATTAAGCTGGTATCAGCGGGCACCGGAACTGTCGGTGGGTGAACGATGGCAATTGACGGTTCGGATGAAACGCCCCCACGGGATGGCCAATCCCGGTTCACTCGACTATGAGCGCACACTGTTCCAGCAGGGCATCCGGGCTGTCGGATATATTCGCGAGAGCCCTGACAACCGTCGACTCGGTACGCGCTACGCAGGCTATCTGTTCCAGCATCTGCGCCAGCAGGTTGCCAAGCGTATTGACTCGGCGCTGCAACCGGAACAGCCCACAGGATTGATTCGGGCACTGGTCATCGGGGACCGCAGCAGAATCACTGCGGCGGAGTGGACGGCCTTTCGCGAGACCGGCACCCATCATCTGGTGGCTATTTCAGGACTGCACATTGGCATTATTTCCGCAATCAGCTTTTTTCTCGGCGCATGGTGCTGGCGCCGCTCAGCCACACTCTGCAGCCTCATGCCGGCGCCCCAGGCGGGGGCCGTAGCTGCCCTGGCCGGTGGTTTCTGTTATGCCGGCCTGGCGGGGTTTGCCATTCCCTGCGTGCGGGCGCTGGTGATGCTGTCTGCCATGCTGGGAGGTTTGCTCTGTCGTCGGGTTCTGCAGCCGGCACGGAGCCTCTATACTGCCCTGCTGGTGATTGTGCTGGTGGATCCGTTATCGGTGCTGTCAGTCGGGTTCTGGCTCTCTTTTGGAGCGGTGGCGGTGATTCTGCTGGGCGTTGTCGGCAGACTCCGTTTGAGGCATGTCCGGTTTCCGGAGCTGTTCAGGATTCAGTGGGTCGTTGCGCTCGGCCTGGCGCCGATACTGCTCCTGCTCGGACTGGATCTGCCGCTTATCTCTCCATTGGTCAACATGATCGTTGTGCCGCTCTTTTCTCTGCTGCTGGTACCGCTTACCCTGATCTCGGTGCTGCTACTGATGCTGTGGCCAACCCTGGGGGCGCTGCTGCTGTCGGCGACTGCCTGGTTGCTGGGATGGAGCCAATGGATGCTCTCCTGGGCGGCTGGTTTCGGCACCACCATTAGCCTGACCGGCAGTCCGCCAATATGGGTGCTGCTGGGTGTTCTGCTGAGCTTTCTGCTGCTGCTATTGCCAGCCGGCATACCGGGAAAGTGGCTGGCAATGCTCCTGATGGCTCCGCTGCTATGCTATCGGCCATCGAAACCTCCCGCAGGCGAGGTCTGGATGACTCTGCTCGATGTGGGACAGGGGCTGGCCGTGGTCCTGGAGACGACAGATCATCTGCTCCTCTATGACACCGGCCCCGGGTTTCCATCCGGATTTGATACCGGGACAGCGGTTGTGCTGCCCTTTCTGAAAACCCGTGGCGTGGAGAAAATCGACCGGATCATCATCTCAAATGGTGACAGGGATCATCGCGGCGGCCTGAGGCCGGTGCTTGAGGCATTTCCATCGGCAATGCTGTTGAGCGGCGAGCCTGAACGTATCACCATCGGCAGTCCGGTGCGCTGCGGCGCCGGTATGCACTGGGAATGGGATGGGGTGCGGTTTGAGATACTTCACCCCGATGATTCGCCGCGCTGGCAGGGTAACAATACCTCCTGTGTACTTGCCGTCAATACCGGTGCCGGACAGCTCCTGCTGACCGGTGACGTGGAGGCGGCAGCGGAAAAACATCTGGTTGCAACCTACGGCAAGGCACTGGCGGCAAACGTCGTTACGCTTCCCCATCACGGCAGTTCCAGCTCTTCCGGTAGCGCATTCGTCGCTGCAACCGGTGCACAATATGGTTTGGTGTCAGCGGGTTACCGGAATCGCTACCGGTTCCCGAAGGCAGACGTTCTGAAACGCTGGCAGCCGGGCGGGACGGTAATTCTGAACACCGCAACCAACGGCGCCATCTCCCTGCGTTTAAAGGCAGACGGCCAGGTTGAAGGTCCGTACAGTTATCGTGAGACCCATGGCCGATACTGGATGTCGCCGCCCTTGTGACAGCCGCTTGGGATTGGAAATGGCTAACAGCTTTCGATGACAGCATGGAATACAGTATGATACAGCTCATTTGGTAGGGTCGTTGGCCCTGAAGCGCAGAGAGAACCCCAGAGGGAATAGACAAGGTGTTTGAACTGGTTAAAGCTGGCGGCATACTCATGCTGCCAATCATCGCATGCTCCATCGTGGCCATGGCGATCATTATCGAACGACTCTGGGCCCTGCGATCCAAGCGGGTCATCCCCAACAATCTGGTCGCCCAGATCTGGCAGTTGCATAGTAAAGGACAGCTCACCAATGCACATGTGGTGACCGTCAAGGAGGGCTCGCCCCTGGGGCGTATCCTGGCCGCCGGCCTGGCCAATCGCCAGCATTCCAAGATTGTGATGAAAGAGGCGATCGAAGAAGTGGGGCGGCAGGTGGTGCATGAACTGGAGCGCTACCTCAACACTCTCGGCACTATTGCATCGATAACTCCTCTGCTGGGGCTGCTGGGTACAGTGATCGGCATGATCAAGGTTTTTGCAGCCATTATGACCGCGGGCGTAGGCAATCCCACCGTGCTGGCCGGCGGTATCTCCGAGGCGCTGATTACCACGGCCGCCGGACTGTCGATTGCCATCCCCAGTCTGATGTTTTATCGCTACTTTGGCGGCAAGGTGGAGCGGCTGGTGATCAAGATGGAGGAGCAGGCGCTGAAAATGGTCGAGGTGATGCAGGGCGAGCGCGAACAGGGATAATTTCAGATGAACCTACGTCCACGCCGCAAGGAGTCCCCGGAACTGAACCTCACCCCGTTGATCGACGTTGTGTTCCTGTTGCTGATCTTCTTCATGGTCTCTACCACTTTCGACAAGGAGTCCCGTATCAAGGTGGATCTCCCGACTGCCGCCACCCAGGATGATCAGGTGGAGGAAGAGAAGGTTCTGGAGATCACTGTCGATGCCAATGGACGTTTCTATGTGGATGAACGTGAAGTGGTAAACACCGAGGCCGAAACGCTGAAGCGGGCGATAGAAAAGGCGGCCGGTATGCGCCGGGATCTGCCGGTTATCATCAAGGCTGATGCCCGCGCCTCCTTCCAGTCTGTTTTCAAAGTGATGGATGTCACCAGTCAATTGGGCTTCGTGAACATGACCTTTCCCGGCAAACAGCCGGTAGAGGGCAATTGACCGATCCGTGAAACGCCTGGATTACTACTGGTATAGCTACAATCCGGTTTCCATAGCCCTACTGCCGCTTTCATGGCTCTTCTGTTTAGTCAGTTGGCTCCGGCGTCGCGCCTATAGTGCGGGTATTCTGTCGGTTGAAAAACCGTCGGTTCCTGTCATTGTGGTGGGCAATATTTCGGTTGGCGGCACCGGCAAGACACCACTGGTGATCTGGCTGGCACAACACCTGCTGGAGATGGGCTACAAGCCGGGCATCATCTCCAGGGGTTATGGCGGCAAGGCCACCGAATGGCCGCTTCCTGTGATTGCCGAAAGTGAACCTTCCCAGGTCGGGGATGAACCGGTCATGCTGGCCAGACGAACCCGCTGTCCGTTATGGGTGGGACCAGACCGGCCGGCTACGGCTCGGGCACTGCTTGATGCGTCAGACTGCGATATCCTCATTTCCGATGATGGTCTGCAACACTATGCGCTCCATCGCGACCTGGAAATTGCGGTGATCGATGGAAACAGGGGGCTGGGTAATGGCTTCTGCCTGCCCGCGGGCCCCCTCCGCGAGCGTCGTTCAAGACTGGTTCAGGTGGATCTGTCGATAGCCAACGGGTCGTCATCTCTAACCTGCCACCAGATGCGGCTGGAAGCCGGCCAGCTGATCAATCTGGCAAACCCTTCGCTCAGGGTCGAACTGGATCATTTCAGGAATCAACCAGTGCATGCCATGGCTGGCATTGGCAATCCGGACCGGTTTTTCAGTACCCTGCGGGAGGCGGGCCTGCAACCGTGCGAGCGCTCTTTTCCCGATCACCACCGTTTCACTGAAGCGGAAATAACGCCCGATGATGCCTTTCCGGTCATCATCACCGAGAAAGATGCGGTAAAATGCGTATCGTTCGCCCATCGGCGCCACTGGTACCTGGAAGTCAGTGCGGTGCCGGATAGGGGTTTCATCCGGCAGTTGGATAAGCAAATCAGAGAGTTGAAAAATGGATAAAAAGTTACTTGATATCTTGGTCTGTCCCCTTTGTAAAAGCAAACTGACCTATAACAAAAAGGCTGGAGAGTTGATCTGCAAGGCGGACCGTCTGGCGTTCCCGATACGTGACGGAATCCCGGTGATGCTGGAGGATGAGGCGCGCAGCCTGCCGGCGGATGAGGAGGTGGAGTAATCCGGTTCATCATCTGTCGGAGTCAGAAATGCATTTTAAAGTCGTGATACCCGCCCGTTACGCCTCAACCCGGTTGCCGGGCAAGCCGTTGCTGGAGATTGACGGAAAACCGATGATACAGCACGCCCATGGGCGTGCAGTGGAGAGTGGGGCTGATCAGGTGATCGTGGCCACCGATGATCGGCGCATAGCGGATTGCGTGCGGGGCTTTGGCGGCGAGGTCTGTCTGACTGATCCGAATCACCGCAGCGGTACAGACCGCATCGCCGAGGTGGTAAAACAGTTCGCATGGAGTGATGATGAGATCGTGGTCAACCTGCAGGGCGATGAGCCGGATATGCCCTCTCTGCTGTTGCATCAGGTTGCCGATGATATGGACCGGCATCCGGATGCGGTCATGACCACGCTTTCCGCTGCGCTGAGTGATAGGAAACAGTTGTTTGATCCCAATGTCGTCAAGCTGGTGACCGACGCCAGGGGGTATGCGCTCTACTTCAGCCGTGCCCCCATCCCCTGGAACCGGGATGAGTTCTCCAGTCCGGAACGCTTGCCCGCGACGGTTCAGGGTTACCGCAGGCACATTGGTCTCTATGCCTACCGGGCCTGTTTTTTGGAACAGTACATTCAGTGGCAGCCGGCGCCATTGGAGGTTACTGAATCACTGGAACAACTCCGGGTGCTTTGGCACGGGGAACGTATTCACGTGAGCGAGGCCGCCGTGGTGCCGGGTCAGGGTGTGGATACGCCGCATGACCTGGAACGACTGAACCAGTTATTCCTGCAGCGGAACAGCGGCAAAAATTAACCTGACTACCCATCTGACTCAGCCACGGTCAGAAAAAATTAGCCGCGAATAGACGCAAATAGCCATGCTTTCGTTTGTTTGTTAATGATGAATACAGAACAGATCTCTACCGCAAAGCGGACAGTGCTCCTTCGAATATGGGACGAGATCGTTATGAACTCAGACGATTCGCGTTACTCGGCGAGGCTTCGTGGAAAACCAGGAAAACTAATGTTTTGCGTCCGTGTCGATTTTATTGGCCAGGAGTTCAAGTAGTTCATCCGACAGTGTGTCCGGCACCTTGCCGAAGAGTGGAATCATGACCGTTTCCGGACCTTTCCGGGAAGGCTCGCCAAACAGATTGGTCTGAATAATGGTCTTGCTGGAGGGATCTGAAAGCACCAGAGAGCCTTCGTCCGCCAGCACTTCGTGCAGCACCCACTCCCTGCCAAGATGTCTGAAATGGCTGCCGATCAGCGCACGCATGCGCAGAATGAAATCCTGATCTTCCAAAATTGTCTCCAGGGTCAGTAAGTAAAGCCGATAGATAGAGCTGAAGGAGTATCTCCCGGGTAGAACATATAGGCCCACCTGCGATCCTTTCAACCAATGGGAAGCGTCAGCACGGTTGTAAACCGGCAGATGGGGTGGAACAGGCACAGGGAGCCATGTAAATCATTTAAAAATGGCCGTAAGCCACAAGCAGATCGCCTTTTCTGCGGCCATGACTCAGTCGGCGGTCCAGTCCATCCCGGTGACACCGGCGTCGTTCAATCCGGTAACGGCGGGATTGTCTCATCCGCCGGTCAACGATCCCTTCATAGACACAGTGGCACTCAGCAGCGCTACAACCTGGCAGCGGCAGTTTCGGCGCCAGATTGACGGGGTACACCCGGTCCATCTGATTGATCGCTGATTTACAGCCGCAGCGGGATATCCTTAACAGGATGAACCGATCATACTGCTTGATCTTCTCCAGTTCGGCCGTACGCAACTCTTCAGTGCTGAAAGGCCTGTGTTCATTTTTTGCAAACCATTTCATGATCTGTTTCCGGTCTATCGGCGGTATGTTTTGATTATAGGTCATGCGCCGATGCGTGCCGAAAAGTCCGTAATGGAACAACAGAATCATAGGCGGGTCAGGAGTAGCCGGGAAATTGTATAATCCCAAACGATGCTGCACACCATGCGGCAACCCTTTGTTTTTGCCGCTGTCGAATGGTCGCAAGGTGGTGGTACGTTTTCCCCTGAAATGAAAGGCAATTGTGGAAGGTGTTGGCCGGAGAGAAAGTGCTGACGGCCAACCCCGCCTGTTTTGTTTGATAGGTTTGAATAAATATGAAAAAAGTATCCGTTTTATTCGTCTGCATGGGCAATATTTGTCGTTCCCCTACTGCCCACGGTGTTTTTGAACAGATGGTTGAAAAGGCGGGGTTGGCGGAACAGATCGAGACCGACTCGGCTGGTACGCACGCCTATCATGTCGGCAATCCTCCTGACCCACGGTCCCAGGAGACGGCCCTTGGGCGGGGCGTTGATCTCAGCAGACAGCGGGCCCGCAAAGCGGCCCGGGAAGATTTCGAGCGGTTTGACTATGTGATCGCCATGGACAGGGATAATCTGAACAATCTGCTGGCACTCGCCTCCGAAAAGCAGAGAGAGAAGCTGCATCTGCTGCTCGATTTTGCCCCAGAACTGGGTATCAGGGAGGTTCCTGACCCATATTATGGCGGCGCAAGGGGATTCGACAGGGTTTTCGATCTGGTCTCCTCAGCCGCGGAAGCCCTGTTGGCTGTGATCAGAAAAGAGCATCAGATCTGAGTTGAAATCGGCAGGGTGGCAGTGAGCCACCCTGCCGATTTCTGTCTACTCCGCCTGTACCTGTTCAGCCGTCTGTGTCTGGTGCAGGTTTATCTTCCGGTTTGTTTTCGGATGGTGTTCCGGTTGCTGGCGCTGTGGTTGCATCCGGTTTGTCGCCTTTTATCGGTGCCGCAGGTTTTGTCTCCGTTACCACTGGCGCCTTTTCGGGCAGGTCTGGTGACTCCTTGGCAGCTACCGGTTTGGTTTCAACCTGGCGCAGGGGATGCCGCTCAGTGGCCGGTGCCGGTTTCGATTCTGGCTTCACCGGAGCCACGGCGGGTTTTGCCGGCACTCCAGCTGAGGCCGGTTTGACCGGCGCAGGTGGTGTTTCGGGCTTTGCCGGTACCGGCTTGGTCTCCACCTGACGCAGTGGCTGTTCCGAGACCAGCGACGATTTTGGTTCTTCCTTGGTCACGGGCGTCGATTTGGGTTGGACCTCTGCCGCCGGTTTTGCCGGTGCAGTGGCTGCGGCGGGTTTGATTGCCGATGTCTTGGTCTCAACCTGTTGAGACGGTGGCGTTTTTGACTCACTCTTTGTGCCATCCGGTTTTCCTTCGCCTTTTTCCACGACCGTTGCCTGTTCCTTCGGTGCTTCCGCTGGCGCCGGCTTGATCTGTGGTTCCCCGTATTCCTTGGCCGGGGCGGACTCTACTGCCGGTGTGACACCTTTTGTGCCGACGGTTGTCGCGGGCACTTTTCCCGCTGCTGGAGACTTCTCCGCTGATTCGGCAATCGGCGCCGGCTTGCGTTTGACGTCGTTGTCTGGCTTGCTTCCGGACGGCGCCTCTGTCCGGGTGATTTCGGTTTCTCCGGCTACTGGACGTTGCGCTGTTTTATCCGCATCAGCCTCTTGCCGGGGGGCTTTCGGTTTACGTGAGCGCGGTCCCCGATCATTGCGGGACTGCTCCGTAGGTTGTTCACCCTCCACCGGACCGGCAGCCTCCCCACCTGTCTGGTCAGACTGACTCTTCTCACTGCCGGTATTTTCCGCACCTGGCGCCGCCGCGTCGCTGTCGCCTGAATTGGTTTTGCGCCGCCGCCTGCCACCACGGCGTCCGCGACGGGAGCTCCGCTTTGGTTCATCGCCACCGGTTGACGGATCGGCCGGACGGTTATCATCCGCTGTTACCGGCTTTGCTTCGGCCTCACGCTTCTCATCGCCATTTCCGGAATGTTTTTCAGCCTGGCTGTCGCTCTTGCGCTGCTGAGCCGACTGTGATTGGCGGTTCTCTTCGGATCTTTTCCTTGTTGCCGCTTTCGGTTTAGCAGTGCGCCCCGGACCTGACCGGCGGCTCTCTTCCTGGCTGTCCCGAGGACTCCTTTCACGCGCTTTGGAATCCTCGCGTTTTTCGCTGCTCCGCTTTGCTGATTCAGGTTGCCGGGCACGGGGCTCTACAGTTTCAGTATCGCCTCCAATAATGGCCTTCCAGAGCTTGCTGAAAAACCCCTTTTCACGTGGAGGCTCTGCCTCTTGCTGAGGTTGCCGCTGCTGCGGGGTGGGCGCAGGGGAGGAGGGAATGACCCGACTGACTGTCGGTTCTTCTGTTTTGATCGCTTTCGGTTTTGCAAAACCCGGGGTCTTGTCTTCGGGTTCCACCATCATTTTATAGCTGGAGGTCTCTTCGGCACCTTCCGGTACGTCCTGCTCGCGGATCCGCTCAATTTCGTAATGGGGTGTTTCAAAATGGATATTGGGTATCAGGACAACATTCACATCCTGGCGCTGTTCAATATCATGAATCGCCTCGCGCTTTTCGTTCAGCAGAAAGGTGGCTACATCCACGGGCAACTGGGCATTGATTCGCAGCGTATTCTCCTTCATGGCATGCTCTTCGATGATACGGAGCACGGAAAGTGCCAGGGATTCCACCCCGCGGATGAATCCGTGCCCATCACATCGGGGACAGACATGGAGCATGGACTCGCCCAGTGACGGGCGTAGCCGTTGACGCGACAGTTCCAGCAGGCCGAAGCGTGAAATACGCCCCAACTGGACGCGGGCACGATCCTGCTTCATCGCCTCTTTCAGCCGGTTCTCAACCTCCCGCTGATTGCGTGTGGGGGTCATGTCGATGAAATCGATCACGAACAGGCCCCCCATGTCACGCATTCTGAGTTGACGGGCAATCTCATCCGCCGCCTCCAGATTGGTGTTCAGTGCCGTCTCTTCGATATCGGCGCCCTTGGTGGAGCGGGACGAGTTGATGTCGATGGAGGTGAGTGCCTCGGTATGATCGATCACGATCGCGCCGCCGGAAGGCAGGCGAACTTCCCGCTGGAAGGCGGATTCTATCTGGCTTTCAATCTGGTAGCGACTGAACAACGGAACTTCATCGGTATAGCGGCGCAGTTTTCGAATATTATGGGGCATCACCTGCTCGATAAACTCGTACGCCTCTGCATAGACCTCGGGATGATCAATCAAGATCTCCCCGATATCGGCGCGCAGATGGTCACGTATGGAGCGGATAATGACATTGCTCTCCTGGTAGATCAGGAACGGGGCAGGTTTATCCTTGACCGAGGTCTCGATCGCTTCCCAGAGTTGCAGCAGGTAGTTGAGATCCCACTGTAGATCCTCCTGACTCTTGCCGATCCCGGCTGTGCGAACGATCAGACCGGCCCCCTCGGGAATCTCAAGCCCGGACATCGCGTCACGCAGTTCGTTGCGTTCCTGACCTTCAATACGCCGGGAGATGCCGCCGGCACGGGGGTTATTCGGCATCAGTACGAGATAGCGGCCGGCGAGGGAGATGAAAGTCGTCAGTGCGGCACCCTTGTTGCCACGCTCTTCCTTCTCAATCTGGACGACGACCTCTTGCCCTTCCTTGATGGCATCCTTGATCTGTACGCGACCGCCCGACTCCCGAGCGGCATTGGTGAAGTAGTTTCGGGAGATCTCCTTGAGCGGAAGGAAACCGTGGCGGTCTGATCCGTAATCGATAAAGGCCGCCTCGAGGCTCGGTTCTACCCGAGTCACTTTCCCTTTGTATATATTGGCTTTTTTTTGTTCTCGTCCGGCTGTTTCTATATCCAGGTTGTACAGTTTTTGGCCATCCACGATGGCTACACGCAACTCCTCTGGCTGAGTTGCGTTAATCAACATACGTTTCATATTGTGATATTCCCAGGGCGCGCTTTCCTCGTTAGGGAGTCGTACAGGACGTTGACGCCTGAACTCACCGGGCAAGAAATCAGATCCGGATTCCTAATAGAAAGCAAGAGCCGCATGCGTGATTGAAAACGGTGGTTGGCCCGTTCACCACGGCAGCGTCTTTGAAGCACGCCGTTAATTATGTACATCGAATGCGTCTGCAACTCGATGCGTCCTTTGTTATGCAGGGGGCCGGCAGTAGATTCTGCTGATCGATCTATCTCACCTGAGTAAGAGATCTGATCGCCCGGCAATAACAGAACGCCACCCGAAGGGTGGGCGTTCGATGATCAGTTTGCTATAGCGGGAACGGATAGCCCTATTAGCTAAATTCACCGCTAGCGGGGGATTATAACTATCTTAAGCAGGTGCAGCAAATGGCGTGTGGGAAAAACTGCCGATCATACCTTCATGTTGCATTCGACAACCCCCAGCGGGTTGGTGGTTTCCCCCCGTGGGAGCGGAACAACAGACTTGGTGTCCTATCCGAAACTGGTATCATACGGCCGATGTCACACTCCCAACCGACCAGCAACGCCGTACAGATCCTGAATATCGAATCGGGTTATGAAGGGCAGCGCATTGACAATTTCCTGTTCAACTACCTCAAGGGTGTTCCCAAGAGCCTGGTCTACAGGATCCTGCGTCGTGGTGAAGTACGGGTCAACAAGGGGCGCATCAGGGCCAATTATCGCCTGCGGATAGGTGATCAGGTGCGTGTTCCCCCGGTTCGTGTGCCTGAAAAGGAGGCGCCGGGGCGTGTGGACAGCCGGCAACTTGGGCGGATCGAAGAGGCCATTATCTTTGAAGACCAGCGGTTGCTGGTTTTGAACAAGCCCTCTGGAATCGCCGTGCATGGCGGGAGTGGTCTCAATTTCGGTGTTATCGAGGCCCTGCGGCAATTGCGCCCGGAAGAGCGCCAACTCGAACTGGTGCATCGGCTCGACCGGGAGACCTCCGGCTGTCTGCTGATTGCGAAGCGCAGAAGTGCCTTGCGCACTCTGCATGAACTTATGCGTTCCAACGGGATCGATAAGCGTTATTGCATGCTTGTCAAGGGGCAGTGGGGCCGTGATCGCATTGAGGTGGATGTCCCGCTGTTGAAAAATACCCTGCAGGGCGGAGAGCGGATGGTGATGGTTGATCCACGCGGAAAGGAGGCGGTGACCCGTTTCAGGGTCCAGCAACGGATAGGTGATTTCATGTTGGTGGAGGCCAGGTTGATGACCGGCCGCACCCACCAGATCAGGGTTCATGCCGCCCACCTGGGAACACCGATACTGGGTGACACGAAATATGGTGATGCGGCAGCCAACAGGGAGATTAAATCGTTTGGTCTGAGGCGGCTGTTTCTGCATGCCGAAACATTACGGTTTCGCTGGCCTGACGAGAAGCAGGATCAGCTGTTCAGGGCGCCGCTTGAGCCGTCACTGGACGACTTGCTAACCCATATTCGATTAACAACGAAGTGATTATTCCGCAACCCATGAAACGTGATTTCAAGCTCCTGGTGTTTGACTGGGATGGCACACTAATGGACTCGGAGGCAAGAATCATCTCCTGTGTCCGTGCCGCCACCCGGGATATGGCAGTTGAAACCCCCGCCGATGAACAGATCAGGGACATTATCGGGCTGGGATTGAAAGAGGCGCTCGAGAAGCTTTTTCCCGGCTCCGACGATCCGTTCAAGGAGCGCTTTATCGATTTCTACCGCCACTATTTTCTGCATGAAGACAGCACCCCCTCGCTGCTTTTTCCGCATGCGCTGGAGGTGCTTGAACGACTGGCGGACCAGGATTATCTGCTGGCTGTTGCCACAGGTAAGGGACGGCCGGGGCTGAATAAGGTTTTGTCAGAGACCGGCCTCAAATCACTGTTCCATGCTACCCGGTGTGCCGATGAGACCTTTTCCAAGCCACATCCGGAGATGCTGTTGCAGATTATGGATGAACTGGCTGTGACGCCAACCGATACCCTGATGATCGGCGATACGGAATATGATCTGCAGATGGCCATCAATGCCGGAACCCACGGCCTGGCGGTGAGTTACGGCGTTCACACCGTTGAACGCCTCAATCAGTTCAATCCCCTGGGCTGCCTGAACGACATTGCAGAATTGTCGGAATGGCTGGACCAGTAACAGACTATGGATAATTGACTATCTGGAGTAAACGTCATGGATCACCTCGAAGAAGAACGGGTTAAACGCAAGGAGGGCTGGGAGCGCGAGTTGCTGGAGCGTCTGGCGACGGCATCCATTATCGAGCAGCGGCGTGCCCGGCGCTGGGGCATTTTTTTCAAGCTGTTGACCTTCGCCTACCTGCTGATCCTGTTGATTCTCTGGCTTCCCGACTCGTTGCCGAATTCCGCCATGAAGGCGACCAAGGAGCATACCGCCATTATCGAAATCAACGGTGTGATCGCCGATGATAGCGAGGCCAGCGCTGATAATGTGATAACAGCTCTGCGTTCCGCCTATGAAGACAAGAAAACCAAGGGGGTTATTCTGCGCATCAACAGCCCGGGTGGCAGTGCGGTGCAGGCGGGGTATATCAATGATGAGATTCGCCGGCTCAAAGAGAAGCATCCGAAAATACCTGTCTATGCGGTAGTCACCGATATGGCCGCCTCCGGTGGCTATTATATTGCCGTGGCAGCCGACGATATCTATGTGGACAAAGCCAGCATCGTGGGCTCGATCGGCGTATTGATGAGCACCTTTGGTTTTGAACGCGGCATGGAGAAGCTGGGTATTGAGCGGCGATTGCTCACGGCGGGTAAGCATAAAGGGATCCTTGATCCCTTCTCGCCCCTGAAACCGCAGGAGAAACAGCATCTGCAGGAGATGCTGGATCAGGTGCACCAGCAGTTTATCCAGGCGGTGAAAGCGGGGCGGGGCGAAAGGCTGAAGGAAAGTCCTGATATCTTCAGCGGACTGTTCTGGTCCGGGGAGGAGAGTATCAAGCTTGGGCTGGCGGACGGACTGGGCAGCAGCAGTTATGTGGCGCGCGAACTGATTGGTGCCGAAACCCTGGTGGACTATACCCGGTCCGAGGATTTTCTGGAGCGTTTTGCCAAACGTATCGGCGCCGGCGCGGCAGCATTTGTCTCCGGTCAGACAGGTTTCGGAATACAGCCGGCCATTCGTTGAGGTCTCTGCAAAGGTGTATGATCCTGTAGTTGCGCGTGATGAGAGGAGCCTGAGATAGCCTATGATCGGTCCTGTTGACTCCAAGTGCGCCATGACCCTCTGTAAAAGCCACCGCAAGGTGAGTTCGCCCGCAGCAGAGGGGGAGGCGAATATATTCTTCAATCTCTGCATGGATCGTGTTCACTACTCCCCGGAACGCAATGCCATCTATTTTGTCGACTCCAGTTATATAAAGGTGGCGGAAACGATCGAGGCGGTACTGAGGGGGCTGGGGTGCAAACCACAGATAGAACAGCTCTATCTGGATCAACTGAGTATATTCAAGAGCCTGAAACGGGTAAGGCTTGAGCCGGCCCGGGCGAGGGCGGTTCTGGTTGCCCTGCGTATGCAGGGCATGCAGATCACCCTATCCAGATAGCCGGTGCTCCGGATCAGCAGAATGCTGTTTCCTGGATCATTCTGCCTGTGGGAACAGGAGGCTCAGGCCTTCCAGAAAGGTTTTGCCGCCTCCTGTTCAGCATCGCAACGACTGATTCCAATGTCGCTCAGCAGTCGTTCATTCATTTTCAGTAACGCCTGCCGTTGCTGTTGTCGTTGATGCCAGATTGCCATCAGCTGGCAAACGGATTCGCCGACTCGGGGGCGTTGGCACGATTGCTGAGTAATCGGTTTGTAGAGTGTGTTCTCCATGAGTGAAAGTCTCCCGGGTTGTTTGATGGAAGACAGTTTATCCGCTAAGCTGTAACCATTACAGATCCAGAATATTGATATCCATTGCATTACAGATATGGCTTATCGCTATCTGTGTGGGACTTAAGCCTTATATCTGTACTGAGTGATATGAAAAAATATGAACAAGTAGCCCAAACCCTGAGTGAACAGATCGCCCGGGGGATCTACAAGATGGGAGATCGTCTCCCATCGGTGCGCCATCTGAGTGGTCAAATGGGCGTCAGTATATCAACGGTCCAGGAAGCCTATCTCCTGCTGGAACAGCGAGGTATCACGGAAGTACGACCAAAATCGGGACATTTCGTCACCCAACAACAGCAGCGGTTGCTCGACCTGCCGGTGACCCAAGCCTATTCGGCGCGACCCAAGGAGACCAGTACCTGGGCCAAAGTATTTCATGCGCTCTATCAGACAGAGAGTGCCGATGCACTCTATCTCGGGCGCGCGATACCCAATCTCAGCCTCGGTACCCTGAAGCCACTGCAGCAGTCACTTGCCGCCCTGACCCGGCGAGGTGAACTACGCGGACTCTCCTATGACTATATCTTCGGGTGTGATGAGCTGCGTAAACAGATCACCCGCATTGCCGTTGATTCAGGCTGTAATCTCTCTGCCGATGAGGTCATTATCACCTCGGGTTGCCAGGAGGCGCTGGCCAGCAGTCTGCGGGCATTGACACAACCCGGTGACACGGTGATTGTCGACTCGCCCAGCTTTTATGGTTCGCTGCAGGCCATCGAGGCGTGTGGCCTGAGAGTACTGGAGCTGCCGACGCACCCCGAGCAGGGAATCAGTCTGGAGGCGATGGAGCTCGCCCTGGAACAGTGGCCGATAAAGGCCTGCCTCATTACCCCGACCTTCAATAATCCGCTGGGGTACACCATGCCGGATGATCGCAAGGCACGGCTGGTTGAACTGCTGGCACGTTACGATACGCCGCTCATTGAAGACGATATCTACGGGGATCTCGCTTATGAAGCCCCCAGGCCCCGCACCCTGAAATCTTTTGACAGAGAGGGGCGGGTGATACTCTGTTCCTCTTTCTCGAAATCGCTGGCTCCTGGCCTGCGGGTCGGCTGGGTGGCGCCGGGCCGCTATGCCAGCCGTGTCATGCATATGAAATACATATCCAGTATGAGTTCGGCTACACTTCCGCAACTGGCGGTGGCTGATTTCATCTCCCGTGGTGGCTATGACCGCCACTTGAAAAAGGTCCGGTCCGTATATATGCGTGGTCGGGATTATCTGCTGGAGTGGATTACCCGGTATTTTCCTGAAGGTACCCGTGCCTCCAACCCCCAGGGAGGATACCTGCTCTGGGTGGAGCTGCCGGCAACAGTCAACTCAATGGCGCTGACCACTGCCGCGATGGAGCAGGGCGTCGGGGTGGCACCGGGTGAACTGTTTTCCAGTACCGGCAAATATAGCCATCATATCCGGTTGAATTATGCCGACTGTCCGACAGCCAAGATGGAAAAAGGCGTGAAAATGCTCGGTGAGATAGCTGCAGCCATGGATCAATCGATATGAATCAGTTTGAACTGGATTGCACGACAATTTGCCGGATACTTGCCGACAGGGGACAGCAACTCCCGGAGCCGGTTGAGTATCCGGCTGACTTCTTTTCAGCACCACCGGAACCAGCCTCGGTACTGATGCCGCTTTTCCGGGATATCGACGGGTGGCGCGTCCTCTACATCCGGCGTTCCGAACATGAGGCTGACCGCCATAGCGGACAGGTAGCCTTCCCGGGTGGAAAACTGGACCCGGTTGATCGTGATGCCCATGCGGCTGCCCTGCGGGAGGCCCAGGAGGAGATCGGCCTGAATCCGCAGTATGTCTCCATACTGGGGGATTTGAAGTCCTACCACACCATCAGTAATTATCTGGTGACACCGGTGGTGGCGGAAATCAACTGGCCTGTCCCGCTGGTGCCGGATAGTCGTGAGGTGAGTCGGGTTTTCAGTATCCCGATCGCCTGGCTGGCGGACCCGGCCAATCATCGAATAAGCTGGCGTACCTTGAAAAAAAGCGAGGCCAGTGTGCCGGTTATCCATTTTCAGCGTTACGAGGGCGAACTGTTGTGGGGGATAACCGCCAAATTAACCGTCAGCCTGCTGAATCTGATCGGCCTGCTGAGAACCGGGCGCTGAAAAATGAATTATTCCAAAACCGGCGTCCTGCCGGCCTCCTGATACATGCTAGAATCACCGCCTGTTAAACCGGCTTTTGCCCGGGCTGGCGCCGATTAATGAAAAGACTGTCCCAACGGCTTGAAAACTCATCACTCCCGCTGGCCCTCAAGTGGTCGGTTGTTATTGCCTGTTTTGTTTCACTGGTAATGGGTCTGCTCGGCTGGTTTCTGATTAATCAGCAGAGCGCCACCTACCGTCAGCAGAACGAGGTACTGGGTGGTGTGGTGGTTGACCAACTGGCATTTGCCGCCAGTGAGCCACTATTGGCCGGCGATGATCTCAGTCTGCAGGTGCTGGTCAGGCAGCAGGAAAAAAACGCCTTGATCATCGGTATGCAGGTGTTCGATCTGAACGGTACACTCAAGGCCAGTGCCGGGATCTCACCCATCGGTGATCTGCTGTCGCTGATCAAACGGGAAGAGAGCCGGCATCAACTCCCCTGGCGTACTCCCTATGTCAATGCGGTCTCGTTTATCAGCAGCATTCGATTCAAGGATGTGGTCGCCGGGTACGCTGTAGTGAGTATCGATCAGGCTCCGCTGGAACAGCAGCTCAATTCTCTCACCGGTGCACTCGTTACCACCACAATCGGTTTGATCGTGATCGGCGCGCTATTGGCGTTTCCCCTGTCCCACAGGCTCTGTCGGCCCATTTATCAACTGGTGAAAGTGGGTGAAGCCATTGACAACGGCGATACCCGGATGCCCATCGCCATGGGGCGAAAAGATGAGATTGGCCGGCTACTCGACGCCTTCCAGCACATGGCCCAGGGAATGGAAAAGAAGCGGGAAGTGGAGCAGGCCTTTGCCCGTTTCCTGTCGCCCACCATCGCGCATCAGGTATTGAACCGGCCGAAAGGCAGTGAACTGGGCGGTATTACCAAAGAGGGCAGTGTACTTTTCTGCGATGTGGTCGGTTTTACTGAATTGTCGGAATACCTGTCGCCACAGGAGGTGGGGGAGCTGCTGAACCAATACTTCAGTTATTTCTCTATTGCGGCGGACAGTTGCAACGGAACGGTGGATAAGTTTATCGGTGATTGCATCATGATTCTCTTCGGCGTACCGGAATCTGATTACTCTCATGGATTACATGCGGTTACCTGTGGTGTGCTGATCCAGGAGATCGCCAACCGCATTAATCGCCAACGTCAAGAGCAGGGGTTGCCGCTGGTACAGTTCAAAATAGGCATCAACAGCGGACAGATGCTGGCGGGTAATCTGGGAAGCGTCGAACGCATGCAGTATACGGTAGTGGGTGACACAGTAAATCTCACTGCCCGTATCTGCGATATCTGCACCCCTGGAGAGATTCTGGTTACCGAATCCACGCTGGCACAGCCAGGCGTTAGGGCATTGGTCAAGAGTATCCCGCAAATCACCGCCAGGGTTAAGGGGCGCCGCCAGCCTGTCAAAACCTACCTGATTGACAGTGCATCATTCATCGCAAAATCCAGGTTTCAGGAAAGCCTGGACAAAATAGTGCCGATGGAGGCGGTGTTGTGAAGATATTACGCTTGGCGATACTCAGCTTGCTGCTTGCCGGTTGCACGGCTATTCAAACCAAATCTTCCCCTGAATCAAAATTCACCTCGCCCGCAGCATTGATTGAGCAGGCTGAAACGCTTTATCAAGAGAAACAGTGGCATGCAGCGGTGGAGCTACTCAACCAGGGGGCGAAACAGTTTCCTGACGAATTGCAGATCATTGAATTGCGGTCTGAAATCATGCGTGCCTGGGAGATGAAGAAACGCAACAAGGAGGATTGGATTCTGGTCTATGAAACGCGTTCATTGCAGGAGAAAATCCCCTATCTGGAAGATTTGGCCCGGATTGATCCGGAGAACTACATCACCAAATCCCGCCTGCTGTTCTGGAAAACCCTGCTGGAATCGAGAGTGGCCCGCCTGATTGCCTGCGGCTCGGTACATCTGCATCTCGATCAGCCGCTTGCGGAAGCCTGCGTCACGCTGGCCGAAAAAATCAAACCGACCCGTGAGAGCGCGCACCTGTTGATGAAAATCAAACAGTCGTATGCCGAGCAAAAACGTGCGGAGCGCTCACAGCAGGCGGTCCGTGAAAAACAGAATCAGGCACAGCGGCGTGACCGTTTATTGAAACTGGCCCGTTCACAACTGGCCGATGATGCACTGCCCGATGCCATTGCTTCCCTCAATCGACTGCTTGAACAGGCGCCGGATGATGCCGAGGCAAAGTCGTTATTGGAAGAGGTGACTCAGGTACGGGACAAAAGGGTGACGCGCCTGATCGAATTCGGTGATGCGCTTTATCGAGATGAGCAGATTGAGCAGGCGGTTTCCGTTTGGGAAGCGGCCGAGAAACTGGATATGGGGCGCCAGGATGTGGCGGCGCGGATAGAGCGCGCGATGCGGGTACTGGAGCGGCTGCGGGAAATCCAGGAGAAACCGTGAGCCGCCGGGTCAGGCCTCCGCGGCCGGACGATTGGTAGACCCTATGTCGCCTGACCAGAAGGCATTGCCTGGATCGAGAAAGTCACTCCAGGGGATGTAATGGGAACCATCGCATGAAAAATTGAGGCCGATCAGGCCGTTGAAAATATTGATGGATCCGGAGCGCAGATAGACCGTCTCATCGGCAAGCCGCAACTTTTTGAAGCCATCCAGTATCAATTTGATCTTTTCCTGCGGCAATACGGCCCCGGCTGGATAGGGACAGACCGGGTAAGCGAAACAGATATCCGGATCGATCAGATCTTCCACTTCCAGGATCCGATAGCGATAGGGATCATCCACCAGCCAGAGGGTTGCCCGGCTGCTGGAAAAGTGCAGTTTTCCGTGAAACACGCCACGCTGGGCCATCATCTCTTCCATGATGGCCATCACTTCATCGATATGGCTATCCAGCACACTCTTGACCCGGGTCTGCTGAAACAGCAGCCCTCTGATCGAAGGGTCGCCTTTCATCTGCCGCCATTGATCGGGTTCATCATACAACTGCTGTGTCAGCGGGAGATCACGCAGGTCAAAGTCGGCTCCCAGTAATCCGATAACACGCCCGGCACGTCTGACCAGTTGAATGGCGGTAATGCTGGGGCGACCGGAAAGCAGGCTGATGTAGGCCTCGGAAAGGTGATAATCGACTGCGGGATAGACACTGTTGAGGTAGGGACGGCTGGAACGATCCCGGCCAAAATGCTCAGGAAAGCGGCCCCGCCCATTGATGTTGTCGGATATCTGGATGGCATCCGTTCCCAGGGCATAGATATAGGCGCAGTAAGGGAGTTCCGCGATATGTGCCGTGAGCACATCATTCAATGCCTCCCGGTTGGGCCAGACACTACTACAGGCCTTGGCAATGCGCCCAAGAATGGGACGGATCAGTTTGGCCAGGGCATGTCGTTGTTTGCTGATGCTTTTTTGTATGGGATTGTTCATGGCGACTGTCAGTGAATCGATGGGTGATAGGGCAGTCAGGGAACCTTGATGCCTTCGGCGTCCAGAAGGGCGATAAGCCGGATCAGAGGCAGGCCGATCAGGGCGTTGGGATCATCTCCTTCCATGCGGGTAAACAGCGCAATGCCCAACCCCTCCGACTTGAAGCTGCCGGCGCAGTTATAAGGCGTTTCAGCATCCAGATAGCGCTCAATCTGAGCTCGACTCAGAACCCGAAAGTGGACATGAAACGGCTCACAAACGGTCTGGGTGTGACCTGTTGCCCGGTTATGCAGGCAGAGCCCGGTATAAAAGGTTACCCGTTTGCCCGAGGCCAGCGAGAGTTGATTGATGGCGTTCGCACGACTTCCCGGCTTTCCCAGGATCTGGTGATCAATACAGGCCACCTGATCCGAACCGATGACCAGTGAACCGGGATGCCGTTTCGCCACCGCTTCCGCCTTGGCACGAGCCAGCCGCATAACCAACTGTTGCGGGGTCTCTTGGTCAAGCGGTTGCTCATCCACATCCGGTGCGTCGACCTCGAAGGCAAGACCAAGCTTCTCCAGCAGGGCAGCCCGAAAGGGAGAGGTGGATCCAAGCACAAGCCTGTTCGCAGGCTCATTGTCTGGAGAAATATTACCTTTCATGAGGCGTGCCGCATGCTCGTTCAGGAGAAAATACTGATTTGCCGATACTATCAAATAACCGCCTGTCAGTGGAGGAAATAGCGTCTTGATCGGTGCAAAAGTATTTGCAAGTCAGTGGCTGTATTGCAATATCTTGACATTTTTAAAACTCATCGATACATTGAAAAAAAGCATTGAAATTGTCAATACTTAACATCTATTTGAGATATACATATTTATTATCAATGGCTTATAAATCCATACCTGTTGTGCAGGCTTGACAAGATAGCTCCCGATCCCCTAGAAATGCGGACCGGTTTAAGTCTTTGCTAATATTGAGCCGTCCTGCTGTTACTCTACAGAGAGCGACGTGGACACAAGGGGCTGAAAAATGCATGTATCCGATCTGCTGGTTGAGGGCGTGAATCTCATGCTGCTGGGCATGGGAAGCGTGTTTCTCTTTTTAACCGTCCTGGTGCTTGCAATGAGCGGGGTGTCACGCTTGGTGGCACCCTTTACAAATACCGAAACCGATCCGGATCAGCCCCGTTATCCGGTATCATCGGCAATCGGCAAAGAGAGCGAGGAGATCATTGCAGTAATCTCCGCGGCAATCAGCCGCTACAGAACCAAATAATAGAACAGCGGCTTTAAAGCCCTACACTCAGCCGCCTTTTTACGCATCACTGCCAAGTCAAGCGAAATCCTATGACGAATACCACCAAGCTCGGCATCACCGAAGTCGTTCTGCGCGATGCCCACCAGTCACTCTTCGCAACGCGCCTGCGGATTGAGGACATGCTGCCCATCGCCTCCAAACTGGATCAGGTTGGCTTCTGGTCGCTGGAGACCTGGGGAGGCGCCACGTTCGATACCTGTATCCGGTTTCTGGGTGAGGACCCCTGGGAGCGGCTGCGCCTGCTGAAGCAAGCCATGCCGAATACCCAGCAGCAGATGCTGTTCAGGGCGCAGAATATCCTGGGTTACCGGCATTATGCCGATGACGTGGTTGAACGTTTTGTGGAGCGGGCGGCTGCCAATGGCATGGATATTTTTCGCATTTTCGATGCCATGAATGATCTGCGTAATCTGGAAACCGCGATCAGGGCGACCCTGAAAACGGGCAAGCATGCCCAGGGCACCATCTCCTATACAGTGAGTCCGGTGCACGATACCGGGTATTGGCTGAAGATGGCCAAGGGCCTGGAAGAGATGGGGGCGAATTCGATCTGTATCAAAGATATGGCCGGCCTGCTGAAACCCTATGTCGCGTTTGATCTGATCAGCCAGATGCGCGAGAGCGTCTCGGTACCGATTGCGCTGCACTGCCATGCCACGACCGGGATGAGTACGGCGACCATTCTCAAGGCGGCAGAGGCTGGCGTCGATATGGTGGACGCCTCGATCTCCTCCATGAGCATGACCTATGGGCACTCGCCGACCGAATCGGTGGTCGCTATCCTGCAGAATACGACAAGAGATACCGGGCTTGATATTCATCTACTGGAAGAGATTGCGGCCTACTTCCGTGAAGTGCGCAAAAAGTACGCAAAATTCGAAGGCGCGCTGAAAGGGGTGGATTCCCGCATTCTGGTTGCCCAGGTTCCAGGGGGCATGCTCACCAACATGGAGTGTCAACTCAAAGAGCAGGGGGCGGCAGACCGTCTGGACGAGGTGCTGGAGGAGATCCCCCGGGTGCGCAAGGATCTTGGCTATATTCCACTGGTCACACCCACATCACAGATTGTGGGCACCCAGTCGGTGCTCAACGTGCTCAATGGTGAGCGCTACAAAAATATCACCAAGGAGACCGAGGGTGTCCTCAGGGGGGAGTATGGCGCCACACCTGCACCCGTAGACAGTGTATTACAGTCAAGGGTGCTTGAGGGAGACGAGCCGATCCAGTGTCGTCCGGCTGATCTGCTGGAGCCGGAGATGGAGAAATTGACCCAGGAGTTCCAGTCAATCGCCGCTGAGAAGGGTATAACGGTTGCCGAAAATCTGGTTGAAGATGTACTGATCTACGCGTTATTTCCGCAGATTGGCCTGAAATTTCTGGAAAACCGCAATAATCCTGACGCTTTTGAATCGGCACCCCGGATCGAGTCGCAACCCGTCACCGCAACACCCGCCCCTGCGGCGGAACCTGCACGGGGCCCGGAAACCTACACCGTAACGGTGAATGGGAAATCCTACAGCGTAACCGTTTCGGCGGGAGGCGAGGTAGAGCAGGTGGTTCAGGCGGAGTCGTCCGCGACTGCATCATCCGGCACCGGTGAGGCGATACCGGCACCGCTGGCGGGCAATATTTTCAAGGTTAAGGTGACGGTGGGTCAGCGCATCAATTCAGGCGACGTGATCATGATCATGGAAGCGATGAAGATGGAGACCGAGGTGCGGGCGACCCGGGCCGGGACCGTGGAAGCGGTCATCGCCAGGGAGGGAGAGGCGGTCCAGGTGGGTGAGCCACTTGTGATCCTGACATGAGTGGCGCTGAAGCACTTTGGCACTCCATGGGGATTGCCAATATGACCTGGGGTCAGCTACTGATGATGCTGGTGGGATGCCTGCTGATCTATCTTGCTGTTGCCCGAAAATTTGAACCCCTGTTGCTGCTGCCAATCGGTTTTGGCGCCATTCTGAGCAACATCCCTGAGGCGGGCATCGCTGAGGCAGGTGGACTTTTATACTACGTCTACCATATCGGCATCGAAACGGGTGTATTTCCCCTGTTGATCTTCATGGGGGTGGGTGCCCTGACTGATTTTGGTGCATTGATCGCCATGCCGAGCACGCTGTTTCTCGGCGCCGCGGCCCAGTTCGGTATTTTTGCCACCCTGATTGGCGCCCTGACCCTGAACTTGATTCCCGGCTTCAATTTCAGCCTGGCGGATGCCTCGGCGATTGCCATCATTGGCGGTGCCGATGGGCCGACCGCTATTTTTCTCGCCTCACGACTGGCCCCCGACCTGCTGGGTGCGATCGCGGTAGCCGCCTACTCCTACATGGCGCTGGTGCCGATTATTCAGCCGCCCATCATGCGCCTGCTCACCACGCAAAAAGAGCGAAATATCGTCATGTCCCAGTTACGGCCTGTCAGTCGGCTGGAGAAGATACTGTTTCCCTTCACGGTCTTGTTGCTCTGTATACTTTTTCTCCCCTCCGCCGCTCCCCTGATCGGTATGCTGATGTTTGGCAATATCCTGAAAGAGGTGGGTGTGGTGGACCGGTTGAGCCGCGCGGCCCAGAATGAGATTATCAATATTGTGACGATCTTTCTTGGTCTGGCTGTCGGATCAAAACTGTCGGCAGACAAGTTCCTTACCCTCGATACGTTGGGCATTCTCGCCCTGGGTGCCATTGCTTTCTGTATTGGCACGGCAGCCGGGGTGCTGATGGGTAAAGTAATGTGTAAACTCAGCGGCGGCAAGATCAATCCGTTGATCGGTGCCGCAGGGGTGTCTGCCGTGCCGATGGCGGCACGGGTGGTGAACAAGATCGGCCTGGAAAGCAATCAGCATAACTTCCTGCTGATGCATGCCATGGGGCCCAATGTGGCAGGGGTGATCGGCTCGGCGGTTGCTGCCGGTGTATTGCTGGCAATCGTCGGGAGTTGATGGTTTACGGCGTTAAGGGGGGGTGCATTCTTTTTCCACCTGAGCGGTACGCTAACGCGGTGATTGAACGTTATTTTTTTGACGTTTTCTCTAACCCGTAATATCATTGCGCGCTTATGTCGTCGCGACTTCCTGAATTCATCGATCCCCGGCGCCTTGCAAGCCAGGGAGCCGGATTTTCCGGTACGGTGGAACTGGCTGTACTTACCCGGTTACGCGAGGCGCTCAAGGATACCACGGGTATTGCCCGGTTTGATCTGGCGTTCTACCGGGACAACAGGCAGCGGGCACGCATCAAAGGACAGGTTCAGGCTGACCTGCTGCTGGAGTGCCAGCGTTGCCTGGAGCCGGTGGTCCTGCCGGTGAATGCCGTACTTGATCTGGCGATTATCCGGGTGCTTGAAGAGGCGGAGAAACTGCCGGAATCCTGTGACCCGGTATGGGTTGAAGAGGAGACATTGCGGCTGTTGGATCTGGTGGAGGATGAGTTGATTCTTGCCATTCCCCAGGTGCCAAGACATGAGCCTGATGCCTGCCGGATTGACAGTGACGGTCAAGTCAATGGAGAGACAGCAGATCAGGAGCTGGAAGATGATCTATCAGACAAACCGAATCCGTTTGCCGTACTGGCCGGTTTCAAGTCTGACAAATAGTTTAAATTTAATTGCTTATTGTAAATCAGGAGCTTGAACCATGGCGGTCCAGCAGAACAGAAAAACTCCTTCAAAACGTGGTATGCGTCGTTCTCACGATGCGCTGAAGGGTGAGACACTTTCCATTGATCCAACCTCCGGTGAGACTCATCTTCGCCACCATGTCTCTCCTGACGGTTTCTACCGCGGTCGCAAGGTCGTCAGCGGTAAGGGCGAATAAACCCTCACACCGTGGGCAGTATGATCGTAGATCCACACAACCGTCCTTTTGGGACGGTTGTGCTTTTTTGCGTCTGCAAAAACAGTTTATATTCCCGAGGAACAGCAGGTGAGTGATCGGATTACCATAGCCCTGGATGCGATGGGGGGTGATTTTGGTCCTTCGGTGGTGGTGCCTGCTGCGATCGACTTCCTGAAACAGGATCGGGATGTGGATTTGATCCTGGTCGGGCGGGAAGAGGTCATCAAGGCCCATCTGCAGGGGCGCCGACCGGATAGCCGTTTGCGCATCATTTCTGCCACGGAAGAGGTCAGCATGGACGAACTTCCGTCCCGTGCCTTGCGCGGAAAAAAAGATTCGTCCATGCGTGTCGCCATCAATATGGTCAAAGATGGGCAGGCTCACGCCTGCGTCAGTGCGGGTAACACCGGGGCGCTGATGGCCATTGCCCGATTTGTGCTGAAGATGCTTCCCAATGTGGATCGCCCCGCCATCATGACCGCACTTCCTTCAATGACCGGACACACCTGGGTACTCGATTTGGGGGCCAATGTCGATAGCAGTTCCGATCACCTGTTTCAGTTTGCCGTGATGGGCAGTGAACTCGTTGCTTCGATCGACGAGGATATCCCCAATCCGCGCATCGGGCTCTTGAATATTGGTCAGGAAGAGATCAAGGGAAATGACCAGGTGAAGCGGGCACATGAACTGCTGAGCAACAGTTCACTTAACTATATTGGATATATCGAAGGTGATGGTGTCTATACTGGTGAAGTCGATGTAGTAGTAACCGACGGATTTGTCGGAAATATTGCCTTGAAAAGCGCCGAAGGCGTGGCCAAGATGATCGCCCATTATCTGAAAAGCGGCTTTAGACGCAATATTTTTACCAAACTGGCCGGATTGCTGGCCATACCTGTGATTAACGGGTTTCGCAAAAAGATCGATCCGCGCCGGTATAACGGCGCCAGCCTTTTGGGATTACGTGGCATCGTGATCAAAAGCCATGGAGGGGCTGATGTATTGGCGTTCGAAAACGCCATCCGCATGGCCAAGAAAGCGGTTCTCAACAACGTCCCGGAGCGCATTGCCCACGGGGTTGAATGTCAACTTGAAAAAAGGGTAAGCGAGTGACCTATTCCCGCATTATCGGAACAGGCAGTTATCTGCCGGAGAAGGTACTGACTAATGACGATCTGGCGCAGATGGTCGATACGTCCGATCAGTGGATCAGGGAACGCACCGGCATACACAAGCGTCATATTGCAGTCGATGGCGAGACTACCTGTGATCTGGCCGAACATGCCGCGCGCAATGCCATTGCCGCATCGGGAAAACAGACTTCTGACATCGATCTGATTGTGGTTGCCACCACCACACCTGATCAGATCTTCCCCAGTACCGCCTGCCTGCTGCAGAGCCGGCTGGATATACACGGCTGTGCTGCCTTTGACGTGCAGGCTGTCTGCACCGGCTTCATTTATGCCCTGAGTGTCGCGGACAACTTTATCCGTGCGGGTAACGCCACCTGTGCATTGGTGATTGGCGCGGAGACCTTTTCCCGTATCCTGAACTGGCGGGACCGTGGTACCTGCATCCTGTTTGGCGATGGTGCGGGGGCGGTTGTCATAGAGAAAAGTGATGAGCCGGGCATTCTCTCCACCCATCTGCATGCGGATGGCGATTACGCCAATCTGCTGCATGTGCCTGAAGGTGTATCCAAAGGTTATGATGTGGTCAGACAAAATGCCGCTTACGTCGAGATGAAAGGCAATGAGGTATTCAAAATGGCGGTGAATACCCTGGGTCGAATCGTCGATGAAACACTGGATAAAAATCACATGAAGAAGTCGGATGTGGACTGGCTGATTCCACATCAGGCCAATATCCGCATCATTCAGGCCACCGCACGTAAACTGCGCATGCCGATGGAACAGGTCGTGGTTACTGTTCACGAACATGGCAACACGTCGGCGGCCTCAGTACCGCTGGCACTGGATGTCGCCGTTCGCGATGGAAGAATCAAACGAGGGGAAATCTTGCTGATGGAGGCCTTTGGTGGTGGTTTTACCTGGGGTTCCGTCCTGGCGAAGTTTTAACTGATCGAACCCGGTTATTTCATATATCTCTCACGAAGGCGTTAAAAACGCAAAGTAAGCAATGCGCCAACATGAGTAATCCGGGATATTACGTTTGGAGATGAAAATGCTTGAAAATGAAATTGCGCTGGTAACGGGCGCAAGCCGTGGTATCGGCGCGGCCATCGCCTCGGGACTCGGAGAGAAAGGTGCCACGGTTATTGGAACGGCAACGTCGGAATTCGGTGCGGCCGCTATCACTGCCCGCTTCAGTGAGGCCGATATCAAAGGGGAGGGGATGGTGCTGAACGTCACTGACCCCACATCCATTGATACGGTTTTAAAAAGCATCGCTGAGCGCTTTGGTGCCCCCAGCATTCTCATAAACAATGCCGGAATCACACGGGACAATCTCCTGATGCGCATGAAGGATGAAGAGTGGGAGAGTATATTGGACACCAATCTCACCTCCATATACCGGCTCTCCAAAGCCTGTCTCCGCTCAATGATGAAGGCACGTAAGGGACGCATCATCAGTATTGGATCGGTGGTTGGTTCCACCGGAAATGCCGGGCAGACCAATTATGCGGCCGCCAAGGCGGGGATGATCGGTTTCACCAAGTCACTGGCACGCGAAGTGGGCTCCCGCGGTATTACTGTCAATGCCGTAGCTCCTGGTTTCATCGACACCGACATGACCCGTGAACTACCCGAAGAGCAGCACAAAAAACTGCTTTCCGAGATCCCGCTGGCGCGTTTGGGTACGCCAAAAGAGATTGCCAACGCCGTGGTTTTCCTTGCCTCATCAGCAGCGGATTACATTACCGGTGAGACTTTGCATGTCAACGGCGGCATGTATATGGGGTAAACCCTAACAATTGCACATCATTCAGCTATTAAATATCGAATGTATCGAATTGTTAATAAAAGTTTTTTTTATCCCATCAAAAAACAAGAAATTAAAGGCCAATTTGCTTTGAACTTTTGAGGTTTGATGAATACAATACCCATCGGTCGTGTGACAAACCGACCCTATTTTTTTACCGGAGGAATTTAAGAACATGAGCTCTGTCGAAGAACGTGTTAGGAAGATAGTTGTTGAACAGCTGGGTGTATCTGAAGATGAGGTGACCCTGGAAGCCTCGTTTGTGGACGATCTGGGTGCGGACTCTCTTGACACTGTCGAGCTGGTCATGCAACTGGAAGAAGAGTTCGGTACTGAAATTCCAGATGAAGACGCTGAAAAGATCACCACTGTAAAACTGGCAGTTGAGTATATCAACGCACACAGCTGATTCGCTCTAACCCGTTTCATACAAGGCCGCACAGCCGTCTATAGCGACTGATTGCGGCTTTTTGCTTTATTAAGATCCCACTAGGGGGTAGGTCTCAGATGTCTGCAAGAAGGGTTGTTATTACCGGCCTGGGTATAGTGGCACCGGTTGGACACACGGTTAAGGAGTCCTGGGAGAATATTCTCGCGGGAAAGAGCGGTATTCAGCCGATTACTCATTTCGATATTGAACCTTTCAGCGTCCATTTCGGCGGCCCAATCTACGGATTTGACGTCACTCAGTACGTGCCTAAAAAAGATGTGAGAAAAATGGATAAATTTATCCATTACGGCATCGCCGCCGGCTCACAGGCCATTGAGGATTCCGGATTGGAGATCAACGATGAAACCGCTCCACGCATTGGTGTGGCGATCGGCTCCGGCATCGGCGGTATCACCGGCATCGAGAACAGTTACCACGCTTATCTTGATGGTGGACCAAGAAAGATTTCTCCGTTCTTCGTGCCCGCGAACATCGTGAATATGGTTGCCGGTAATCTCTCCATCAAATACGGACTGAGGGGCCCCAACTACTCAATCGTCTCCGCCTGCAGTACCGGCACCCACAATATCGGTGAAGCCGCTCGTCTGATCCGTCATGGCTATGTCGATGCCATGGTGGCGGGTGGTGCGGAGATGGCTACATCGCCCGTTGGTCTGGGTGGATTTGCCGCTGCCCGTGCCCTCTCTACCCGCAACGATGACCCGCAGGGGGCAAGCCGGCCCTGGGACCGGGATCGGGATGGATTCGTACTCAGCGACGGGGCCGGCGTCATGGTTCTGGAAGAGTATGAATCGGCCAAGGCCCGTGGCGCGAATATCTACGCCGAGATCGTCGGTGTGGGGATGAATTCAGATGCCTATCACATGACTGCACCGTCTGTTGGCGGTGAAGGTGCCAGCGAATGCATGCTGCTGGCCCTGAAAGATGGTGGCATCAATCTGGATCAGGTCAACTACATCAACGCCCACGGCACATCGACACCCGCAGGAGACCTGGCCGAGACCCTGGGCGTCAAGCGGGCATTTGGTGACCATGCCTATAAGCTGGCTGTCAGCTCGACCAAATCCATGACTGGACACATGCTCGGAGCTGCCGGCAGTACCGAGGCGGTATTTACTGCCCTGGCCATTCGCGATCAGGTGGCACCACCCACCATTAACCTGGAAAATCAGGATCCGGAGTGCGACCTGGATTATGTTCCAAACAACGCCAGAGAGATGAAAATTGATGTCGCCATTTCCAACTCTTTCGGATTTGGTGGAACAAACGGCACACTGGTTTTCCGTCGCATGTCCGACTGATTCACATTTTTTGACCACGCTTTCGTGCACTGTAAAAAACGCCTTTGATCAGGCGTTTTTTATTGTAGGGACTTTCAATCCAGGGACGATCCAACTATCTTTCTTGTGATAGATCTGTTCATCATGTCGACTAACGAGAGGCACGCGCTTGTTAATCAATGGTAAGAGCGAAACCCGGATTGAAGCAACTGATCGCGGGGTACAGTTTGGTGATGGTGTATTCGAGACCATCGCCATCAAAAACGGTCAGCCCTGTCTCTGGCAGCGACATATGGAAAGGCTGTCCAGTGGCTGTTTGCGTTTAGGTATTTCCGCGCCGGCCCCGTCTCAGTTACATGAAGAGGTGCTTGAAGAGATCGCTCAACAGCAGCAGGGAGTGATAAAGATAATCGTGACGCGCGGCCCGGGACGACGTGGCTACCGGCCACAACCGGGGAATACACCAACCCGTATCATCAACTGGAACAAAGCGCCTGTTTTTCCCGAGGAAGTTTATCAGCGCGGAATCAAGACGCGTCTCTGTGCCACGCGCCTGGGCTGGAATCCGACACTGGCCGGAATGAAGCATTTGAATCGTCTTGAACAGGTACTTGCCAGGGCTGAATGGAATGACGCATCGATTCAGGAAGGACTGATGATGGATGCCGCTGATCGTGTTATTGAAGGGACCAGTTCAAACCTGTTTATCTTGCAGGATGAAAAGTTGTACACGCCGGATCTGAGTCGCTGCGGCGTGGCCGGGGTGATGCAGGGACTGGTTATCGAAGTAGCGGAATCACTCCATGTTCCCGTAATCATTACCGACATTTCACTGCAAGAGTTGTGGCAAGCCGATGCTCTCTTTGTCTCCAATTCACTTATCGGTATCTGGCCAATCCGGGAACTCTCAGGACAGCCTTTCGCGATGGATGCAATACCCGAAAAGCTCATGGAGACCGTTTTGGATTTGGGATTCAATCATGGACAATAATCTGTTCCTTTCTCCATCAAGCGTGTGATCCAGCAAGGCGTTTAATGATTTATAGGATACTCGGAATACTGATTCTTGGGGGAAGCATTACCCTTGCCTGGGTAATGATGTCATTCAATAGTTTCAGTACCAGCCCCATGCAACTGCCGGAATCAGGCGTGATATACGAGTTGTTGCCGGGCCGTTCACTTTCGGCCCTTGCGCTGGATCTGGAACAGCAGGGTTATCTGCAGAGTGCATTTTATTTTCAGTTAATGGCCAGACTGGATGGGCAGGCAAGCAATATCAAGGCGGGCGAATACCGCCTCGAGGCAGGTCTGACACCCAAGCGGCTGCTTGCGCTGCTGGTTTCCGGGCAGGTTGTCAGTCATTCCCTCACCCTGGTGGAGGGCTGGAATTTCAAACAGGTATTGGCGGCCATAGCCGCTCACGAAGCCCTTAAAAAAACCCTCACGGATCTTTCCGATGCAGAGATCATGGCAAGGCTGGATTTTCCCGATATCCATCCTGAAGGCCGATTTCTGCCGGATACCTACCATTTCCCCAAAGGCACCAGTGATGTGGATTTTCTGAAACGGGCTTATCGCGCCATGGAGCAACTCCTGGCGCATGAATGGGCCGGGCGGGAACCGGATCTGCCGCTTAAAACTCCCGATGAGGCGCTGATACTGGCTTCTATTGTGGAAAAGGAGACGGGAAGGGCTGACGAACGTCCCGAGATTGCCGGTGTGTTTGTGCGGAGGCTGGAAAAAGGTATGCGGCTGCAGACCGACCCAACGGTGATTTATGGTATGGGGGACAGCTTCGACGGGAACATAAGACGCAGTGATCTGCGTCAAGATACCCCTTATAATACCTATCTGCGCAAAGGCCTGACACCGACGCCCATCAGCATGCCGGGGGCGGATGCGCTGCATGCCGTCTTGCATCCTGCCAAGGGAAGCAGCCTCTATTTTGTGGCCAAAGGCGATGGCAGCCACCATTTTTCCAATACGCTGGCTGAGCATAATCAGGCAGTAAAAAAATACCAGCTCAGGCGATAATCAATAATGACTGAGACCACAGGAAAGTTCATTACCGTAGAGGGCGGGGAAGGGGCTGGAAAGAGTTCCAATCTGGCCTTTATTCGCGACCTGCTTGAGCAGTCGGGATGTGAAGTGGTTTTTACCCGGGAGCCGGGCGGAACGGCACTGGGGGAAGATATCCGTGATCTCTTGCTGGGCCACAAGCATACTGGCATGGCCAGGGATACTGAATTGATGCTGATGTTCGCGGCCAGGGCGGAGCATCTGGCACGGATTATTCTGCCGGCCCTGAAGTCCGGGAAATGGGTACTTTGCGATCGTTTCACGGATGCCTCCTATGCCTACCAGGGAGGCGGGCGGGGTATCCAAATGTCCCGAATCCAGGCACTCGAGGAGTGGGTGCAACAAGGCCTCAAGCCTGACCTGACCCTGCTGTTGGACTTGCCGATCGAAACCGGACTGGACCGTGCCGGTCAGCGTTCCGAACCGGACCGTTTTGAAGCGGAGCAGCACGCTTTTTTTGAACGGGTACGTTCAACCTACCTGGCAATCGCAAATCAGGACAGACAGCGGGTGCGGATCATCGACGCGGCGGTGCCGCTGGTTCAGGTGCAGGGGCAGATCCGGGCAGTGATGGAGCGGTTCATTCAGGATAAGCTTCATGGCTGAAGATCAAGTGGCAAACCGGTTTGATGATGTCGTGCTGCCCTGGCAGGAGGCCAATTGGCAACGCCTTTTCGCCGCCAAATCGTCAGGGCGCATGCCCCATGCGCTGCTACTAACCGGTAATATCGGACTGGGAAAATCCCGCTTTGCCCATCGCCTGGCGGCATCGCTGTTATGCCGTGATCCTCAGGAGGATGATGGCAAACCCTGCGGCCACTGTCAGAGTTGTCGATTGCTACGTGCCGAAACGCATCCGGATTTCACCTGGATACAACCCGAGGAGCCAGGCAAGGCCATCAAAATCGATGCCATCCGGGAGTTTACCCAGAAAGGGGCACTGACCAGCCGCTCCGGCGGATTCAAGGCGATCATCGTCGAGCCGGCCGATGCGCTGAATATCGCCGCTGCAAACAGCCTGCTGAAAACCCTGGAAGAACCAGTCGAGCATACCGTCATCATTCTGGTGACCGCCAATGCGGGTCGTTTGCCGGCGACGATACGCAGTCGCTGCCAGCGTTACCACTTCACTCCACCGGATGAAAGCAGTGCAGTTACCTGGTTGAATCAGCGTCTGGCCGGTTCGGATGATGTGCACTTACTACTCTCGCTGGCTTCCGGGGCACCTTTGCTGGCACTTCAGTTTGCACAGAATGGCACACTGGTGGAACGGTCGAAAATGATCGACGAGCTGTATGCCATCATAAAAAACCGTCAGGACCCGCTGGCTGTGGCTCTCCGCTGGAACGGACTTGACCAGGTCCGTCTTATTAAATGGCTCAGCGGCTGGGTGATTGACCTGATCAGATTAAAGATTGCCCCCGAATCTGCCAATATAATCAATGTTGATGAAAGGGAGCGCTTGCAAGCGCTGGCGCGAAAGGTAAACTCTAGGAAGCTGTATGGCCTCATGGACCGATTGTTTGAGGCAAATCGGACACTGGGTGCCCAGCTGAATACACAGATGCAACTGGAAAGCCTGCTCCTGGATTGGGCTGGCATCAGCGTTGAGTAAAATTTCTATGTCTGTAACCCATGCGCCGGCGGCTCGGCAAGGTATTCTCTCTTTAACCATCAGGGACAAGAATGCCCTGTATGCAGCCTATATGCAGTATGTCAAAAATGGCGGGCTCTTTATTCCTACCAATAAAAAATATAATCTCGGCGATGAAGTCTTCATGCTGTTGACCCTGATGGAGGAGACCGAGCGCATACCGGTAGCCGGAAAAATTATCTGGATTACCCCGGTCGGGGCAGAAGGTAACCGTGCAGCGGGCATTGGCGTTCAGTTCAGTGACCAGGATGGTGGCATGGCCCGTAATAAAATCGAGGGATATCTTGCGGGCGCTCTTAAGTCAGATCGCCCGACGCACACCATGTAGATCTCCTCGCCTGACCGTCGTGTGCCAAAAAACCAAGAGATAGTAATGCTTGTCGACTCCCATTGTCATCTGGATTGCCTGGATCTGACGCCATTTGATAACAGCTTTGAGAAGATGCTCAAATCCACCAGGAATGCCGGTATCGAGCATATGCTTTGTGTCTCCATTGATCTGGAGAGCTATCCATCCATGCTGGCATTGGTAGAGGGCGAGTCAGATATCTCTATCTCCGTTGGTGTTCATCCCAATGACCGGAATCGCCAGGAACCTGATCCGGAACAGTTGGCTACGCTTGCCAGACACGCACAAAATGTCGCCATCGGCGAGACCGGACTCGACTATTTTCGTAGCGAAGGTGACCTGAATTGGCAAAGAGAGCGTTTCCGTCGCCACATCACGGCCGCTAAATTGTGCAAAAAACCGCTTATCATTCATACCCGCGCCGCCAGGCAAGAGACCATCCGGATCATGCGGGAGGAGGGGGCCGACACCGTCGGCGGGGTGATGCACTGCTTTACGGAAGATTGGGAGATGGCGCGGCAAGCTCTGGATCTCGGCTTCTATATCTCATTCTCCGGAATTATCACCTTTAACAGCGCGGCCGATCTGCGGGAAGTGGCAAAAAAGGTTCCTGAAGACAGAATCCTGATCGAGACCGATTCGCCCTATCTTGCGCCTATTCCGCATAGGGGGAAATCCAATTATCCTGCCTATGTGGCGCATGTGGCTGACAGGATTGCAACTATCCGTGGAATCAGCCGAGAACAAGTGGAAGCCAAAACAAGTGACAATTTTTATCGACTATTTAATGTTGATAATCATTAGATAACAGTATTTTTCTAAAGTTTTTATTTAAGTATTTTCGGCTTGGAGTTTTCATCCAGTCCAACGTAGGTGATGGAGGCGACTGCAACACGCCCGACGCTGTGCGGATTTCTGTCACGTTCCGCATAGACTTCAACCTTGACGCGGATTGATGTATTTCCCCTACGCTCGATTTCGGCATAACAACTGACCAGATCGCCCACATGTACCGGTTTTTCAAACTGAAAATCATGTACCGCGACGGTTACGACCCGGGCATCAGCCACCTGCATGGCAATAATACTGCCGGCGATATCCACCTGCGACATTAGCCAACCACCAAAAATATGGCCAGAAGGATTGGTGTTTGCCGGCATTGCGAGGACTCTCACCGTTAACTGACGTTCGCCCGGGTTACGCTCTTCGATGGGATATTTACTCATAATGAATTTAAATGGCCATATTTAGTCTGTATAAACAAGATGTTACTTGAATAATATAATGTCATTTATTGCCAATGATATGATCCAGTATCTGAATCGCAGCATGGAGTTTCTGTGCACCGGTATAAAAATGTGGTGAAAAGCGTATGCCGCCACCACGGAGTGCACAGATAACATGACGACGCATCAACTCCCGGTAGATTTTTTCGTGATCTCCAGCATGCACCTTGAATGTAACGATTCCAGAGCGCCGTTGATGATCGGGGTTGCTGATGAGTTCAAGCTGGGCGTGGTCGGAAACAAGCTGGATCAGCAGATCCGTATTGCGCAGGATATCACTCGATATCTTCTCGATCCCCATCTCTTTGATGAATAAAATACTGCTGTTAAGTGCGTGAATACCCAGCATATTAGGACTTCCGCACTCGAAACGACGCCCATCGCTGGCAGGAGTGATTTCCATGGTGTCGAAATCACCGGCAGATTCCAGCATGTGCCAACCAAACTGGTACAGCATCAGGTTCTCCCTGATGCCGGGTTTTATATAAAGCAGGGCGACGCCCTCAGGCCCTAGCATCCATTTATGGCCGTCTGCCACTACAAAATCTGCACCCGTCTGTCCCACATCAAAGTCCAGAGCACCCAGGCTCTGGATGGCATCAACACAAAACAAGATATTGTTTTCTTTGCAAAATTTCCCAATGCGCTGCAGATCCATCCTGAAACCGGATGCATACTGCACAGAACTCACACTGATCAGCCTGGTGTTTTCATCGCAAGCGGCAAATAGCGCGGATTCAGGGTCGTTGTGGTCCGTCGGTTCAATGATCCGTGCGGTTACACCATACCGCTCCAGGCTTTGCCAGACGACTCGGTTTGAGGGGAACTCCTGTTTCAGGAAAATGACATTCTGGCCATCCAGCCATTCAAGACCGTGTGCAATAACTGAAAGCGCCTCAGAAGTGCTTTTTTGGATAGAGATCTCGTTTGGAGAGGCCGCATGGATCATCCAGGCAAAGTTTTCACGTAACTGACGTTCGGTATCCATCCACTGCGGATAATTACTGGCACCCAATAGGCCGTTTTCGTCAGCAAAACGCTTCACACGATCGACTGTACAGAGTGGCCAAGGTGATACGGCGGCATGATTCAGGTAGATCAGTTCATCACTCAAGCCGAATAGTTTTTGCTTCATAGTTTAATTGTCATGATATTTTTTATTGATCCCATGCGAAGAATAGCGGTCTTTGGTATCACAAAGCAAAGCCAATCGAGATAGCTACCGAATAATAATATATTGCGCATAATGTAATCCGGGCTTATGTAACAAGGCCCCAGCGGAAAATAATCCCTCCCGCTGGGGCCTTTTTGCATAGGCGGTATTATGCGCAGTTTTCCTTTCGTTACTGTCACAAAATGCAATCATTAGTTTGACCAGGTGAAGCGACCAGGCCGGAAAAATGCAATCAAAAGCCGGAAGCGATGAGGGCGTGAGCGACGGATGGAGCGAGCGCACCGAAGAGTACCGGCGCAATAGAGGTCGGGACGACCAAGGCGACAGCCGGAAGCCCAGCCACGGACTTTCGGGAATGCGTACGGGGGTAGCCTGGGCGTAACGGAGCGAAGCGACTCCCGGCCCCCTCCTGACTGGCTGACAGGGCGCAGGCCTCGCTATCGGGCTTCCTGGGGTGGGTAGGCCTCTACGGCCTTCCTGCCGACCTTATTGCCGGACTGACGGTTTTCGCAGGGGTAGGGAAGAGTGCAGGTACAGTAGTACTGCACTTTGGTCTCATTTTTGAGACTGCCGCCGAACCTTGAGAAGGGGTCCGGGTCCCAGTGACACGCGTACTTTACCGCAAGATCCTGCGGTAAAACGGCTATCTCTTGATCCACTGTTCGGCGTCGGATTTCATCACCATGGCCTCCAGGAACTCCCGGATGATCTCCTTTTTGTCGTCGGGCAGGCGGGTAACGGCCTCGAACAGCAATTTCAGGTCGCTGGCGGGTTCCCTCTCGGATTCGTCAAAGATCAGGCTGTCTGCGCTGCAATTCAGGGCCTTGGCTAGTTCTTTTATCGTACTGGCGGAAGGATCGACTTTGTCCCTCTCGATTTTGGATATATGGCCTAGGCTCATGTGGGCAATATTGGCTAGCTGATCTTGGGATAGTTCTCTCAGCTTCCTGAGATCCTTTAAATTTGATCCGATAGACATTGATTTCCCCGTTAGATGGTCTTGTAGGTTCATTCTATACCGTCTTTTTGATCACACCTGATTGACATAATCTTATAGAACCAGTTAATTTAGTTCCATCGAACTATTGACAGGTTTTTTGGATGGCGAGGAATTCGGTTCACAAATCGGGGGTGCCCGTACCTGTAACACGGGCACTTTGTCCCATGGGTGGGACTTTTCGGGGTTTTAGGTGCTGATCGATTGGGTCACTGCCCGGCTTCCAGATCGCCATTTCGAGCGGTCGGAGTGGGACCATTTGCGGTCCTTCTCGGATCGGATCTTGCGTTATAACCCATCGACCGGCGATCAGGTATGGGAGACCTCTGCCTGGGAGTCGATCCGTTCGGATTCTCACCAGCTTTCCTTCCGGATCGGTTCCGATGCTTTGTGGGTTCAGGGTTCACCGGCTCGGATTATTGGGGATGGGGATGCCGTCTTTGGCTCTGGCGCTTCTTCAGAGTTAAACCTGATCGGCTGTGTGGAACGCATGTCCGCTTACGCCTTTCAGCAGTTCCAGATCCAGCCGCGAGGGCATGCCACGGATTGGACCGTTTCCCGTATCGATGTTACCGGCAACCTGTTGTTGGATTCCCTGGAGGATGTGCGCGAGGCATTGCGCATCCTGCGGGATGTGGAAGGAGGGCGCTACCGGGTCAGCCAGCAGGCGGGGGATACCGTCTACTGGTCGCACCGATCCCGGTTACGGTCGGGTAAGGCGTATGCCAAGGGGCCGCATTTGGATTATCAGATGCGGAAAAATCGTGAATATGGAGGGCGAGAATATCAGCCAAGTGATGTGCAACTGGCTAACCGGCTGTTGCGTTTGGAGTTGAAATTAGGGGCTCAGTTGCTCCGGGAAGACCGCCTGGGTAAGGCATGGCATGAATTGACGAGTGGCGACTTATACGAACAGTGGAATGACTATTTCGGCCGAATGATAGGAGATAGCGAAATGATGAAAGATGCCGATTTGAAGAGAAAAGTAATCGCAGCAGCGCCCACCGAAGGCCAAGGTAAAGCGGCTTATGGTTGTTGGACCCTGATTAAATCCGAGGGCTGGGAACGGGCCAAGGATATGTGTTCAAAGACCACGTGGTATCGGAATTTGCAGATACTTCGGGCTGCCGGTCTCGGCGATGTGGATTTCTCAGCTGGTCGCGTGGTGGAGTTCCGGCGGCGGATCTTGGATGCCCGGCTGGTTGAGTCCTGGGACGAACTGAAACGGGTGGCCTGATCATGGAACAGTATTTCACTAAGGATGAATCCATTGCCTTGCTGGGTCAGTCGGTCCGCTATAAGGCAACCAAGTATCTGGAAGTTGAAGGCCAGCGGTATCCGATGATTGAGGCCGGTGCATCAGGTGAAGTGTTCAGCATCGTGAATTTGCCGGAAGGTATCAAGATTGGCGTGTTTGTCGATGAGGATATCGAGGAGCTTAGCAAAGACCAGTTTAACCATTTCTGCGAGGTCGTTCATGCAAGTCCTTGCTGAGGTCCGGAAGGTTCGACACTTCAACGGCTCCAAGCTGAAGGCTGAGGTTTCGCTGATTGTATCGGAACCGGATGAAATCCTGCGCGTCCGGTTGTTCGATGTGCATGAGAAGCAAGGCCTGATTGATCAGTTTCAGAAGCTGGAGGGTAAACAGGTTCGGGTGCCGCTGGAGGTTGAGGTTTACCAGGGTCGGTTGAGTTTTGGCCTGTCTTATGGCTCACAGCCGGTTATGATCGATCCAAAGTAGGCGAAGGAAGCCGGGATACCCCAGCCGCGCAGCGGATGCGGTATCCCGGACCCTTCGTGCTACTGGGTATCGGATATTGCGCATAATGTATATTATGTTAAATAACAGATCATTGCGTCATGGGCATTCGCGGCTTTATAAACGCTATCCCGCCCGCCCTGGCTGAGCCTTGTGGGTAACCCAGGTTACTTTATGAATGACATTCAAACGATTCATCCAGTCCACCACCCTATGAAATACAGGCTGGTGGACTGGATGTAAAAAACTAGCGGGGCATTGGTGGCGGGTTATAAGGATATCTCACTACCGGTCCGTATATGGGTGGACGAGGCGGATATGGCCAGTAATAGGGCATTGGCTGTGGATTATAAACTCCTCTCGGATATCTTGGCGGCTCATAACTCTGTTGGCCTGGCGCCGGATAACGTCCATACATTCCGGTTCCGGGATTCTGCCACAGGCCATCTGCCCGGATCCCGGTCTGATTACGGATTATGGCCGGTACTGGCACACGGGGTGGCCATGCATTGGCCGTTCTGCGACCGGCATTGTTCCACATAGACGGTAATCCTGGTCGGTTGAGGCGTGGTGATATGGTGGCTGGCTGCTGCTGAGTGATCTCTGCAGTCGTACCGGCCATCTCTGTTGACGGGGCGTTGCTTTCTGATGTGGATGTGGGTGAATCAGATGACTCCGCAACGATCGCTGGCTCTTCACGACCCTCAGTACCGGCTTGTGCAGATGTTTCTGTAGAGCCGGATCCGGCGGCGCCCGCCACCGTTGGTGCGCTTTTCTCTGTCAATGGGCCGGAGTCATCATGAGTAGTCGTCGTCGATGATTCCGATTCCGTAACGATCGCTGGCTGTTCACGATCCTCAGCACTGGCTTGTGCGCCATCGGTGCCATGGGCTATTGATGGCATTACTGCAGGTGAAGGTTGTTGGCTGGTTTCAGATGACGACTCCTCGGGAGTCGTGATTGCCTGTTGTCTATCTGCCAACTGCTGACGATTCACGTCATTGGCTGCGCCCTCTTTTTCGGTGGTTTTACCCTTCTCGGCTGTTGGCAGGGCCGTTTTTTCTGTTACGGATGGGATTTTATCCCCGTTGGTCATTGCCATCTCTGACGAGCCGTTATCACTGGCCATCCCGGCAGTTGTTTCGACAGGAGAATCTGAACCTGCCGACGCTGACGGTTGGGCCATGTCGGGCTGTGGGCGATTGAATTCAACCGTGGCACTGTCTGTCATGCCGGTTTGGGTATCTGCTGGTGCGGCTGTCGCGGTTACTCTATCTGCTGTGGATGGTGTGACATCTGCGGCAACAGTCTGCTCGATGTTTGCCGTTTCAGCGGAGCGCTTTGCACCCTCATCATCACCGGAGTCGCCACCATTGCGGGGGAGTGTCTGTATATAGAGCAGGCCGGCCGCTATAACGATGACCCAGATAAATGATTTTTGCCAAAAACCGAGGCCGGTTTTTTTGCCGGGCGGTGGGGGTGGGGTCTGGTTTTCAGTTGAATCAGAAGGCATGAGTCCCATCTCCTCTAATCGTTTCTGAACATGTGTGTTTTGTGCCCCCTTGTCGGGGGTGATGGCAGCGGTTGACACCTGCGGAACCGCCGATTGGGCTGCTTCGGCCACTACTGTAGCTGTCTCCCCTGCTCCGTCCGTCTCCTTTTCTTCGGGTGCTGTCGCGTGAGCCGATGGTGCAACCGGCGACGGGGTCGACACCTCTGTCACCTGCAAGGTATCCTCAGCGCCGGCTATTTCACTACCGGGAGCAACTGCGCCGCCCTTTCGTGCAGCTTTTTTCTTCGGTGCTGCCCTCTTCTTTACACTGACTTTCTTTTTGGCCGCTGTTTTTACTTGAGGTGCCTTTTTTCGCGTGACCTTTTTCTTGACAACTGTCTTGGGTGCATCTGCGCTTGCGTCTGTTGTCGTTTCTTTCGGTGCCTCGTTCAAATCATCCCCGGCCATGCTTTCTACTCCTGAGTTGTACTATTCCATTGAAGCAGGCTAGCGCCTGTGGAATATCGGTGCCATGTGCTGGATCAATCCTAACAGCTCTGTTCGGGCCCTCGGGTATTGGATGTCTTTATAGGGTAATAAGATAGGATGAAGGGTTGCTTTGTGATTTTACCGCCTCAGCGTCTCTGTCAGTACCTGGATCAGCGAAATAATCCGTTCCATCCCCCGTTCGATATGCGCTTCCATCTCTTTCATCAAGATCGGTCCATCTCCCTTACCGGCGGCCCAGTTGGCGACCACGGCACAACAGGCGTAGTCCAGTCCGAGCTCCCGGGCAAGGGCTGTTTCAGGCATGCCCGTCATGCCGACCAGGGTACAGCCGTCACCTTCCATACGGTTAATCTCCATCGCGGTCTCAAGGCGCGGCCCTTGGGTGGCGCCGTATACTCCATGCGAAACGACCGGAACATGGGCCGATTTTGCCGCCGCTATCAGTTGTTGTCGAACACCTTCACTGTATGGGTGGGAAAAATCGATATGGGTCACCTGGTCAAGATCGTGCTCAAAGTAGGTGTGATCCCTGCCATAGGTATAGTCGATTATCTGGTCAGGTATCGCGATGACACCGGGAGCCATCTCTGAACCGATGCCGCCTACTGCGGCTATGGCTACTATGTGACTTGCCCCGATATGTTTCAGCGCCCAGATGTTTGCGCGGTAATTTATCTTGTGTGGCGGTATGGTGTGTGCCGTGCCGTGGCGCGGCAGAAAAGCCACTGATCGATCCCTGAAAGTACCGTAGGCAATCGGTGCGGAAGGCTCCCCATAGGGTGTGTGGATCACTTCACGTCGGGTGACCTTAAGCTCTTTAAACTGGGTAAATCCGGATCCGCCGATAATTGCCAAATCAATCACGCGATCTTTCCTGTCTGTTTGTCAAACGTATGGATCATCTACAGAATTAGGTGCCGGTAGCTACAAATCCAGATCCAGTGACGGATTTTCTTCATACTGTGCGGTGATTTCCAGGGCCTGTTTCCACCTTGGGTCAAGATGCAGGGCGTCGCGGGGAAGCGCTTTTCTGCCGTGCATCCGAACCAGCCGCATCTGGGCCGCCGGATCGCTGTATTCAACCAGCGCCTCCAGTACTTCGGCGGCAGCTGCCGGATTATTGCAGACCAGTACCATATCACATCCCGCCGCCAGTGCCGTGTGAGCCCGCTGGGCATAACTGCCCGCCTGTTCTGCTGCCGCCATGGTGAGATCGTCACTGAAGATCACGCCATGAAAATGGAGCTGGTTACGCAGTACATCCTTCAGCCAGAGCCGGGAAAAGCCCGCCAGCTCCTGATCGACCTGGTCATAGATCACATGGGCGGGCATGATGGCATCCAGGCCGTAATCGATCATGCGCTGAAAAGGTAGCAGATCCTCCATCAGCAGGTCGCCCATGGAACGGTGATCCACCGGTAATGCAAAATGGGAGTCTTCCGTCACCCCGCCATGCCCGGGGAAATGTTTTCCGACAGCGGCCATTCCCGCTTCGTGCACACCCATCATCCAGGCATGGGCAAGTTCCGCAACGATGACCGGTTTGGCGTCAAAGGCGCGATCGCCGATGACGCTGCTGAGTTCGAGTCCCAGATCCAGAACCGGCGCGAAACTGAAATCCACTCCGACAGCCCGGAGTTCGGCGGCCATCAACCAACCGAGCTGTTGAGTAATGGTTCGTGCCTTTTTGCTGTTGACCCGATTCAGTTCACCAAACCAGGCGGCGGGTGGCAGACGGGTAAATCCCTCTTTGAAACGCTGTACCCTCCCCCCTTCCTGATCAACGGCCACCAGCAGTGGCGGTGTGCGCAGGGTGTGGATCTCGGCAATCAAGGCGGCAACCTGCTCGGGTGACGCATAATTCCTGCTGAACAGAATCACCCCGCCGGCGGCGGGGTGGCTCAGCAGTTCCCGCTCCTCTTCCGTGAGCGCGGTTCCCTTCAAGTCCAGCATAAGTGGGCCGTGACTCATGGAGCGGATTCCTCAATCATCATTTTATTCAATCGGCTATACTGTGCGGCTCGTCGAGCATTACAGATTAAACCGATTCGGAAGTAAAGATGCGTTTTCTGACCCTGCTGTTGAGCCTCTATCTTGGCCTGACCACTTCGCTACTGTCTGCGGCGGATGAGGTTGAGAAGCCCAGGACCATTGCCTATTACGAGCTCTCCCCCTCCATCGTGGTCAACGTCAGGGGAAAGGCAAAATACATCCGTTGTGACGTGCAACTCATGACCCGGGACCAGGAGAAACTTTCCACTATCAGCCTGCATGCGCCGGCGCTGCGCCATGAGCTGATTCTGCTACTCGGTGATCAGCAGGGAACCGAGATCCGCAGCACCAAGGGCAAGGAAAAATTGCGTAAGGCCGCGCTCAAGTTATTGCAGGGTGTGATGAAGAACATGATCGGCGATGAAGCCATTAATGATCTGTTTTTCACCACCTATCTGGTGCAGTAACCGTTACGGATTTTAAAACTGTTCGCGTATATCCACGAGTGTCCCCACCGCTACCCGATCAAACAGTTGCACCAATTCGCTGTTGCGCATCCGGATGCAACCATGTGAGACGGCCATACCCATCGGTTCGCTATCCGGGGTGCCGTGGATATAGATAAAACGACTCAGGCTATCGACAGCGCCGCCCCGGTTCCTGCCCGATTCCAGTCCCGTCAGCCAGAGAATGCGCGTCAGGATCCAGTCGCGACCGGGATTGGCCGCCGCCAGTGCGGGCGTATAGATTTCACCCGTGGGACGGCGACCGACAAAGACACTCTGCTCCGGTAATCCGTCACCGATTTTCAGACGGATACGATGCAGACCACGCGGGGTACACTCGCTGCCCCGGGTTTCACCCGGCCCATTCAGGGCACTCGAAATCAGGTAGCTGGTAACATAGCCGTTTCCGGAGATCAGCCGCAGTTGCTGACGCCCCAGATCGACCTCTATATGCTGGTTCTGCTCGTTCACCACTGTGTGAAGGGATGTTTCACCAGGTTGGCATTGTAATAACGGGGGTCCGCGGAGACCTCTTCACCCGCCCAGGGAGGCAACTGAAAAGACTCATCTTCGCTGGATAACTCGATCTCGGCCATGACCAGGCCGGCGTTTTCTCCACCGAACAGATCCAGATCCCAGACATGCCCGCCCCACTGAACCTTGTAGCGTGACTTGTGTATAAAAGGTTGTTCAGCGACTTTTTCCAGCATGGCTTCGGCATCTGCCAGGGGAATAGCGTATTCAAACTCAGCCCTGGAAATACCCGTCGTGGCACTCTTGATATTCAGATAAGCGCTGTCGCCGGCAATGCGGACGCGCACCGTGGCGTTGGGTTGATGGGCGATATAGCCCTGTTTCAATACCGTCTCAGAGAGTATATTTTCTTTCCATTTGTTGTTTTTTACCAGAAACTTACGTTCTATTTCAAAAGCCATTTATAGATACCGGTCAAGGTTTCTCAAAGAGTGCGATCGATTCGACATGGGCGGTATGGGGGAACATATCCATGACGCCCGCCGAGACCAACCTGTAGCCATGCTTATGGACCAGTTCACCGGCGTCCCGTGCCAGGGTAGCCGGATAGCAGGAGACATAAACAATCCGCTTTGCCCCCAACCGTGGGAGATATTCAAGCACCTCTGCCGCCCCGGAACGGGGCGGGTCGAGCAGCACCTTATCGAAACGTTCCCGCAACCAGGGTTCCTTCTGCAGCGAATCATAGAGGTTGGTTGTGTAATAGCGGCTGTTTTCGATGTTATTTCTGCGCGCATTTTCCCGGGCCCGGGCGACCAGTCCGGCATCGCCCTCCACACCCACCGCCTCGGCCACCTTTACGGCAATCGGCAAGGTAAAGTTGCCGAGTCCGCAGAACAGGTCCAGTACCCGATCATTTGGTGCAAGGGCGAGCAGTTCCAGTGCGCGTTCAACCATCAGGCGGTTGAGGGCGCTGTTTACCTGGGTGAAGTCGCTGGGTAAAAAGTGCATGGTCAGGTCATAGGCCGGCAGTTCATACTGCAGATCCACCGGCTGACTGTTGAGTGGCGTGACGGTTTCCGGGCCGCCTGTCTGGATATAGATGGCGATATCCCTTTCCCTGCCGAAGGTTAGCAGCGCCTGTTCATCCTCGGCTGACAACGGCGACAGGATACGCAACACCAGTACACACCGGGTGTCGCCCATTGCGACCTCGATCTGGGGCAGGCGCTCCTTGATACTGAGCGATTCCACCAGTTCGCTAAGCGGGGATATGAGTTCTCCAACCAGCGGATGCAGAATATGGCAGACCGAGAGATCGGCCACATAGGGGGAGCCACGCTCACGGAATCCCACCAGCACTTTTCCCTTTTTAGGCACATATTTGACGCCAAGCCGTGCTTTTCGTCGGTATCCGAAGGCAGCGCTGCTGACCAGTGGCGGCAAGATCGTTTCCGGTGCAATCTTGCCAATGCGCTGAAAAGCATCCATCAGCGCCGTCTGTTTTGACAGAATCTGTGCGTCCGATGACTGGTGCTGCAGGGAACAGCCTCCACACAAGCCGAAATGGGGACACCGGGGTTCAACCCGATCAGGTGAAGCTGCGAGAATCTCCACCGCCTCCCCTTCATCAAATTTCTTTTGGGTCCGCGTATAGCGAAAACTGACAGATTCGCCGGGCAATGCGCCATGAATAAAGACCGCCTTGCCATCAATGTGCGCTACTCCACGACCGTCGTGGCTCAGGGCGTCGATATGGGCCAATACCGGATCCTGCGGCAATTTACGTCTGCTTGTACGTCCCATAAAACTTGGTCAATCCTCAAATAGGCTAGCGATTCACCCACAAAGTTAGCCAGGTCGAATACTGTTTTTAAAGCCGCGAATGAACCCATGAGTTCTTTGCGAAAAAAACAGTATTCGGGTTTATTCGCGGCTAATATTTTTTTAGCCATGGCGGTATGGGATAGGTAATCGGGCCAGGCTATTTCTGCACCCACCCACCCTGAGCATTTTGATACCACCAGCCTTTAGCTGCCTTATCAACCCAGGTACGGGCAAATGTAGCCCGAATCTCGGGCTCCCACTCAGGATGGCCATTGGCATCAGCAATGGCCCGGTAGAGTGCGCTGCGGTCACTGTTCTCACTGCTGATCAGCCCCTGTACCTTGTTGCGCTCCTTCAGTGGAATGGCTGCGGCATCATGCACAGCGATCATGGCATCACGGGTAAATCCCACTGCACCACTGTCATAGTACGGCGTGAGGGCGCTGTTGCGCTCTTTCATGCTCGCCTGCAGTTTGCGAATAGCGGGTGAGCTGGCGTTAAAATCGGGTTGCGCCGCGTGCGCTGACGGAATCAGAAACTCCACTGCCCGATCGGCGATCTGTCTGAAGAGTGGCTGATCGAGCGATGAACTCTTTTTCTCATCCCTGATCTGCTCTTCCTGCTGCTTTTTCTTGCCCAGGATATCATCCACAATCCGTTCAGCCGCCTCTTCCGCCTGGGCAGCAGGAAAATAGATATTGATGGTGACACAGGCAGCAAGTAAAGTCAGTATCGTTAAAACCCCACCTATTCTTAATACTTTCATCGGGTTATCTCCTTTTCCTTTATAATTGCTTGAGATGTGCTATTTGACCACAGGCGCTCCGCCCGAGGTAATCTGTTTTAACTTGCTGACAAGCACCGGCCAGTCGGTTTTTTGATTAAATCCCATGATATCGATGCGTGGCAAACCGCCGCCTTTAACCAGGTAGTAACCATGATCGGCCGCTTCGATTCCGCCCATGTGGCAGACGCCGCGCTCAAGTCGGCAACTGATACCCAACCGGTCATAGCCAAACTCTTCGAAGATGCGTAAAAAACTTCTGGATATGGCGCCTGAAACACCCGACCCACCGAGATTGGTGATATTGTCCACCGCTTTCTGACTGATACGGTGTCGGCTATCGTCATCTTCTGGTGTACGAAACGCCGCATCAAAAGAGACCGGAGCCCAATCCTCCATCCTGAGATCCTTTACCCGTCCCTCCAGTTTCCCGGTAATCTTACCAAATGAGAAGGTGCGGGTCAGAGTTTCCAGGTCAATATCCTTCAATTCGAGGTCGGCGCTCAATGCCGGCAGCGCGCCGAACAGATCATCCAGCTTGAGGTCCCTGATCACAATAGAACCGTCAAAAATCTTCACCAGCGCCACACCATCCACGGCAATAACACCATTCTCATAAGAGAGTCCGGGAATCATCCCGGAAAGCTGACCCGCAAGCGGCGGCCAACCGACTGCGCTGCTGATTGCAGCCATGCTGATGGGGGTGAGATAGCCCTGGAAGTGGATGTTTGGCCCCGTTTTACCCTGCACCAAGGTGAATTTCTCAGCCTGCAATGTCCCATCCAGTACTGGTATGGTCGCCTGATTTACCAGGGCAACACCCCCCTCGGAGAGATCCAGCTCCACGGCCGTAGCGCCCAGGGTGATACCACCAAACAGATGCCCTCCTTGCCAGCTGATGTGGCTCTCCCTGGCTCTCCCGCTGGACCAGTTGAGTTCACCATCCAGACCATACAGGGCAAACTGCCCCTTGCCGTCTGCCCGCTTCCGCATGCCTTGCTCGATGTAGACATCCGTGAGTCCCAGATTGACCCGGGTATTCTTCGCCTGGTGGCTAATATCCAGGGCAAATTGCCCGGCCAGTTCCAGATCCTCAAGTTGGGGATTGGTCAATACGGGCAGGATGTTCTCTCGAAACAGTGCCGAAACATCCGCCGGTGCTGATTTCAGATTCAGGGAGACAAGTTGTGGCCCTGCCTGGATCGAAATCTCCGCATCCCCGTCAATATTCAATCTTTCCGGCTGTCGAAAACTGAGCCGGTCAAGAAGGATCAGCGACCGGGCCGCCTGATAGCGGTAGCCAGTTTGGAATGTAAACGGATGCGCCGAGGGTGACAGATAAAAAAGTGGTGTCAGTGCCTCGCCCGCATCGAGTTGCAATCGCTGGGTTCCGGACCAGTTACGCGTTTGCAACGATGCTTCACCGTGCCATTCGCCTGCCAGTCCCTGCCCGATATAGACGCCAGACGGGTCTGCAAAACTGACATCCTTATAGTTGATGCGGGCACTGCCCTGCAGTAGCTGTGCATTTTTCCCGCGCAGGTTCGCCGACACATCAAATCGGCCATTCAGGGAAAATTGGTTGATCGGCTCGGCGAGCGCTTCATGCAGCTGTTTCAGTTTGTTAACGGCGACATCGCGCCCCGTTAGGGAAAGCTGCCACTGATGCGCATCCAGGTTTAGTCCAAGCGCAACTTCACCATCGGCTAAAGATATATTTTCTAGATAAATATCAATCTGTTGAGATTCTATTTTCCAGTTGATCCTTGATTTTACCCGGCGTTGTTCCTGGCCATTCAGAACCAGGTCCAGCAGCCCTTTCTGACAGATGATTTGAGTGGTCTGGATTTTGCCGCTCAGGCACTCGAAACGAAATCGGCGAATCGGTGTTGGCAGCGCGGGATGGCTGAACTCATCGGCGGAGAGGACAAACCGGTCCTCCGATTGGAGGTCGAGTTGCAGTGCCAGACCGCGGACCCGCCACTCCCCACTTCCCGCGTCTCCCAGGGTCAGCGTTAGCTGATCCGATGCGTTCAGGGATAGGGAGCAGATCAGCAGCAGGCCGAGAATGAGTGTCGACAGAGAGACAGGATTATTCAGTCGGAAAAACACCCGTTGATAGATAGCGGTCGCCTCTGTCGCAGATGATCGCCACAATGGTCGCATGTTCCAGTTCCTGTGACAGCCTGAGTGCGGCCGCTACCGCACCACCCGAAGAGATGCCGGAAAATATCCCCTCTTCCCTGGCGAGGCGACGGGTAGTCTCTTCGGCCTCTTCCTGGGTGACATCCAATGTGCGATCAACCCACTGCTTATCGAAAATCTTCGGAATATAGGCTTCCGGCCAGCGTCGGATGCCGGGAATACTTGCCCCTTCTGTCGGCTGAACCCCGATAATCGCAATCTCGGAATTCATCCCCTTGAGATATTGCGAAACGCCCATGATCGTACCCGTCGTACCCATGGCGCTGACAAAGTGGGTAATTTCACCCTGGGTGTCCTGCCATATTTCCGGACCTGTGCCTTCCAGATGGGCCAGTGGATTATCGGCATTGGCAAACTGGTCAAGCACCTTGCCCTCGCCCCGCTGCTCCATCTGCTGTGCCAGATCCCGCGCCCCTTCCATACCCTCCTGTTTTGTTACCAGGATCAGTTCAGCGCCATACGCCCGCATGGATGCCCGCCGCTCAACACTGAGATTATCGGGCATGATCAGGATCATTCGATAGCCCTTGATAGCCGCCGCCATCGCCAGGGCAATACCGGTATTTCCACTGGTGGCTTCTATCAGTGTATCCCCCGGGCGGATATCACCGCGCGCCTCGGCGTGCTGAATCATGCTCAGTGCCGGGCGATCCTTGACCGAACCGGCGGGATTGTTTCCTTCAAGTTTCACCAGTACCGTATTGCTGGTATTTCCAGGTAAACGCTGCAGACGTACCATGGGCGTATGCCCGATAAACTGTTCAATAGTTGGGTATTTCATGTGGTTGGGTTACTGTGGGTCCTATGAAAAGAGATCATTCTATAGTATAGATCGATCTGTTCTGGCAGCAGTGTTCCCACTGCCTACGGGGATTCAGTCTATCAATAACACCAAGAGAACAAAACAGAAACAACATGAAGGACGCGCATCCATTTAATAGCAGCCCGAAACGGAGTTGGCTGTTGGCACTGGGGGCCGTAGCCTCCCTGCCCATTCAGGCAATGGATGCCGAGACTTCACTCTCAGAGGCACTGTTTTTCAGTGATGTGCCCGTGGTCCTCTCGGCCACGCGTCTGAAGCAGTCACTGCCTGATTCGCCAGCGTCAGTCACCGTGATCAACCGGACAATGATAGAGGCATCGGGGGCAACCGAACTGGTCGATCTGCTGCGACTGGTGCCCGGTTTTCAGGTCGGTTACTATACCGGTTCCAAATTTACTGTTTCATCCCACGGCAATACCGATCGATTCGCACGGGATATGCAGGTGCTGATTGATGGCCGGTCAATCTATGACCCCGCGTTTGGTGGAATCACCTGGAGTGACCAGGAACTGGACATGGATGACATACAGCGAATTGAGGCGATCCGCGGGCCCAACGCCAGCACCCACGGTTCCAACTCTTTTGCAGGCGTCATCAATATTATCACCCGGCACCCCTCGGAACAGCCGGCGATCCGGGCCAAAACCCTGGTGGGCGAAGGCGGGAGACGGCAGATCTATAACCGGTTTGCCGGCACAGAGGGCAATTTGGCCTACCGCGTCGCCCTCAAATATGACGAAAATGACGGTTTCGACACGCGGCACGACAGTTCGGATACCCGCTGGTTGAGTATGCGCAGTGACTACCAGGTCAACAGCCGGGATGCGGTACTGTTTGAACTGGGCAAGAGTGGCGGGACCCGCGAGGATGGTTTTCCAGGTGATCCGATACAGCCATTACGTGCCACCGAGGACGATCACTCCTTTCAGCAACTACGCTGGACCCGCAGCCTCTCCCCTGACAATGAATTCTATTTTCAGCTCTCCCATAATTATCAGGCGATTGATGATGACTTCGCGGACCCCGATCGGGGTCTCTCATTAGGGTACGGCTTCAAATCACAGCGTTACGATCTGGAATTCCAGCATACCCTGGATCTGAATTCGAGCCAGCGCCTGGTTTGGGGCCTGGGGGCCCGGCGAGATGAGGCCAAAGGGGTCTGGACCTTTAAACAAAGCGACTGGATCACCCGCGATCAGTATCGCGCATTTGGCAATTTCGAATGGCGGTTGAATAACAGCCTGCTGCTGAACCTGGGTGGCATGTATGAAAAATTTGACCAGAAAAAGGGTTTCTTCTCACCCATGGCGGCACTCAATCTGAAACTGGATGAGATGAACACACTGCGCCTGCGTGCAACCAGCGCGTATCGTATGCCTACGTTCTGGGAGGATTTCGCCGACCAGTCAGTCTTTGTAACCGGTTCGATGATTCCGGTCCTCCAGACTTACAAGACCACCGCCAATCTGCAACCGGAATATATTGAATCATTTGAATTGGGCTACCTGGGGAATTTCCAGGAGATGGGCCTGACATTCGACATGAAGCTTTTTCATGAGGAGATCAAGGAGATGATCTCTGAAGTGAGGGAATTGACTGTCCCCGACTTGCCGTTCGCCTACCTCAATGATGGGAGTTTTAATATCAACGGCTTTGAGATCGGTCTGCGCTGGGAACCGTCACCCCGCAACATGCTGCATATCGGCTATAGCCGGGCCAATGCCTACGGTACTCAGCTGAAAAAAAATCCACCGACTGTCCCCGGGGATTACCGTATTCTGGATTGCCGTGTACCCCGGATCACCATGAGTCTGCTCGGCAGCCATCAGTTTGACAGCGGCATCAAACTCAGTTCGGCTTACTACTATATGGACGATATCTGTTGGGCAGGCGACGGAGATACCGTGGATATCAACAGGCGCTGGGATATAAAAATATCCAAACCGTTCAAACTGGAGCGGACCGATGGAGAGATATCACTGATTTTTCAGAACATTGGACCAGACAACGATTTTCAGGATTTTCATAAAGAGAATGTCTGGGCAGATCGGGTGTTTCTTGAGGCCAGTCTGAACTGGCATTAAACAGAGCAGGTCTTGATACTGGACTGACTTTTACACGGAGGTTTTTGTGACGGGTAATCCGAGGCACCGGCAGGCGTAGCACCGTGAACCGCCTGAACTTCAGCCCTAATGATGGCAATCTATCGAGGATGGTCCGCTATCGCAGGCGGATGCTGCCTGTTGCTGCGTTTGGGTTATTCCTGCTGCTGATTCAGCCATGCGGTTATGCGAGCCAGAATCCTGTTGTTTTACTCAGCAGTGGCAGCGCCCCGGTTTATCAACAGGTCTCACGGGACTTTCAATCTTATCTTGCCGAGAGTTGTCGTGAGAACAGCGCGAACTGTATTCAGAATCCAATCATTCTCCTTACACAGGAGCGCGATGATGAACGGATTTATTTTCCACCTGATACCCGGCTGATCATTACTTTGGGACAACGCGCCGCCGAGATGGTGCATAAAATGAATACCGAATTGCCCATTCTGCATGCGCTGATACCCAGGCTTGCCTATCAACGACTTGGCAAGATAAAAAATCACTCGGTCATTTTTCTTGATCAACCCATCAGGCGACAGTTGAGACTGGCCAAGATCATTCGACCGGATCCCCATGTCGGTCTGTTATTGAGCCGGATCACGAAGGCGATACAACATGAAATAATGACCGAAGCGGCGAAGCTTGGCATTCCGGTCTCCTATCGCCATGTGGATGATGTGGAGATGATCGGCCCCCTTCTGACAGCCGTGCTGGAAGAGAGCAACATATTGCTGGCGCTACCGGATCCGGTCATCTTTAACCGCACCACCATCTTCAACATTCTGTTATCAAGCTACCATAATCAAATACCGGTGATTGGCTTTTCAGCCGCCTATGTGCAGGCCGGCGCCCTGATCGCCGCTTATTCAACGCCGGCTGATATGGCCCGTCACCTCGCGGAATATACCCGCGATTACCTGACTGCCGACACAGAAGAGTTGCCGGATCCGACCTACCCGAAATACTTCAGTATTGCGGTAAACCGCAGCGTGGCCAGGTCACTGGGAATATCGCTTCCGGATGAGGCTGATATTCTCCGCCTGCTGCTGGAAGAGGGCAATCCATGATAAGACGCCGACACTACTCCCGCATCAAGACGCGGGCACTGCTGCTTGGTATTGTGCCCGCCGCCATCATGGCGTTGTCACTCACCGCCTATCTGATCAATGACCAGCTGGGTAATCTTGAGTTGGCCTTCAAGGAGCGGGGCAAGGCAACCGCACTGGAGGTGGCCGCCGCCAGTTTTTACGGGATATTCAGCGGCAATGTCGAGACGCTCACCCTGAATCTGGAGCCGATTGTAAAAAGAAAAGATGTGCTCTCTATCATTGTCAATGATGCTCAGGGCAAGCTGTTATTGAGCATGGGCGAACATGCGAAGGATAATGCGGACATAGCCAATCACAATTTCACCCATTCGTCTTTTTTCTTCACCTCGGTACAAACGGGGGTGCCGTCAGGCATCCTGGCTGACTACCCGGACCAGATACAATCAGTGCAGAATGAAATCACCCCCAGTATTATCGGCTCAATTGTTGTGGAGCTTGATAAATCAAGCCTGTTTTTACAACAGCGTGATTCGATCATCACCAGTCTGATAATCAGTATTACCGGTCTCATGCTGACCGCCCTGATTGCCCTTCTGCTAAGCCACAAGATTACCCGCCCGCTCTCCAAACTGACCCAGGCGGTGATCCGTATGAAGCATGGCGATTTTTCGGCCAAGGTGCCTGAGACTTCGAGCGGAGAACTGGGTAGCCTTGAAGAGGGTTTCAACGCCATGGCGATGACGCTGAAGTTCAACCAGGAGATACTGCAACAGCAGGTAGACCGGGCGACCGCAGACCTGACCCAGACCATGGAGGCGCTGGAGATCCAGAATGTGGAGCTTGATCTTGCAAGAAAACGGGCGTTGAAAGCGAGCCAGGCAAAATCCGAGTTTCTGGCCAACATGAGCCATGAAATCAGAACGCCCATGAATGGCGTCATCGGCTTTTCCACCCTGCTGATGAAAACCCGGCTGACTCCGGAGCAGCGGGAGCTGGCTGAAACCATCCAGAAGTCCGCCACCGGCCTGCTGGGGATCATCAATACCATTCTGGACTTTTCAAAGCTGGAGTATGGAAAGCTGGAACCGGAGTATGCGCCCTTCGATATCCGTACCTGCTTTGAAGAGCCAATCACGCTGCTGGCGCCGACGGCGCACGACAAACAGCTTGAACTGGTGTTGCTGATCTACTCGGATGTGCCGCTACAACTGATCGGTGATGAGACGCGCATTCGCCAGATTCTGGTCAATCTGGTCGGTAACGCCATCAAGTTTACCCACCAGGGAGAAATTGTTGTCCGGGTGATGATCGAAAATGAGACGGACAGCGCCTGTCAGCTGCAGTTTTCCGTCACGGATACCGGTATCGGAATCAACGAACATTTCCAGAAGTATCTCTTCACCTCCTTTCAGCAGGCCACCCGGGAGACCAATAAAACCTACGGCGGAACCGGCCTTGGACTGAGTATCAGTAAAAAACTGGCCGAGTCGATGAAAGGAAAAATATTTCTCGACAGTATTGAGGGAAAAGGCTCCTGCTTCAGAGTCACGCTGAATCTGCCAAAAAATCCGGAACTACCGGAGTCACTGACCGATGCACCTTTCACGTCCAGGAAATGCCTCATTCTCGATCAGCATCTGATATCCAGACTGGCAATTTCACATACTCTGGAAAGCCTGGGCATGTCGGTATCCGGAGCCGAATGGGATCAACTGAGCGACGACTTACTGCAGGACCAGGATCTTCTGGTGATCGGATTCTCGGCGAGCGAGATTGCTTCGGGTATCGCAATGGATCGGATCAGACGCCTGCAAACCGCATCTCACTCCCCAAAGCGCCTGGTATTGCTCAGCAGTTCCGATGCCGCGCTGCATGAGACAATGCAGTTGTTATCCAAGGCGCCCTGCCTGACCAAGCCGGTTACCCGTGCAGGACTCAAGCGGACGCTGGAACAGCTCTTCACCCATTCAGCGTCGCTGGCGGATGCCGATGAACCGGGCAACTTCAAGGCCCCCTCCTTCGAGGGCCGGCGATTCATTATCGCCGATGATAATCCTATCAATCTTCAACTGATATCCACCATTCTGGCGGCGTCCGGCGCCGACATCGTGGCGGTTGAAAATGGCGTGGAGGTGATCGAGGCCTATAAACAGCAACCACCGGATCTGATTATCATTGATGTCCATATGCCCGTTATGGATGGCAAGGAGGCGATCCGGCGCATACGGGAGATGGAACAAGGTGAAGTTTACACGCCGGTCATCGCACTTTCGGCTGACATCATTCCGGAACATCGCCAAGAGCTGCTCTCAACCGGCGCCGATAGTTACCTGACCAAGCCGATAGATGACAACAAACTTTGGCGGACAATCGACAACCTGATAAACAGAAAAAGGGTTTCGACACAGAAAGAAAGCCCCGCAGAGGAAGGCCGTGTAGCAACCGTCGCCGGAGAGACGGAACTGCCTCTGCATGACCGGCAAGAGGCGTTGCGGATTACCGGCGGGAGAGAAGCGCTGGCCAATGAAATGTTCAGAAAATTCATGGACGATCTTTCGCCACAAATCGCATTACTCGAAAAACACCAAGCCGAGCGGAATTGGCAGGGGCTTGCAGAGGTGGCCCACCGATTGCATGGCGTCTGCGCGGTGTGTGGCGTACCGGCCTTGAAAGCGGCTGTTGCCGATCTTGAGAGGACGGCACAACAGGGTGATGCGGATGCTATTGCCGTTCACCTGCAAGCCGTCGCCAGTTGCTGCAGGCAACTTTATGACCTGGAAAAATCGCAGGATGTCGCAGGATCATTCCAGACTGAATAGATCCGTAACCATTCGGGGACCTGATTACCCATCTAACTCAGCCGTGATCAGAAAAATATTAGCCGCGAATAAACGCAAATTAACGCGGATTATTGTTATTTAATAACGATCTTATCCCATGGTCGAAAGGATACCGCGGGCTTTGCGCTAGAGATCTGTTCTGTTTCACCATTAATAGGCAACCGGTTTTACTATTTGCGTCTATTAGCGTTTATTTGCGGCTTGATAAACAGACTTCGATCGTGGCTGAGTTTCGTGGGTGATCAGAAAACGATATGCCTCAATCACGAAATATTGATCTTTCTGTTGCGGTGAACTGCGACAGCAGAACGGGCAACAGCACCAGCAGATAGACGGCGTATATTCCGATCATTGTCTGCGGCATGGTGTAACCGAAAAACTGCCACTGGATCTCATCACAGAATCCGGTCGGCTGAAACAGCCAGGGAAACCACTCATCCAGTTTCGCCCAATCGGGATAACTGGCTGCAAAATCACAGGTGTTCGCGGGTGACGGAAAGAGCTGCATCCCGGTATGTTTCAGTGCAAGCTGCAAACCCCATCCGGCGCTGATACCCCAGGCTAGTATCCCCAGGCCACGAAAAATAAACAGCCCGGGGGCCAGTGCAGTAAACAGGCCGGCAAACAGAATACCCATGACGGCGGTCCGTTCATAGACGCAGAGTACGCAGGGATCCAGCTTCAATTGGTATTGAAAATAGAGCGCAGCCATCTCCAGGCCAAGCGCACTCAATGCAAGCAGGATCCAGGGAAATCGCCGTTTGGACAGTCGGTTAAAAAATTTCAGCATCTAAAGGCCAGATCAATCTTCAGAAACAGAGCAGGCAGCCTGAATGGCTGCCTGACTCCGCAAATGCTGAAAGCATACCCGTGACATCGCGCCACTTCAATGGCCATGCCGTGGCATGGCCGCTTGTTCAGCCGAAACGAATGCCCTGCGCCAATGGAAGATCGGCACCGTAATTGATGGTATTGGTGGATCGGCGCATATAGTTCTTCCAGGCATCACTCCCTGACTCACGACCACCCCCGGTCTCCTTTTCACCACCAAACGCGCCACCGATTTCGGCTCCCGAGGTGCCAATGTTGACATTAGCCAGTCCACAGTCAGAGCCACGCGCGGAGAGGAAAAGCTCCGACTCCCGCACATCCCGAGTGAATATTGCCGATGAGAGGCCTTGAGGCACATCGTTTTGAATAGCGATCGCCTCATCGATTTCAGAATAATCCATCACATAGAGAATCGGTGCGAATGTCTCTTGCCGGACCACAGCCGCATCCGGCGATATCCGGATGATCGCGGGATTCACATAGAAGCCCTGCTCCTTTCCCGGAACCGTCACCCGATCACCCCCCACCAACAGCGTTCCCCCTTCACGCTCAGCAGTTGAAATGGCCTGTTGCATCTGTTCATAGGCCCGCTCATCAATGAGTGGACCAACCAGTACCGATTCTGAAAAAGGATCGCCAATCGACAATGAGGCATAGGCGGCCTGAAGGCGCGGCAGCAGTTGTTCGGCAATACTGTCATGGATGATCAGTCGTCTGAGGGAGGTGCAGCGCTGACCGCAGGTGCCTACCGCCGAGAAGACGATGGCATGCAGCGCCATTTCCAGGTCTGCCGATGCCGTGACTATCATGGCATTGTTGCCGCCCAGTTCCAGCAATGAGCGCCCAAGACGTGCCGCCACGGTCGTGGCCACCTTTTTTCCCATGGCCACCGAACCGGTTGCCGAAATCAGTGCGATCTCCCGGCTGGCGGCAAGTTGCTGGCCAACTGTGGCATCACCTATCACCACCTGGGACATGGCCTTTGGAAATGCGGGAAAATCGGCCAGTGTCTGCTGGATCAGTTTTTGGCACGCCAGGGCACAGAGCGGCGCTTTTTCCGAGGGTTTCCAGATGATCGAATCACCACAGACAAAGGCGAGCATGGCATTCCATGACCATACCGCCATGGGAAAATTGAACGCACTGATAATGGCCACCGGACCCAGCGGGTGCCACTGCTCCATCATGCGGTGATCGGGACGCTCGCTGGTGATGGTCAGTCCGTGCAGCTGGCGCGATATCCCGACTGCAAAATCACAGATATCGATCACCTCCTGCACCTCTCCCAGGGACTCCTGCAGGATCTTTCCGCATTCGAGCGTGATCAACTCCCCCAGAGCCTGTTTATGCGCCCGGAAACGGTTGCCCAGCTGCCGGACAAATTCACCACGCAACGGCGCAGGAATATCCCTGAGTTGTAAAAATGCAGCTGTTGCACGATCGATCATCTCGATGACCTGAGCCGTTGACGCCATCCGTATGGAACCCAACCGGGACCCATCAACAGGAGTTAACAGATGGATAGCTTCACCCTCCCCCGCTATCTCCAGATTACCGGTCAATACGGCGGGAAAATATCCATCGGTCTGATTTAATGTGATACCCAGTTTTTGTATAACGTCACTGTTCATAGATCTGCTCTCGTGTTTGTCATTACCTGCATCGCGACCGGCCGGCAACCCGGTAACAGGAGGCAAAACGATTCTGAATGAACGCATCAAAATTGATCTGCTCCTGACGCACATAACCCCGCTGTGGGAGTTTGCCGGTGAAAAAAAGGTCCAGGACAGTACAGAGGCTGGATGCGGTGGTGATCTGTATGGCGCCCCAGTGCTCGTCGCCCACATCATTATGATAAATCTTTCTGCTGTCCGTGATTTGCATGAATTTTCCATCAACAATGCCGGTCGCGGTGACCAGGATCAGCACCACATCCTGTCGGGTCACCGCCAGGGCTCTTTCAAACAACTGTTTCAGCAGCTCCCGCTGTTCACCCAGTTTCAGATCATTGATCAGAAAGTTCATCAGATACTGATGCCCTTTGTAGCGAATGGTTTTATAGGTCAGATCCGAAACCCGGCCCTGCAGGGTTTCATACAGGGTGCCCAACCCTCCGGACGTATTGAAGGCTTCGTAGGAGACACCATCCAGTGAAAATGTCTCTAGCCCTTCCAATGGCGTCAGTTCAACATAGTGCCCGGCACGGATGGCATGACAGGGATTGCAATACTCATTGATCAGCCCCTCGGTAGACCAGGTGAGGTTGTACATGAGATTGTTGGTTGGAAATTCAGGCAGCGCACCCACCCGGAGTTTCAGCTGATCCAGCTGATCAAACTGACGTGTCATGTGAAAACCCAATATGCCGATAAAGCCGGGTGCCAGACCGCACTGGGGAACAAACACCTGTCCAGGTCTGGCACGTTCGGCTATCTGTTCGATGGCCTGAGTGGTCGCATTGTCTTCAGTCAGATCAAAGTAGCTGATCCCAGCTACGGCGGCAGCCCCTGCAATCACCGGATTGACATCGTAGCCGCAGGCGGAAACCACCGCTTCACATGTCTGTATGATATCGTGCAGACTTTCCGGTTCACGGATTTTCAGCAGTCGTTTCTCGACGCGCTGACTCAGATTGACTGCCTCAAGGGTATGGCTGGACTGGTCGGTCAGCAGGATTTTATAGTCACCACAATCATCCAGAAGCTTTGCTATGGAAGCACCAATTCTTCCGGCACCGATAATGGCCACGTTATGCATATACCCCCCTTTCAGGCTTATGGATCAACTATAGCGTTCGATTGAAATCGCAGTCGTCCCATCTCCATGCACGTTCAATGTGTGTGATAAAATAGGCCGCCTGCTACAGAGAAGCTTAGCACTCCCCTGCTTAATTACAGGCTTATCTGATAGCGTCCTCTTTCTGCCATTGAAGAGTCTCCCTGAGCCGATACGTGTATGCCTGATTGTAAAACCCTGATGATCCAAGGCACCACGTCCGATGCCGGTAAAAGCACACTGGTCGCCGCGCTCTGCCGTGTTTTCCGGCGCAAAGGTCTTCGTGTTGTACCCTTTAAACCACAGAACATGGCACTCAACAGCGCAGTGACACCGGACGGTGGCGAGATCGGTCGTGCCAAGGCGGTACAGGCACAGGCCGCCGGCCTGGAGCCACATGTGGATATGAATCCGGTGTTGCTGAAACCCAACACCGATACCGGATGCCAGGTGATCGTGCAGGGGCAACCGGCGGAGCACAACCTGGAAGCCTGGGGATATCACGCATACAAGCCGAGAGTAATGCCGGCGATACTCGATTCACACCGCCGGCTGCAGATGCGTTATCACTATATACTGGTCGAGGGCGCCGGGAGTCCGGCGGAAATCAACCTGCGTGACAATGACGTGGCCAACATGGGTTTTGCCGAAGCCGTGGACTGTCCGGTCCTGCTGGTGGCGGATATTGATAAGGGAGGCGTCTTTGCCCACCTCATCGGTACACTGGAGCTGCTTTCGGAAACCGAACAGGCCCGGGTGAAGGGATTTATCATCAACCGCTTTCGCGGGGAGTTGAGTTTTCTGCAGCCGGGTCTTGAGTGGCTGGAGCAGCGCACCGGAAAACCGGTCCTGGGTGTCCTTCCCTATCTGGCCGGACTGCACCTTGAAGCGGAGGACAGTCTGTCCGATACGGCTATTCAGCCAACCACTGAGCGGCCCCTGCGAGTTGTGGTTCCCTGGTTGCAGCGGACCAGCAACCACACCGACCTTGGCCCACTGGCCCTGCATCCACAGGTGGATCTTCGCTGGGTCGGTCCGGGAGAAGAAATTCCGGATGCGGATCTGATTGTCCTGCCGGGGTCAAAAAGCGTGCGCGCGGATCTGGATTACCTGCTGCAGAGCGACTGGGGCGAATCGATTAAAAAACACCTGCGTTATGGCGGGAAAGTGCTGGGAATCTGTGGAGGGTTTCAGATGCTGGGCCAAGCCATTCATGACCCACAAGGCATTGAAGGTCAACCTGGCAGCAGCGCTGGACTGGGACTGCTGGATATGGAAACCACCCTGGAACGGGAGAAACAACTGCGGCTGGTCACCGGTGAGCTAACCCTCCGGCAAGCAGCATCCGTCAGCGGCTATGAAATCCACATGGGTATCAGCCGGGGGCCGGCACTGTCCAGGCCGCTGGTCATATTAAAAGACCGACCTGACGGCGCACTGTCTGACGATAAGCAGATCGCCGGTACCTATCTGCATGGCCTGTTTGAAAAGCAGTCAGCCTGTGATGCGCTCCTCGCCTGGGCTGGACTGAAGGATGTGGAAACGCCAGATTATCACCAGTTACGTGAAGCAAGTATCAATCGACTGGCGGATGCCGCCGAGACTTATCTGGACCTGGATAAAATCATCCGGATTGCCAACGACCAGATATAGACGCCTGCCTGACAAGCGCCGGGTTACCGGGCCGTGACAATCAGGCGTTTCATCTCTCTAACCGCATCCGCCAATCCGGAAAAAACGGCTCTTGAAATGATCGAGTGGCCGATGTTGAATTCCTGGATACCGGCAATGGCCGCGATGTCTGCAATATTATGATAATCGAGACCATGACCGGCATTGACATGCAGCCCCCTCTCCATACCGAACTCGACCGCCTGTTGAATCTTCAGCAGTGCCTTTTCCCGTTCGTAACGGCTTCCGGCATCGGCAAAGTGCCCGGTATGGATCTCCACAGCGGGGACACCGATACGGGCGCAGGCTTCCAGCTGTTTTTCATCCGCATCGATAAACAGGGAGACCTTGATCCCCGCCGCCCCCAGTTCAGCACAGAAATCACCCAGGAAATCCTGGTTGGATATGACATCAAGCCCCCCTTCGGTGGTCAATTCCTGGCGCCGTTCAGGCACAATGCAACAATCACTGGGCGCGATCCTGCGGGCAATTGACGACATTTCGGCAGTGGCTGCCATCTCCAGGTTCATACGCGTCTGCAGGATATCCGCCAGCATTTCCACATCACGATCCTGTATATGCCTTCTGTCTTCCCGCAGATGCACGGTAATCAGATCTGCCCCGGCCTGTTCAGCCACCAGTGCCGCCTGAATGGGCTCCGGATAACGGGTTCCACGCTGTTGGCGCAGTGTGGCCACATGATCAATATTGACGCCCAGCAGTTTCGGATAGGAGATGTTCATAGTGCTTCGCTTGAATACCTGTGTTGTCTCGCCGCCATGACTAATCCCGGTGGGCGTGGCGGAAGAGCTCTCTACTCTTCAAGGGTTTGTCACCCAGATAAAAACCCAGCACCGCTCTCAGCAGATTGCGCGCTTCCTTCAGCTCACTCGGCTCGTTCAGTGAACGCTGGACCAATGATAGCAACGTCTGTCCACGGATGGCATGTTCATTCGTTTCGGGGCATGCCGTTACCCCGCTTTCCTGAACAAGCTGATACGACTTCGCTCCTTCAACCGGGTACCCACTCTCCAGATCGATGGTCAGTTCGATGCCGTAACCCAGTTCGACCAGCATATCCAGTTCAAAATAGCGTAGTGACGCCTCATCGACGCCGGCAGTATGGAGTTGCTGCAACAAGATCCGGTAGTTATGAAAAAGCTGTTCATGGGGATCATCGCGCTGTAACAGTCGCATCAGCAGTTCGTTGATGTAGAATCCGCAGAATAGCGCTTTTCCAACAAGTCCCAACATGCGACCATCGGGTTCATATTGGATGAGGTTCTTAACTTCACCGCGGCCACTCCATTCAATCTGTAGCGGCACAAATGGCTGCAATACGCCAGAGGCGGATTTTCCCTGCCCCTTGACCCCTTTGGCAATCGCCGGGAAACGCCCCTGCTGCTCGGTAAAACACTCCACCAGCAGACTACTGTTTGAATAGTCCCTGCGATGCAACAGGAAGGCGGCTGACAAGATACGTGACCTGTTGTGGCTTCAGTCACTGTAGCCCAGTCGGGACAGTGCCCCTTCATCACTGGACCAGCTCTTTTTAACCTTTACCCAGAGTTGCAGAAAAACCTTCTTGTCAAAGAATTTCTCCATCTCTTTGCGCGCCTGGGTACCCACCTCTTTCAGCGCTTCACCCTTGGCGCCGATAATGATGTTTTTCTGTCCCTGGCGCTCTACCCAGATCAAGGCGTCGATCCGATAGAGATTACCCTCCTCTTCGAACTTTTCGATTTCCACCGTCAGTGCATAGGGAATCTCCTTTGCGTAGCGTCGGGTCAACTGCTCACGCACCAGTTCAGCGGCAAAAAAACGCTCAGAGCGGTCGGTCAGCTGGTCATCGGGAAAGATCTGCTCTCCTTCCGGCAGGCAGTCGATGACCTGCCGTTCAAGTGGTTCCAGATTGTTACCTTTACGGGCCGATAGTGGTACAACGGCGGTAAAATCAAATTTTCCCGAAATGTTCTGCAGATAGGGCAGCAGCGACTCCTTATTCTTGACGGTATCAATCTTGTTGACCGCCAGCAGAACCGGCATCTCCAACCGGGACAAGGCATCCAGAACGGCCTGATCCTCATCCGTCCAGCGCAGCGCCTCGACGACAAACAAGATCAGATCCACATCCGCCAGGGCGGATCGGGCGGTGCGATTGAGATAACGGTTCATCGCATGATCACCGCGTTTATGGATACCCGGTGTATCGACATAGATGATCTGTGCGGAGTCGGTGGTTTTGACTCCGAGAATACTGTGACGGGTTGTCTGGGGTTTGTGTGAGGTGATGGCCAGTTTCTGGCCGATCAGCTGATTCAGCAGTGTCGATTTGCCCACATTGGGACGCCCCACGATGGCGCAAAATCCACAACGGCCAGGCTGTTGATCAGACATCGGAGATTTGCCTCAAGAATCGGTTGGCCGCGTCCTGCTCTGCCTTTCTGCGACTGCTGCCTGTCCCTTCAGTCATGATATTCAACTCCTCCACCTGGCAGCTGACAGTGAAGCACTGCTCATGCTGCTCGCCGGTTATACTGACAATGGTGTAGCTTGGCAGCGGGTTTTTCCGGGATTGAAGTAACTCCTGCAAGCGGGTCTTGGGATCCTTCTGCTGTGACTTTTTGCTCAATCGGGACAGCTTTTCATCAAACAGTTCAAGAACAACCCGTCGTGCCTCCAGGTATCCGCCATCCAGATAAACCGCAGCAAACAATGCCTCGACGGCGTCTGCCAGAATAGAACTGCGAGAGTGTCCGCCGCTTCTGAGTTCACCTGCGCCCAAGTTGAGAAATTTCCCCAGTTCCAGCTGTCTGGCGATCTGGGCCAGTGAGTCACCTTTAACCAGGCCGGCCCTGAGCCGGCTGAGTTGCCCCTCATCGGCTTGCGGATAATTGGCATGCAGATAGTCTGCAATCACAAAACCGAGAATGGCATCGCCAAGAAACTCCAGGCGTTCATTATTGTCACTACCGGCACTTCTATGGGTCAGCGCCGTCTCGACGAGGCCCAGGTTACTGAATTGGTAGCCGATTGACCGGCACAGGCGTTCAACCGGCTCTCTCAATTTGAAACCAATTCGACTTGATCGGAAAACGAAATCAGGACATCAATGTTCCCCACCATTTTTTTCTGCACGGTGTATGTTATATCCACCTTCATGATTCCCGGGCTTTTCTTGACGGTCACATGATCACTTTTCAGGTCGTATACACCATTGATGTCCAGGCGCTTCATGATCATGCTTTTCACTTCGCTGGCTGAGCGCTTGGTAATCAATGGCTCATCTTTCAGCGATTCCACCACGTCCTTGACTGTCAGGTTTTCCAGGTACACAGGACCGATCTTCATGCCCAGCAGGGCAAAAAACAGTATTAATGCAATAACCGTCATCCAGCCGGTGAGAGTCATACCCCGCTGTCTTGTCAATCCACTGTTCATCATTCCCCCTGATTTTATAATTAGCTGGATCACATGATCTGTCTGTAATCAGTTTATGCTATTGCCGATGCGACTCCAGGTGATCGGAAAGTCTGCACGATTCGAATCCCAGTTCATCCAGATCGCAAACGCCTTGCCAACAAGCAAATCTTCCGGCACAAGGCCCCAGCAACGACTGTCATTGCTGTTGTCCCGATTGTCGCCCATGGCGAAGTAGTGGCCTTCCGGTACGGTGAACGGACCACGCATCAGTACCTGACAACCATAGCCAAAATCCGGTGCCGTCGGGTTGATGAGGATCTCATGTTCCACATCACCCAGTTGCTCAATGTTCTTCAGATCACCGGTCTCCCGGGCACCGCTGCCAATACCCGTATAGATTTCAACATGGCGCTGAGATTGTGGCTCACCATTGATATAAAGTGTTTTGTTGCCATAGCTGATCACGTCCCCCGGTACGCCCACCACCCTTTTAATATAGTCGACTCGGGGATTTTGCGGATACTTGAACACCACCACATCACCACGCTTGGGTTCACCCAGTTCGATCACTTTTTTATTCAAAACCGGCAGGCGGATACCATAGGCAAACTTGTTCACCAGGATGAAATCACCGACCAGCAATGTCGGCATCATGGAACCCGATGGAATCCTGAAGGGTTCGGCGATAAATGAACGAAGCACCAGCACGGCCAATATGACGGGAAAGAAAGAGCGGGAGTATTCAACCAGCATCGGCTCTTTGCGCTTCTCTTCGCCGCCGGCTCTGAGGCGCCGCTTTTTGGCAAGGAACAGTGCATCAACAAGCCAGATGAAACCGGTCAGAAAAGTCGCAATGACCAGAAATAGCGGGAAATCAAAATTCATAGGCGGTTCCAACCTGCTCAATAACTACCGATGTAGTTTGTGAATAATCTCTTCTGAATAGGCATCCAGGCCGTTCTCAGTTATCTTTTCCAACACGCAGAACAGCCAGGAAGGCCTCCTGTGGAATCTCCACGCGACCCACCTGCTTCATGCGTTTTTTACCGGCCTTCTGTTTCTCCAACAGCTTCCGCTTGCGGGTGATATCACCGCCATAACATTTTGCGGTGACATTTTTGCGCAGAGCCTTGACGGTTGTTCTGGCAATGATTTTACTGCCAATGGCGGCCTGGATAGCCACTTCAAACATCTGTCGGGGTATCAGTTCCTTCATCTGGGACGTGATTTCGCGCCCTCTTGCTTCACAGTTCTCCCGGTGCACGATCAAGGAGAGTGCATCCACCTGTTCCCCGTTGATCAGGATATCCAGTTTCACCAGGCTGGCAGGCTGAAAGCGTTTGAAATCATACTCGAAGGAGGCATAACCGCGGCTCACTGACTTGAGCCGGTCAAAAAAGTCCAGCACCACCTCATTCATGGGCAGTTCGTAGGTGATCTGTACCTGGCCACCCAGGTACTGGAGGTTTTTCTGAATGCCGCGTTTTTCGATGCAGAGCGTGATCACGTTTCCGAGATGGGCCTGGGGAACCAGTATGTGCGCCTCGATAATCGGTTCGCGTATCTCGTTGATCTGATTTAGTGGGGGAAGGTTGGCCGGGTTGTCCACCATCACAATGGAACCATCGGTCTTCTCAACTTCATAGATAACCGTTGGTGCCGTGGTGATCAGGTCAAGATCATATTCCCGCTCCAGCCGCTCCTGCACAATCTCCATATGCAACATGCCCAGAAACCCGCAACGGAATCCAAATCCAAGGGCCTGAGATGTCTCTGGTTCATAATGCAGCGCTGCGTCGTTCAACTTCAGTTTCTGCAGCGCATCGCGAAAGTTTTCATAATCGTCGGAACTGACCGGATACAGACCCGAGAAAACGCGCGGGCGCATCTGGGCAAAACCCGGAAGTGCTTCGGTTGCCTTATTATCTGCCAGGGTCAGGGTATCACCCACCGGTGCGCCGTTGATGTCCTTGATGCCGGCAATAACGAAACCCACTTCACCCGGCCCGAGATCAGAGCGATTCTCCCGTTTCGGCGTGAACACGCCTACTTTTTCCACCTGAAAAATACGCCCGGTTGACATGATGACCATCTTGTCCTTGGGCTTGATTCGGCCGTTCACAACACGGATCAATGAGATAACGCCCACATAGGAATCAAACCAGGAGTCGATGATCAACGCCTGCAGCGGTTTGTTTTCATCCCCCTGGGGTGGCGGTACAAACTCCACCAGTTGCGCCAGCAATTCAGGAATGCCTTCGCCGGTTTTGGCGCTTACGCGAATCGAATTGTGCGCCTCGATACCGATGATCTCTTCAATCTCGGTGATCACCCGCTCCGGCTCTGCCGCCGGCAGATCGATCTTGTTCAGTACCGGCAGTACCTCCAGTCCCTGCTCAATGGCGGTATAGCAGTTGGCAACGCTCTGTGCCTCAACACCCTGGGCTGCATCCACAACCAGTAACGCGCCCTCACAGGCGGCAAGTGAACGGGAGACCTCATAAGAGAAATCCACGTGCCCAGGAGTATCGATAAAGTTCAGCAGATAGGTTTCGCCATCGGGCGCCGTGTAGTTGAGTGTCACACTCTGGGCTTTGATGGTGATACCCCGCTCACGCTCAATATCCATGGAATCCAGCACCTGCTCGGCCATCTCCCGCTCGGTAAGGCCGCCACAAAGCTGGATGAAACGGTCAGCGATGGTGGATTTGCCATGGTCGATGTGGGCTATGATGGAAAAATTACGGATGTGCTGGAGATCTGTCATGTATGATTTACTGCGCATGAGCCCTGAGTTGTACAGCGAAGGGGACAGTTTAGAAATGCCCTGTAACACATTGAAAAAGACGGAACTTTTTTTCAAAAAAGTCCCGTCAGCAAATCGGCTGGAATAACTGCTCCCGCAAAGGCTACATCATACCCCAGTTTCTACTGTACTCAAATAGCTTCATTCCCGGTCACTTATGGTATCAAGGAATGCACCCAGCCCTGCGGGATCAAGATAGTAATGACAAATCATCTGTTCACCCGCGGCCAGAACAGGAATCAGTGCACCATAACGCATCTGCAGATCCGGATCACGGTCAACATCGATCAGCTCTATATCAAACGGGCGTGTCTCGCGTATCGATTGAAGGTGCTGCCACATGTCTTCACAGAGGTGGCAGCCTTCACGATAGTAAAAAGAGAGGGCCTGACGCATGCCCGATGTTACTCGTTGGGTACCTGCAAAGGAATGAAGCGGGCACCGTTCCGACGATAAATCAGCACGGCGACCGTTGCTCCCTTGGGCAAATTCTTCACGACCTCTTCGAACTCATCAACAGTTGAGACCCGCACACGGTTTATCATCTGAATGACATCACCCGGTTCAATGCCGGCTCTTTTTGCCGCGCCATCATCGACCGACTGGACAAATACGCCCTTGATATCATCGAGCTTGTACTGGCTCCTGATGTCACTGTCCAGATCGTCCAGTTCAACCACACCCATCCCCAACCGGGAGATGCTCTCCTGGTCCGCCCCGTCAACCTGGGCCAGATCACCTTTCAGTTCACCAATGTTTACCTGAACTGTCTTGCGCTCACCATTACGGAGAATTTCAAGTTCCACCGGCTTGTCTATCTTGCTGGCGCCAACCAGGTGCTGCAGCATCGAGGAGCTTTCCAGTTTGGTGCCATTGTATTTAAGAATGACATCGCCAACTTCCAGCTTGGCTTTATCTGCCGGACTGTCGGGCACGACCCGGGCGATCAAGGCGCCGTAGGGATATTTCATGTCGAATGATTCAGCCAGTTCGCGGGTCACATCCTGGATCATCACTCCCAGCCAGCCACGTTTCACCTCACCACTGGTACGCAGTTGATCCACCACATTCATTGCCAATTCGATGGGGATGGCAAATGAGAGACCCATGAATCCGCCGGTTCTGCTGTATATCTGGGAGTTGATACCAACTACTTCACCATTGAGATTGATCAGGGGCCCACCCGAGTTACCCGGATTGATGGCCACGTCGGTCTGAATGAAGGGGACGTAATTTTCGTTGGGCAGGCTGCGGCCTTTGGCGCTCACGATACCGGCCGTCACGGAATGATCAAAACCGAAGGGTGAGCCAATGGCAAGAACCCACTCCCCCACTTTGAGATTGCTGGTGGAACCGATCTTCACCTGTGGCAACCCCTTGGCGTCGATCTTCAATAACGCCACATCACTGGTTTTATCCATGCCGATCACTTTCGCCAGGAATTCACGACGATCGCTGAGCCTTACCAGGATCTCATCCGCGCCATTCACAACGTGGAAGTTGGTCATGATGTAGCCGTCATCCGAGATGATAAAGCCTGAACCCAGTGAGCGTGCATCATACTCACGCGGTTCAATCGGTCCCTGGCCCTGTCCGCCTTCACCAAAGAAGTGGCGGAAGAACTCATTCAACGGACTGCCTTCCGGCAGTTCCGGGATCTGGAACTGCCGATTCAGTCGGCTGGGAACTGACTTGTGCTGTTTGGTACTGATATTCACTACGGACGGACCGTTGCTCTCAACCAGCGCTGTAAAATCCGGCAATGATTGGGCCTGTACGGCATTGGATGCCAGCCACAGTAAAATGATCAGCGAGACGGAGGTCAAGCGGTTCTTCAACAACAACGCTTTCATGGGATTCTCCTGTAATCTGTTACAAAGTAGGCTTACTGATGCCATCAACAATCTGAACTGAACCGGCCCTGCGCAGGATCGTCGCCTGATAGGCGCTGCTTCTGCTGGTCGTGGAGGCAAACCGGCGTAGCCAGGCAAGTCCAATCAACAGACCCAGTAGACCGCTGATAATGGAAAGAGGTTCCGTGGACAGGAGACCGATTTGTTCAGCCATCCATTGCCCCAGCACAGCCCCTGTGAATAATGAAAACAGCGGTATGATGTAGAAAAAAAACGAAGTTCGGGTGAGGACCGATTCATCGAGACCGACAACAACCCACTCGCCGGCTACTGCATTGATCGGATTCAGCACATCAACCACTGTTCTGCGGTTGCCGAACACCTTGGCAAGGGCAGAGGTGCCACAGGCGTTCTTTGCCTCGCAACTTCCACAACTGGTTGCTCGTTGTGTTTCAACCCGTGCAAACTCCCCATGGATCTCTTTGACAATCGCGCGCTCTTCTATCATGGCCTGATTACTGTTGTGAGAAGCGAAGTGATTTTGCAATGCGTTCAACAGTTATCGCCGGCACTTCACCAACCGCCGTTACCTGATGACCGGAGATGGTATCGCCAAACGCATTCACAGTGCCCATGGTGGAGCTGCCCTGCAGACCCACGTCGACTGCCGCTTCGACATACACAGAGAGCGAGGCCAGGCCGTCGGACAGCACGAAATGATCAATATCTTCCGCCTGTTTTCCGCTGTTGCGTTTTGAATGCAGTGTCACATGGAAACCTTTGGGAAGATCATTGAAGGACCAGCCGGAAAACTGCTGGTCCGATATAGTACGCACCGGCTTCTGCTGTACCCACTGGTAATACTCCTTGCCATCCAGGGAGATCTCATCAATCTCCCTGCTGCTGGTGTGCACCTGCAACTGGGTGAACATCGACTGGGAGATTGGCACGCCTGAAACGTTCAGCATATCGGTTTTCAGCGGCAGCGCATGCTCCCTGTCCAGATACAGTCGATAACCATAGCGATACGCATCCTTGGGTATGATGGCCACTATCCTCACCGGGCGGCCGGCAACCCGGTCATCGCCCAGCAGATGGAAATTGTAGACATCGGATAACTGGCTGATATCAACCGAGAAGACCGAGCGGAAACCCTGTGCAACCACTCGGTTCCCAATAGAAACCGATTTTGCATCCGGGGCAATACAGGTTACCGAGGCATTATCCCTGAACACTTCGCGGGCAACACCGTTCAGTGAAACCAGCCGCTCCTTCTCGCCGGCATTGTCCACAGTATGGCTGATCTGCATGCTTTCGAGCTGGGCATTATGCAAAACAACGAAGATACCATCATAGCTCAGCGAATGAACCGCATTGGTCATACGCTGCAGCCAGACATGAACATCGTCTGCCATCGGCGCAGCATTGGTACTCAGGGAGACGGTTGCCAGCAGCAGGCTAATGAAAAATCGGATCGGTCTCATGGGCTTCAGCGGTTACTGTCGTAACTGACAAAGTTGGCATAGGGTATGACACCGATACCACCGGGAGCGGCGTATTCATTATGATCAATCAGGAAACTGTTCAGCTTGGATTCGACGCGCGGCTCTGAAAGATTTTTCCATCGTGTGCTGGACTGGACCAGATAAGGCGCGGGGTCAGGAGCGACGCGCTCGGCAATTATTGGACTACTCCGCTCCGAGTCCATGCTGGTCAGTTGCGGGAAGGCCAGTACGGTGATTACCGCAACCGATGCCGCGAGTGCCGCCCCACCAGCAGATTTGTACCAGCGGGCAGGGATATGTCGTATGCGTCCCAGTGGAATGGGCCGGATTGGAGAGTCCTCCACAGCGTCCTGTTCCAGTCTCGCTCTGACCCTGTCGGCAATGGATTCGGCAGATAGCCGTACAGCCTCGCCACGCATGGCATCACCTATCAGGTTATAGCGATCCCATCTATTACGAAGCGCTGCGTCTCCCTGAATCAAATCGAGGGTGTGACGAAGTGCTTTCTGGCTGAGTTCATTATCCAGAAGCGAGGAAATCTGCTCATTGATATCGTCTGTCATTGTCTTATCCGACCGGTCGATATGTTACTGCTGTTAAAATATCAGCTCAGAAGCGGCTGCAATTTCGCATCTATCGCTGCACGGGCACGAAATATTCTTGATCTTACCGTCCCCACCGGGCACTCCATTGCCTTGGCTATCTCCTCATAACTGAGACCTTCAAGCTCTCTGAGGGTTATGGCTGTACGCAGATCCTCGGGCAGTTCGTCAATCGCCTGATTGACCGTCTGAGCAATCTCTTGCTCCAGCAGGTGGTGCTCCGGTGTGGCGTACTCTTTGAGTCGAACACCGGCATCCAGCTGTTCGGCTGTTTCAGCATCAATATCAGAACTGGGGGGGCGGCGCTTCTGGGCTACCAGGTAGTTTTTTGCCGTATTGATGGCGATCCGGTAAAGCCAGGTATAGAACGCACTTTCCTGGCGAAAGTTGGGTAACGCTCTGTAGGCCTTGATAAAAGCTTCCTGTGTCACATCAAGCGTCTCGCTGGGATCTCGCACATAACGGGAAACCAGATTGGCCACCTTTTGCTGATACTTGAGTACCAGCAGATCAAAGGCTTTCTTGTCTCCACGTTGAACACGTTCGACCAACTCCTGGTCTATCTGCCGTTCCCCCATCAGGGTTTGCCCTCTGAGAGTGGCAAGCGCGGTTCCATACTCAATGTGGTTGACAACATGCTATGTGATTAGTTCTCAAAATCCGGTTCTCGAAATCCATGAATTAGGATAGGATTCCACCCACAGTGCCTGCATTGCAGACCCTGTCGTTTCAAGCTGAATTATCACCCCAAGCCAGGATTCGGGTAAACCCCATGAAGAAAAACACGCTCAAACAGTTCGATGTGCTGATCATTGGCAGCGGCGCGGCCGGCCTGAGTCTTGCACTACGGCTACCGGAATCGATCCGTATTGCCGTGATTGCCAAGCGCGAACTGAGTGAGGGTAACACTTATTATGCACAAGGCGGAATCTCCGCCGTGCTCGACGTGGAAGACTCCATTGATTCCCATGTGGAAGACACCCTGGATGCCGGGGCCGGTCTTTGCGATGAGCAGACGGTCCGCCTGGTCGTGGAAAAAGGACCCGAGAACATCCAGTGGCTGCTCGACGAGGGGGTGGATTTCACCCGCGAAAAGCCTGCCGGGGGTGGCTACCACCTTACCCGGGAAGGCGGCCACTCCCATCGCCGGGTGATTCATGCCGCAGACGCTACGGGCCAGGAGGTCGAGAGCCGGCTGGAGTCCCAGGTCAAGGCCCGCCCGAATATCAGTCTGTTTGAGCAGCATAACGCCATTGATCTGATCATGGGGGGCAAACACGGTATCCCGGAAAACCCCTGTCTTGGCGCCTACATACTGAACAAGAAAAACAGCCGGGTGGAGACCTTCATTGCCAAATTCACCGTGCTGGCAACCGGCGGCGCCAGCAAGGTCTACCTCTACACCAGTAACCCGGACGTATCCACCGGGGATGGCATCGCCATGGCCTGGCGGGCGGGTTGTCGTGTCGCCAACATGGAGTTCATCCAGTTTCACCCGACCTGCCTGTATCATCCGCACGCAAAATCCTTCCTGATCACCGAGGCGTTGCGGGGAGAGGGGGGAAAGCTGCTGCTTCCGGACGGAACAAGGTTCATGCCCCGGTTCGATAAGCGCGCCGAGCTGGCACCCAGGGATATCGTCGCCCGCGCAATAGACCATGAGATGAAACGGATCGGTGCCGATTGCCTCTACCTGGATATCAGCCACAAGCCGGCCCCGTTCATCCGCGAACATTTCCCGAATATCCATGCCAAGTGTCTTGAATTCGGCATTGATATCACAACCGATCCGATTCCCGTGGTACCGGCCGCGCACTATACCTGCGGCGGCGTCATGACGGATCTCAAGGCGAGAACCGATGTGCCCAATCTTTTCGCCATCGGTGAAACCGCCTATACCGGATTGCATGGCGCCAACCGCATGGCCAGCAACTCCCTGCTGGAATGTCTGGTTTATGCCCAGCAGACGGCGCTGGAAATTGAGCGCCTGCTGCCGACAGCGGCGGAACCACCTGAAGTCATGCCGTGGGATGAGAGCCGGGTGACCGACTCGGATGAGGAGGTTGTGGTCTCCCACAACTGGAACGAACTGCGCCATTTCATGTGGGACTATGTCGGCATTGTCCGTAGTAACAAACGCCTGGAACGGGCGAAACGGCGCATCAACCTGTTGCGGCATGAGATCAAGGAGTACTACAGTAACTTCCGGGTCACCAATGATCTGCTCGAGCTACGCAATCTGGTGGAGGTCGCCTACCTGATCATCCACTCCGCACAACATCGAAAAGAGAGCCGTGGGCTGCATTTCAATATCGACTTCCCCCGTCAGGATGACCGCTTCCAGAAAGCCCCGACTGTTCTGATACCGGATAATTATCAACCCTTCAGCCCGAGCGACTGATCCGCAGCCTGCTGTTTGAGGCGGGCCCGCAGTCGGCGCCGCTGCCCGGGATCACAGTTATCCGCCAGCAGCAGATAATATCGGCGACCGAAAAGACCTTCGTGGAAACCCAGGATTGTCAGCCAGTGGAGATTGAAGCAACTACCCAGTGACGGGTGGTCACGGCTCTCCCCTTCCGCTGGCTCAATTGACCAGCTGCCATCCGCCTTCCAGACAAGGGTTGCCTGTCGGCCGGCGGAGCCCCGGGTTTTCCTGAACAGCCGTCCCCAGGAGAGGGTGAGCCAGAGAATGGGCAGCAACATCGCCAACGGATAGACCGTCGCCGCGGCCACGGAGTGGATCATCAGCGCGCCATGCAGCAAATGCTGGTAACGAAACACACTTTTCGATGGATAAAGATGGATGCGTAACGGCGCCTGTTCCCGGTTCATCACACACTCCCTGTGTAGTGGAAATCATTCTGCCCCGATCAGGACCGCATCTGCATCAGGGCGACCAGGCGTCGGATATTGTTGTCCGAGGGAACCACGTTACCCATGACCCAATCCAGCAACAACTGATCTTCGAAATCCAGCATCCGCACAAACAGCCGCTGGTCCTCCAGCGGGAGGCCGGCAAAATGCCGCTCAAGAAAACCGATCAGTACATAATCCAACTCAAGCATGCCACGCCGGCATTGCCAGCGTAGCTGCCCGAGTGGGGGAAGAGCGGATTCCGGCATTGCGCCCGTCACACTAGATCGAGTGCCTCAGCATCAGATCCCTGATTTTGCCGATCGCCTTGTTCGGATTAAGCGATTTCGGGCAATACTCCACACAGTTCATGATCGAGTGACAACGGTACAGCTTATAGGGGCCTTCCAGGGCGTCCAGACGCTCTTCGGTGGCCTGGTCACGGCTGTCGGCGAGGAATCGCCAAGCCTGTAGCAGGGCCTGTGGTCCATGGAACTTGTCCGGGTTCCACCAGAACGAGGGACAGGCGGTGGAGCAACAGCCACACATGATGCACTCGTACAGGCCATCCAGCTTATCCCGATCTTCCGGAGATTGCAGAATCTCCTGCTCGGGTAGGGGATCTTTATGGATCAGGTAAGGTTTGATCGCGCGGTACTGTTGATAGAACTGGGACATGTCCACAACCAGGTCGCGAATTACCGGTCGTCCTGGCAACGGGCGGACATTCACCGGCTCTTTCAACTCACTGACAGGGGTGGTGCAACCGAGCACATTGCTGCCATTGACATTAACACCATCCGAACCGCACACACCCTCGCCACAAGAGTGACGAAAGGCGAAGGCTTCGTCCTGACGTTTAATCTCCATCAGGGCATCGCGAAGCATCATGCCTCGGGTAACCTCCACATCGTACTCCTGCATGTGCGGGGTGTTGTCGACATCCGGGTTATAACGGTAAACAAAAAATTTCATGCAGCAACCCTCAGTAGACACGCGGCTTCGGCGGGAAGGAATCAACGGTCAGCGGTTTGGTCTGAACCGGTTTGTAATCCAGTCGGTCGCCCTCCAGAAAATAGACCGAGTGCTTCATCCAGTTCGCGTCGTCACGTTCGGTATAGTCGGGTCGGGAGTGAGCGCCACGACTCTCCTTACGCTCCAGGGCGGACAGGACAATCGCCATGCCGATTTCAACCAGGTTTTCCAGTTCCAGGGCTTCGATGCGCGCGGTATTGAATACCTTGCTCTGGTCGTTCAGACGGACATCCTTCAGTTTTTCACGGATCTCCTTAACCTTTTCAACACCCTCGGTCATGATATCGTCAGTGCGGAACACCCCGGCGTGATCCTCCATCACCTTGCGGAATTCGTCTCGCAGTTCACGCACCGAGATCCCTTCACCCTCCTGCTCCCAGCGACTGAGACGCGCCACGGCCTTCTCGACGCTCGCATCGGGCAGCGGACGATGCTGCGGATTATCCTTGAGATAATCGATAATCTGTTGCCCGGCGGCACGACCAAACACCAGAATATCCAGCAGTGAATTACCCCCCAGTCGGTTCGCCCCGTGAACCGATACACAGGCGCACTCACCAGCAGCAAACAGGCCGGGAACCCTCTGTTCCGAGCCATCAGAGGCGGGTATCACCACATGACCCAAGCGGTCAGTCGGGATTCCGCCCATCATGTAATGAGCGGTGGGGAAAACCGGAATCGGCTCCACAGCCGGGTCCACGCCGGCAAAGATCTTGGAACTTTCACGGATGCCCGGCAGGCGCTTGGCGATAATATCCTCACCCAGATGATCCACCTTGAGCAGCACATGATCGGCATTGGGTCCGCAACCGCGGCCCTCTTTCACCTCGGTCACGATGGCACGCGACACCACGTCACGGCTGGCCAGGTCCTTGGCGTTGGGGGCATAACGCTCCATGAAACGCTCGCCATCCTTATTGATCAGATAGCCACCCTCACCACGCACACCCTCGGTAATCAACATACCGCGTCCGGCGATGCCGGTGGGATGAAACTGGAAGAACTCCATATCCATCAGCGGCACACCGGCCCGAAGCGCCATGGCCATACCGTCGCCGGTATTGATATGTGCATTCGAGGTGGTGCGGAACACCTGCCCACCACCGCCAGTCGCCAATAGCGTGGCCGTGGCCTCGATCAGCAGCGGTTCACCGGTCTCGATCTCCAGCGTCAGAGCGCCCAGGATCGCCCCCTCATCATCGCGAATCAGATCGATACCGAAGTATTCATCAAAGAAGTGGGTGCGTGCCCGGATGTTCTGCTGGTAGAGCGTGTGCAAAATAGCGTGACCGGTACGATCCGCCGCGGCACAGGTGCGTGCCGCCTGATCGCCACCAAAATTCTGGCTCTGGCCGCCGAAGGCACGCTGGTAGATTTTGCCGTTGTCCAGGCGGGAGAACGGCACGCCGTTGTGCTCCAACTCGTAAACCGTGGGGATCGCCTCACGGCACATGAATTCGATCGCGTCCTGGTCGCCCAGATAGTCCGATCCCTTCACGGTATCGAACATATGCCAGTGCCAATTGTCTTCAAACACATTGGCCAGTGCAGCATTCACTCCGCCCTGGGCGGCAACTGTATGGGAGCGGGTCGGAAATACTTTAGAGACAACAGCCACTCGCAGGTTGGCGTTGGCAAGCTGTAGCGCTGCATTCAGTCCGGCACCGCCGGCACCGATAATCAGCGCATCAAAACGTCTTCTGGCTAGCGTCATGATATACCTTTAATGATGGGTGGTGTTCAGGCTGCCACACCGGCGAGGAATACAACCTTGGCAAACCAGAGGCCGCAACCGATAAATCCGATTCCAAACAGGCTCAACAGACCGACTCTGGCCGTGATCGGATGTACATAATCGATCAGCACATCACGAATGCCGACCCAGGCATGGATCAGCAATGCCGTAACAAACAGCAGCATGCCGATGGTGACCCCAGGGTCCGCGACATAGGCGCGCCATGCCGCGTAGGTTTCCGGGGCGTTGAAGCTCAGATGGCCGAGCATATAGATGAGATACAGCCCCAGATAGACCGCACTGATACGTTGCAGCGCCCATGCGTGCATTCCAGATGCCTGACGACTCATAGCATTAACCCAATCAGAACGGCGAGAATGGGGGCAGCCACCAGGACGGCCTGCGCCGATTTGGTCTCTGTCTCCTTATCAACACCCAGGTGAAAATCAAGCAGCAGGAAACGAATGCCCGCCAATAAGTGGTGCAGTATTGCCCAAAGCACGACAAACAGGACCAGCTTGATAAACAGGCTGTCCAGAATCGCTTTGGCCGCTGCAAAACCTTCCGGTCCGGAGAGCGAGAGGTCAAGGGTATATGCCAGGAAGGGAATGGCCAGGATCATCAACACGCCGCTGGCCCGATGTCCCACCGACACAATGGAGGCAATCGGGTGGCGGAATTGCGTCAGGTCCAGGTAGACAGGCCGGTTTTTTGTCATCATACGGATAATCTCGTTGTCTCAGCCTAATGTATGTTTGGGTTTTTTCGTCAGAAGCGGTGCGCCTGACGGAACCGAAACCAATTATAGCGATTTGTCCCGGCTTTGAAAGGGTATATTTTATACAGCCATTAAATTTACTTGGTGAAAAAATATCCGTTAATTAATTTTCAATTTATATCCAACTCTCTGAGATACTTGAATAATTTACGCTGAGCCGTGGGCGGTTTGGTTAATTCACGCTCCTTTTTTCCAGTGCGAATTAATTGCCTTAAGTGCTGCACGTCTACATTAGGACAAATATCCAACAGATCCGAGAGAGTTTTATCATCGCCGTCGAGCAACCGGTCACGCCACTGCTCGATTCGGTGAAATCGTTGTGTATCCTGCATTGAACGGTCGTCCATTCGCTTGAACAACCACTCTACCTTTTCCGTATCTTCCTGGTTGAGCAGTTTCCCCAGGCGCCGGATATGGCGGCGCATGGCATTGTGGCTCTTGATCCGCTGTGACTCCTGCAAGGCGTCCAGCATCACCTCCGAAAAACCAAACTCCTCCCACTGGGCCGGCTTGAGACCGACCAGTCGCTCGCCCAGTGCCTGCAGCGCCAGCATCTGGCGCTTGATCTCGCTGCGGGAGACCGGCTGTGCCTCTTCATCAGCATACTCATGGGACTCAAAATCATCAGACATCATTCAACCACCCGAAAATATTCAACAATCAATTGCAATGCTCTTGCACCCCGAAATTCATTTACCGATAGTCGATAGGCTGCGTGAACCGTGGCCCCCTGTTGTGCCGGCAGGGATACGGCCTGATTGAACGCTATCGCCTCAATGTTTTCGGAACAGCCGTTGTGTCGCAAAGTCATTTTGGCATGGTTACCGCCAACCGTGCGCTGCTGAACCAGCACAAAGCTGTCATCAAACAGCGGCTCGGAAAAGCCCTGTCCCCAAGGGCCCGCCTGATTGAGTTGTTCAGCCAACAGCAGATTCAGTTCGTCCGCTTCCAGTCCGCCATCGGATACCAACTCCCCCGCCAGACTTCGATCCTTGAGTTGCTCCGCCACCGCCTCATTGAAGTGTCTGCTGAACGCCTCAAAATCGGCCTTTGCCAGGCTCAATCCTGCCGCCATGGCATGCCCGCCGAATTTATTCAGTAACCTGGGGTGAGCAACCGCAATCGATTCCAGAATATCCCGGATATGCAACCCCTCGATCGATCGGGCCGAGCCTTTCAACATGTGGTCATCTGCCTCGGCAAAAGCGATTACCGGCCGGTGATACCGATCCTTGATGCGGGATGCAAGAATACCGATGACGCCTTGATGCCATCCTTCCTGATGGACGCACAGCCCGCAGGGAAGCTGATCGCCCAGTTCCAGCCGGCTGAGGTGCTCCAGTGCCTGCGCTTTCATCTCCTGCTCAATCTGTTTACGCTCTTGATTCAGCTGATCAAGGAGTACTGCGGTTTCCACCGCCTTCATCTCTGAATCACTCAGCAGTCCGGCAATACCCACCGACATATCATCCAGGCGCCCGGCTGCATTCAGTCTTGGCCCGACAATGAAGCCCAGATCGGCAGCAACCACCCGTGACAGCGGCTTTCCAGCCCGGGCAAATATTTCTCGTATCAACGGGCAACATCTGCCGGCACGGATTCTCGCCAGCCCCTGCTGCACCAGGACCCGGTTGTTATGGTCCAGTCTCACAACGTCCGCTACCGTCCCCAGTGCGACCAGATCCAGATAATCCGCCAGATTGGGTTCCGGAAGACGTTGTGCCTGGAACCATCCGAGCGTGCGCAAATAAGCTCGCAGCACCACCATGACATAGAACACAACCCCGACACCGGCGAGATGACGGCTGGGAAAAGATTCGTCAGGGTTGTTTGGATTCACAATCACATTGGCATTGGGCAGTGCGGAACCGGGCAGATGGTGATCCGTTACCAGTACGGCAACGCCCTGCTCGCGCAGCAGCGCGACCCCCTGCAGGCTTGAGATACCGTTATCCACCGTAATCACCAGATCCGGGGAGAAGGTGATCGCCTTACGGGCAATTTCCACCGTCAAGCCATAACCGTCGGTAAAACGGTTCGGTACCATGAACATTACCTGGCTTGCGCCCATGCTCGTCAGCAGGCGAACCGCCAGCGCACAACTGGTTGCACCGTCCGCGTCAAAATCCGCGACAATCAGTATACGCCCATTGTCCGCCATTACCTGGTGAATCAATTGCGCTGCCTCGGCCGTGCCACCCAGTTGTGCGGGAGGAATCATGGCATCCAGCGCGTAATTCAGTTCGTCAAGTGAGGTTACGCCACGCCGGGTATAAATACGCTGCAACAATGGCGGCAGGCCGGACAGCGGTTCACTGGCTAAACCCTCAATTGGGGGGCGAATAATACGCCGTTCGCGGTTTGTCACGCCGCCCTATGCTTGCGCCAGAATGAACGCGCCTTTGCTTTTGCCAAAAGCCACAAAGCGCTGTTCAAAATCATCTACCACGGATGCCTTGACAGACTCCCTGGCCAGCAGTGCCTGGCCCCACCGATTCAACCGGGTCGGCATCAGATCTGCCAGGGTTTCATGGTATTTTTTAAGGATTTCAAAACGCATGAAAAATGGGGCATAGGCAGTGTCGAGCAGTGAGAAATGTTCTCCCATGAAATAGGGACCATCGCTCAGTACCGGCTCCAGGCGGGCAAACGAGCCACCGAGAACCTCACACTGCTGCTGAAAGTCATCTTCATCCTTTGCCATCATCGCTTTGTGTTGATCAAACAGCAGATTTGATCCGAATTCGATCCAACCCCGGTGCTTGGCGCGCTGAAGCGGATCTCCCGGATGCAGTACAGGCGGATAAACCTCATCCAGATACTCATTGATGATGGCGGATTCAAACAGCACTTCATGGCCTATTTTTAGCAGAGGCACTTTACCAAAAGGGGAAATCTCTATGAACCAGTCAGGTGGATTTTCCAAATCGATATAGATGATATCGAAATCGACACGCTTCTCTTTCAGTGTAATCACTGCACGCTGTACAAACGGACAGATGGCAAAACTGACCAGCTCCAGACCCATAATAAAAACCTCCGGTAATTGGCAAGTGACTCCGGCAATTGATCATGGAAGAATATCACGAAGCCAGGAGTCTGTCGGACTTAACGCGGATCCAGTGCAGAAAAGCCGGACAGACTCTTGCAGAACTCTATCCATGAATCCCCCAATTGCAGGGCCCCTGCTGAAAAAAATGCTGAAGATCGATCAGTGGACAATACCGCAAGTGGCGCCTGAACTGCCTGGCAGGAGTGAGATCCACCTCTGGAAGATCGAACTCTCAACACCGGGGCTGGATCTCGCTTACCTGCTCAGCCCTGATGAACAGATGCGCCACAAACGGCTGCTGCACAAAGCAGATCGGATCAGATTCGGCAATGCGCGTGGCGGTTTACGCTCCATACTCTCCCGCTATTGCCACATCCCCCCTGCCAGGGTACCGATCGATTATAGTGAAAACGGCAAGCCCCGGCTCAAATTCACAGAAAGCGGACTTCAGTTCAATCTCAGCCATGCTGGAGAACTGGCCTTGCTGGCAGTGAGCAGGGAGACACCCGTCGGTATTGACCTGGAGTTTATGTCCATGCGGAAAAATCTGCGGAGAATCGCCCGCAAAATGTTTGACCAGCAACTGTTTCAACAGCTTGAATCACTGGATGAAGAGCTTTTCAAAAAAGCATTCTTTATCAACTGGACGGCAATGGAGGCCCGGGTCAAGGCGGCGGGCGGTGGGGTTTTTTCCCATTCCAGGGAGTGCAGCCCCCTCCCCTGCATCAATTTCCAGCCACATCCGGGATGGTGCGCGGCCCTCGCTACAGTGGGCAAACTGCCTGCAGTCGAAAACTGGACCCTGCTGAAGTTCTCACCTGATCCGACTGTGCAAATAGGTTAGAATAGCGGCAAATCCGCACCCGCCATCGCTTTAAAATCATCTGTTTGATCATAAATTCCATGAAAAACAACCCATTCACCGGTTTCAATCAGTTACTGCAGGGATTACAGATGCTGATGCAGCCCGGCCTCAGACGGTATCTTCTGGCGCCCATCGGCATCAATTTTGTCGTATTTGCCGTCATCGGCTGGATCGGCTATAGCCAGTTTGACAACCTGCTCAACTCACTGCTGCCCGAAACCAGCTGGCTGAGTTTTTTACGCTGGTTGCTCTGGCCACTGTTTGCCCTAAGTATCCTGCTGGTCACTTTTTACACTTTCACCACCGTCGCCAACCTGATCGCTGCCCCGTTCAACAGTCTGCTTTCCGCCAAGGTGGAAGAGATGCTGACAGGGAAAAAGCCGCCGGAGGGCCGGCAAACCATCCGCCAGCTGATCCTGCCGGCTATTCGATCTGAATTGCGCAAGTTGAGCTATTTTCTGCTCCGTGCGATACCCCTGTTGCTGCTGTTTGTCATTCCTGGAGTCAACCTACTGGCGCCTTTTCTCTGGCTGCTGTTCAGTGCCTGGTTTCTGGCTATTGAATATGCCGATTATCCGCTGGGAAACCACGGACTGGATTTTCAGTCACAGCACGACCGGCTGAAACAGACACGCCTGACGGCGTTGGGATTTGGCGGTGGGGTGACCTTGCTGATGATGATCCCGGTACTCAACTTTGCCGCCATGCCTGCGGCGGTAATCGGCGCAACACGTCTTTGGTGTGCCGGTAACCGGCAGGATTGATCAGCGATCGATAAAGCGGGCGATGCGCGCCACCCCTTCCGCAAGCTTCTCCATGGAGGTGGTATAGGCAAAGCGTACATGCTGTTCCGGCAGGTTGTCCCCGAAATCCCTGCCCGGCGTAATAGCCACCCCTTCCGCTTCGAGCAGTTCATGGGCAAAGGCGAAGCTGTCCTGGGTTATCTTTCTGCAGTTGGCATAGAGATAAAATGCCCCTTCCGGTTCCACAGGAATCTCAAAGCCCAGCCCGCGCAGGGCCGGCAGCAGGTAATCACGGCGATCACGAAACGCCTCGCGCCGCTGCTCCACAATAGACTGAGTCTCCTCACCAAAGGCCGCCAGTGCGGCATACTGGGCAGGCGTCGGCGCGGATAGAAAAATATTCTGGGCCAGACGATCGGCGGCGGCAATATGGCGCTCCGGAGCGATCATCCAGCCCAGCCGCCAACCGGTCATGCCATAATATTTGGAGAAACTGTTGATGATAAAAAGGTCGTCAGTAATCTGCAGCGCAGTGAAGGGTTCTGCTCCATAGACCAGCCCCTGGTATATTTCATCGACAATCAGCATGCCTCCCCGCTCATTGACAACCCGATGGATCTTTTCCAACTCTGCATGCCTGATCAGGGTACCGGTGGGATTCGATGGCGACGCCACCATCACCGCACGCATGTTTTCACGCCACTCGCGCGCAATGATCTCGGCCGTCAATTGATAGCCGGTTTCCGGACCCACCGGGACGGTCACCGGCACACCCGAAACCAGGCGGACAAAATGACGATTGCAGGGGTATCCGGGGTCGGCCATCATCACCGCCTCACCCGGATTGACCAGAATACTCATGACCAGCTGCAGCGCCCCGGATGATCCCGGGGTAACCAGCACCCGCGATGGATCAAGCTGAACCCCATAACGCCGCCGGTAATCCGAGCCGATGGCGGCACGCAGTTCCGGTATGCCTACCGCCGGCGTGTAGTGAGTATGCCCTTCATCCAGCGCACGCTTACCCGCTTCGATAATGGGTTTGGGTGTCTCAAAATCAGGTTCGCCGACCTCCATGTGAATGATCGAACGACCGGCGCTCTCCAGTGCCCGGGCGCGGGCCAGCAGTTCCATGACATAGAAGGGGCGGATCGACCCCATGCGGTCAGCTATCATCGGCGAAGCCACTCACTATTTCTGTATGAATTGATGGATGTAGCCTGTCTGGGCTAAGGCTCAGGATACCGCATGCAGCCTGCGCAACAAACCGACATCCACCATCGCGACTCCGTTCAGCTCTCCGGTCACGGCATGTGCGGGATTTTCCCGGTCACCCAACTGATCGACGATCAGGCTTGCGCCTGTGAAATCCTCGTTTGCGGTATACCTGTTCACGGTGATCACTACTGTCCGGATTCCAGCCGACATGGCCGCCATGAGGCCATTATGGGAATCCTCGATAGCTACACAGGCCTCTGGCTGCAGATCCATTTTCTCAAGCGCCCAGAGATAGATATCCGGCGCCGGCTTCTTTGCCGGAACCACATCACCGGCAGCGATCACCTCAAACGGGTGCTTTTCAGCAGATCCAAAATAACGGCCCAGCAAGGCATCCACATTGGCGGGGGTGGTGGTGGTTGCAATCGCCAGGCGCAAGCCGGCATCTGCAGCTTCTTTGACAAGCCGAATAACACCACTCCTGGGTGGAATGCGGCCATCCGCCATCAAAGAGACAAAAAACGCGCTCTTTTGACGATGCAACTCTGCAATAAAGCTGTCCAGGTCTGCAGGGCGGTCCCAGTCCGTATTGAATCTTTCCAGGTAATAGCGGATACGCTCCTTGCCCCCGGTCACTTTGAGCAATTCACCATACAGCGCCACATCCCAGTGCCAATCCAGACCAGCCTGGGAAAACGCGCTGTTAAAGGCCACACGATGGCCATCCCGTTCGGTATCGGCAAGGGTACCATCCACATCCCACAACAGTGCTTCTAATTTTGACATAACCTGCTCTTTTTACTGTAAAAAATTACATCGACAAGGATCAATGACAGATTCAAAAGAGACCATTCTACCCGACCGGAAGAGATACAACACTGAGCAAATATGAGGGTATCTGACAAGTGTTGCCCGAGACGGAACATTCTGGGTATGATAGCCGACTTCGTTAGCGTGGTTTTCCAGGAGTCATTGAATGACCGCAAAGAAAAAGCCAGAGAATGACCTTACCGGCCCTTTCGGCTTCAAGCCTTATAGAGAGAAGAAGGGCGAGGAGTACATGAGTGAGGCGCAAGAAGAGCATTTCCGGGCCATCTTAAAGGCATGGAAGCAGGAGTTGATGGAAGAGGTCGACCGGACTGTCCATCACATGAAGGACGATGCCGCTAATTTTCCTGATCCCAATGACCGGGCCACCCAGGAATCTGAGTTCAGCCTTGAGTTGCGCACCCGTGACCGCGAGCGCAAGCTGATTAAAAAAATAGAGGAGACTTTAAATCTGATCGATAGTCACGACTACGGCTACTGTGTCGCCTGTGGTGTGGAAATTGGAATTCGCCGGCTTGAGGCGCGGCCTACGGCTTCGCTCTGCATCGATTGCAAGACCCTGGATGAAATCAGAGAGAAGCAGATGAGCTGAGGCCTCCCTGGAGCTATATGTGTTAAGTTAAAAGCCGGCTATCAGCCGGCTTTTTTAATCACAATGAAATAGATAGCCGTACAGACATATATTGAACTTTTAACACGCTTCTGCTGCCCATGAGTTACCGCGGACGTTTTGCCCCTTCACCTTCCGGCCCTCTCCACTTTGGCTCTCTTGTGGCCGCTATGGGCAGTTATCTTGATGCCCGAAAACATCAGGGTCAGTGGCTGATCAGGATAGAGGATATCGACCCGCCGAGGGAGATGGCAGGTGCGGCAAAGGCCATCCTCGGAACACTTGAAACGCTGGGGTTCGAATGGGATGAGCCGGTGCTTTATCAAAGTACGCGCCTTGCTGCCTATAAAGAGGCGATAGAAAAATTACAAAAGCAAGAAGTGCTCTATGAATGTATCTGCAGCCGCAGTGAAATTCGGGCTCAGGGGCTTCCGGGTACAGAAGGAGTGATCTATTCAGGCACCTGCAGAACCCGGCGACAAGACACGTCCGTAAAGGGTGCAAGACCCGGCGCGATCAGACTGATCACCCAGGATCGGCAAGTCGCTTTTGTCGATAAAATAGCGGGAATTACGCGCCAAAACATCGCCCGGGAGATTGGTGACTTCATACTCCGACGCGCAGACGGCCTCTTCGCCTATCAACTCGCCGTCGTAGTGGATGATGCCTACCAGGGCATAACCGATGTAGTACGTGGAGCCGACCTGCTCACCTCAACACCGCGCCAGATTTATCTGCAGCAGTTGCTTGAGCTTCCCACTCCGAACTATATGCACCTGCCTCTGGTAACCGACAAAGCCGGCAAGAAACTGAGTAAGCGGCTGGGCTCCGATCCCATCAATCTGGCTGATCCGGTTATCGCCCTGGTCTCCGCACTCGGTTTTCTCAATCAACCCGTACCATCCGAGTATCCTGCCACTATTGCCGATTTCTGGCGCTGGGCCATAGCGCACTGGAATTGATTATCTATACAAACAACATTACTATTATAAACAAGTAGTTACTTTAATAATTTAAAATTTACTTTATGTGCAAACTCCTCCGGCCGCATGAATTTATGGGAAGAGAAAGCAACTTTGTTTCGCCTGCAACCTATGTTTACATCAAGTCCAGATGTATACTTAGCATGCAAGTCATTCAATTTTTTGAACAGGGATATCGACATGAGGAAAGCCCAATCCCCGCTTCCCCCAGGCATACTCGATTGGTACAACCGTAAAATAGCCCAGGCCAACAGGCCAAAAACCGATGCCCAGCGAAGAGTGCTGGAGGCTTATAGTAATTATCTGCTGAAAGATCTGGTTACATCGGGCAATTGACCGATCCGGGGGGTGACCGGTTATGATCGTGGCCGTTTTTCTGCGAGTCTGCAGATAGTCCGAAACTCGTTCTGGCTGACCGGCATGATCGAGAGTCGGTTGCCCTTCTGTAACAATCGCATCCCTTCAAGCGTTGGTATATCTCTCAGTTCACTGAGTGAAACCACATCCGGAAATTTCTTCACGAACTCCACATCCACCATAAACCAGCGCGGTTTTTCAGGCGTTGATTTCGGATCGTAATATTTTGAATCCGGATTCCATGCCGTAAAATCCGGGTATGCCGCTTTGCAGACACGCGCCAATCCGACGACGCCCGGAATCTTGCAACTGGAGTGGTAAAAGAGTACCTCATCCCCGGGCTTCATATCCTGCATCATGAAATTGCGGGCCTGATAATTCCTGATGCCATCCCAGTGCTCTGTACCGTCGCGTTTTAAATCATCGATTGAATAGGCATCCGGTTCACTTTTCATCAGCCAGTATTGTTTCTTCAATGAATGTCTTCCTGAGATATGCTGTACGTGAACAGCGCCGACAATTTTTCCCGAGCGCCAACGGTCTTCAGAACGGCAATGAAATGGAACAGGTGTTTAGCCGGCCTGAAAAACTCCGTCCCACTCATCCTGCCTGAATCCAATCAAAGCGATCGTATCGGAAATAACAAAGGGACGTTTTATGAGATTTCCGTTTGCGGCGAGTTCATCGATTGCCATTTCTGGAGACATGGTTTTCAGTCTGTTTTTATAATCACCCTGACGATAGTCCTGCCCCGAGGTATTGAACAGCCTGCTCACCACACCGTCATACGCATCCAGCATGATTCCCAGTTCATCTTTCGTAGGCGGCTGCTCACGTATCGGGATTTCGGAAAACTCAACACCAAGCCCGGTGAGGTATTTTTTTGCCTTTCGGCAAGTCCCGCAATTGCTATGCATATAGGCTTTTAAAGTCGTCATGGCATCTTGAATATTTACTTTTTACGCTGAAGTCACCAGCGGAATCGCCGAGTCTAATTCCATAGAAAGTCAGCACTTCAATCAAGCAGTGAGCCAAACAGAAGCTATTTCCACAACAACTATAGGAGATTTTGCTCGATATAGTGCACAACGTCTTCATGGTGGGTCTTGGTTTTAACCTTTTCCATGATATGCCGCAGTACGCCCTTGGCATCAACGATAAAGGTGGTTCGATGGATCCCATCAAACACCCTCCCCATGAACTTTTTGGGTCCCCAGACCCCGTAAAGCTCTGCGACAGCATGATCCTCATCTGCAAGCAGGGTGAAATTAAGACTCTGCTTGTCAGTAAAATTGGCTAATCGCCGTGGGGCGTCGGGACTGATGCCAAGAACAACCGTATTCAGTTTGTCGAATATCGGTTTCGAATCGCGGATACCGCACGCCTGAACAGTGCAGCCCGGGGTGGATGCCTTGGGGTAAAAGTAGATAACAACGTTCTTTCCCAGATAATCTTTCAGACTGATCTTTTTCTGGTTCTGATCAGGCAGGGTAAATCCGGGTGCTTTTTTGCCTGTTTCGGGGTACTTCATCATCGCCTGCCACCTTTCCAAGAGACACCCGGACAGATAATCATTCCTGAGCGTCCATTTAACTCCACGCTGGTCAGCAAATATATCAGCCGCGAATGAACACGAATACATGAAAATGATGCCCTATACCCTCCCATCAGAGAATAAGGCATTTGTAAATAACAGGATTAGCGTTTATTCGCGGCTTTATAGATGCATCCGACCCGGCTGGGCTTTGTGGTTAACCACAGATAATCATTAAGAACGATTATACACAACCCGTTGGTTTGGGCAGACCACCGTACTTGGTAATGGGTTTCATGGGACCGGTGAGCCAGAGATTGAACATCTCCTTGGAGGGCGCCCCAAGATATTTTGCAAATTTTCGGATAGGTGGCACAACCGCATGCTCTTCATAATATTCGCGGGCCTTTAATATCTGCCCCCACTTTTCATCGTCAAGCACCACCCCATCGGCATCGGCCATAGCCCGTCCGACATCCGGCGTCCAACTGTTCATGTCGACCAGATAGCCGTCCCCATCACGCTGCGGAATTTCGATACTCATTGTTATACGCTCCCTAATAACCCAGTAATATAGTAAGTATTTATAGAGATTGTACCTGGAATAAGTCAAAATACACCATTTATTTAATAGGGTTATTTATAATTACGCTCTGAAAAATCCTTCTGTTATTCCTGTGTTTTTCCTTTTGGAATGAAAATTTACCTGGCTGTTAAATTTGTAGTTCATGGATTCAAACACTGGTATCAGGCTATTATTTATCGCATTATTATCATCACTACATCAGGATGATTCACGCAAGTGTTGTGGTTAACCCGCCTAGTTCATTGCATAAGGTAGCCAGCACTTCCAGGGCAGTGGTCTCGGGCGAATGGAAATATGCCGGAAAATATAAAAAAACGTTTCAAGGGAATTCCGTTACTTCGCTTTATCCTGTTGCTATCAGTGGGGTATTTGGCAGTCTCTCTCATCGTTATTTTTCTTATATCATCAAATATCAAACAAAAAGCGATAAACGATCTCTCTCGGGAAGACGCAAGACAGACAGCAGAACTGATTTTTCAAAGCCTCTATTCCGTGATGCGTGAGGGATGGAGTAAAAAAAAGATACTGGCCACTATTGAAAGGCTGAACCAGGCCGCACCGAAGATGAAAATCATGGCCTATCGCGGCAGGCCCGTGATCGAGGAGTTTGGTGATATACCGGGAGAGACCGAAATACGCGAGGCAGACCCCCTAATCCAGCAGGTGCTCGCAAATGGCAAAGAGATACTCCAAACCAGCGAATCGGACATACGTTTTATCTATCCCATCCTTGTCAACGAAGAGTGCACGCACTGTCATGAACAGGCTCGACCGGGCGATATCAATGGTGTCATTGATATCCACTATCCAATAGAAAACCTCAAAATATCCCTGACGCTGATTATCAACATCATCCTCGGCTATTTCATTCTGGTCATGGCCCTGCTGTTTACCGGGCTGTTTTTCAAACTCAGGGCCTTTGTTGTGAAGCCCATTCTTGCCCTGACCAGCATTATGGGAGAGATCACGCACAATGCCGATCTCTCCAAGCGGGTCAAACACGGCGGTTGGATTCGCGAAGTGCATCACTTGACAGATTATTTCAATCGAATGCTGGGAACCCTTCAGGATTTCCAGTATCGACTGGAAGAACTCTCGGTCCGTGATCCACTGACCCGTCTCTACAATCGCAGAAAGTTTGAACAGCTCCTCGATCAGGAGGTCGATCGAGCCACCCGGCACTCCCGGAGTTTCTGTCTGATCATGATTGATCTGGATAATTTCAAGCACATCAACGACACCTATGGACACCCGATAGGTGATATGGCGTTACAGAAACTGGCCCTGTTGCTCAAAGAAGAAACACGAAAAACTGATGTGGTCGCTCGCCTGGGCGGTGACGAGTTCGCCATTATTTTACCGGAAACGGAACTTGAACGCGGTCTCGCCTTTGCAGAAAAACTGCGCCATATACTCGTGCATTCCGCCCTCAAATTACCTGATTGCGAAATCCGCATCAGTGGCAGCTTCGGTGTCGTCAACTATCCGCAAAATGGAGATGGAGTCGAGAATCTTAATATCGCCATGGATGTGGCCATGTATAAAGCCAAACGCAGTGGCAAAAACTGTGTCGCGGTATTAGACGAAAATGAAAACAGCGCCGAAATGGAGATCTTCAAAAAGGGCGAGTTTCTTCGCCTGGCACTGGAGGAGGACCGGGTTGCTGCCTTCCTGCAGCCCATAGTAGGAATACCCGGTGGTCTGTATGCCTATGAGGTACTGGCGCGCATTGAGAGCAGTGGCCAATATGTGGCGGCAACTGAGTTCATACACGCCGCCGAGGAGCTGGGGCTTACCGTTGAACTGGATACACAGGTATTCACCAAGGGAATCGAGTATCTATCCCAGCACCCGCTGGAGAATACCAAGCTGTTTTTTAATCTGGCATCCCGCACTCTGGCCAAGGAAGAGGTCATCAGAGAGATGGTTTCAGCCGCAAAAAACATGCAAATCCCGCTCAACAGGATTGTATTCGAAATCACCGAACGTGAGGCACTGCCGATAATATCAGAATTGAGCCATCTGATTGATGAACTGCGTGCATTGGGTATTGAGTTCGCCCTGGATGATTTCGGTAGCGGCTTCTCATCCTTTCTGTATCTGAAATACCTTGCTGTCGATTACGTCAAGATAGAGGGGAGCTTTGTTCGACAGATTGGGGTGGACCGACGGGACAGAATCATGGTCGAGCACATTGCCAGCATCGCCAGTCAGTTCGGTATAAAAACCATTGCCGAGATGGTTGAGGACGAGGAGACCAGCCTTCTGCTGCAGACCTATGGCATAAACTATGCCCAAGGGTATTACTATGGTCACCCGCACCCAAGCAGTCTCTGCAGACGACCTGCCGACTCCAGAAAACATGAGACTATAGAGTGAACAAATTTTCATCGCGGCTGGTTGCCCACAGGGGTTATATGGAACTGTATCCGGAAAACAGTTGGCGGGGACTGAAAGCAGCCCTTGATAAGGGAGCCAACTGGATCGAGTTTGATATACAGATGTACCAACCCGGGCAGTTTGTACTGCTGCATGATGCGGACTTCCAGCGCACGGCAAATACACCCCTACCCCTGTTTGAACTGACTGAAGCAGAACTGCAACAGATCAGCATCCACGAACCCGGGCGTTTGGGTGAAAGGTTTGCCCCTGAGCCGATAGTTTCACTGGAAGAGGTATTGATCCGGCTGGGTGATTATCCATCGGCCCATGCCATGGTAGAGATCAAGGAGGAGAGTCTGGATTATTGGGGGCTGGAAGCCGTCATGCATTCGCTCCTTCCCATTATCAGTCGATTCAAAACACAATGCGTGCTGATATCATTCAGCCTCGATGCGCTCAGATATAGCCGGAATCACAGCGACCTGGAGACAGGCTGGGTGCTACGCCGATATGATGCACAGAGCCTGATCCTGGCAGCGGAATTGAATCCTGAATATCTGATTTGTAATTACACAAAATTGCCACCCAATAAAAAACCGTTGGCCGGTGAATGGCGCTGGATGATCTATGACATTACAGACCCTGAACTTGCACTACAGTGGATGAAACTTGATGTTGATCTGGTTGAGACCCGCGACATTGGTCGCTTGATCAGTTACTTGAACTCACCCACTGATACTGGACATTAGCATCTCTCCCAGTCCGGATGAAAACCTGACAATATCAGTCGCACATCGCATATCCAAGCCCTCTCATCGACTGAATTATCTGCGCTATAGTGTCAATGACGTTTCAGTTCCTGGAGATTTTACATGTCGATCACCATTTTCGAACTCTTCAAGATTGGCATAGGACCATCCAGTTCCCATACGGTCGGCCCAATGCGGGCCGCGCGCTGTTTTGCAATTCACCTGAAAACGACGGGACATCTGAACCAGACCAGCCGGATCAAGGCTGAACTCTTCGGTTCTCTGGGCGCGACGGGAAAAGGGCACGGTAGCGACAAGGCGGTACTGTTGGGGTTATCAGGCGAGGAGCCGGATAGAGTGGAGATCGGACAGATTGAAGCCTGGCTCACACAAATACGCAGCACCGGAACACTCCACCTTCTGGGAGAACATGGCATCTCCTTTTGCGAGAGCAGTGATCTGATTCTGCATAAACGCAAGAACCTTCCCTACCACCCTAATGGAATGCGTTTCAGTGCCATAGGCGAGAAAGACACCCTGTTGGAAAGCCGGGTCTACTACTCGGTTGGTGGTGGTTTCATCCTTGATGAACATGAGATCGAAAACAACAAACTACCACAGGCATCAGTGGCGGTACCCTACCCTTTTACCACCGGTAATGAACTGTTGTCACTTTGCAAGGATACCGGCTACAGCATCAGCAAGTTGATGATGGAAAACGAAAAAAGCTGGCAATCCGAACATCTGGTCCGGGAAAAGTTGCTGAAAATATGGCAGGTGATGCAGGAGTGCGTAGAGCGTGGATGTCACACAGAAGGTGTTTTACCCGGCGGCATGAAAGTGAAGCGTCGGGCCGCCGGGCTTTATCGAAAATTGAAAGCCGAGTCGGAACATGGGTCCTCTCCCCTCAGTGCCATGGATTGGACCAATCTCTATGCGCTGGCAGTCAATGAAGAGAATGCTGCCGGTGGCCGTGTTGTAACCGCACCAACCAACGGTGCCGCGGGAATCATCCCCGCAGTCCTGCACTATTATCGCCGTTTCTGTGATGGTGCGGATGAAGAAAGCATTATTCGCTTTTTGCTGACAGCAGGGGCAATCGGTATTCTTTATAAGATCAACGCCTCGATCTCAGGGGCAGAGGTGGGGTGTCAGGGAGAGGTCGGTTCGGCCTGCTCCATGGCCGCCGGTGGGCTTACCGAGGTCCTTGGTGGCACACCGGAACAGGTGGAAAATGCTGCAGAAATCGGCATGGAACATAATCTGGGATTGACCTGTGATCCGGTTGGCGGACTGGTGCAGGTCCCCTGCATAGAAAGAAATGCCATGGCATCTGTAAAAGCCATAAATGCCTCCCGTATGGCACTTTATGGCGACGGTAGCCACTTCGTCTCGCTGGACAAGGTGATTAAAACCATGCGGGAGACCGGGATGGATATGAAAACCAAATACAAAGAGACCGCTCGCGGCGGACTCGCCGTCAATATTGTCGATTGCTGAAATACGATCAAACGGCAGGGTAGCCGGCTTCCTTCATCGAGCGCTCAGCCAAGACCGGATCCTGGTGATCTTTGGGCATGGCCAGGTGATAGGGCAAGGTATACGGGGTCTCCGAAAGCTCCATCGCCCCTGATTCCAGCAAGCGCTCAATAACAGATCCCATGGTTTTTAAATAGCTTTCCGGAACGTTACCCTGATATCTATCGGCAACGTAATCGATCAACTCCTGCAGGGTATGCTGGCCGTCAGCCAATTGAATCACCAGTCCCAGCCAGGGTTCCAGTGGGATAAGTCCATGGGGTGGCAGTTTTTCATACACGCTTACCTGACCGTTGGCGTCCGTATACATTAATGTCCGGTAAAAATAACTTGCTAACTCCACCTGATGGCTCCTCCCAGGCTAAATACCGCGTCATTATCCCTGATCATACCCGGAGAGTCACCCTACCCAAAAACCCGAAATTTTCTCTTAAACTCCCGCCTCGAACTGCCGTTAAACAGGGTGAGTTCAGTGTCCATTAAAGGACTTTTAATCTCCTTTGTTTGCATTAAATTACCATGCAGAACTGCAAGCCTATTTTACCGAACCACAGGAGTGAGCCGAAGGAAGGGTTCCTTTATTGGCATTTAACAACAATTAATCGCAGAGAATCGAATGCGCCAAAAAATTTCGACCCGGCAGTTAACCATCGGAATGTTCGTCGAGTTGCCGCTCTCCTGGAGCGATCACCCGTTCCTGAAGAACACATTCAAGATCAAGAGTCTGGATCAGATTGAAAAAATCAGGGATTGTAAATTGGCACACGTTCTGGTGGATCCCGACCGGAGTGATGTAACAATTCCTGCGTTACATCCAGATGACAATTCCTGGGTGGTCGACCCCAAAGACCAGCCGGTCCCAGAGCGCTGGAATCCGGAAACACTTGCCCCCAGCGAACTGCTCGAAGCACTGAATGACAACAGCATGACCGCGGATATAAAGGCCAAGGCAGTCTATGAACATTCACGGACCATGATGGAGCGGCTATTTGAAAGCCCTTCTTCAGGGAATATTGTAACCAGCAAGAAAGTGATCGCTTCGATTACCGACCTGGTGCTTGCCGATGATGAAACTTCGAGTAATTTACTTCGTATCACCTCCCATGATTTTTACACCTATACCCACTCAGTCAATGTAGGCATAACCTCCATTCTGCTGGCAAAGGCGCTGTTCAAAAACTCTGATGCCCATGATCTGCATGAACTGGGCGCCGGTTTTTTTCTGCATGATCTGGGTAAGGTGATGGTTGATCCGGACGTTATCAACAAACCGGGAAAACTGACCGACGCCGAGATGGCACATGTCCGAATCCACCCCTTTCAGGGATACAAAATACTCAAACAGGCCAACGCCCTCTCCGATGAGTGTCGTTATATCGTGATGCAACATCATGAATATGATGATGGAACCGGCTATCCAAAACGGCTGAAGGGCAAAGAGATACATCGCTATGCACGCATTTGCTGTATTGCCGATGTCTTTGATGCCCTGACATCTGAACGATCCTATAAGAAAGCCATGAAACCGTTCGATGCGTTGAAATTGATGCAACAGCAGATGTCAGCGCATTTCGACAAAAAGCTGTTTGGGGAATTCGTGCTTTTGTTCAAGTAACTGATTCTGCTTGGCAGGACTATCCGTTATCAACCGGCATCTGGAAGAATTTTACAAAATTCTTTCCAAAGGAAAGGTGTCCCTTTATTTTTTCAGACTCCAGCATCCACAGTACGTCCTGTTCAGTCACCTGTGCCAACTGGGCAATCTGTGTCACTCCAACCTTGGCAATGCGTGTATCGGGATTATTTTTATCGATCGCGGCGGAAGACCAGAGTTGATTAAGTGCGTATTGCATCTTGTCACCCATCGGGGCAAATGCCTGTACCATGGCCAGGTTATCCAGATCCCGAAGGCGTTTCGAAAAATGCCGCAGTAGCTCCCCCATTTTCTCCGGATGCAAGCGGATCGCTTCCAGCAGTCGGTCACTCTCCAGAACAACCAGTTCAACATTGGTGATGGCGGTGGCGGTTGCGGAGCGGGGTTCATTGTCCAGAATCGCCAGCTCTCCAAACAGGGCACCTTTTGAAAGATGGGCAAAGACCATCTCATTGCCATCGTCATCCTTGCGTGATATCGATATCCACCCTTCATCAATAGCATAGGCATTTAACGCCTTTTCGCCCTGAGAGAATAAGATATCACCGGGAGACAGGAGTAGCCGTTCATATTGGCCACAAAAATTTTCCAGCCAAAACGGGCTGATCTCTTCGCTGATGTCACCAAATGTCCAGTCAAATACACGTTGGTAGGGGACATAGATCGGTAGCAGAGTGTCATTGACTCTATCATTCCATTTTGGATCGTCAATCGCCTCAAAGCCTATTTTGCTATACAGGGAGAATGTTTCCTGACTGATGGAACCAATGCCATGCGTGACTCCCCAGTCATGGGCAACTCCCGCTGCCAGTTTGAACAGGGCAAAAATCACATCACGCCGATGCCGCCAGTCTTTGTGGATGGCCAGCATGCTGCCACTGCCAAGCAGTGGTTTCCCTGTATTCCCGGAACGGTAGCCCTCATTCAATTGATCTCTGATTTTTGAAAAGTCGAAATATTCCTCAGCTGGCAGGCCTATCTCGGAATCCTTGTTCAGTCGCATAGTGGCAATGGCTGAATCACCACTGTATGCAATAAAATTTACCGCATCAGGTATCGCATCGAATTGATCAACAATATGCTCGTCACCGTGCATACTTGGGCGAAATCGCTTTTTTTCCAGAACATAGACGCTATAACGAAGCTTAAAAACATCATTAAGCTCCTGAGCGGTGGAAGCGACTTTCAATTTGATGGGCATGTTCAATAACACCTGCGACAACTGCTTTACTCTGAATCAAGGCCACGGAACGGAATTAGATTCTAATTTTAATCAGCCTCGGACTCCGCACTAGCCAAGCATGCCGAAACAAATGACTCGAGTATGATTATAGATTGAAAACCGCCTATCCCACCCAGGTTTTATACGAAGAACAGTGTTCCTGATGAGGCGGTTTTTCTGCTGATGCCTTCCTCAATTTACTACTGGGAGATACCCCAAAACCGATCCACGCAGATGCCTGGGATAGAGTCTTGAAAATGGCTATTCAATACCTTTTAACACCCCATAGAACATTGGTTCGTTTTCATATCCATGCTATATACTATGATATGTGCAAGAGGGTGAGCCACTTCTTTATGTTCGCGTGGGTGGGTTGCTTTCAACAAAAAATCACGGCGTGTAGTGATACTGCATGCCCAGCATAACCTAATGGATCAGCAGCATATGCCAAGGATCGATCTCGTCACGCCCTATCGCGAATACTTCAAACTGGCTCCTGCTGATACAGACTCCCTGAAAGAGATAGTCTACAAAATCCGTTATGACGTTTACTGTGATGAGCTTGGCTGGGAAGACCCCAACCTGTTCCCAAATCGTCAGGAACAGGATACTTTTGACGCTTCATCCAAGCACTGCCTCCTCCTCCATCGCGGAACCAACATCTACGCCGGTTGTGTGCGCTTGGTTCTGGCCATCCCGGACAGGGATCAACCGGCTATCCCGCTGCAGAAGCATTGTGCGGAGTCTCTGGATATCACCCAAATGGATATCGACCAACTGCCACGCAGTGCCTTTGGCGAAATCTCACGACTGGCCATTATCAGCGAATACCGACGGCGGCCGGCGGAGGAAAAAACACCCGATGGCATGGGCACGGATCTGTTTCAAATGAAGCAGGACGAGCGGCGGCGTTTTCCCCATATCGCTTTGGGGCTCTACCTGGGGGCGGCATCTATCGGCCTCGGCAGTGGCCTGGATGGGGTGTTTGCCATGATGGAACCCCGTCTTGCCCGGCATCTCAGACTGGTCGGCATCCAGTTTTTACAGGTGGGCAAGGTCATAGACCACCACGGACCCAGGGCTCCTTTTTATATCACTCGTGCGGGATTGTTCGACAAATTACGCCCGGAACTGCGGGATCTGCTGGAAGCCATTGAAGAGGATCTTCAGATCGCCCATAGCACAAAGTTTGCCTGAAGCTAGATTTGATATCCGGCAACCCGTAATCCACTTGGTGGCCGTCCTTCTCTGGTTCAGTCTGTCCAGGATGATGAGGATGTATCCTCACCCACTCCAACCGGTTACGCTTTTGTGCCCACACGGATACTCTTTCTTCGACAGGCTTCCTTCGACAAGCTCAGGGTGAGCGGGTGATTTTTGATCGTGGCGAGCTTGTTTACTGTCCGAGGTAAGTTTGTTCGCCGTTCGTGGTGAGCTTGTCGAACCATGAACCGGCAGCAGGCGCTGGGAACATCCTTCGACAGGCTTCCTTCGACAGGCTCAGGATGAACGGATGATTTTTGTTCGTGATGAGCTTGTTCGCCGTTCGTGGTGAGCTTGTCGAACCATGAACCAGCAGCAGGCGCGGGTGGATTACGCCTTTTCAAGGCAGAAAAAAAAGCAGGAGCCATCATTCCTGACGGCTCCTGCCCAAGACTAAATCCCAGTAATCTTACACCTTAGCTGCGGCGGCGTCTCATGCCGGCACCCAGTCCCAGCATACCCAGGCCGAGCAGTGCGATGGTGCTGGGCTCTGGAATCTGGGCCGTAACCGATCCATCCAGCGTCGCCTGCCTGATGACATTGTTGCCAACCAGCAGAAGTTGATCAGCGGTGGGGATCGGCGGATTCACGTTGGTGTCCAACACCAGTGTGGCCGGATCCGTGGTACCAGAATCAAGATCATTCAGACCGGCATCAATATACTCTGACCCGTTATCGATCCAGAGAAAACCATCCAGGGCGGTCTGAATATCGAAGAACAGATCCAGGTTTGCCGCCTGAAGGTCCGAACCCGTCAGGTTTCCAGACAATACCAGCATGCCATCAACGGGGTCACCATCAAAGGACCCCAATGAGTTGAAGTACACATTGAAGTAACCACCGGTATACACGGGACCACCTGCATTCAAGATACCGTCGAAGTGGTATTCAACCTGCAGATCCCATGTCTGGAGGAAGCCCTCATTGTCAGTGCCCAACGGCGGCACCAGCGGGCTCAGTGCATCGATATCACATTGTCCCCCGGCACAGTTTGGCATGACCAGAGTGACGGTAGACGTGCCATCCAGTGCTGTACCACTGGTGGGTAAACCGGCAGCACTCAGTTCAGCCGGAACGTTGGTATCGTAAAAACTACCCAACGCGGATCCGTCAGTGAAATCATAAATAGAGGTGGCCAGCATTTGACTGAAGCCGAACTCGGTAAAAGTGGCGGTAGCGGTATTGGCATCCGGGGTACCTATAAACCTGCCGGCATCATAATCGTTTCCACTCAGTGCACTGAGGGAGCCCAAATCAAGATACATATTATTAGCGCTGGCAGCGCCACTGGCCAGAAGCAAGGTGGTCGCTATAGCTATGCGTGTTTTCGTCATCATTGTTTAGTTCCTTCCTGGTGATTACTGAACATATTTAGTCTCACCACGAAATATGCATCTATAGTGCCAACTAACTAAATTACTAACTATTCAATAAATATCAGTAAGTTATAAAAGCACACTTTGGATATTGATTTGTCAGCAATGCCCGATTGTAAAAAAAACAGACACTCTTCCGTACCCCTCTCTGCAGTAATGAAATACGCTCTGTCAGAAAACGATGGAACCCCTCAAGACCGGGAGGTGAGAGATTTGAAAAATAACGGAATTCACTTCACAAGCGGCCATTTGCGCAGGTATCTTTTCTGGATACGGTTGAGTTAGCCAGGCAAACAGCAATAGAAGAGAATATGGGAGGCTGTTTTATCCGGCCGACCGGTTATTTGATTATTTCCGGGAAAGTATTTTCGTTGCGATATGGATAGCCAGCCGCTGCAGGGGATTCCGGTTTCCCATGGGCCGCCAGGTCTTCACGAACTTGTTGCGGAAGGCGTCCATCTGGAATCCCCAGGGTGCGGCAAGCACTTTCCCTCGTCCTGTCAGTATTTTTAACACTTGTGTCGCCGCCATACCGGCACAGAGATCGGTGGCCATCGGGGTGGATGGCCCCTTGTGGGCGGAGAAATCGACAGCCGCAGGGTGTACCAGATAGGGCCTCTGCAGCAATCTGGGTGAGAGCCCGATCAGAAACCGGATCAACTGCTCTTCTTCAGTATGACCTTCCAGGCGAAAATACTCTTCGAACGTCATTCCACCGGGAAGAAAATTGAGTATGGCGACCCCCATGCCCAAAGGTGCGGCGGTGACAGCCGGTATTCCCCGCCTGGCACAGGCATCAAACACCATGCGCCGCGCATTGACCACAAAATAATCAAGCCCATCCACATAGAGATCCACGCCCTCTAAAAACGCATCGATATTGGAGGGATCAATACCCTCCGGAAAGGCTTGTATGGTGAGTTCAGGATTGATATCCAGCGCCATCGCCTTTAGCGTGTCGGATTTTTTGGCGCCAATGTGGCGCAGGCTGGCGCCTGCCTGGCGATTGAAATTGACCTGCTCAAACACATCGGGATCAGCGATATGGAAATGGCCGATGCCGAGCCGGGTCATGGTGAGCAGGTGCTTGCCACCCACCCCGCCAAGGCCGGCTATGGCGACTCTCTTGGTTTTCAGCAATAGCTGTTCATCCGGCGTCAGCCAGCCGATGTTCCGTGAAAAAGCCTGGTTATAGTCAAAATCACTCATTGTGGGGTTTTACTGTTTCTGCTTTCAGTCCCGGTCTTCTGCAACCCGCCTGATTCTCGCTTGCGTGAGCCAGTGTCACTTCGCCTCCAGTCTTTTTAACATCTTGTCCGCCTGTTCTTTTTCCGGGAATGACAGCTTGCTCTCCCGCAGGTTTATCAGGACACTTTTGGTATCAAATATCCGGTTGGATTTTTCCAGCATCATCGCCTTGTGAAACAGGTATGAAGGATTTCCGGGCTCCATCTGAAGCGCCTGGTCAATCAGTCTCAGTGCGCGCTCATACCCACCCTGATTCAGTAACACCATGGCCAGAGTGTCCATGACGGTTGGCGTGGACGGTGCCACCTTATAAGCCCGCTCGGCATATTCCAGCGCCTGGGCCGGTGCTGACTCCATCAGATGCCAGGCCAGGTTATTCAGCGCGATCAGATTGTCATCCGACAGTTCCAGAATGCGCTTATACTCCCCGACCGCCTTCTCCTGCTCACCGGTTCCGAGGTAGGCGTTTGCCAATTCCAGCATCACGGCGAGTCTGCCAGGATGATCCCGGTTCCATGCAGCAAGAGTGGCCGCTGCCATAGCGGGATCACCGGTTCGCCATTGGAACCGCGAAAGTTCGATCAAGGACTGGTCACTCCCCTCCTGCTCTACCCGACGCCTGTGGAAATCCAGGGCTTTTTCAGTATCGCCGGCTTTTTCGAAATAGAGCGCTTCCAACTGCAGATAGCCGGCATCCTCCGCACCAGAGGCGCGCAGCCGGTCCAGCCGCTCTCTGGCCTGAGCAAGATTTTCATCCGCCATCAGTAGCAGCCTGATCAGTGCACGATTAGCGGCCGGATGCTTCGGGGAGATCTGCAGGGCCTTTTGCAGATAAGTCCGATACTCCTGTTGTTTATCCAGCAGGGCATAGGCACTGGCCAGCAGGTAGTTGACCTCGGCGGATTTGGGACGCAGCGCAAGCAATTGCTGAAATGCCTGCTGCGCCTTGAACCCATCACCTGACAGGAGATACATCTGGCCGCTGAGCAACAAAACCTCGGGGTCATTGCGATGCTGGCTGTCGATACTGTTCAGCTCCCGGTCAACCGCATCCAGGTTTTTCTCCTGCAGATACCCACGTGCCAGTTCCAGCCTGGGTGCCACGGAAGTCGGGTGTTTGCGCAACGCCTCCGTCAGACGTTCAATCCTGGCCTCGGGATGATTCAGCAGACCTTCAATTGAAGCCAGTTTAAGCAATGTGCCCAAGTGCGCGGGCCGCTTCTGAAGAATCTCCAGCAGGTATTCCTTTGCCTTCTCCGGCTGCTTTTTCAACAACGCCAGGGAAGAGAGATTCTGGTTGGCAAAAACATCACCCTTGCTGATCTGTCGTGCTGCTTCAAAAGCGGCCTCCGCCTGCTCCAGCTCTTTGCGCGCCGTATACACAATACCCAGAAAATTCTGCGGCAGGGATGCAGCGGGTTCTTCCTTGGCATAGGCATTGGCGGCTTTCAGCGCCTCGTCCAGATTGCCGTCTCGCAGATGGGCCCTGATCAGAACCAGGTCAGGGGTCAGCAAGCCTGAATCGATCTGTTTTGCCTTGTTCAGTTCCGCAAGGCCGGCATCTTTGTCACCAAGTTGCAATAGACCAGCCCCCATGCGCATCCGGTATTCCGCCGAGCCCGGCTTCAGCTCCACCACATGCTTCAGGTGCTCCAGTGCTTCTGCATCCTTACCCTTTAATAACAACGCATCTGCCAGCATGTTTAAGGCAAACAGGTCATCCGGGTCGACAGCCGTCACTTCCCGCAGCAGCTCTATGGCAGTGTCAACCTGGTTTTGACGTAGATAGATCATCGCCAACAGTTTTTTTGCTTCATACAATCTTGGCTGCTCTGCGACCAGATTGGAGATGATACTCTGGGCCACGCTCAGGTTTCCCTGGAACAGGTGTACCTGCCCCAGTAAAAAACGTGCCTGAATATGCTGATCGGTGACGCCCAGGACATGCTCCAGTGCAATTTGTGCATCCCGGAATTTCCGCTGTTTAAAATGAAGAAGTCCTTGTATGTAATTGACATCCGGAGAATTATCGTATCTCTTTTTTAAATAGGTCAGATCACTCTGGGCCTGCTCAAGCGCCCCGGTCTGCACCAGCAGCATGGCTCTCTTTATCCGGTTCCGGTCATTGGCCTTGTTGGCCTCTATCGCCTTGGTATAGGAGGCGATCGCCTGCTCCAGTTTCCCCTCAAACCGTTCCAGACTGCCCTTGTAACTCCATGCCGGTGCATACTCGGGATCTATCTTCAGCACTTCATCCAGTTGGGCATAGGCAAGATCATTACGCTTTTGCAGCGCATGCAAACCCGCTTTGCCTACCCGCGCATAAACTGACTGGGGATCAGATTGAAGCGCCTCCTGGAACGCTTCGGTTGCCCTTTCCAGATCACCCAGAGCAACAAGAGCATAACCCCTGGAGGCATACAGGACAGATCGGTCCTGATCGGACATCGCATCATTGATATCCAGTCCCAGTATGTCGGTGATATTGCCCTGTTCGAGATAGGCCTGTGACAGGCTGGCGGCATAGCGGTATGCGGGAATACCCAACTCTCCCGCTTTCTTGAGCTCTTTTTCGGCGCCGGATGGATTGGATGTGTTCAGGTACATTTGCCCCAGAAGGAGGCGTATTTCAGCGTCTTGCGGCTTTTTCAGGAGGGCGTTTTTCAGCGAGATCAGCGCAGCGTTATACTCTCTCTTTTCCGCATACTGTTTAGCGTTCGCTATATGCTGCTCTACCGTTGTTTCCGCAGTACAAGCCGTGAGTAGAAACATTGCCACGACCACTCCGTACAACAGCTTTACTGCGCTATTCATAATTTATTCCATCAAATAGTGACGCTGTACTGTGCTACAGCGACGGTCTTGTCGATTTTCTGGCTTGCGAAAATACCGAAAATACCAATACGGGTGCTGACCTGAAGTACCTGAAAAGCGCTGCCATGATGCACCAGCGATCCCAGCCTATCAACATTTTTCCAGGATGACCCGCCTGATTCGATTCATAACGGATTGCCTCAGCATGCAACATCATGCTGTTGGCAGATATGCTTGAGCAGCCCTTCGCAGGCCGGCTCAAGTATTTCCATGACGCGTTCGAATCCGCTGATATTACCGAAATAAGGATCTGGCAACTCACGTAATCCGAACTGGGGGGCATAGTCCATAATGAGCCCTATTTTGCCCAGATGCTCTTGCGGACAGGCGGCTTCAAGTGTCCGTATGTTCTGGTAATCCATCCCCACTATATAATCATAGCTATGAAAAATAGACGATTCTATCATTCTTGACTTTAACTTTTTGATATTTATGCCATTTCTTTTAGACACATCCTGTGCCCTCGGGTCTGGCCGAACACCCTGGCGGGATACATGCGTCCCGGCCGATTCAACTTTTATCAGATTGCTGAGCCCTCGCCTGTGAATCGCATTTGCCATTATCCCTTGAGCTATCGGTGACCGGCATATATTTGCCGTACAGACGAACAAGATTGAAATTACTTTCTTTTTCATGGAAAACGCTATCACATCAGAGTTGAATCCGCGGAATACCACATCACTTGGAGGGAAAATCGTCCGGCGAGTTCCCGGTCCGCTGGCGGTCTAATTCGCTGCCTGTTTTAACAACGCATGCACATACCTGATCGGAATCGCATAACTGATGCCGGAAGGCCGTTCCAGGAGGGTCTCCTTGGTGCCCTTGACAAAGACACTGTTCAGCACCCCCACCACCCGGCCGGATTGGGCATCATACACAGGACTACCGCTGTTACCCGGATAGGCCGTGCCGTCCAGTTGATACACTTCAAACCGGTTACGCATACGCTGAATCTGCTTGGCGGTAAGGCTCCGAGAATTATTCGAGGGTATAACAACCGGTGTAATGGCGGAAATAATGCCCCGATGGGTAACCGGATAAAGCCCCAGCACCATGCCGATGGGAAAACCGGTAAAAGCCACCGCCTCGCCCTCTCTGACATTGGTCTCGGCCGCCAGTGACATGGCGGGCAGTGGCCCATTGGATATCTCCAGCAGCACCAGGTCATGATCCGGGTCTGACTTTATGATCTTTGCCGGGTGAATCCGGGCCTGGCTGCCTCGGCCGCTGAATACGGCCAGCGTCTCTTTTTTCGCCGCATCGATCAGTTCCGGTATCACATGATGATTGGTGATCACCTGACGGCCGTTGCCGACAGCAAATCCGGTCCCCATGAACTGGGCCGATGGGCGACGCAATGGCATGACTGTGCCCACGGCAACGACACTGGGCCTGATCCGGTCAATGGTATCCGGCAATTCCGTACTGTTTACCCTGTAAGCAAACAAGCCGAGCAGCACCAAGCCACAGATAGCCATGGTCTGGAATCTCATGGATAATACCTCTTAATTACTCGATAGGGTTGGGAGCAAATTGATAGTTCCCTGGTACTTAAGAGACGCATGTCACATTGATTGGACATTCCTAAAAATCCATCCATGAACACAGCGTAAACTCTGCTCCCTCGAAAACTTATTCGTTATAATAGGTTACCACGTGAACGCCTAACAACGCCGAGTTAATCTGTTAGTGGTATTCGCGACACACAAGGAAAATGTTCGATGGAAAAAAACGTAGTCTGGCACCAACCCACCGTTACCCGTGATAGGCGTGCGAAGAACAATGGACACAGAAGTGTCATCATCTGGTTTACCGGGCTTTCCGGTGCAGGCAAATCAACCATCGCGCATGCCCTGGAGGAGAGTCTCCACCGACTCGGAGCCAACACTTACGTGCTCGATGGTGACAATGTGAGGCACGGCCTTTGTGGTGATCTGGGCTTCTCCGATAAGGACCGGAACGAAAATATCCGGCGCATTGGTGAAGTCTCGAAACTTTTCATCGATGCTGGCATCATCGCCTTAAGTGCCTTTATTTCCCCTTTTCGGATCGACCGGCAGCGCGCCCGCGACCTGGTCGATGAAGGGGATTTTATCGAGATCCATGTCAAATGTCCGCTGGAAGTCTGCGAAACTCGTGACCCCAAAGGCCTCTACAAGAAGGCACGCGCCGGGCTGATAAAAGGTTACACAGGCATCTCGTCACCTTATGAGGAACCTGAAAATCCGGAGATTGTGATCGATACCAGTGTAAAAAACGTTGACCAATGCGTAGAACAGATTATCGACTACCTGATCATGAAACAGATCATTGTCCCTGCGACCTCAGAGAAGTCGGCGAGCGGCTGAAGAGGTGTCGTCAGTTTCGACCAATGAATTTGTCGGCCGACTGGTTTTAGTCCTCGCCACCCTATACTTAACCCACCAAAGATCGCTAATTAGCACAAACCTTGGGGCGCTATGGCATCACCCCCTCCCCTGATCGCACATGTCATTCATCATCTCTGGATCGGCGGTCTGGAAAACGGCCTGATCAACCTGATCAATCGCATACCGGAACAACGTTACCGGCACGCCATCATCTGCATGGATGATTTTTCAGACTTTCGGGATCGGCTGCAACGGGATGATGTCCAGGTGATTGCCATCCACAAAAAAACGGGGCGCGATCCCGGGGCCAAATGGCGCCTATTCAAGCTATTCCGGGAGTTGAGACCCGATATCCTGCACTCACGCAATCTTTCCGGACTGGATGCTCTGCTGCCCGCGTACATGGCAGGAGTCAAGCACCGCATTCACGGCGAGCATGGCCGCGACATCGACGACCTGGATGGCAGCAACCGAAAATTGCAACTGCTGCGGCGCCTACATCGTCCATTGATTGACCGGTACATACCCCTGTCGCAAGACCTGCAGAAATATCTGTGCACCCGAATCGGGGTGAGTCCATCCCGTATTACCCAGATATACAACGGCGTAGACACAGACAAGTTCCTCCCGGCAAGGGATACCAAGCCCGCACTGCCGACCCGTGAAGGATTTGCGGATTCTCATTCGATCATCATCGGTACTGTAGGCCGTTTTCAGGCGGTGAAGGATCAGATGAATCTTGTCGAGGGATTTATCCGGTTGCTTGAGCGCTGTCCGGATCTGGCACAGACGGTACGCCTGGTGATGATCGGCGACGGTCCGCTCAGGGAAACGGTCATGCAACGTATTGCCGCAGCCGGCTATGATGGCCTTGTCTGGGCACCGGGACCGAGAAATGACGTAGAAAAAATTCTGCCGGCATTTGATCTGTTTATTCTACCCTCGCTGGCCGAAGGTATCTCCAATACCCTGCTGGAAGCCATGGCGTGCGGTTTGCCGGTTATCGCAACCACCGTGGGCGGAAATCCGGAACTGGTAGCCGATAACGAAACAGGCAAACTGATACCCCCAGCAGATAGTGATGCCCTGTCCAGGGAGATTGAACAGTATGTCCGGGATGCGACATTGCGCAAGACGCATGGTCAGGCCGCCAGGAAGCGGGTCGAGGAGAAATTCAGTATCAGTTCGATGGTCGAGCAATATCTGGCTGTATATGATTCGTTGTCCGGATCCTGAGCCAACGATGATGATGCCGGGGTTCGTTCCTCACTTCAACCTACGGGATGTAAGAATCTCTTCGTGTGGCTCATCCTTCCCTTCGACAAGCTCAGGATGAACGGTGTTATTGGCCGACGGGCTCCCTTCGACAAGCTCAGGATGAACGGTGCGATTGGCCGACGGGCTCCCTTCGACAAGCTCAGGGTGAACGGTGCGATTGGCCGACGGGCTCCCTTCGACAAGCTCAGGGTGAACGGTGCGATTGGCCGACGGACTCCCTTCGACAAGCTCAGGATGAACGGTGCGATTGGCCGACGGACTCCCTTCGACAAGCTCAGGATGAACGGTGCGATTGGCCGACGGACTCCCTTCGACAAGCTCAGGATGAACGGTGCGATTGGCCGACGGGCTCCCTTCGACAAGCTC